>Ga0247763_1002226_pt1 | contig 10044 bp, 17 predicted proteins | sample UWRJL141409B4_FD_179926 | JGI IMG/M metagenome (GOLD analysis project Ga0247763, IMG submission 179926) | Plant litter microbial communities from Arlington Agricultural Research Station in Wisconsin, United States - UWRJ-L141-409B-4 | ecosystem: Environmental > Terrestrial > Plant litter >... | reverse complement strand
TTTTCTTTTTGAAATTTTTTCCTTTTTTGTTTTTTTTTTTTCCCCCCTCCAGGTCAGAGGCCAGGTAAAGTTCGAGGGACCCTTGCTCTAGAATAGTTTGTTCAAAACAGTCTCCTCGACGCACTTGATCACTTTCCAGTCAACCGTACAGAGGACTAAGAAGCCTAGGCCAAATTTCATATTGCGTTACTTCTCACCGACGATGGCTTCACAATGCATTCCAAAAGTGCACAATCGACTGATGGAAACAATCCTTTCTTCAATCACTTTTATTGTGGTGACCCGTCATACCAGCTCTACACACCGTCCTCGGTTATTCTTCGGGGTCCAACCCCAATTTAATCGATCATATACTCTCAACTGCTCGTCAGCTTCATTCTCAAACCAAGTTGGACGAGACGGCCGAGTTCTGTCGATCCGTCGGCATGTATTCCATGCTCCTCGGCGTCCCAGAGTATCCTGTCGATATACGCGCCGGCCGCCGAGAGATGCAGAATATGGGCAATGGCGCAGTGGACGGCGAGGAGACGAGGTAGAGGTGCGTCAATAGCGCGGCCCTCGGCGAGGTAGAGCGTGCGGGTAATAGGCAAAGGGGGGTTGCGTACAAGGTAGTGAGACAGAAAGGTGCCGATCCGGTACGTGTGCGGCTGGTCAGTGGCTTCGAAAAAGATGCTAAATTCACCAAGCAGTTTATGGAGCTTATGGGACAAGGTAAGAGCATTCCGCGGGCGATCAATGTCTGCTCCCTCGATCAGATAGGCAATGCCCATGTCGAACACGTTAAGAATGGCGAGGGCGGCTTCCTCAGAGGGACCGACTTTGGTGAGTGAGTGCGGAAGAATGTGAGCCACCTCGAGCGTGTCTACCAGACTCGTGTCTTTGATAAGCAAGACGCCGTCATCATCCCGGGCGTCCTCTCCGTCACGCGTGGTGCGGTCTATTGCCACCTCAAGGTCAAATTGCCGTGATACTACGCAGCGGTGACGATCCCGAACAAAACAGGCACCACGCAGGGCCGCGATGCGCTCTGGTGTGCCAGCAAACCCCTGGGCTCCCTGGGCTCCCTGGGCTCTTTGGACAGAGGAATGATACGTGGGTAGAAAAAAGTTATCCAACAGATAATCAGCAAAATTGAACGGGGCCGATTAAAGACCTATCTCTACCTCGGGATTCCCCAAGTCCACGTCTTGATCGTCTATAGAGAGTCGCATGGATCGGAAAAAGGCCTGCAAAAAGACATCGCGTGATTCTTGTGAGCGTGCATATTCGTACGTGTACCGGACAAGGAGAGAGCGGCTATACGGGCTCTTTTCTTTAGGGGACTCGAAATGGCGGACAATGTGGTAGAATTGATGGGATGCGCGGGCGCGCTGATCGGCGCTTAATGGGGCATTGGCAGAGAAGTCGAGAATTCCTTCAAGGGAGGATTGGTGGCGATGAAGAGGGGATGAATCCATTCTGTTGTTTGACTGAAGTGTGGAAATATCGGTCGATTTCTGGTGGAAAGTTCTGGCGGTAAGTTCCGGATCACGCAACGGACCCCGCATCATCTCTCTGCTTCACTGCCTGGCCCCTTCGCCTCATGCTTGCCAAAACAACAAGCAAGGTCATGATGCTCACCCGCGCTACTTTTTACCTCCCGACATGACCCAACCCCTCAAAACCACCAAGTCCCAAGTGGACGGAGATAAAACCTATCAAATCCTACTGCCTAAGTAATCAAGAATAGTCTTTCATCAGCTAACGCCTTCCTTCCGTGTGCCGAGGGTATCTACCTAGATATTATTCACTAGCCTGTACGCGCTATAGCCATTCCCCATCAAGATCAGATAGTTCCGGGAAAACCTTGCTACCTCCCATGTGTATGCAATGCCTAGGCCTCTTCGTCTTCATCAGGTGCCTGTTACCAGCCTAAATCACCGCCACCAAAAAAAAAAACAGTGGGCGAGAATCAAGTCAATTCCATGTCGTTCTCTCCAGCTCTACCTCCTCTTCATCCCCTGGTTCCCAGCCCAGCGCCGCCCGTAGGGTTTGCGCCGTCGCCCCGGGCTCATCAATCGCGATGCGGCGGTATGAAACCTTGACGGAACATTCTTGCTGAGGGACGCGGTCTGGAAAGTCGAAACGGTCGAGAAACTCGTCAGACATAGTCGCGGTGTAGACGTAGAGGCTGTCGTACAGGTTGTCATATTGCCCGTCGTCTGCGGTGCCATGTGCCTCAGGGAGGATTATCAGTTGGACTTTGATTCCGGTTGTGATGGATTCTGGCTTCGTCGGCTGAGTGTTCTCTGCCTGGCTAACCTTGCTCTGGAGAGGGTCGTACTGACGATTCGCCTGAGCGAGGCCGATAATCAGGCCGACTAGGTAAGGATCCTCCAACGGGTCGGCAGGCTGAAGTGCCCGGAGCTTACTGCACCGGATCGCGAGGGGTTTCGGGGATCTTCCATGGATCTTCTTGCTTCGATGGTATTTGATTTTTTCCAGGCCTACGACGGCCAGAGAGGGCCTCGAGCACTGCTGGTCCGCAAAAACACCATCGGTCCAGAGCTCAGCGACTGTTCTGCCGCTGACCCGAAAAGGGAGGTAGCTTCCCCCGTAGTACTTCTTTGGGTTTTTGTTTTTCCAGGCGCTCCTAACAGGCTGCTGCCTGTAGAAGCGGTTAGTAAAAACAGGACGGCGATAGGAAGGGGGATGTATTACATGACCTGCGTCATACCGCACCCATTGACAAGCAACTCAAAGAGGCCGTCCTTCACGTCTTTGTATATCAAGCCGCTATGCAACTCGCGAGCAGCGTCAAGTGTTGCTCGGTGGGTTGGAGGCACCACAGGCCTGGGCTTCTCAATTGTATGAACGAAGGTGCAGTCCAGCAGATGGGGCTGCAACTGCGTCCAGAGAATTGGGTGGACATATACCGGGGCCCCGGTCGTAATCATTGAACGAAGCGACCGCATTGTCGTACTTTCTTGCGCGGCGAAAATATCCAGGCGATTTGCTGTGTGATGTTTGGGTGGTATATATATGGAGTCGTTCCTGAACAAATTTACCGTGGCTTTTCCTTCTTCCTCGAATTTGGGCTGTTGCAGAGTGAATAATAGGCTCTGTAATTATAGGCCGCAAGCAGGCTGATTTGAAATGGTCGAGGATCAGTGAGGGTCCGGTGGCGCCATTCACTTTTGTGGAAGGGACGTCCTGAGCTGAGACGTCTCCTTTTGAGGCCTCGGGCCCTGGCACTCTCTTGCATCTATGTTTATCTGCCCTTCCAAGGAGCCAAGATAGTACAAATTATTCAACGAACTCCGAATCAGGTACGCACCTCAAACACAGCTTGTAGCCCAAAGAACTCAAAGGTACGACACAATCCAATCCAGGTCTTCCGTCTGGCCTCTCTTTTAATCTTCCCACCCCGTCGTTACTTTGAATTTGAGCTGACCATTCCATGGTCAACTGCTGTCCTCGCTAGGATTTATATAAACATTTCACGAACTTTTTGCCATCTACGAGGACCACGCAGTCCAGCGGAAACCCCCATCATCCACTCCGAAGAGCAAGTGACGATATGTGGCGCTCCCTTCTCGCCGAAGGCCACGGAATCTCCACAAGAGACAGCGACACCGAAAATCTTCTGCTACATCGCCTGAACTCCTATCAAACACACAAATGGGACAAATGGGACGGGGCTTGATTGTGCGCGAAACGAATCGCTTCTAGCTTTCCACCTTGGTCAAAAGGGGTAAGGAGACAGCCTTCGTCGCCACTCTAGGAGAAGCTTGTTTCTAACCGCCAAATCCCCCCTATTAGCCGACTCTGTGTTCACGATTCAATACCTACCCACCTTGGCCAACCTAGCAGAGAGAAAACGAATCGCAATGTTCGCCGTGGCTCACGCCAACTCCCGACCAAGCCCCACGGGCTTCCACCGCTGGCTTCCATAGTAGGCGTCCACAGTGGGGCAAGGGGATTTTGGCTGAGTGCCTCATGGTATAATTGGGGGGCCCTCTTCCCACCGAAGCCTCTCCCGCTCGAGCGCCTGTCTCTGCCTGGGTGAACTCGACTTCCAACATGAAATCCCTTCACCTTCTGGTTCTGGCGGCTCTTTTTCTAAGCGGCGAAGCCCTCACGGTGGCCTTCCCCATGTTGCAGCCCGATGGAGGCATCGTTGAAGTCAGCGTGATCGATCCCACGTGCAAAAATCCCTTGTCCGATGCCGCGTCCGATGCCGCGTCCGATGCCACGTCCAATCCCTTGAACGGCGGCCTTAAAGATCCGGGACCGCCCACCTGCATGAGCAAACCGAATAAGAAGGGCAAATGCAAATGCGTAAGTGCTTTTCCCTTCTTCACAAAAAAAAACCCCCCCCGAGCCTGTCGGCCGGTGCTAACAACCAAGTCCAGCCCTTCTGCAATTGTTACGATGAGATCGCCACCGTCACCGTCACTGCGACTGTGACGGTCACCCCTGAACCCGTGCTGGTGTACGAGTCCGAGTCCGACTCGGAGTACGAATATGATGAGCCAATGGAAGTTGGCTGCCGGCCCGCCGGTTCACGCTGCACCATTGACAACTACCAGTTTGTCTGCTGCCGCACATCGAGGGGTCAAGTTGGCTGCAGCTTTGATCACGCAGATGGCATGTACAACGGGAGGTGCATTGGGGACGAGTTTTACCCTGCTCAGTCACAATCGCCGAGGGCTGGGATTCCCGTCATTACCAGGGCCTGATTGATTGGAATGTGCATGGCTGTTCTCGGCTTCGCAATGTAGAATAAATCCCTGGACCACTTGCTGGTCTGTACATAGCTTTCGGAGTCTGACAAGGTCAAATTACCACGTTGAACCAGAGAGTGACATAAGATTTCCATTCATGGACTGCTGGGATGGTGGGCAGAGAGCCCCTGAATACCTAGGCACCTTGCAAATGTATATAAGAAAGTGTTCCTGACACCTGTACAGTCATGGCATGGATGCTCCAGCCCAGAGTCATTCATCAGAGTCATTCATCAGAGTCATTCATCAGAGTCATGGCCTCCATTTCCACACCCAAGCAGATGAAACACAAGACCTTCAATCTCCTTGTCCGAGTGTCTAGAATCTCCCGCTACAAGTGCATTTGTTCCCCGGAACCCTCGTCTCCGTCCCCTTATGTCACCTCTCTACACAAGCCTTTAGTGATCGGCCATGCGTCCTTTCTGACTCGGGCTGCTCGGTGACTTTTGACCATGAATCTTAGGTGGGTTCATGTGCTCGTAAATCTAGAAAAGGAGAATTTCTAGCAACCAGGCGATGGACGCAACGGTCCACCCGAGAAGGGAGGACGAAAGACAAGTGACTGGGGAAATGTCCTAGCTCTGAAATTACCTAGTCTGCGTTCAAGCGACCCACACAAACCCCGCGGAGAAAGGCTAGAAGTTGACTGTGAGTTTGGGTCCAACGGATACGGCTAATGGTTTGGAATGTCTTTGTGTATTTTGGGGTGACGAGGGGAAGGCCCCTGGCAGCGAGGGATTGGACGCAGATCAAGTACACAAAGTTGAGGGACTTTAGCTGCCTGAGGGGCCGAGCATGGCGTTGCAGCCCGTTTCTTTTTGCACGAGCCACGGAAGATAGATAGGTACCTAGGTTGCTCGAGTGGAGGGGAGGCGACGGCCGGCGAGAGTATCAATGGGAGGGAGGGAGCTGCCCTCGTTGAGATTGAAGGCGTGGAACTTGTGCTGCACCATGATGCGTTCGGCTGAAGGAGGAAGTGGAAATGAGGAGGAAAAGGAATCAAAGCGGAAAAGTTTCCGAGTCAAGTGGTGCCGTCTGTCGAAAAGAGGACTACCCCGAGTCGTGTCAGTCGGGACCGAGAGGGTGTTGGGGGGGGGCTCTCCGCTTTGCTGCGTCCTCTTCAGTTGATTAGTTGTTTTCTGCCTTCTCGACCGCCAGGTATTTTGCATTGCCTAACAGGTCATTTAGTGGAAGTAGTGGAGCACGCTAGAGTGACAGGAGTCTCTCATTAGGCAGGGACCTAAAGTCGACGAACGCTATAATCGGGGACCGGGGTCAGGTCGGTTGATACAGCACAATCGGTCGATTATATCTTGGAACGCACTGCTCTGCCCCCAAGACCCACGAAGACATTGCTCACCTTCCGTTTCGACGCCTCGGTCTGATTCTCAATCATTAACATTAGACATTCGCTCGTCAGGTGATTAACATCGTCAATCATCATCTATCATCTCCTTGAACTTTCCCATGCTGCTTCCGCTTTTGGGCTCTGGCTGCAAGTATATCCTGCTGGCTGCCTTGGCTCTCGAAGCCCGCTCCGTGTCCCTGCCAAAGCTAGACTCTCCTACTGATATCTCCCTTCCCAGAACGCCCCCGCCGCCGTACCCCCTTCCGTGCTCAAAATCCTCCAGACGACTCGCCGGCGTCGCTAGGATCTTCCACCGTTCGTCGAACCATCCCGCCGATCGCCTCTTCCGCAACCGCCGAACCTCTTCGTGCGCACACCTCGTCACAACGCGGAGGAAGACAAAAGCACCGAGGAAGAAGGCTACGAGCTCGGCCATGGATGTCATGGATCGCTGCCGCATCTCGACTCGGTTGATCCGAATCGTGAACTCGACCACGGCAGCCATGTGAGCTACGGGGAATACCAGAAGCCACTCCCACCGGGGCCTCGGTCGCGGCCATGATGACGATGACGATGAAGAGCCGCCTCCACGAATACCCGTTCCTATCCCAGTCCCCGTTCTCGATTCAGCCCTACCCAGTCCCGCCTCTTTGACCAACAAGGCGTCGAAATAACTGCTCCCACGCGTGTCCCTGGCAGTTGCCGTTGCTGAGCCGGGTTGCGGATATTCATCCATCTCGTACAATTCGCTCGCCCGGGAGAACTGCGTCTGGGTTGCGGGGGATGCGACCTCGGCCTCCTTCCCTTTCTCGGCAGTGTCGGCCCGAGTAGGACTGGCGACAGTCACATCCGCTGCGTCTTTCAGCGTCCCTTGGTGTCTGTCTTGTTCCAGTCTCGATGGCGGTGATCCCGCCCACCAGTTTACCACACCCAACACAAACAGAGCCATACCGGCTAGCAGAGCCGGCGCTCCCGCTACGGCTAGCCAGACGCAAGACAGAACCTTCAGTGCCGTCATGGCGCCGCGGCTGTATATACTGATGGGCACGACGAAGAAGATAACGCGTACGTCACAGCCGTTGGCCGAACCTTTGTTGAGGCCGCGGAAGAGAAGCCACACCATGAATGCGGTGAAGCCGCTGTATAGGGCAAGGCCAAGGCCGGAGCTGATCAACGACATGACTGGGATACGGGCGCCGAGATGCTGTAGAGCTCGCCATGGAGATTGACAGGGCGCTGCCGACTTGAACCCATCTCTCGCGATGCGACCGAGCATCTGCGTCGTGGTCTGGGCTTGATCAAAGGGAATGCTAGCACGACGAATGGCCTCGGTGTGCGTGTCCCGGAACGTTTCGACCTGCTTGTTGTCGACCATGATGCCGGCCGCTGTATCCCGAACGCGACCGTCAGCGTACACGTCCAAGATGTAGCCCGCAGCATCTGCCGAGATGGGGTTGGAGCGAACTGCCGTGAAGGCGGCGACGTAGTCTTGCAGCGCCCTCTCTAGAGCGTCCTGCTTGTTGCTGAAGCTCCTCCACAGACCGCCGGGACTGCCGGCCTGTTCTGCTGTCCCGAGAACCCTCAGCACGGCCACGTAACGAGCGTTCCATTCCGCCTCTTGGTCGCTGACCATCCTGCCTCCCTCCTTCTCGAGATCCTGCCGGATTCTCTTCATATCCCCATCCTTGCCGGACGAGCCCCGGACAGCATCACGACAGATGGACGATACCAGAAACACAAGCGACCAAAAAACCAAACCATACACTACAGCCCAGTCCAGAATGACCAGACCGGCATTTCCACTCGTGGAGTTGAGCGAGAGGACGACGAGATTGGCAGCGGCCAGCGGCACGAACGAGAGAAACCACAGCTTTTGGTCCTCGCCTCCGAGGAACAAGAGCGAGAGAAGAGCCGCTGTGTATTGCAGGTAGTAACTGGTCCGTATCCCAACACCATAGAGACTGGAATCGCCAAGTATCTGGCAAGATGACGGCGGTCCGCTTCCGTTGCTGATGAAGCGGGTGCCACCGCCGGGGTCCATCTCGGCCAGGTCCTTGGGACCGAGGCCAAAGACGGAGACGGAGGGCTAGCGAGTGATGAAGGGAAAAGCGAGTGAGCTGCGAGACCGCGACGGCTCTCTTAGGACCTTGCCATGGTTGCCGTGTAATTTGATCTGGAAAGATTACAAAAGACAAAAAAGGGAGAAAGAGAGAAGAGAGAGAGGAAATCAGATCACCGAACGGAGAGCAAGGCAAAGACTTTTGGACAGATCGGTCTGGTTCCGGCCCCACGTCGGTGCCCTGCCTAGCTGCTGGTCAGAGCCTGACTAGGTCTCGCCGAGCATCCATCGCCCACAAATTTGGGAATCGCCTTGCTAGGGTTCCGGGACGGCCGCCGCGGGGCGACGCCAACTATTGATGGGATGCAGCTCAAGTGCTGGAACTGCGTCCCAGACTTTGAGAGTTCCCCAGCCACCATGATGCTGCTTCGGTTCATGGATCTCTCTCACCCTGCTTGTCTCCTATTCCTCTATACTATGCAGGCACGGTGGTTGCCATGAACCCGAGGCTAGGGTTTGTTGGGGGGGAATTGCCAGAAAGGTCCGCCCGTCCACCGAACCTGCGATCAGATCCCTACGAACGATGACAAGAGCCAAGTGGGGAAAAAAGAAAAATGGTTGGATGATGCAGAGTGACGAGATGCGGCCCCGCGCCGAAGCACGCGTCTCCCTCCATACCCGAATCGATCTGGTTGGGTCCCGGAGTCGGGGTGGGGGAAAACGAACACCACGGACCATTCGGTCAGCCCTGCAACAGGGAAGCTGTGGGTTCCTTGACTGGAAGTAGGGGAAGGGGGGCAGCAGCAACTTCGCTGAGCCGTTGAAGAAAGCAAAAATCCGGAATAGAGTCGTATTCTCCCGCTTCGTGGCGCCGGACTGTGCAGTTCCAAGCAGCCAGTTGCAACGTCGACGGCGACTCCCTGAACTTTTTATCACGGAACAAGCTCGCCCAACACGACGGCAGGTGGCAGCGAAGGATGAGAGCAGGCTGGATTGGGGCCGACAGCATCCCGCTCTGGGGCCTGTTTTGGTTGGGAGGAACGCGACGCCAGTCCTCATTGGGCCTTGCCCAGAGAAACACAATGGGTGACGTGGGCGAAGTCCGAGACAGCCCACCGTAAGGATTTTGCCAGCTGCTTTCTCACTTTCTCACTCGAGTCTCGAGTTTGCGCGAAAGCCAAAGACCGTTGCGCCAATTTCTCAAATGAGAGGGGTTCTATTCTTGATGGCAGAGAGAGAGAGAGAGAGAGAGAGAGAGAGAGAGAGAATTAGGAGGGTTAGGGTTTGCTCCGACGGCAGAGCAGACGCGGTGCCGCGCGACATGCCATTCAGGAGTCAGGACGCAGGAGTGCCGTACCAGTGATAGACATTTGTGAGATTGCGAGACAAACAGCCCGTGCAGTGACCCAACCCGCCCTTCACTGCGGAGAAACGTCGACAGTTCGGCTCCGAGACTTGCTGCTGAGGTGAGAGTTGATCGGCAATCCGGGGAATGGGCGTGCGGGCGCAGATCACAAAAAGATTGCCCCTATCCACCGGGTGAAAAGAAAAGTTTCGTTTCATCCAAGTTTTCCGGCGTGTTTGGTGTTTGCAGCAGCACCTGCATCATTGCATCTGTCAACCGCGAGCCGTGGCGGCACAGCTGGCACAGCTGGCACAACCCCGAGTGTTCAGGCTCGGCAGGGGCAGATGGACGGATGTCGCACGGCAGTCAGTTGTGCGAGCGACTGGAAGGCGGTTGATGATTGAACTCATCACGGCAAAAGTGAGGAAATGGTGGTGGGGTGGCTTCGTAGCTTGCCGAGTCCTTGGGCAACTGTTAGCGAGGTGTCTTGGTGGGGGTACGACGAATATTCGTCTGAACTGGACAG
>Ga0247763_1002225_pt1 | contig 10044 bp, 10 predicted proteins | sample UWRJL141409B4_FD_179926 | JGI IMG/M metagenome (GOLD analysis project Ga0247763, IMG submission 179926) | Plant litter microbial communities from Arlington Agricultural Research Station in Wisconsin, United States - UWRJ-L141-409B-4 | ecosystem: Environmental > Terrestrial > Plant litter >... | reverse complement strand
GCGACTTCTGGATGCCGATCGCACGCCCCGCCGACGAGAAGCCGCCGTGCTCGACCACGGCCGCGAAATAGTGGAGGTCGTTCAGGTCCTGCACTGTCCTGTTGATAGGACGATGCGTCGTTCCTGGCAATCTTTTGCGTGGATCGTTGCATTGGTAGCTTCTTACTCAAGGAGCCGTTGGGCGTTCAGCGACGACGAATCCAGAAGTCGCCCAGCGGATCCTCGGCCGGCACGCCAATGACCGGCACTCCATCTCCCGCGCAAATTTCACCTGAGGAAAAGGAATCTACAAATGGCCAGCGAAGCGATTCGTAACGTTCAGACCGACCATCTCCTGACTCCGGAGAATTCGGCACTCATCATCATCGATTATCAGCCGATCCAGGTCTTCTCGATCCGCTCGATCCCGCGCAACGAGCTGGTGTTCAACATCGCGAGCACGGCCAGGGCGGCCGTGAACCACAAACTCCCGATCATCCACTCGACCGTCAACGTCGCGACGGGGCGTAACAAGCCGCCGATCCGGGAACTTCAGGAAATCATCGGCCACCTCCCGACCTATGACCGGACCACGATCAACGCCTGGGAAGACACCCAGTTCAAGCAGGCAGTGAAGGCGCTCGGCCGGCGAAAACTCATCATGACTGCGCTGTGGACCGAGGCGTGCCTTGCCTTCCCGGCGCTCGACGCCCTCCAGGAAGGCTACGAAGTCTATGTGCCGGTTGATGCCGTCGGTGGAACCTCGCTCGCCGCGCACGAGGCCGCCTTGCGCCGCGTCGAGCAGGCCGGTGCCAAGCTGATCAGCCGCGTGCAGATGTATTGCGAGCTCCAGCGCGACTGGTTGCGCGAGGCGACCGTGCCCGGCTTCATGCACGTCTTCGAGAGCTTCGACGGCTTCAACCCCGAGAAGGCCATGGAGTCGGGCGCAGCCTGACCTGTCCGACTGATCTGTGACGATGGCGGCGATCGCAAGTGCGTTCTCCGCCTATCGTGCACGGACAAGGTCATGAGCGAGAGCCGGCGCTCTCGAAGGCCGCAGCCGTCGGATCGACGGCGACCGCATCAACCCGGAAGCGGGATGGCGGAGGAGAAGACGCCATCTGGATCGAAGCGCCGCTTGAGCTCGCGCAAACGGCCGGCGTTCGGTCCGTAACTCTGCGAGGCGCGCGTTGTGTCAGAGCGAGCGAGGAGGTTACCGTAACCGCCGGGCAACGCCAGGGGCAAGAGGCGCTGAAGCGTCTGCCGCGCCCAATCGCGCTCGACAGAGCCGTCCGACGCGCTCGGCGCGGCGCTTTGAGCGATGATCTCGATCATGACGTGCTGTTCGCGATGCCCAAACGCCGTCGCTTCGGGCGCAACGCGCGTCGCCTCGCCTCGGAATGGATGCGTCATGAAGAAGCAAAGCGGCGACGGGCGGCGTTCGATCTGCTCGACGAGGACGCGAACGGGTTCGGGGTCGAGCCGGCGCAGCCAAACGGTCTCGATGTGCGTTTGTAACCCGCTCGCCAATCCGCGGCCGGCCGCCGCCCTCGAAGCGCCGAAGGTCTGCTCGCTCACATCCATCATGATGGGCGATCCGAGCGCCGCGAGCTGGGCGATCACCGCTTGACCTAGATCCGGCGCCCCGCTCCACGTGGGGAGAACCCCCACGACCGAGTCTCCGTTCGGAGCCGGAATCATCCCCGCTTGTAGGCCCAACGCGTCCGGAGCAGCGTCCAGAACCGCCGCGACGCCGGCGAAGATCGTCAGCGCCTGCTCGCGAGGATAGAGGATGACTCCCGAGCGAACGAGCGGCACTGGGTGCAGCCGGAGCTCGAGCGCCGTGACCACGCCGAAGTTTCCGCCACCGCCGCGCAGGGCCCAGATCAGGTCGGCGTCACCACCGACATCGTCGGCGATGGTGACGCTGCCATCGGCGAGCACGACCTCGGCACGTATCAGGTTGTCGCACGCCAGGCCGAAACGCGCAGCCAGAGGTCCGTAGCCGCCACCCAGCGTGAGACCAGCCAAACCCACGGTGTCGATCGATCCAGTAGCGAGCGCCAGACCTAGCGGATCCGATACCCGAAGCGCATCCACCGCCAGCGCGCCGCCCCCTACCCGAATGTCGAGCCGATCGACACCGATGTTCACCGCTCTCATGGGCGACAGATCGAGCACTAGACCGCTGCTCAGGGCGCGGCCGGCCCAGTCATGCCCGCCTCCCCTCACGGCGAGCGGCAAGCCAGCCTCGCGCGCGGCCCGCACGGCGCGCTGGACATCGGAAGTGTCGCTGCAGTGCACCACGAACTGGGGCACGTGGCGGCCCTTCGCCCACAAGGAGACGGCCGACGAGAACTCGGGCGTACCGGGCACGGAAACCTTGTTCGGAAGCTCTCCTCGCAGGTTCGCGAGAGCCCGAGTCACTCGATCGCCGTTGGCTCCCGAGGTTCCTGCTTCACCACATCCCAGCGCCGACGCCCCGGCGATGCCGCCCAGCTGCGAGGCGGCCAGAGTCACGACGGATTGTAGTGCCCGGCGCCGTCCGAGCGTGCGAGGCAACTCGCCGCCTCCGCGCGTTGAGCGCGACATCAGCGAGCGCCTCCCGTCCCGCAAGTGAGCCGTCGCTTTCGGTAGATCTTCGCCCGCTCTCGAAGGGGCGCGTTCTCAATGCATTTCGTTCTCGATGTCATCGGTGTGTTCCTGTCGCGCGGCCCGATCGCGCAGGCGAACGACTAACAAGCGACATCACCCGGAATCTTGTAAATCTGTGCCGTCAGCGGGGCTCAGTGCTCCCCTCCACAACCCCATATCGGGCTCGTCTGACGCTTGTCCGGGAAGGATCTGCTCTCGGCGGGGTAGCGGGCGCGCGAGCGGGGGAGCAACCCGAGGGGGGCACGCCGCAAGTGCTGGATCGCATCAATCGGTACATCAGAAAGCAATCGAGCGAACCGATCGACGTGCATGACGTCGCCCGTCGGGTGACCGTAGACTCAGCCGCGCGCGCGGGCCTCCGGCCCACGCACGCCAGTTCTTTTCGGCATGAATGCCAAAAGCGCTGCCGGATCGTACAAGAGTCTCGGCGCGAGGGCGGCTACATCCACTCTCAGGCCTCGCTGCTGGGGCGAGGAACCTACGTGAATCGCCCTCCGTTGCCGTTCCCACGCTCGGCGTTTGGGCGAGCGGTGATGCCTACCTGCTCGAGCCCGGCATGACGGGCGCGCGCGCCCACGTATCTGCAGAGTGACGCCACGAGCGCCTGGATGGAACCCGACACTGGATACCCCTCGATGCTCCGCAGGCTCTGGTTCGCCTGATCCTCGACTGCCTCGGGAGAAAGAAGGAATAGTCGTGAAGGAGTCAAATCAATCCGCGCGCGCCGCACGCCTCGGCGGCATTGCTGTCGAGGCGGCTCATGCAAAACAGCGAGCCGAGACCTCGCGGATGCACGTTGTCGTGCTCGGCGCGAGCATCTCCGGATTGATGGCGGCGCGAGCGCTTGCCGACCACGTCGGCCAGGTGACGCTCATCGAGCGGGATGAACTCAGTGTAGGCGCCAGCTGGCGCAAGGGCGTGCCCCAGGCCAGCCACGCGCATGGCATCCTGGCCTCCGGCCTGCAAATCATCGAGGAATTCTTCCCAGGCATCATTGCCGAAGCGTGTAGCCACGGGGCATCCTGTGACGACGCCGGGCACGGGTTGATCATCGTCGCCGGCAGCAAATTGCACGTCACGGAACTGGGCGTCAACGGGTTGGTCTGCGGCCGGCCGCTCCTCGAGGCGTTGATTCGGCGCCGCGTGTTGGCACTGCCGAACGTGACCTTGCGGGCACAGTGCGTCGCGCAGGGGTTGGTTCTCGAGGAAGGGAAGGTCCGAGGCGTTCGCCTCGCGCAGCGAGCCGCGCCTGGCGGGGACGCCACCATCTCGGCCGATCTCGTACTGGATGCGACCGGCCGCGGCTCGCGGGCATCGAACTGGTTCGAAGACCACGGCTATGCGGCGCCGCGGGTAGAACGGGTCGAGGTGGGGATCAACTACACGTCTGCGCTCTATCGCCGTAAGCCAGGGGATTTTCATGACCGCCCTGCCGTCCTCGTCGATACGGTTCCGCCGAATCGCCGCTCCGGGGTGGCCAACGCCATTCACCCAGATCACTGGATCGTCACTCTGATCGGTTACCTGGGCGAACGCACTGATCCCACCCACCAGGGCTTTCTCGATTTCGCGAGCGGCATGCCGAGCCCCGAGCTTCACGACTTCCTCCGGGGCTCGGAGCCGGTTTCCGAGTTCACTAGCATGGGCTTTCGCCAGAGCCAGCGGTGTCGCTTCGACCACCTCGAGAGGCACCCGGACGGCTTCATCGTCACTGGTGACGCGCTGTGCAGTTTCAATCCACGCTTCGGTCAGGGCGTTGCCGTCGCAGCGCACGAGGCCCGGGCGCTCGCCGGATGTGTGCAGGCTGGCGGGCAGGCGAACCTGTGGAGGCGATACTACGATCGCATCGAGCCGCTGCTCGATGCCGCCTGGTCGAGCTCCGTGGGCAATGATGTGCGCTTTGCGGAGGTCGAAGGCAAACGCACCCGGGTCGGTAACCTCTTGAACCGGTACGTCGATCGGCTCTGCTCCGCGGGCTCCCGCGACGCCGAGGTGAGTCGCCAATTCCTGCGCGTCATCCACATGCTCGACAAACCCGAGAGCTTGTTCTCCGCGAGCATGCTGGCCCGCTTGTTCGTAGACTCCACGATCGCAGCCTTCACACCCCGGCGCTCGACAGCGGCGTTGCCACGTGGAGGCCGGCTGAGGCAGCCGTCGCCGGTGCGGGCCGCCCGCGAGCCTGGCGATTTCGTCGACAGACTTTGAACACCGAGCGAACAGTGGCGTACGGCAAGTCTGCCCCCTGCTGCGACGATTCAGAACCTCGAAGGCCTGCATCAACGTATGATGCGAGCCCCGGGCGGCCGTCGCGATCGCCAGATTTGAGCGTAAGAACGAACAAGCCGTCGGAAGAACTTTCAAGATCGAGGCTCGCTCCTCGCCTTAAAGGCTACGAGCGTCGCACCGAGACGATGGCTCGCGAGGAGAGCGTTTCGGCCGGATGGGGGACAGTACACCGAATGGAAACCCGTGCGCTGAACGACCGCCGTCCGCACGAGGACGATTTCAACGTGTCAGGAGTATCCGTGGGAATCTCTCGCGTCGTGGCCCGCTGGGGCTCGGCGCCCGCTGGCAGGAGTTCGGGCGTGTCGCCTGCCTGGCTCATCGACGGCGTGCGCGCGTTGAGCCCGAGCTCACGGGTGGTGCGCGCCCGAGCCCAGCCGAAGGCGGCGAACTCGATCCCCAACGCAACCAGCTGCGCGACTCAAAGGGCGCCTGGCCAACCGCCGTTGTCGCGTGCCGCACCAGGTTCAGGCTCGCGCCGACGACAGCGGGCATCTGTTGCCCCCGTCTTCGTCAGGAGTGAAAGGTACATTGGAATAATGAACGTTCGTGGCATCTCTTTAATCGTCGTGCTCATGCTTTCCGTTGTCGAGGCGGCATGTTCGACTGCAGACCAGACTCCTCCCGCGTCGCTCTCAGCCGGTTCTTATGCCGCCATCATACGACCGATCAAAGAATCCGTGGAGCGGGGCGACCTGCCCGGCGTCGTCGCGCAGGTGGTTGATCGCGACGGCGTGCTGTATGAGGCCGCCGCGGGAGAGCTCGACGCGAGATCGGGCTCCCCGATGCAACTCGACGCAATATTCCCCGTTGCCTCCATGACGAAACCCGTCACGTCTGTCGCCGTCATGATACTGCTGGAGGAGGGGCACCTCGAGCTCGACGCGCCGGTCTCGATGTATCTACCGATGCTCGAACACCCCGAGGTGTTGACTCGCTTCAACCCAACCGATGGGACATTCGAGACTGCCCCCGCCAAGAATGTGATGACCATTCGTCACTTGCTCACGCATACTTCTGGGATCGCGTACGGATTCACTAGCCCAGCCTTGGCGCGCCAACTGTCGAGCAGCCCGAGAGGGGAGTGGGAATTCCCCCTTCTCCATGAGCCCGGGGAGAGATGGACATACGGTGCCAGTACGGCCGTGCTCGGTATCATCGTCGAGAAAATCACCGGTGAGCCTCTCGAGGCCTATTTTCAGCGTCGGATCTTCCAGCCGTTGGGCATGAATGACACGTCATACGCCGTCGCCAGCGAAAAGCGGTCGCGTGTGGTGTTGCCCAGTGTGAGAGCAGAGGGCGGATTCGCGGTGGCACCGGACATCGTGCCGGGGGTGCCCCTCACTCCGCCCATCATTCCCCCCGCTTCTGTGCGCGGCGACTACGGCCTCTATTCGACGGCGCACGACTACGGCCTGTTCGTTCGCATGCTGTTGAACCGTGGCACGCTCGGCTCAGCACACATCATCAGCGAGGACTCCGTCAAGCTCATGGGCCAGAACCACATTGGGTCTTTGTTCGTGGAGGCGCAGGCGGTCGGCATTCCGGAGCTCGCGACGCTGACGAGACCCTTTCCGCTTGGGGCTGGGCGAGACAAGTTTGGGCTTGGTTTCCAGATCGCTTCCGAGTCGGATGATACGCGAACTCATCGGGGCGCCGGGAGCCTCAGCTGGGCCGGCATCTTCAATACCGAATTCTGGATCGATCCCGAGCTGCAGCTGGGTGCTGTTCACCTGGCGAGCTCATTGCCGTTCTATGACGAAGGCGCCATCCGCTCCCTTCGCGAGTTCGAGGCCGCGGCATACTCCATCGCCCGTCACCCTGCGGCTCCAGTCCGCGCCGCAGCCGCGGCAGGGCTCTGAGGGTAGCTGTCCGATCCATGGAAGGACGTCTGCGTGGCACCACCAGCGCTTACCCAGCTGCCGCTCGCCGGCAACTCGGAGGAGCGCACTCCACACCGTGTCACTCATCCCCCGTCTCGCCCGCCGACGTCGCAGCAGCGTGCGGCTCCTCGAGCCAAGCGCACCTCACCACGGCCTTCTCGCTCGCGGCCAGGCCGAAGCCTCTGCTTTTGTTGGCGGGGGGCGCCGAGGCCGCCACGCTGGGCATGCGCGCGGGCGCCGTTGGCAGCGCACGTAGTCGAGCGATCAGCCCCAAGCCTCTCTTTGGCTCTGCTTGATGAGCGCTTCGATTTCCGAGGGAAGAACGTTGCGGAAGCGAGGGTTCTCGGCGAGGGCCACCTCCACGAGGAGATCCGCGATCGGCTGCGGGTCGAGCTGGTTGGAGAGATGCTGGGCCACCGCCTCGAATGCACTCGGGGGCGTGAAGTTCCTGGACGGGTCGTACCAGTGCATGACGGAATCTACGCCGCGATCGTTGAAGCCGGTGGCGTAGAAGCCCGGATTGACGGTCGCCACCTCGATGCCGAAGGGCGCGAGCTCGAAGCGGAGCCCCTCGGCAATCGATTCGATGGCGTGTTTCGTCGCGCAGTAGGCCGCCGAATACGGATGGTCTTCGGCATGATTGTACCAGAGCTCTGTGTTCGACTGCGGTGCTCGCAGGGGCCCGCGAGTTGGCGCCGTTGTCTGCCAGATGGACTCGAACGGTCTTTCAGGATCTTGCTCTTCTTCGTCACGCATTTGATGCCCCCACTCGTGCCCGCAGCGGGCGCGGTCTACCCGACCCCGCGTGCTCACGCGCGGTGAGAGCGCGACCCATTGTGGGTCGCCGCGGCGGATTCTGTCGGCGCGATGTGGATGTGGCCCTCGCTGCGCTCGGGACCACGCAGTGCACCGCGCCGGTGCTCGTGACCGCGTGCTACACGGTCGCACGCCGCCGGCGGATCCTGCGAAGGATCGATCTGCGAGGCGGCCAGAGTCACGACGAATTGTAGGGCCCGGCGCCGTCGAGCGTGCGAGGCAACTCGCCGCCACCGCGCGTCGAGAGCGACATCAGCGAGGCGCCTCCCGGTTCCCGCAAGTGAGCCGTCGCTTCCGGTAGATCTTCGCCCGGTCTCGAAGGGGCGCGTTCTCAATGCATTGGGTTTGCGATGTCATCGGTGTGTTCCTGTTGTGCGGCCCGATCGCGCAGGCGACCGACCAACGAGGGATTCACCCGGAATCTCGTGAAACTGTGCTGTCAGCGGGGCCTCATCGCTCCCCTCCACGTTCCAGATCGGCACGCATGCGGGTTGCTCGAGGCCGCCAGAGGCGAACTGCGCATGACGGGCGCGCCCTTTCGGCCCTGCGCTGCCGCGAGGCTTTTGTTACACCCGAGCCATGACGCCCGAAGCCACGGTCCCGAGGTTGGCTGATTTCAGAATCGTGCAAGAAGACGCCGCCGAACCGGAAGTGATTTGCGCATCCGAGGCGTCCGGGGAGCGCAGCCTCGGACTGTTTCGCTTTCGCAGCGCGAGCGCGACCACGATCAGCGGAGTTCCCTCGTGCGACCACATCTTCGTGAACGTCGGAGCAACGGTGAAGGTCTGGTGCCGAGTGGGCCAGGATGAATCGACCCATGTGCTCCGCCCGGGTCACTTCGCCGTTTGCCCCACGGGGTACGAGAGCCGCTGCGAAACGACTGCCGGATGCGATGCGGTGATCCTCGCCGTTCCGAAGGAGGCCCTCGCGTATGCTTTTGCGGAACGGGCTCAACCACGGACGGGGCTCGTCTCGCGCCTGTCCGCGAAGGATCTGCAGCTTTCGGGGTTAGCTCGCCGGCTCGTTCTCGAGGCGGTAAAGGGCCGTTCGATGTCGGCTCACGGCGTCAGCCGGCTTCAGGAGAAGTTGTTCGAGCTGCTCTCGGAGCGGTACGCGCGATCGCGCGAGGGGGAGCAACCCGGCGGGTTCACGCCGCAAGTGCTGGATCGCATCAATCAGTACATCAGAAAGCACCTGAGCGAACCGATCGATGTGCATGACGTCGCCGGCATGGTCGGGCAGAGTCGCTCCCACTTCTCCAGAGTCTTTCGACAATCGGTCGGGTTGAGTCCCCATCAGTACATCGTGCTCGTCCGGCTCGAGTGCGCCGTGCGCCACATGCGATCGGCAGAGCTGTCCCTGGCGGAGATCGCGTCGGCTACCGGCTTCTACGACCAGAGCCATCTGACCCATTGGACGCGCCGGGTCTACGGCACATCACCTGGCCAGATTGCGAAGGCCTCACGCCACGCCGACCCGGACGAGCCTCGAGCCGTACACAGGCGCTCTGGCGGCTGAACGAAGCGCCGGATGCAGGTCGCGCAGTCGTGATCGGCACCCGGCAGTTTGCATCCTGAAGCGCTGCAGCAGGTGCCCGACGTGTAGGAGCGATTTGGGTTATTCTCGAGGTGTTCAGACCTTTTCGGGCCGAAGAGTGCTATGCTCTTCGTCCCGAGAAATCCCCCAGCTCGAGTGTCGCCCATCGGCAAAGGTGCGCTCGGTAAGGTACGGTCGGGTGACAGGCGCGTGGACTGCGTCCACTGCCGTACACACCCACCGCAAGAGCATCCAACCGCTCGCAGATCTTGGGAATTCACCCAGCGGAGCTCCCATGACGACGACGTTTGCGAAACGCAGCAAGGAAAAGATGCGACAGGAAAAACAGAGCGCGAAGGCGCAAGACCGGCAGCAGCGCAAGCTGGCTCGCAAGGACGCTCCTCCTCGCATCCCGGGGCAAGATCGCGACCTGGAAGGGATCATCCCGGGCCCTCAGCCGTTGGTGCTCGAATGATGTGGCGTCAGAACCCCGAGGTGATCCGCCGCACGGCGGAACGACGCCAGCGCGAAGACCAGGCGCCGAGGTTAGCGGCGACGATACCGGAGCTCCAAGGGCTGCGGCTCGAAGTCCTGGAACACAGCTCGAACATCTCGCATCCCGAACACACCCACGTGCGCCACGTCGTCGTGGCCAATGCGCCAGCGTTGTTCGTCATGCCCTGCCATGACGCGCAATGCAAAGACGGCGGTCACGACCTGACCCAGGAAATCTTGGCCGCGCTGCGCCGGCGGAACGCGCGCTTCGAAGGCGAGAACGTCTGCCGTGGCACGGTGGGGGACACGGGTTGCTCGCGCATCCTGGGATACGTCGCGGTCGCAACGTATCAAGGTTAGCCTGCCCGCCGAGCGCAGCTCGCCACATTCCCTCCGG
>Ga0247763_1002224_pt1 | contig 10046 bp, 12 predicted proteins | sample UWRJL141409B4_FD_179926 | JGI IMG/M metagenome (GOLD analysis project Ga0247763, IMG submission 179926) | Plant litter microbial communities from Arlington Agricultural Research Station in Wisconsin, United States - UWRJ-L141-409B-4 | ecosystem: Environmental > Terrestrial > Plant litter >... | reverse complement strand
CTGCTGCCAGTTGACGCCGTCTTTAAGGAACCACTCCTGTCCGTCAATAGCGTACACGGCGGAACTTTGCGGGCTGACGTGGCGAGGTCGGCCGTCGGCAGGTTGTTGCCCCTGTCTTTGTTGTATTGGTGGTTGCTGTTGCTGCTGCTGCTGTTGGGGTAGACCGACTTGGGTGGGTGAAAAGGATGGTTGGCCGTAACCTCCGATGGACTGTGTAGTGACAGCGGGCATGGAAGTCCACGCGCTGGCCGCGGTAAGGGCATCACCCATGGTCATGGGTGGGCCGCTAGCCATGTGATGTGGCAGCTGGGAGTCGGCGAGTTGTGGTGGAATGTTTTGTGATGGTGGTGCCGATAGTGCTAGAGCGCCGAGTATATCGGGCGCCATACTCGTGACAGGGACGTCCAAGGGCATTTGCGGCGGTGTCGGGTGGCTATATTGACTATAAGGGCTGAATTGCTGTTGCTCCTGTTTCCCTGGGGGTGGTGGCGAGCCGGAATAGGACGGTGGCGAGGGGGTCGTGGCCACATTTGAGGCCCCTGACCGGTTAGGTGAAGGAACATCCGACGTGCTGAACGAACCGTACTTCTCATCGGTGCGTTGCAGCACGACCGATGCCTCTTCGGGCATTTCAACCCCCCATTTCCGCGCAAGCACACTCAGGATACAGAGAGTGCGACGCGCACACAACCAATCCTCGGCTATTTCCTCAAGGTGCTTGACGCCATGAATTATATCACGTTTGGCCGTCTTCTCGGGCAGGTTGAGCATGTGGATGGTGCATGCCGAGTGGACCATGTAGACAGCAATGTTGCAAATCTGTCGCAGATTATATTGCTTCTTGTACAGGCGCATGAGTTTTGATATGGCCCCAGCATTGGAAGTGCAGATTCGCCGCGGTGATACGTGGGCTGGTAAAGGAGAAGATGAAGGTGTGTATTTGAGAAAGGGTCGGAAAAGGTGAATATACTGGAGATGGTAAAACATACTATAGCAGGTTAGGATCGAACCCGAGTGGGTAAAAGAGGATGCAAGACTTACTGTGTCAAAATAACATTCGGAAGCTGTCCGTCCTTAGCCTCAAACTCCTTTGGCAACTCTTTTTTCCAGTCTTCCAGCCGACGGTGGAGTTCGCTGAGCTTCTTAAGCTCTACGGACTTCCCACTCGATCGGCCAATGTGGTTGGGGTGGTAGAAGAACAGCAAGAGATCACTGCTTATCTCGCAGAGCTTGGACAGCTGCAAACTCGCAGCCCTTGTCCGGGACGGCTGCTTGGAGGACTGGTCGAACCCAGCGTCTGTGTAGGGCAACCAGGATTCGGCATCTTCGTCTGGGAATACGTCGTATTTGGCCACGTTATAAGTATTCTTGGGCAGCTGGGGTAACCGGCCAAGGTAATTGGACCAAGCCTTATCGAAGAGAAAGCAACCCCAGAACGTGATTCGACGGGCGTCAATCTCTTGTTCGTCCAACGACCCCTTGCCTCTCCCGCCTCCAATGTCGAGGTTCAGACCAATATCCTGCGCCATCCGGAAGCTCATGCCACTGTATACCCATCCCTTAGCCTCCCTCCCGCATCCTGCTTCCCGCACCGACATGAGGGCCAGGGCCTGCACGGTGGTGAGTCTTGGTTTCTCGTACTCGTCATTCTCGACAATCAGCCGCTTCGCCTCGGCGAAGAAGTGGTCCCCCTTTGTCCTGCTGTCGCCAGGCACGGCAAAGGCGCCAGTCACGCTAGTAAAGTGACAGCCCAGGGCGAGCATAGCATGGACGAGGAGTGACGAGCAGTAGACGGTGGATCGGGGCTGGCCGACGGGCTTGCCCCGTAGAAAATCGCGATAAAAAAGGCTCTTGGACAAGGTGGTGAAATAGGGGTAATGCCAAGCAAAGTACATGTTTATCAAGTGGACTACTAGCTGCGTGTCCTTGGTGACCTCGGACCAACTCGTAATGGGATCTTCGGTCGTCATGTAGCTATCCGACTCAGGCTCATCCGGTAGGCTGGCGGGCTCACCCAGGTAGATGAGATGTGAGGTGCCGCCGATGAAGCGGACCGAACCGTTCTCGATGCGCAATTCGCCCATCTTGCGGGCGAGGTCGCGTTCACCCTCGACAGGCTGGTTGGGGCCGAACGAGTCGTCGGGCTCGACATCGGTGCCTCCATCATCACCAGCACCACCTGGGATCTCGTCCTTGAGAATGGCCTCGGCAACCGTGTCGAGGCTGTCGCAGGTGCGGATCTGCTTGACGATGGCGGGCACGTCGTCCTCGTCAGCGTTGAGGATGGCCTCAATCAATACCTGCAGCGTCGAGTTGCGCGCCTTCATGCTGTCGATCTTCTCGCGGTACACGCCCTTTCGGCGATGGTCCGAGTTGGGGTCGTAGACACACTCGGTGCCGTAGACGCTGGCGCAGGCGGCGCAACTCGGCAGGGCACCGTCGCACTTGGACTTGCGTTTTCGGCACGCGATGCACGCCGTGCTCACACAGCGCCGTTTCTGGCTGGCCACATCGGCCCCGCGCCGACCCTTTTTACGCGACGACGCCGAAGCCGACGAAGCTGCAGCGGCAGAGCCCGAACTCCCATCGCCGCCATCCCGCGCGCCCGTTGATAGCGGGACATCCAGGTCGTCCATAACATCCGCTGTCTGCACACTCCCGGGTCCGCCTGGTGGAGTCGCGCAGCACGTAACGTATGGGAGACCTCGAGGAAGGCCAGCAATCAGAGAGTCAAGATAAGCTTTTCTGGCGCGATTGATACCACGATAACACCACCTCGGTGGCAACCCTCGGCGGTGATTTTTTTTTTTAAAAAAAAGAGATGAGACAACAGCGTCTGACGTGCTGTACTGTACAGGTCGCTCTGCGCTGTGCTATGCTGTGCTGCCCTGCGACAGCGCGCTCCTCTCGCTGCTCTTGCTCTGTGCTGGGGAGCGTCGGCGCCTTCGGCTTCGGAAGTTGATCGGTATTCGGGGGGGGGGAACGAGCCTCCAAATTCCAATCCAAACCTTGGAAACAAACGATTTTGTTGGAGAAGACCCCCAACATGAGCCGTGGGGCAGGAGGGGTAATTGTATTGTCGGTAGTTATCTAGGATTGGACATACCGCTGCAGCGGCGCTCGCTCGAGGCGGGGCAAGGGGGAGAGGAGGGTCATGCTTTGTCGATCGCAGCCATCCACTTGTGGCCTCGACTCTAGATAGACCATCCTCGCTCTACAGATAAGCTCTCGTCCCGTTAGTGGAACAGACATTCCGTCGTGCAGCAAGGCTGCCACCAGACATTCTTGGAGCTTCCGCGCGCAGCTGAGGGAAATAGTATTCCTGGGTTTTCTTTTCCCTGTTGTAATGCGCAAAGCAACGGGATGGACAGCCCATTCAACAACCTCAAAAGGCTCATCGCTCCCCTAGGGACTCTTTCATTTTCAGAATCCCCAGAACCCTGTTACAGCATCATGAATTCGGTTCTTCCGTCTCCATACGCCACTTAGCGCTTGAACTTGTGTATTCATTCTAGTAGTAGTCCAACTGGCTTACCCGTGCAGAGCTGAAGACGCGTCCTGGCAAATTATTCCCTGGACCCAGAAAAAGCAACCCCTCTGCGTCAATTAGCTCCTGTCCCGCAACGTCTGCTTCGCTTTGTCCCGGCAGTGGTTGTGACTTGAGCAGCAGAACGACACACACTTTGCAGACAATTCCATCCCGTACAAGGCTCCCCCCACAGTCAAGATGCTTGGTCAGACCCCCTGCGGTGACTATCCACAACAGTGGCTATTGGCTCATCAATTTGTCCGACTGGCTAACAGGCGGAATGCTCCTCCGCAAAAACCCCTGAGTTACCTAATAACCCGCCCAGTCCGGATACCGACATCAGCCACCACACAAAGCTCTTGTGGCCCTGGAGCGACCGGCATCTCAGCCGTTTCATGCAGTGAGGTATCGCTATTTTAGTCTAAAGCAAATGCCAGCCACCGAACGCCGTACGCAACTAATATATACAGCCTTTGCAAGAGGTTGCGCCCAAATCAAACCGACCTTCAGCCTAGGGGGGCTCGCTACCCGAAAACGCCCTTACCTTCACCGCTTCCATGATCGAAACATGGGTATGTCCATGCCCATCTATGCCGAGACCGTTTACGCCTTGATGTCAACCTTCTTTGCCGGAGGAGCCGGAGCACTGTCCTCCTCACGGGACCGTTTGCCGTTGGTCGAGGCGCCATTGCCAACAGCCTCGCCTTTATCATTCGTTGCCTGGATCATCGGCATTTTGACACTGGTAACGTGTGAGTAGGGTTGCTAGATATCAAACAAACGGAGGTTGCACATACTTGTTTGATGACTTGGGGGTATTCTCCCTGTCATTGTTGTCGCGGCCTCCTCTTCCACGACCACCGCCACGCCCTCTGCCTCGGAAACCACGTCCTCCACGGCCACCCCTGAATCCGTTCTTCTGGCCATTGTTACGGTGGCTCTTGCCATCTTCTTTTCTGTCTTTTCCATTGTGGTTCCCTCTTCCCCGGCCATGATGACTACCGCGGCCAGTTCTGCCCTCGTAGAAATTTGGGCGGCTCTTCGACGGCTCGATTTCGCCTGCATCGATTTGGCGTTTCTTTTCCGCACAATAGTCGGCCTTCATCATGATCACAAGCTCCTTGCCCTTGTACTTGGGGGCAGGCGACAGCTTGACAAACGCCTGCGCTAGCTCTGGCGTGCGAAACTCGGCAAACACCGATCCTTTGAACTGGTTGGGATTCGGTTTATCGTTATCCTCACGGCGCATCTTGACTCGATCCACAGCACCATAGGTGTTGAGCCATTTGGAGATTCTGTCGAGGGTTTTCTTATCTTCTTCGACTCCGAACCCCTTAATGTAAACGCTCTTCTCCATGCGCTTCTTCGCGCCCAATGGGTCCGGGACAAAGGGGTACTTGCGCTGGACAGTCTCATTTCCGTCCTCGCCAGCCAGGATAATCATCTGACTCTCCTTCAACGCCTCGACAATAGCACTATACGAGCTGAACTCTTTCATCCGGCGGAATGTGCAAATGGTTTTGAGCGGGACTGGGTTGTTCTTCGGGCCACCAATTGTTTCCCACAAGAACTTATCCGTAGGCAGATTGACGTCGCCGAGGTAGTACTCAACCTAATGACAACATTAGGACCCGAAGGTTAGTTGATGGGTTCAAATGGACAAGAAAAATCGGCATACCTGGCGCACAATACGCACTGGCTCTGGGGCATCTTCCTCGGAGTCAGTATCAACAGTCGGCTTCTCACCCTCGTTCTGGGCATTGGCCGGGGCAGCGTCGTTCGTCAAAGCGGGTGTGTCGGGCATGTCTTCATTCGTAACTTCCTTGTCGCTCCCCATGACGGCGCCGTTCTGCTGAGCAGCCTCGGTGTCGACGATCGCACCATAGTTTTCAGCGGGGCTAACGGCGGCGGTGACGGCAGGAGTCTCAGGCTGCCGATTAGCAATGGTGTCGACCATTGTGAATCACTTCGAGGAGAGGTTGCAACAAAATGATCAAAGTATCGTAAAGCGACTTCAATGCGAAGTTGGGTTGTAGTTAGTAATTTCGGTGAGTTTTGGATGAAGAGGAAGGTTTAAATATGTGCTGCGTAAGAGGGGACGCTTCTCAGCGGGGTCAGTTAGAGGAAGGGAGCTTCCAGAGTCCGCAGAAGAGTCACCTTGGTAACCTTCGGCAAAGAGTCAAACTTACACAATTTTCAAGGTCGTAGAAACCCGAACAATAGTCGCGCAGTGGAATGTGAACAGGGCTTCACTGAATTGAGAGTGTCAATCTCTGAGTGCCAAGTTGAGATCGCCAGATGCACAGCGCCGAGGTTCGCCAGTGAGGAAAAAAAAGAGGTTGTCGCGCGCAGAGCTACCCCACCCGAGTCCTCAATTGCAGGAAATTTTTGTGCAGGAGTTCACCGCCCGCCAAGAATGTGGGCGCTGGTACTGCAAAGCGGAGGGTGGGTCCAGCGCTTGCTGGCCCCACCATCCAATCTGGGCGATGTGGCCCACGGGCCATGGTCCGTGACTAACGTGGAAGCTCTTGAAATTTTTGGGTGTGTCGATTGAAGCCGAAGCCGAGCTACCATCAAGCGGGCTCAATCCACATCAACACTGTCACTACCCCCGTTGGAACGAAGGGTGTCGGCCCAATCGGTCCGCATCTTCCAACATGAGGCATCGCAGGTTAGCAAGGTACCATGGCCTCAAGCGACCGGTATGTCGAGCAATTGACCCCTGAATGATGATGATTTTGAAGCTTGAACTGTCACTGACAATTGCGCATTTTACCCATTGCAGCGAGTTCGCTTGACATGGAACAAGTACAATCTCTTCAATCTCGCCAGGTTAAGGATCAACAATCTACCTGGGTCGAAAACCTTCTTTCAGCAGAAATGGTACGCGAAATCGTTGGCTCGCGCCTACCATGGCGAGCACATCAAAGAGTTCCATTGGGAGCGCATGTTCAGTCGCCGTATTCGATCCGTCGTCAACATGGACCCCGGGTATATGGCTCGGCATGATGGCAGCGAGCTCGCCGAGGGTAGAGGCTCCGGCAAGATCCTGACTCATCTACGCAAGCCCCAGGAACAAACCCCGTACATGCAGATGACATTTGCGCCCATGGAGCGACGACTGGACATTGCTGTCTTCAGAGCCATGTTTGCCAGCAGCGCAAGGCAAGCGCGCCAGTTCGTCGTTCACGGCGCTGTGAAGGTCAATGGCAAGAAGGTGCGGCAATTGTCCAACCAGCGAGTGATCCTGAACAATCAGCTTCTAACCGGCCTGTACTGCAGATGGTCTATCCAGGATACCTCCTAAACCCCGGCGACATGTTCCAAGTCGACATGGACAAGGTTCACTATGCCACCGGGTTGCAGAGGCCAAAGAACGCCAAAGGAGAAGATGATGCTGAAGAAGTGGCAGAGGAAGCTTCTGCTAATGACATTGGCGAGACTGATCTTAAGAACATTGAAGATGCTGCCAAAAAGTATTACGAGGCACTCGGGGCACCCAAATCTAAGCGTGCATCGGCTTTTAGGGATCTAATCAACCAAAGTAGAATCCTCTCCTCCGCGCCTGCAAAACCCAATCGTTCGAAGCTCAATGCCAATGTCGACCAGCTCACTCGGCTCATGACCAACCTTGATCTCCACCCGAACGTGGAAGGACCCGAGAAAGCCCTGCGGTCTCATCTCAAAACTACTATTAGGAGGCTGGCAAACGAACCCAAACATATGGTTGGGTGGCAGCCACGTCCCTTCATTGCGCCTTTTGCCTTTATTCCGCGCTATCTCGAAGTGAACCAGAAGATCTGCGCGGCTGTCTACCTCCGTCACCCTGTGGCGCGACCAGGGTCGGCGGAGGTGCCGACCCCATTCCCGCGCGTTATCAGCGAGTTGGCGTTCAACTGGTATCTGCGCAGAGGTTAGATTTTCATCCAGGAATTGCCGATAGGATGACAAGAGGTGTTTCGTTGCTTCGTATGTCCAGGAGCAGCAGGGAACGATGCTGGAGGTGGGAGAAGCTGAGCTTGAAGATGCCAGCCCATGTGTCTGATGTATTACTGTACGATAATCACTTGAACAAACGAGCGTTTTAGACCCTCATGTGTTCGCTGTCACTATGCTCCCGAACGGCGACAGCTCACTCAACATCAACACCCTAGCCAACAAAAGCACTGCGAATCGAGACACAGTGAAATGTCCTTTTATTTCAGACAGACAGCCAGACGCACTAACCATAACAAACAACGAATATCTAAAAGGGGAAACGGGAAAGAACAATAGGTTCTGTTTTTTTTGGGTTTTTTTTTTCCAGAGAAAACGGGCAGACAAAAATGGCCCGTATGAGACAAGGAGACTTGGGGGGTATGATTTTGTAAAGGAGGCAAACTCAAAAAGAAAAAAAAAAGAGAAAGATCTCCGTACTACGATTGGCCGTACAAATACAGGTTGGATATCTGGTCGTGCTTGCGTCTCATTCAATGTTCCCTCCGCAGCAGCTCGGTAAGCCGCGACCACATCCTCCTTCCAAGATCAGCCCCCGAAACCGCCCACCCACAAGGCATTCCAAACCAACGCCTGAAGATTACCAGAGACTTAGATAAGGCAGACAGTGGATGGGAGGCTGGCTTAGAGTCGTCATCAGTCATCCGGAGAGCCGTGGGGAGCAGGCCAAATAGGAGCATGGGCGACTCATCCCTGGGCACAGGTAGACAATACCGAGTGGTTTTCGTCCAACCCTTGTTACAGAGTAAGCCCCAGCATCCACTCTCCAAACCGGTTCTGGTAAGTCTGATCAGATTATGCCCGAGCCCGGGAGGAAAAAGGTGATCAACAAAAAAAAAAACCGTGAAACCAATTATATCTGCGTGAGAGTGTTCAAGAACATCCGACCTGATCCCAAACCTAGTGAAAACACCATCCTTCTTGGAAGCCTAACCGTTTATTTGACAGTGAAAAACACTTTTCGGCACTCAGAGGCCGTTGTGAAGCCGCGTCCAGAGGATGTTTGGCTGCCTTCCAGAAAATCTTTCCCGCGATTATTAGGAAGTTCTCGATTAAAAAAGAGACAAATGAAATAAAGAAGCGAAGGAAAAGAAAGAAGCGGCAGGCTGATATTGTGAGGGCGTCATGACAGAGGACATAGGCTTGTGGCGGTTGTAGGCTGAACCGCGCGCTTATCGAAGCGAGAACCCCTTCCTCTTGGGCTCCTTCTCGAGCGGCCTTCCGCTCTCCAGTCTCTGCTTCTTCTCCTCGAGTTCGATCCGCTGCCTCTCTAGTTGCTCCTTCATCTCCCGGTGACGGGCGTACAGCTCTTCTTCGCTCTGCTTCAGCTTCGACTCCTTCTCAGAAACCTTCTGCTGAAAGACCATCTTCATCTCGGCCTCCATCTTGGCGAGCTTCTGCTCGTGTAGGGCGCGCTCTTCCTCCTGCTTGACAGCAGGGTTGACCTCCTTGAACACGCTGGGGTCTTGCGAGACACCCATCTGGATGAGCTTGTCCGTGCGATAATTCTCGTAGAGAATGTTGTTGGTGTGCTCCTTGAGCTCCTCCATGTGGGTGCGGATGAGCATCTGACGCAGTTTGACGAAGTCGCAATGCTCCTCATTATCGACTTCAATGACACCCCAAGGGTAGCGCCGACCTCGAACCTTGCGACCATCGACGTTGATCTCATTGGTAGCGCCAACAACAGCAAACGGCACCTTGGACAAGATCTCGTTGTTTTCAGCGATGGTTTCCTCGTCATCGAGCTCGTAGCGAGGACCCTCAAAGATCTGCACCTTGTGGAACTTGATGTCGGCAAGGATCTAGGACAGCCTATTAGCAACAAATCCAGAACCATACAAGTAGCGGTGGACATACTCTCTGCTTGAAGGCAGTGATCTCCTCATCGGTCAGGGTGTCGGACTTGGCAATGACAGGGATGAGGTTGACCTTCGTGTGCAGCCGCTTCATGACCTCAATATCCAGAGGTTTCAGCGAGTGGCCTGTGGGCTGGATGAAGAAGACACAAGCATGGATACGGTTATCAACAATGTTCATGCGGTTGACCTTGTTTTCGGCATCCAGATAGGCATCAAAACGCTGCTCAATATTGTCAACAATGGGCCTCCAAGACTCGTCATTGTTCACAAAATCGCCAAAGCCGGGTGTGTCAACAACCGTCAGACGAAGACGGACACCGGCTTCCTCAATATCAGCGCTGATGGATTGAATCGTGACCGTCTTGGGGATAATGTCGAGGCTTGGTCCCTTGCGCTCCTTCGGGGGGTAGAGCGACGTGTTGAACAAGGTATTGACGAGCGTAGACTTTCCGAGACCAGATTCACCTAGGAGCCACTGAGTTAGGCCGGAAGCCAGCACAGAGACCGCGGAAGCACGTACCGACAACCATAACATTGAAGTTGAAACCCTTCCGGACACTCTTGCGGTGCCACTGGTTGGGCAGGTTGGCAAACCCAACATAGCCCGTCAGCTTTCTGCGGACAATGTTTCTGCTGTCGCTAGCTGGAAGAGCTACGGC
>Ga0247763_1002223_pt1 | contig 10047 bp, 10 predicted proteins | sample UWRJL141409B4_FD_179926 | JGI IMG/M metagenome (GOLD analysis project Ga0247763, IMG submission 179926) | Plant litter microbial communities from Arlington Agricultural Research Station in Wisconsin, United States - UWRJ-L141-409B-4 | ecosystem: Environmental > Terrestrial > Plant litter >... | reverse complement strand
TCACCGTAGTAGTAGTAGTAGTAGTAGCCTGGGTGATGGGCCCGGCTGTGTACCCGACAAGTACGTCCACGTCCGCGCCGGGAGGACGAGGGACAGGCACGGGCATATGCACATGGTCTGGGACGAATAGTGCTGGGATGGGAGGCTGTTCTGGGATTGTAGAAGGCACTGAGGCTAGGATGAAGCCCGGGTCATCATCGTCATCGTCATCGTCATCGTCATCGTCATCATCGCCGTCGCCATCGTCATCATCGCCGTCGCCATCGTCATCGTCATCGTCCTCGTCCTCGGGTAAAGTTGTTGATGATGATGAAGCTGTGACGATGGGCCATATAGGTATTCCCACAGCCGGTGCAGTCCTGACAACGACAGGCTGTGAGGCCGCATTCCTGACTAGTGGTATTGTTGGAGACGTCGTCGCTGGAGTTGTGGCCCTGGGTGGAGTGGCTTGAGGAGTGAAAGGGTACCTTGCTCTTGACCCAAATATCTCGTCAGTGGAGATGGAAAGGGCCGTGTCGGAAAATGAGTCTTCTTCTTCCTCTTCTTCTTCTTCTTCAGGGGCGATAAATGCTCCACGGGGTGGTGGCGTGGCAAATGCCTCCTCTGCAGTTGCTGGCGCTCTGAGGCCAGGACGGCGTGCCAGGCCAGCTCTGGCAAGACGGTACACCACTTGACTCCTTGTCCTTTGCGCAACCATCGAATACACCTCAGGTTCAGCCGGGGGGCGGGGTTCGGCTGGTGGTTGGCGGTCGCGGGCAGCCCAAAAGTGTGAGCGGGAGACACGGTCCGGATCGATGGTGCACCCGACGCGCTGGTACGCAGCAACGAGTCGCTTGCGAAGAATGTCCTTGTAGATGGTGATTTGATCATAATCGGGATTGTAATAGTCCCTGAAGCGGCATGTATGGCTCTCGGGGAACAGCCGGGCCATGTCCTCGGGCAGGCAGCCGGGTCCTGGACAACCGAATGTGTACGGCCTCGACAGCAAGGAATCCTCGATTGCGTCGGCGCGGTGGCGGTCCCGAAAGTATTTCCAGCTCCACGCGCGGTACATGAAAGAGCTTATATCCAGACTGGAACCGTAGACAGGGTGGATAACCTCGAGCTTGTGCGTGCCGTCGCCCTTTTCAAAACGGAATCCCGTTCGCCTGATCATACTGATGGTTGCAATGTATTGCTCCTCGGTTGGCCGCCCGACCTGCTTGTCACCAGGGAATTGGTACTGGATGCCGTCAATCCGCTCGAGCTCCTGGCTGACGCCAGTTTCGCACATGAGGTACGTGTCAAAGTCGGCCGGCTTGGTCTTGAAGAGGCTGTTGTCCATCGCATCTGTGCCTATTCCGTCCCACAGGATCTCGTCGATGGTGCTAACTATACGACGAGGAGAAGGAGGAGGAGGAGGAGTGGCGTTGGCGTCATCAGGGACGGGGAAGATTGGGTAGACTAAACAAGCGGTGGAAAGGCTGTGAGCAGCGTGGGCTGCATCGAGGCCAGCAAGGGTGGCTTTAACGCCTGCTGAACGAGCGGCCAGATCCTTTAGGCGAATATTGGCTGCCGTGGTCATGTGAGACACGATGTTGTCTATTTTCAAGCGTGTCTTCCGGTCCCGGTTGTTGCTCTGGTGCTCAAGCCTGTAGCGAATAATCGAGGCCAAGGTGTGTACCTCATAACAGCCCGCGGAATCTCTTGTGTTCAGCCGGCTCAGGGCTTTGCACGCCTCCTGATGAAGGACCTCCAAATTTGTCAACGAGTCGGTTATGACGGCCATTCCGTCCGGATTCTTCTCTTCGGGCATGGGCGAGTTGGGCGGAGTCCGGGGAGGTAGACAGAACAAAGTGTCGCAGTGCCTGCATTGCGGTCTCTCCGGGATACCCTCGGCGGCGAGGACCAGCTCCGACGCCACACACGGCTCATTGATCTTCTCTCTCCACGACAGATGGATGCCACGTCTGGTGATTTCGGCCTCGTCGAATGCCGTGGCGGGAAGCGGACAGCCCTCCCACCCGTGCAGCAGGCCAATGTCTGCGTGCAGGGGAAACGCGACCTTGGCAGCCCAGGTTTTGCCATGCCTCCGGTAGTCGGCGTCCTCATTGAGGAGGAACACACCACGGTACGGTATGGTCTTGAAAACATCTAAAGAGAGGGAGGGAGGGCTCATCATCAGCATCATGGCACACGCACAAGACCGAGAGAGATGGAAAAAGCATACGTTTGACCACCACGTAGTCGACCGCCCCGTGAACACGAACCCATCCATCAGACTCGCCAAGGAAAACATCCATGTGAATGGGGACACAAGCCCACTCATGTACAAAGTCGACAAGGTCCTGGTGCGTCATTTTCCACTCAACGTGAATCTGTTTTAAAATCCATTGCTGATTAGTACTGGTTATAGCACGCTTCATCGGAGCACACACACTTACCCGCCTGAGTGAGATGTAGAATGGCGACTGGTCGAGTGGCAGGACCGAGTGCACAATGTACTCGCCATGCATAATTTGGGCGCTATGGTAGCCGTAGCTATGGCCAGACCTTTCGGAGGGGTCCATGGTGGGCAAGAGAAGACTTGAGTTTGGAACCAAGTGCGAAGCAAAGCGCATTCAGTTGACGGGGAAAAGAGTTTCTATTGATCGAGGCCAACTGGTAGTAGGTGACGTGACGTTGAGGAATGTCTTTATAAAGTTTAAAGACGAGATAGAAAGTCAGAGATGGTTTCCTGTGCGATATTACCCCCGGGGGGGGGGAGCCATCTATAAATACCATTCTGAAGTTCAGAGGTAGGAGGACCTCATTATCATCATCAGGCAACCCCTCCAACGCTCCACCCCCGTCTTCGGGCATCACCCCTCACGGAGGCACCCTGATACGGCAGTTAGACTGGTAACACAACATCTCAATGGCACACGGTGCCCGAGCACTGCACTCGTCACTTGATACCTACGGGAACTTAGCTCACCATGTCCGGTGCCATCCTCGACCTCGTCCCGGCCCCTGTACCAGCGACTTGGCTTCCGGCCCGCCCACAGCATTCCAACCTGAACCCAATGCAAGACAGCACAGTAACCCTCACAATACAGAGTACTCTTGACAGAAACAACTGGTCTTTTCGCGCTTGCTGAGCTGTCCCTACGTCTTGCATTCCAGATCCCCGCCCCGCTGATCCCCCGTAGGCCAGTCCTGCCCACCCCTGGCTTCTTTCTCCCTGGGAGGAAAAAGAATGCACGAGTCCGAAACTGGCTGGATGAGAACTGGATTGGGCGGCGAGGGCGTGGGAATAGCGCAGTGTAACGACTTGCGATGCTGCTCTTTCCTTCCCGTGTTAGTTCCATTCCTGGCGGGTTGGCCCCTTTCCGGTAACTCCCCCTTGCCAGTTTGGTTCCGGGCAATAGAAAAAGCCGTAACGGGAGGGAATTACACTACTTTAGTGCACGCTCACCAGCCTTCGGACAAATAGCTACCCAGTTATGTCCCGTCGATCTAGCTCCCCGCTGTCTGTGTGTTTCCACCCTCAATGGTCCCGAAAGGGCCGCCCTAGGCCCGGAAAGTCTCCCCGTATTGTGGATTGTTGCGGCTCTGTGGAACAAGGGTCCTTCGCTGAACTGGGGGGTGAGGATCGAGTTCTCACTGATCGTCCCACCCCTTCCCCATCTTCTGTCTCGTACCCCAATCAAGTGAAGGGAGAGAAAAAAAAAGAAAACAAATGTTGAGGTTGAAACCGAGAAACAAGCGTGCTAGCCTTCGCTGTGACATGGCTTGCAGCTCCCTCCACAGAAGCTCTAGTCCAGGCGTGCGTTCAAGATGTGAGTGGAGCGCGCCCCCAACGAGATGCAACGCCGCCTTGATTCCCTGCAGCAACCCCAGCGTCTGTTGTTGGGATTCGGACTGATCAGGGCCACACCCAGTTCCGTGGTCGGCTTCTCCCTGGTCACTGTTGTTTCGTCCCACCCAAACGCGCGGGGGACGTGAACACCGGCAGGTCATGCCATCCAATGTTTCGCCCTGCCCGTTATGTCGTAATTGCGACCTGTAATCGCTGGCGCGGCGAGCCAAGGGAGCCAAAGGGAGACTTGTGGGGGTTAGCCAGCCCATCAGCCCACTCTTAGTCCGTGACGGCGCAACTGACAAAGTAGGCATGCTGGCTTTACAGTGCCTCACAGTGCGAAAGCCTACGAGCCCGAAGACTTTCTGTGTTCCTCACCGCCACCAGAAGCAACATCCATTACCTCCAGACTGGTTTGGATGCAGGGATGCCTCCCAAAGCCTGCTCAGCTGTGACAAACGAGTGGTTGGCAATGGGTTCCAGACCGGCGCAAGTGCATCCGGGGACTTGTAGGTGCGTCTAACCGGGACGCAACCCCTGTTCACAGAGCATCAAGCTCCCACACCCACCATTACCCCTGCACCCCCGCTCCTCCTAGCGGAGCATTCTCCCCCGCGCTTCTCTCCACCCCCAGACGCCAGAGCCACCTCTGCAAATGGGAAACCAGTGCTTTTGCTGTGCTACGGTGGCGAGGAACACATCAGCTCTCCCCCAGAATTTTGGCCCTGGTCTTTCCGGGGCGCTGGATCTCGGAATTAAGAGCCTGGCAGGTCCTGCGAAGGGGCTGACAAGACCAGCATCGTGAAATGGGGTTCCCAAAAGAGCCAAGTGTGTTCTTTCTCGCGCTGTTTCCCGTGCATGACCTTCTGTCACCAGCCGCTGCCTTTTCCTTCTTGTCCGTCTGGGATGGAATGCACGCCCCAGCCAATCCCATCCACTCCTCTTGATAGTGCTGGCGCGAAGGGAAAAGGACACGGACTGCATGAGCTGTCTCACACAGACGATACAGGACCAGCTGCAGCGCGAATGCAACTTGGTGCGGCCCTGCTCTTCCTGTAACCGACAAGCTTTCCTTGGCCATGGACGCAATTGCTCCTCTGCTCCTTCGTTTCGCACCACTAGCCTTGCTCCCGCGGGTTCTCATCCCGCATCCGCTGGTGGTACCGACAGCCAGTCCACCCCCCGGAATCACGCCAACGACGACTTGGGCGATTGTTGTGTAGTATTAGGAGACGAGGAATCGAGAAGCTGTCTGATCATCGGTGGACATTAGTTATCCCTTGGGCGACAAAGTCGGAAGCCACATTTGTCATGCTTGACTCGGTCGCGAGGGTTAGCAAATGAGAGCTGAGTTCGCTGGGCGGGGTTTCTCAACGAGTGCGGGGACTCTGTTCTGTCATTTGTCGGATTTTACGCTAGTGAAGTTCGACGCTGTGAGAGGTCCACAGATTGGGAGGACGAGCTGCACCTCGACGAAAGCGCAACTTGGGCGCAGCGGCACATGAAAGGTTGGTCAACTAAAACATGGAGGGGCCAAAGCGCTCACTCTCCCTCTCAATCATGAGAATTGATGGCCACCAACAGCTGCTTTACGTCTGAGGAAAGGAAAAGAAGAGCAGACAAAAAAACTGGTCGGGTTGTGATGAGGTCCGAATAAGGGACGGACTGCCGTAAAAAGACAATTTGGATTTCGGTTGAGCCTCCGCTGACGGGTCCGTGCCGGCAGCTGTAACCAGGGCTGTCAAGCGGAACAAACGGGGGATCGATCAGCCCATGTCCCGTGAGCCCGTGCTCCCCAAAGCCAAGAGTTACTGCGTTATCGATAAGAAAAGATCCCCTGGTTGCGGGGAGAAGTAAACAAGGTGACCTAGTGACGCGACGCAAACACCTAGATTCTGAGCAGACGCGATATTTCGTAGCCGCACCTCTTCGTAGCTCGCGTAAAGATACCCTCGGTATTTAAGACGAGCAAAGTAGGATACGACAAGCAACAATGCCGCGATCACCAGCCAAGGCGCACCCCGGCGACGATGCCTCACAATTGCGCGCTGCAAAAGTGCTACGCTCCCTCGATGACCTGCAGTCCGGCCACGAGATGACCATCATCAGAATCAGCGAGCCCATCTCGAGCGCACTCCAGAATGCCGAAGCAGCGGGGGCCAACGCGGTGCGCACCAGCGACGTGTCCAACTCGTCCCTAGACACGCCCACTCCTGCGAGTCTCGAGGCCGACCTGGCGCATTACAAAGAGCTGTTCGCCAAACTGCGCTTCTCCTATGTCGAGCAGGTGACCAAGGAAAAGTTCATCCGCGCCATCGTCGGCGACCCCCCGCTCATCGTCACGCCCCAGGAAAATGCCGATCTCGAGGCCAGCAACCTCGAGGCCAAGGCAGCCCTCAAGGCCCTCAAAACTGAAGTCGCCGACATGGTCGCCGATCTGGAGGTCCGCGCGCGTGATCTTGCAGCACGCTACGAGCGAATCCAGCTCGAAACCACCACTCTACGTGAGCTGCCCAGCAAGATGACGCGTCTTGAAACAGAGATTGCTGCGCTAAAGGCACAGCAGCAGCAGCAGGACGAGGGGGGTGCCAATGGTGACGAGGGCATCCGGCGGAAGCAAGAACTCAACATGCCTCTAGCAAAGACCCTCGCATTGGTGGACAGCCGGAATGCCGAATTGCGTGAGCTTGACCGCCAGCTGGAACAGCTAGCGTCGCAAGCACCTCGGAAAAAGAAAGAAATGGAGAGGCTTCAAACAGAGCTAACGCAGCTCGAGGCCCGGCGGACACACAGTGCAACGGCGGCGCGGGAAGCCAAACGCAAGAGAGAGGACGGCCAGGGCGGTGTAGCCGATGACCTTGAGACCAAAGGGCGATGGAATCGCGCAACGGAACAGGTCCTGCAGGAGGTCCTGGACATTCGGGAATAAGTGTAGGGGACGGGTCAGATGTTTTGACTCGGGCGTATTCGAACGCACACAAACCCCAACTTCAGGGAAGGCGAGAAAGCTCAGGAGCCATGTCGGGCCCAGACTGCTCGTGCAGTGTCGATCATCCCAGAGAGTTCACCAGGAGAGCTGACGGTTGTAAACTCGAGAAGGCGAGGGAGGAAGGGAGGGAGGGGTACCCCGGAGAGCGAAGCAGCTCAGACAAGCTGTCACGTCCAGTAACTGTCATGGATCTCAATCCAGACTGAGGAGTCAAGGACCCCATTACGCGAGAGCCGCAACCCTTCGGGGATTGACCAAGGCTAAAGGTTTAGCGTCAATGGCGAGAACGAGTACTTGGAAATACTTGTAGGACTGTACTCGGCAGAGATAGACAATCTGCCATGGACGCGGGGCCGTAATGGGTGGTGACAGGGGGGAGGGGGGTGTGAGAATCAAAGGTACATTGGGAATACTTTTGAGCATACGGTGGTTGCTTGGATCTGTCCTAGCTGTGGATTTGCGTTACAACCCACCTACCTACCTAGTTGCCTGTCCCCTCAGGGAAGGCTGGCGGAGACAGACGGCACCCCAGATACCGTCTAGTCTGGATTCCCCTCCCGTCTCAAGGCAGGGAGAGAGATATTGGCTTGTCGCTCATGCGGGTGATTACTGTGATTCGCATTGAAAGTCATACACGAAATCATGAAATTTTGTCTCGCTAGCTTTCTTGGGAAAAGCCTTGAGACAAATCGATCAGTTTCGTCGAGGAGCTTAGACTCGATGGGAAGAGGGGTCCAGCCACCGGGTGATGTGGCTTTTGTCTCGTGGTGCTCATTGGTCCGCTGCTGCATCAGTGATTCAGTGGCGGCTGACAGTGGTCAACAGCCAGTCCAGGCTGCATTAGTTACGGCCTTCAAGGGAGGAAAAAGAGGAGCTTGGGTCATCGATTTGGTTTTTGGTTCCGATTCTCGCTCCGCAGGGATGTCCGCGAGCATCGAGCTGGGAATCTGTCGAATTGTTGGGTATCTCGACCTCCCCCTGCCCAACAAGAGCGAGTGACTGGCTCTTTGATGCTCTCGCACATTCCTTGCCAAGACATGTCACCCATCCCCAGCCCAGGCAACGAGTGAACTAGGTCTCGGTGGTATTTGGTGCTCTGTCGGTCGTGAATTCCTCGACATGGCAGGCTCCCAGTACGGTGGCTATGTGTCGATTCACGGTGTCACAGGCAAGCACGAAGGACGGGCAGTCGCAATGGTTTCCCCGCACCACCACTCATCAGTCAGGGGGAGAAAAAGGGGTCCTCTGCCCTATCAAGTGGATTTTGTGTGTGTTGTGGCACCAGCCTCAGGCAAGGAAACTTTTCAAGCTCGGCAGTCACTCCGCAGGGCCGCTTCCATATTCTGACAATCTGAAGCCACAAATTATCCTCGTGATAAACTCAGAGTTTCGCCTGTGGTCCCACGAAGCAAGAGCAAAAGCAGCACTTCTCAATTCTAGGCACCAAGAACTATTCACTTTCAAACCCCAATCAACCTTTATATAAACCTTCAACACCATTCGCGCGCATCATAACCACAATCTCTCACTCACAACGGAGCACAACATACACACACGGCGAACACGATGGGTTCCAACGCCAATTCGACCACCACCTCGGCCTCGACCTCGGCCGCAAAGCCGCAGTCGCAATCCGAGTCAAACATGAATTCGCAGCCCCTCGCCAATGGCACAACCACCACTACTGCTAGCTCGGTGACTTCCAGCTCGGCAGCCTCGGCTACTGCTGCCACGGCGGCTTCTAACCAGCTGCCCCAGAAGTATTACCTCTGGGCCCCTCCTCCCGTCCACGTCCGTACCTCGTACCTCTGGGAGGCGCCGCCCCCGCCTCCTCCCCGCCCTCAGCTGCCCCGTGCCGCCGACGGCAGTCTGCTTTACTGACCTGCCTCAAGCCTCGCAAGCGAAATGGTTTTAAACTGGTACGCAATCTAGTATACATTATTTGCCTGTTATCCTTTTCAGAATAGTTGCTGACGATTTGAAGTGTAACAGTTACGAAGACAAGTACAGCAATTGACATGGAAGCAACCATGGAAGAGAGGTTTTCTTTTGGAAGTGAACGGCGCACTGGTGTTCAATTACAAGAGCGCTTGACCGGATCATGATATTATGACAGCGACAAACAAAATGGGTTGGGCTTTTTGATGGTTATTATATCCCGGCGATATGGCGATATGGCGACATGGCACGGTTTAACTGATGGGGAAAAAACGGTACCGATCAACCAAAAAAGGACCTCGCTGTTGTTTTTGCGTTGTGTTCACTTTTCTATTGGTGATGGGGCATAACTATGCTTGCTTGTTGATGTTCAAGCAACCAGTAATAATATGGAACAGGGATGTGCAAAGCACAGCGGAACAAAACAATGACGGGACATGTAACCATTTGCTACCAAGCAGAATAATTTTATGATGGTTTCCCAAACAATGAACCAAAGATACGTAAAGGGTTCCCACCTCCGCCGCCTCCACCACGACCACCGTGGCGCTTTGCCTCCTGGCGTATCCACTCGGTTAGAAACTCGCGGTCAGCAAGCTTTCTCCCATCCGTCACCTTGGTCTCAACCTGCGCCTCCTGGGCGTCAAAGCTGAGTAATGTCGGAATCGAATTGATCATATATGTCAGACCTAGTCCGGCCTCCATGACGTCGGGTGCATCATACTCGACCCCGCAGAGCGCCACGCCGCCTTCGGCCTCCCCTACGCCTGATTCCACTAGTTCTTTTAACAGCGGGGATACCACCCGACATGTTGGGCACCAAGACGTCGTCCAGAGTGTCAGGAGAGGTGTACGAGCCGACGATGAGAGTAATTGGTAGGTATGGAATTGGTCGAGGTTACGGACTCTATAAAGAAAGAGAAAGACAGAATTAAAAAAAATATTAGCCAGCACGTTTATTTTTCTTCAAATTATTCCAAGCAACAAACACCCCTTCATAAAATAGAATGGAACCGAACAGAATAGACCGTGGATGGTTACTTACGCCGAGTAGACGTGGTTTTTAAGTTGCCGCCTGTGTGACGTGGAAAAGCTGGAGGCGTGTAACGAACAAGGCGTTCGGAGCGGCGGCGGCGGCCATGTGATAATGATGTGCGTTGCCTTTGCCGTTTGTCGCGCAACCCGTCTTGTGTACCCGTAACAACGCGACGACATGGTTATCTATCTGGTGCTTCCCTCGTCGTCGTCTGCGGGTCTAGGTCTAGGTCGGTCTCGGAAAGCTTTTTTTTTTTTTTTGGAA
>Ga0247763_1002219_pt1 | contig 10053 bp, 7 predicted proteins | sample UWRJL141409B4_FD_179926 | JGI IMG/M metagenome (GOLD analysis project Ga0247763, IMG submission 179926) | Plant litter microbial communities from Arlington Agricultural Research Station in Wisconsin, United States - UWRJ-L141-409B-4 | ecosystem: Environmental > Terrestrial > Plant litter >... | reverse complement strand
GTCCGCGCGAAGCCGCGTCGCGTCGAACGGCGCCAGAGTCTCGCCGCGGGCCATGGCCTCGCGAATGTCGAGATCGTCCGAGGCCCGCTCGGCCTCGAGCAGCAGCTCCGCTGCAGGCCGGCCGATCGCGGCCTCTGGAGGGTAACCAAAGAGCAGCTCCGCTCCTCGGTTCCAGTCCGTGATGATCCCATCGAGCGTCTCGCCGATGATGGCGTCGTTCGAGCTCGCCACGATCGCGGCGTGCCGCGCCTGCTCGGCTCGGAGCTGGCGCTGGCGCTCCCGGCTCTCCGCCAGAATATGGGCGAGCGCGGCCAGCAGAGCCGCGATGGCGATGCCGGCGACAGCCACCCGGCGGGGCTCGGTGCGGTCGAGTTCGGCCAGGAACGTCGGGGTCGCCCGGAACTCAGCCTGCCAATCCCGTCCGTAGATTTTCAGGTTCAGGTGCTCCTCGAGCCCTGCCGCTGCCGGCGGCGCGGCAGGTGCGCTGGCAAAGAACGGTTCGTGACGTGGAGACTCCGCGTCACGCAGGGCGAGGAAGCAGCTCGAGCCGAGCCGCAGGTCGGCGAGCACCTCATCCATCGAGAGAGGGGCATACGCCCAGCCTACCGTGGCCTCGATGCGCTGCTCGGGGGTGGCCACGGCGCGGTCGGGCACGTAGATCGGCAGCAGGAGCAAAAAGGAACGTTGTGGGAGCTGCTCGGCCTGCACCAGCGTGATCGGTCCCGTCAAGGTGGCGTCGCCAGAGCGCATCGAAGCCTCGGCGGCGCGCCGCCGCTGAGGTTCGGAGGCGATGTCGAGACCCACGGCCTGCTGATTTCCGGCGATGGGCTCGATGTACTGGATCACATAGCGGTCCCCTGCATGAGGCGCGAGCTGGCGAATCGTGAAGCTCGGGTAGTCGTCGGCTCGGGCGTTCTCGATGAACGCCGCCTCGTCCGCCTGGGCGACGCGCCGGATGATGCCCATGCCTCGTGCTCCGGGAAACTCGCGCTCGATATCCCGTGACTCGGTGTACTGATGGAAACGGGCACGCGTCAGAGCCTGATGGCCCGCGCCGATCATCGCGCCGCGCGAGCCGCGTAGTCCGTACTCGTACAGGCTCAGCCGCTCATGGATCTGATCCGCCGTGCGCCGCGCGAGCGCCGAGAAGCGGCCCGCCGCCGTTCGATCATTGTCGCGCGCGAGCCAGAGCGTGAAGCCGGCGCTGAGCGCTACCCCCAAGGCGAACGTCACGACGCCGGCGGTCGTCGACCGCCGTACCCGAATGGAGCGGCGCCCACCCCCCATCAGGCGCACTCACCTCCGACCCAGCAAGATGCGCTCCAGAGTGTCCGACTCGACGCTGGGGCGCTCGCGGTCAAAGGTCAACGGGACCACCAGAGCCTGGCCTCGACCGGCCCGCTTGGCCTGGTACAGGGCTTCGTCCGCGCCCTGCACGAGGGCGCTGGGCGTCGGTCGACCGCCATCGGGCGGCACGGTAGCGCCGCCGAAACGGTGCCAGTCGGAGGGCCCCTCGCCGTAGCTCGTCCCTCCGATGCTGACGGTCACGTGCGCGGCATCGGGAGACGCCTCGTGCTTGATGTCGAGCGCCGCGAGGGCCGCGAGGACGCGCTGGGCGACGTGCCGAGCCCCTGAGAATGGCGTCTCGGGGAGCAGCAGCGCGAACTCTTCGCCCCCGTAGCGCGCGACCAGATCGCCAGGCCGCAGGCAAGCGCCAGTGAGCGCCTGGGCCACCGAACACAAGCAAGCATCTCCCGCTGGGTGCCCGTAGCGATCGTTATAGCGCTTGAAGTGATCGACATCGACCATGGCGAGCGAGATGGGGGTGCGCGCGCGCCGCGCACGCGCCCATTCCAGGAAGAGCACCTGGTCGAAGCGGCGCCGATTGGAGAGACCGGTGAGGGCATCGACGAGCGCTCCGCGACGGAGCTCGTCTGCCATCTTCTTGAACCGAAGCTGAGCGTTGACTCGTGCGAGAACGAGCGGCGGATTCACGGGTTTACCGATGAAGTCCGACGCACCTGCCTCGAACCCGGCGATCTCGAACGCTTCGTCGCGGTGGGCGGTCACGAAGACGACCGGTATGTCTGCGAGAGCCCGATCGGCTTTGAGCGCGACACAGGCCGTGTAGCCGCTCATCTCGGGCATGTCGGTGTCCATCAAGATGAGGTCTGGCGGCTCGCTCCGCGCGAGCCGAAGCGCGTCGGCGCCGCTGGTCGCAAAGCGGAGTCGGCCAACGCCTTCCAGGATTCGACCCAGTAGCTGGATCGTCCCTGGGTCGTCGTCCACGATCAAAAGGTGTGCAGGCATCGACGCAGACCAAATCCTCGCGAACCAGAAGACGGCCAATGCCCGGGCTCGGTAAGGTTCGGGTGAACGACGACAGCGGAGGCGGCTGTCGTCGCGGCTGCTCCCGAGCGCCGTTCCAGACCAGAACGATCGGGCTCAGCGCCGCGGCGCACGGCGAGCGAGCGGTGTGGGCATGGGTGGCGAGGCGCTAACATCTCCGCCCGCCTCTGCCGTCGTCTCTCATCGATGGGGATGGAGGTGATTTCACCGCTCGTCGACGCGAGCTCGACGCTGGATAGCCCGGTACGGCTCGCGTGCCTGGCGGGGCCGTTGCTCGAGCTCGGCCCAGACCCGGTCTTCGATCGCGCCGTGGAGGAAGCGGCCAGGCGCACCCAGATGCCGGTGGCGCTGCTGTCGCTCGTCATGTCGCACGTGCAGTTCTTCCGCGCGCAGGTCGGGCTCCAAGGCGGGCTCGCGCAGACCCGCGTCACGAGCCGCGAGGACTCGTTCTGTCAGTTCGTGGTCATCACCGGCAAGCCGTTCATCGTCGAGAACGCGCTCGGCGATTCGCGCGTACCGCAGCTGCTCGTCGAGCACCACTCCGTGCGGGCCTACGCCGGCGTTCCGGTGAACCTCGGAGACCACGTCGTCGGCAGCCTGTGCGTGATCGACACCGTACCCCGCCGCATCGGCGACTCGATGGTGCGCGAGCTGGTCGCGCTGGCGCGCGAGGTGGATCTGCACCTCGAGCAGATCGTCCCGCCGATCTTGCGGCCCCCGCCCGGCGAGCGCCGCGGCACGCTCGACGACGTCGCTCACCTGCGCGACCGGGCCGAGCTCTTGCTGGCGGCGCTGGCCCCCGTGGCCGCGCAGCTTCCGCAGGGCGGGCCTGGCGGGTACCTCGAATCCTGGATCGACTCCGTGGTGTCCGGCGACAGCGCCGTGCTGGAGCTCGTCGCTCTGCACGGCCAGATCGCAGACTTCTGCCATGAGCTCGCGGCGCGCGCGAGCACCTTGCCGACGGCGCTGGATGCCGACGGCGCGCTGCGCGATCAGGCGAGCGCCACCGTGCGCTTGCTGGCGGAGGCGGGCGCGGTCATCCGGCTCTTGAACGCTGGCTCGAGCGGAGTCATCGACGGCGCGGAGGTCGAGCGCATGATCAACGCGATGCTGGAGTGCCAGCAGCTGGTGTTCGCGCTGCAGCGCGAAGCCGAGCGGTTGCTGCGCAGCGCGCTGGCCGTGCTCGCCAGGCACGGGAGGCTCACGTGAAGGGCCGAGCGCACCAGATCATCGAGCAGTTCCGGCGCGAGAACGGCGGCGGCGCCGGCGCTTTTCGCCTGGCGCGGCTGATCATCGAGAGCGGCATCAACCCCAATCACATCACGCCCGAGCTCGACGACCAGGGGCTCGAGGAGCGGCTCGAGCAGGCCGTGCGCGCCGTCAGCGTGTCTCCGCAGTCGCGGACGCGAGCGAGCGTCTAGACTCGTCTCGCGTCCGGTGCTGCCCCCTCGTCACTCGACGGTGACCTCGAGATCGTAGAAGTTGCTCACCGTCGCGTCGACATCGACGTAGACGCGCGCGCGGTACGTGCGCGGCTCGAGCGGGCTGACGAGCTCGAGACGGCCGGTGCCCTCGTCGAAGGCGAGCGCCAGGACCCACGAGGCGTCCATCTCTCCCGCCCCTGGCACCACGCCCCAGCTGATCTCGCTCTCGGCGGGGTAGGGCGCGCCGCTCGGGTCCGTCACGTCGAACGTGGCCAATACGGTTCCAGCGCTGGCACCGCTGGGCAGGCTCGCGGTCGCCGGCCCCGCGACGACCGGCGCGTTGCCGCGCAGGTAGCCCTTCAACCAGCGCAGAGCGGGCTTCTCGGCGCCGTTCCCGTAGACGAGCGGCGCCTCCTGCTGCGTCCGCCAGTGGCCTTCGCGGTAGCCCCAGAGGGTGATGCCGTGGACGTTCGGGTGCTCCCAGAACGGCGGGAACAGGCGCTGGAACTCGACCAGCTGCCTCTCCGGCGGCCCGTCGACGTCCATCTCCGTGATGTACAGGGGCAAGCCGGTGGCGGTGAGCTGGTCGATGCGCGCGATCATCTCGTCGACGGGGCCCGTCGTGGAGAAGGCGTGCCCCTGCTCGCCGATCGCGTCGATCAGATCTTCGGCCTGCAGGAGCTCGACGACCTGCAGGTACAGCGCCAGGCGCTCGTCGCTGTTGATCACGCTGTACTCGTTGAGCATCAGCTGGACGCTCGGCGGGAAGATCTCGCGCGCCATGCGGAAGGCGTTGATGATCCAGTCGAACCCCGTCTCACCCGCGCCGCCCAGCGCGTCGGTGTATTTGCCCTCGAACTCCGCGGTCGGCGGCTGATTGTCGAACTCGTTGGCGACCTCGAGGTACTGGATGCGCTGGCCGTAGCGCTCGTTCACCGCCTCGAACCACTCGCGGATCTCCTCCAGCTGCTCCTCGGGCGGCAGCGTCTCGATCCAGTCCGGCTGCTGGCTGCCCCAGAGCAGCACGTGATAGCGGAACGGAAAGCCGTTGGCCTCGGCCAGCGCCAGGGCCTCGTCCGCCGCGGTCCAGTCGTACACGTCCCGCACGGCCTCGACCGAGCCCCACTTGCCGCCGTTCTCGGGCGTGATCTGGTTGAAGTAGTTCTCCAGCGAGGGGCGCTGGACTCCGCAGCACACCGAGCCGAGCCACTTGGGCGCGCCCGCCGCCACGAGCGGCGGCTGATCCGCCGGCGGTTGATAGGGGAAGGGCTCCGCCTGCGGCACGCCCGCCTCGCCGGCGTCCAGCTGATCCGTCGTGAAGCCCACGCTCGAGCCCGGCGGCGCGAGCGCGAACGCGAACCCGTCGATGTCGAGGCCGTCTTCCCGCGTGGCGAAGCTGAACGTCTGCGTCAGCTGCCCCTCGGGGACGACGAAGCGAAGGCTGCCGAGGACCGCCCACTTCCACACGCCCGGAGTGTTCGTGGCGCCCGTGGTGCGCACGAGCGCCTGGGGGCGATGCCCCGGATTGCCCGCCACGTCATGACCCGTGATGCCGTTGACCACTTGCCAGGTCGCCCCGTCCGCGTTCGGGATGCTGACGAAGAAGCTGTCGTCCATGCCGCCCCCGGGCCCGATGCGCAGCCGCCCGTAGAGCTGGTATTCGCCCGCCTGCGGGAACTCCACGACCTGGCTCGAGATGCGCGGGTCTGCCGCGTCTACCGGCGGATCGGTGAGGTTCATGGCCGCCGTCACGTACGTGATCGAGGCGTCTGTCGCGTCGGTGACGCGCATCACGTTCGCGCCGAGCGTGCCGTCTTCCGCGGCGATGCGGACGGGGCGCAGCGGGTCCCAAGCGGCGGGTCCGGGAGGGTCGTCTTCCCCTCCCCCACAACCGAGCGCGGCGAGCGCCAGAACCAGCACCGGCGAGAGCGGCGCAGCGCGCCAGCCCGACACGCTGCGGACACGTTGCGGGCCGAGACTGAGAAGACGAGGACGTACACTGGACATGTGAGCCTCCGACGCTGCGCGGCGCGTTCCCAACGCGCGGCGCGTGCGTACGAGATGGGGATGGTAACGTTTCCATAGCCAACCGTGCCGGTCGCCAGCAAGCAGCGATTCAGCGAGCGGACGATCGAACGCTCTTGGCTCGCAGCGTCATCGTCGCGCGCGCGCCGCGTGTTCGTCCTCATGCAACAGTTCGCGCCCGGGAGAAATGCGGAAGCTCGCATTCTCGCAGCGGAGATCTCGAATTGCGTCAGGGGTGGCCGCGCGCCACGGGGCCGAGCGCTGGCGCGAGGCGCGCGTTGCGCGCAGGATGCGCTCCGACATGACTCGCAAGCGAGCGCTCATCGTCGGTGCGGGCGGCTTCAGCCGCGAATGGGCCCGGGTGCTGTCGGCGCACGCCGAGGTGGAGATCGTCGGCTGGGTGTCGCGGCGGCGCGAGAGCGTGGTCGCCGCGGCGGCGGAGTTTGGGCTGGGCGACATCGTGATCGATACGAGCCTGGTCGACGGCATCGCGCGAGCGCGGCCCGATTTCGTCGTCGACGTGACGCCGCCCGAGGCGCACTCGTTCGTGACGATCGCGGCGCTGGGCGCCGGGGTCGCGGTGCTCGGCGAGAAGCCGATGGCGTCGAGCCTGGAGCAGGCGCGCGCCATGATCGCGGCCTCGGAGCGCGCGGGCAAGCTCTACATGGTGAGCCAGAGTCGGCGCTACGACGCGCGGCTGCGCGCGCTCCGGCAGCTCGTGGTCGATCACGTCGGCGAGCTCGGCATCCTCACGTCCGACTTCTCCATCGGCGCGCACTTCGGCGGCTTCCGCGACGCGATGCCGAGCCCGCTCTTGCTCGACATGGCGATCCACACGTTCGATGCGGCTCGCTACATCAGCCAGGCGGATCCGGTCGCGGTGTACTGCGACGAGTTCAACCCCGCGTGGAGCTGGTATGCGGGCAACGCCGCCGCCACCGCCATCTTCGAGATGTCGAACGGGCTGCGCTACACGTATCGGGGCAGCTGGTGCTCGGAGGGCTCACACACGTCGTGGGAGAGCGCGTGGCGCGCCGTGGGCCCCGGCGGCAGCGCCACGTGGGACGGGCATGGCACGCCCGAGGCCGACGTGGTGCGCGAGCCGAACGGGTTTCACTCGCGCACCGAGCGCCTCGCGCCGAGCGCGGGGGCATCGACCGGCGCGGGTGCAGGCGCTGACGTGGGACTGGGCTCGGGCGCAGCGCCAGCGGGCATCGGCGGCGCCCTCGCCGACTTCCTGCACGCGCTCGACACGGGCTCGACGCCGATGGGCGAGTGTCACGACAACATCAAGAGCCTGGCGATGGTGTTCGCGGCGCTGCGCTCGGCGTCGCTGCGCGAGCGCGTGAAGATCGCCGTGTAGCCGTCGTTTCGCCGGGCTCGACGCCCGCTCGGTGCACGAAGGTTCGCGCTCGGCGACCCACGCTGGGTCGTCGCGCGCCCTCGGCACGCCCTCGACCCGGCACGGATAGCCGCGCGAGCCGCAGAGCTAGCCCGCCGCCCGCCCGTCGAGCGCATTGCCCGTGCGCGCCAGATCCAAGAGCTGCGCGCAATACAACCCCACGCACTCCCCCGGCTGCGACGCCGCGATGATCGCCTGCATCGCCCGCACGTACTCGAGGTGCACGTCGCGCAGGCGCCGCAGGTCGCCCGCGCTGATCGAGAACACGCTGTAGGCGTAGTTGCCGGGCGCGCCGGCGCGCAGCCGATCGAGGGCCGTCTCCGTCCAGCTCACTTTCAACAGGCGCGAGCGCTCGGGGTCGTGCGCGGTGTTGACGCTGATGACCTGTTTCAGCGTGTAGCGCCCGGCGCGGCGCTGCACCTGGCCGGTGGCCTCGAGCAGGGCGAGGGCCGCGGCGATCTCGGCGGGCGGGGCGCCGAGGCGTTCGGCGAGCCATGCCGACGGGTCACCCCGGGGCACGGCGGCGAGCTCGAGGGCGCGCAGCACGGCGTGCGACCAGGGCTGCGCATAGGCGGCCTCGCGCGCGAGGGCGAGCCGATCGTGGGCGCGCGCCACGCTGGGCAACGTCGCGGGATCGGTGCAACACGCGAGAAAGTCGAGCAGGCGGCGGCTCATCACCTCGATCAGGTGCAGGAACTGGGGCAGCCGCAGCTCGACGCTGCCGCTGAGCCAGCGCGAGACGCTGTAGCGGTTGTAGCCCGACTCCTTCGCGACGCTGAGGATGGGCGTCTTTCCCTGGAGCTCGCGCAGGAACGCCGCCACGCTCGCGGGCGAATCGGGCCCGAGCGCGACGAGCTCGGCCGGGGGACGCGGAAAGAAGCGCAGCAGCGGCGACGGCTGCTTCCGGTGCACGCTGGCGACGACGCCGAGGAACGTCGACGCGGACGGGAAGGCCTCGAGTGCCTCCCAGCGGTTGACGATGTTGCTCTTGTAACCGAGCTTGCGGCTGAAGGCGGCCTGCGAGCGCCTGCCGCGCAGGCTGCGGATGAGCTCGGCTGCGATCTGGTCGTATTCCATGCGGCCTTCGTTCCGTTCTGGGCTGGGCTGGCTGCCAACAACCTGCCGTAATGCCAGGGTGACATGGACCAACCAGCACATCCAGGGGCTCCGGGTGCCTCACAATGTGCTGGCCCTGCGTTGAGCCGCGCCCGGGCGGTGTTAGAAGGTGGCCAATGAACGAGCTTCGGAAGCCCGGGAGCGGGTTGGGGGGCGGGTTGGGGTGTGTGCTGGTGCTGGTGCTCGGCGCGTGCGGCGGCACAGACGCGGCCGGAAGCGCCACGAGCCCGCTGGGCGAGCGCCCGACGACGACGGATCGACCGGCGGTCGCCGAGGGCCCGCAAGCCACCGAAACGAACGTCACGCAGCTGAGCGAGCTCGACGACCCGCCCGCCGAGGTCACGCCCGAGGCGCCCGAATCCCCCGAGGTTCCCGCCGAGCCACTCGATCGCCCGGTGTGTCCGCAGTGTGCGGCCGCCGGAGGCGAGACGTCGGACTTCGGCGACGAGCGCCCGCGCACGCCGTGCGAGCTCAGCGCCGTGCCCGAGAGCATCGATCTCGAGGCGGCGCGCGGCCTCGGCTTCGGCGCCGCGCTCGACGCGCTGGAGACGAGCTTCGACGTGCCGTTCGACTGGCAACCGGGCGACCCCGAGCGCCCGGCGAGCGGCTACGCGGCGAGCACGCGCGTGGTCGGCAGCTCGAGTGTTGCTGCGGTGGTGCACCAGGTGCCGAGCCTCGCGGGCTGCGTCGACTGGCTCGACGTGTCGCTCGCCACGACGCTGGCGACCGCCGACGGCGCCCTCACCATCGCGGGCACGCTGGCGGCGGCCGTCGAGCGCGACACGATCGTGGCCTCGGTCGCGGGGAGCCTCGACCTGAGCGACGCGCGCGGCTCGCTCGTGATCGATCCGCCGCCCGCCTCGGAGCCGCTCATCGGCTTCGTGCGCGCCCAGCTCTACGTGTGGCCCGACGCCGTGCGGCTGACGCTCGGCGTGGGCACGGCGATCGCGAGCGAGGTCGGAAGCGACACGCCCGGCTATTTCTACGAGCCGCTGTTCGGGCTCGGCCCCATCGACGAGTGCTTCATCGACGCTCGCCCGTACGCCTTTGACGCGGCGACCCCGACCACCGGCGCGGAGACGTTCGCCGCGCGCTTCGCCGAGCTCGAGAGCTTCATCGCCGCGCGCCAGCCCTTCCCCGCCACCTGGCAGAGCGGCGCGGAGACGACGTTGAGCGTCGAGCTCGGCGAGCCGCTCTCGGTCTGCGACGACGGCAGCCGCGTGTATGGCTCGATCCCCTTTCGCCTCGAGAGCGCCGACGGCCGCGTCAACGTCGACACCAGCGGCGACCTGTCGGTCGTGTTCGGCGCCGAAGCCCCCGGCACCGGCTGGGTGAGCGCGTCGAGCTCGGAAGCGCCCATCGCCGCGGCTGACTTCGCGAGCGAGGCCGGCATCAGCGGCGTCGACTTCCAGGGTTACGGCGGCGGCCTCTGGCGCTCGCAGCTGCGCTTCGAGCCCGCGGAGGCGAGCGCGCTCGCGGGCGAGCTGAGCGTCGAGGCGCACGACATCGACGGCAGCGTGAGCGGCTACCCCGGCTCGTACGGGGGCGAGGTCGACACGTTGCGCTGGTGAACGAATGGGGCCTGCTCGACGAGCTGCCCACCCCCGCGCCTCATGATTGATCACATTTTCTCTTGTAGTTTCGAATAGATCATGCGCACCGCTGTGAGGTGGCAACGAAACAGGTGCATGCGACGACTGCGGCGGACGAAGTGGCAGAAGCAACTCTGGGAGATCG
>Ga0247763_1002218_pt1 | contig 10053 bp, 10 predicted proteins | sample UWRJL141409B4_FD_179926 | JGI IMG/M metagenome (GOLD analysis project Ga0247763, IMG submission 179926) | Plant litter microbial communities from Arlington Agricultural Research Station in Wisconsin, United States - UWRJ-L141-409B-4 | ecosystem: Environmental > Terrestrial > Plant litter >... | reverse complement strand
GCTTCCATTGAAGGCAAAGACATGTTGTGTGGTAGAAGAAAAGTAGAGTTGCAGATAGAAGGTCGCGTTGTGTGAGAAATTTGATCCACTCGCTTAGATGATCCGCTCGCTTATCACGCACGTTAAGCAAATATATCGTAACACCTTTAGCATATAACGCAGCAGGTAACAAGCTCAGTTAATAGATCAATGTAATCATCGTTATTTTGTAAGGAGACCATTCATAAATTAGAGCCCCGGTATTGTATTACCGGTAACTCCTTTGGTAGTGGGGAAATGGGTAGTGGTTTGGAAAAGGGCATGGCGCGTGATTTGCGCTGGCGTAGCAGTAGGGAAATGCGTCGAGGCTTTTAACGCCCTATCGGACCTTTTGACTTGCAAGATCCTGTTAATGATAATATTCAGCCCACCCAGCTCTGCAAAATCGATGGCTTTCATCACTTGCGAGACCAATTCATCAGGCCCTTGCGTAATCCACCGTGATGCTCTTCGGTAGCCCGTTGGCAGTAACCATGCCTAGCAGCGCGTATATCTTGTCGAGCAGTTCGGCGCACTCGTGCTCGTAAAATAGGTTAAATAGCGTGACCGGCGGAATGTTTTAATGTTTTCTCCGCGCCTGCCTGGACACTTTCTCATGAAGCATGACGAACCCGGGGGATTTCTCAAGAACTTCCACCTCGGCAGGATCGCCCCTCTGGTGCTCGGAACCTGCTAATAGGCCAAGGTGGAGGAGCTTCAGCTTCTCCATCGGCTCGCGGCTGTCAATGGGGCGGCAGGTGCCGCACATCAGCCAGACTTCTTGAGCGAGCATGACCTCCTGGACAATCCAGAGCCTCCTCCAGTACCCGCGCGGGAGGGTCGTGGCCGCTGCGGGAACAAGGGCCACCCCCCCGCTGAACCCAGTCGAGGAGGAGGCTGCGTAGACTTTGTTGTCCTTGTCTTTGGCAGTCAAAGTAGCCAAATAGGAGGTCCGCGTCGGCTGTCTGAAGACCCAGCCAAGAAACGACGAATTTGGCCCTCGAGTATATCTTCCACATGTGCTGAACCTAATGGCTCTTTTCGGCTGTGTCGGTTTGGTCGATGCAGGTTGAATCGATCCACAGGGGCATCGCTCGCTTCGGGCGGACGCCTTTCCGAGTGATGATACCTGTGGAGATGATGTAGCCAAGGGCGTGCCAGAGGTTCTCTCGCACTCTGACCGTGGAGCCATTGACTTGGATCGTCTTTTCGTTTTTTGTACTGCTGCCCCAGACATAGGACTGCGCGATATACGCTGGCTTGTCTGAAAATGAGCAGGCTCTCAGTGTTCCCTCAATCACTCCGTCCTCAGCCTGATGGATATGGAGGAGACGGATCGAGTCTGATGATGTGTCAATAGGTGAATATAGGAGCCCTTGGGGTGGTCCTTCGGGCCATGGTGAGGCCACATCACCCCGAGCTGCCATGGTTGTTGCGACAAGCTGGGGGTTGTGTAAAATGAAATTCTCAGAGAGAGGAGGTGAAACTCTCCGCAAGGGTAGATAATGGGTTGCTACCTATTGAACGGGGCGGTGCTGGGCAAAGCCACCCCACATAATTCCCACACCACCCTACCTCCAAACCGTGGGTTTATTGTTTAGCAGTAAGTGATTATTCCGCCTGTGAGAGCGATCTCGCTATAACTACCTAGCTAATAGTGCCCTAACCCTCCGGCGATGTGACAGTAATAAGATGGCCATACCAAAGTGCTTAATTCCAACCACCGCCATTCCTTTAGTTTTGCTTCAATCAACACCAATTCGAGATGGCCACTGTTTCAGTCTGCAATCAATAAGGTCAACAACGATGGCAAGTCTTACCGCGAGGCGGCAGAGCTGTACGAGATCCCACTATCTACGCTTGAAACCTTGCCGGGTTATCCCAAGACGGCAGTCAGGTTTCCTCGTCGTCGTCTTCGTTTTCGTCTGCGTCAGGGTCATGTTCAATCAAATAATCCAGCACTTCGCCTTGGGGGGTCCAATTCCGCTAGCAGTTGGAGAGAGACACATGATTGGGATCGCGCTCGGTAAGAATGATGGCCTTGCGACGGATCTGGCGGGCGCGTAGGGCACGGTTTACGGGGTGCATTTTTGAATGCATTTAAGGGAGAGCCTCTTAAGTGGTGATGTGATGTATGATGGGTCGAGTTAAGTGGATGATGGAAGATGGAAGATGGATGGTGGATGATGGGTGGGTGAAGGAAAACAGGCGATATTGAGATTTTTTATGTTAAATCACACAAAGAGCCGACAAGTTGCAAGCTGTCGTCATCTCATGGTAGGACGCGTAAAAATAAAAACAAAAACATGGAGCAGATGAAAGCTCGACCAACATAACATATCTCGAGTTCATTGTCAATCTACTGCCACCGAAACGTGCCCTCAGACAAAAAGTCTCAACTCTTCTAATCTAAAGCAACCTTTTAAAATCCTCCAGAATCTTTTGCATCTCTTCTAGCGCCGTCTTTCTGTTGGTCGCCTCATCTACAAGCGGGGCTTCTCCTCCCCAGGTAGCCGTTCATTTCAAGTAGTTCCAATTTTCTCTTGTCCAGGGTGCCGAATCTTTCCTCCTCTTGTCCCTGTTCCGCCATCTTGGCAAATCCATGATGAATCGTCCAGCTGAGTATGGCCAAAGGCGTACGTGGTGCGTCCAAAATCACACGTTGGTGCTTACGATCGAAAAGTAAATCGAAATGCCCTTTCCCTATTGCCCGCGGGTGGTCATCAGCGGACCCAGTATCAAAATAACTCGGGGAATTGACAAGAAGCGGACCGATTCGTTCTTCGGCAAGCCGTTTGGCTTCTTTTCCGGCTGTGCCACACATTTCGGCCAGCACTTCAGGGTGGAGATAGCGCTAGTGGGTTACCTTGGCGAATACGGAATTCGCTACTACTGGAGATGTCACTTTTAGCGAAACCCAGCCCATGCGTTCGTCGGATCGAAAATTAGAGAGATGAGACAAACTCCTGTGCAGCGTATCGGCTTGGTGTTGGATGGATCGGAGACTAAGCAGCGCGCCGAGGATGGCCGTGGTTTGTTTCTGGAGGGCTACGTTTCGCTCAAACATGTTTTGGTGTGACCATGACGACGACAATAATGACTGGGAGAGGATCAAGAGCTCATCAATCCCGTCAGACACCAAAGCCAACGAGTAGAATAATCCGACCAAGGTACCGCTTCCATGGTGGATATTTTTGGCGTGGCGCGATTCCGCTTGTCGCTGACGGATTTGCGCCCGCATATTCCTCTCCACAGCAGCGACCATGCCGTCTCCAAGAAATGACGACGTCGACGACGACGGCGCGGGCCAGTATTCGGCGGCCAGGGGGACAAGGGATACGTCGCCACCCAGGTCATGCATCATGGACTGTTGTTGCTGCCCAGACAAATGGCTAAAACGCCAGGGATAAATCGACTGGGCCAACTGGCTGCGCAGAGAGACGGCATGTTTGTTGACGGGCTCGGCGGGCATGAGACACGAGGAATAATCCAAGTCCCAGATATTCGCCGTGGGGAAATAGGCCGTGGTATCCCTCATTAAAGGCGGACCCTCGACAAAGCGACGGGTGATGGAAATATTTTCGTCATGTTGTTTTTGATGACCACCACGAAAATGTCTGGGCGAGAAAAACAAACCCTCTTCTCCTGAAAGAGAAGAAGAAGAGGAAGAAGAGAGTTGAGCAGCTATCTCATCAGCCCGCCTCTGGAGATCTTGCATGTACCCGCTCGCAGTGCGGGGCCATTGTTTGACGGCCGGAGCTAACACGGCAAAGGTCTTATCGGCGCTAGCGAGGTGGAATTCGATGGAGGCGCAGACATGGGCGACGTGTTTGCTCGTGTTGGCATCTTCGAGATTCACCGTCGTGGTAAGGAGGGCAGAGCAGAGGGCGGCCACGTCGGGCGTGTACAGGGCAGGCCATGTTTGGTTTTGGTCGGACTGCAGCGAGGCTACCGTGTCGGCGGCCAATGTCCACGAGCGGGTCATGTCAATGAGTTGGGACGGCGTGCCGATGACGCCGGCGCGGTGGTGAGTGACGGTGAGGTTGACAGGGTGGCACCAAGCTGTGTCTGTGTCCTTATCGGTGTTGGTGTTGGTGTTGGTGTTGTTGGTACCCGCATTGTCCGAGCTGCTGCGTGGGACGGTCATGCTCAAGAGGAAGCTGACCAACAAAAAAAAGAATATGATACAGAAGTCAATGCAAGCATTGCCATCGGTGCGTTTGCCTGCGGAGAGTTGTTTCCGGTATGTTGCGCCCTGTTGCTGCCCAGGTTTGTCCATGTTGGACTCAGACAAGATGAGGTCCGAGTCGCTTTCACCCGATTTATTCTGGGGCACATCTCGGCTGGCGGCTCCGGGACGTCGGTTGCGTACATTGGGGTAGCTTGAGGCTTGCATGCTGGAATGATAAGAGAGAAGAAGAGATGGCGTGTGTTCCAAAGATGGGATTTGATGTGGGATGGAAAAGTGCAGATGAAAGTGTGAGGGGAGACCGTATCCGGCGCTTTCTACATGGAGGACATGTTGGTGAGGGAGAGATAAAGAATGACGAAGTTTTGGATTTGGAAGCTGTCGCTTGGGATTTGGGGATTTGGATACTTCCTTTGTCCTCAGAACCAGACATTTTGCAACACCTCCACCCCAATTTTCTCAGGTGGAAAGAGTTTTCTTCTTTCTGATGCTGTTTCTGGAACTCCGGGTGCACACACCGCTTGGGGCTGCATCAACGACAGTCATGTCAAACAGATTAGTGGGTTGACCATGTCTGCCCGGCATCGTGCATGTGAGCGTTTGTGTGATGCCGATTTGACCAAGGGGCGTTGAGTGAGTCAGAAAGTAGGCGGGTCATGGTGCTGCAACATCACCATCAAGATCATGGCCCTCGACATCGCCATCGCCGTCGCATCGCTGCATGGCCGATTGATCGATCGTCCTGGCAATTCCCGGCCGGATCATCGAATCGGTATACAAAATCAGTGCGCAACCAATGCAGGGGACGGGAACATCAAATATGGGCGATTGATCGGGCGATTGATGCGCATCGCCCAAAGGCTGATTGGTGATGATGTGGAAGATGGAAAAAAAATTTTGAGCCAAGGTTCAGCGATGACGACCCTTTGATGGCCGGTGAAGACTGGGCTGGTGGGTGATGAGGTGGCTGACTGGCTTGCCGGCTGATGAAGCTACTCACCACTCTGGAAGTCACGACTCAGATGGCTAACATTAGGCCAATCGGATTGATCATATTGCCAGTGCCGTGCTAGGAACAGGGTACGGATTAGGTTAGGGCAAATCAGCTACAGCCCGCCGTGGCTCAGGTTTACAAATGGGAAGGGCAATTATGAGTGCCCAAATTTGTCCCATACGGCCAGGCTGTTGTCAGGGACGCGCGTTATTATATGACTTCGCAGTCGGCTTCGCAAATGACGATTGATAAAAGTGGTATGAGCTGACAGCCAACGGACAAGAAGCGCCCGCGGCAAAACCATGAGGGACCATGCCATCAACGTGGGCGAAACTGGTGGCACTGCCCACCAAGAACTTTTTTCATCTAGACGCCGAGCGGCGGTATTGGGACCGAACGAGGGGAGAGTAGGTTCCAGTACGTAATGAAATCGTTCTCTCAGTTTCTAGGCCTTGCGCCCACTGGCGCTGTTCAATTGGAAGATGGCATTCTTGGCCGGGGAAAACAATGCAGTCGATGTGTGTGCTCAAATAGCATGCCAACGCACCGCCCCCCCCGGAGCACCAGCTCCGAGAGGTGCCTTCACGAGCGCCGATTGGCTTTCTGAACCTCGGCATCGAACATTCAGATGTAGCGCCCAGTTCTGTGGCTTGAACCCGTAGTCCTATCATAACGTCTGCCACCACATGCTTTTATTAGTGCACTCTGAGATTCCCATCGGCTTGTCCAAAGCCCGTGGTGCGGCTGAAAAATAGCTCAGCACAGTTGTTTGTCTGTGGGGATTGCCATTGGTTGACTAAAACCTTTCATACAACAACCTGGGGGGATCGACATAGCGCCAAGGACCAGCGGACACCGCCCCCGCTCACTCAGACGTGGAGATGCATACTGTCCTGGATGGCATTATAAAGAGGGGGGGGGAGGTGTTTTAACTCTCTCCCTTCGGAATTGATAAGAAGTCTCTCTCTCTCGTCCCAAACTCAACCAAACTAACAAACTTCCAACCTCTCAGCCTCATTCGACAACCTTCTTCACGTCTCCCAGCTCCTCAACTCGACGATGCGTCTCTTCCCCACGGCCATCCTCTTCAGTCTCTTGGGGACCTATCAGGTCCTGGCGCAGAACAGCAGCAACCCTCCTTGCATCAAAGACTGTGTTAGCAAAAACCTCGTCAGCTCCCAATGCGACGGCGACGAGACGGGCGCGGCCCTCGACCGATGCGAATGCGCCACCTTCCGGGGCGCCACCAGAATGTTGACGTGCGTCAAGGCCTGCCCGACAGCAGAACAGGCTGTGTTTGCCGGGGGGCTCCCTGAGCTGTGTCGGGAAGCCTTGCTCCCAGGGGTGACTCCGGCGACGGGTAGTGGTTCGAAACCGTCCGGAACGGGTGGTGCGGGTACGGCTACGAGCGGCACAACGCCGCAGAAGACCAATGCGGCGGGTGCTTCGGGGGGGGAACCGGGGTTTGTTTCGGTTGTGGGCTTGCTTGCCGCGGCTCTCTTTTTGTAATGATATAAGGAGAAAGAAATACATACCTAAGGGAGGAGAGGGGGATTGGTACTCGAATCCGTGACGCATGTTGAAGTTGAAGCCTTCTTGGGACTTGTCAATATGAAACCCTACTTCAACCGTGTTATCTAGCGCGATTTGATTGTGACTATAATGAAGTGGAGAATCTGGCCAGGGCAAGGGAATGGTGACATGTGACGCGTATCTCTCAGCTATGAGTGGGAAGTTGGGCTATATAGGTGAACAGGTATCATGATTAAGCCAAGCTTGATTGCGCTGGAAGGACATGGGAGGACCGAAACGACATCCCAAAGTCCCCAGTTCAGGTTATCTACATATACCTTCAATGTTAGCTTCTCTATCCCACATAACTGATATGGAGCTAACCTGGCTGGATGGGTGGATTGTGCCTCGCCTTTTGAAACCTTGCTGATGGTTAATGATGCCGTCTTAATGGTGGAGTATGCCTGTTTGCGAAAGTCTTGATGGTACTGTAGTTTAAAGCTTCGAGATATAGTACCATCAAATATGACTGTCGCCCATAGTGTGTTGGGACTGTGGGCGCGGCTGGGTGCAATAGAGAGATGGTGCGATGATGGATCAGCCGCTTGGATTTCGCAAGCCTTAGGTATAAATGATGGTCGTAAAGATGCTAACCGGACTGAGGATTTAAGTGGTGTAACAAAGAATAAAAGGGTGGCCCTGTGTAAGCTTCCTTCCGTCCCGTGCACATAAGCGTTTCCAGTCAATATACGCCACATGACATAACAATAGCAACTATATATAAGCGATAGGCGTTGGGTATAGTGACGTCTAGAACTGTTCAGTAGATGTTGTTAGGATTGAAGAAGTTTTCCTCCGTAGCGAGAAAGCGAAACAAAGACCAGACAGTCAGTTGGTCGAACGCCGAGACTTTCAACTTCCAATTATTCCGCCCCTTCCGTAACGTGTTTCTTTCCTGTCCTAGGTCTGTCGATGCAAGGGGATCTATCCGTCCGGGACCTCTGGATCTACGACCTGCTTGATAGTGTACTGCCGAGAGTTGTGCTAGCTTTTATTTAGTCATCTTGCCCCCAAACACTTTGTAGCAATTAGACTCTGTGTCCGCTACTACGATCTGTCTTTACCAGCGCCACCCAGGTGCCACTGGAGCAGACCGTAACATCACCTTCGCTTAGGCCAAGTGCCATTTTCACCATACTACGCTGCAGTATGCCGAACTGCTTTAACTCTAGCCGAGTGGGCCCACAGTTAGTCTCATGTATAAAGATGGCCAAAATTAATGCTCACTTTGAAAATGAACAGCTTACCTTTACCTTTTATATTTTTTCCGTGTTATCGACTAGCCTAAGACACGACAGCCTATCTCCCTTTTTACCATGCATGGACTCGTCAGCCTTTGCGGCTCCCACACGGAACCAAATTAAAGGGCTCGGCATTGATATATAATCGGGGAAGAAACGATGTACGCGGATGTTCGTGATGAAGACTCTCTTTGCACAGAATCTGGGGTTCGGCTTTGTCTTCCAGTCCCATTGATTCCCGCTAGCTGGCCTCACAACCATCGCTCCTAAACTCCTAAAAGTCCGTTACTTCGAGCGAAAATTGCCTTGTATGAAGCTTCCGGCCTTTCTACCTCTTATAGCCGAGGGGAAAAGTAAAAAGTAAAGCAGAATGATAACCCCGGGTAAACGGCGCAAAATGTAGAATAAGAGTTCATGTCATGTTGATGATACACTGAGAGGAATTTCGGGGCCATTGAGATGATGCTTTTACAAAATTTGTCCAAATCCCCAGGAAACTACGGACAGTCTTGGTGGATATGAAACTAATGTGGGATATTACATGCCGTTTGTTGCTACTTCCTAAGGGTATTAAAACTGTAGGGAATCTTCTTGCTGTCCACCACCCCATAACCATCATCAACCCCCATACTCAAAACATAGCCTCGCCCAGACAAGACACATCAAAACGAGCCCTGAGTATCTCTTTTCATCCACCTGATAGTACAATAACTGAAGACGACTGACTACACCACCAGTCGATGTGAGTGAGCTTCGTTTTCCCCTTTTTCTCATGGCTTGCCACTTCCTCCAAGTACGTCGTTTTATGTATATGCTTGACGTTTACCTTGTGGCGAAACATGTACTCGCCATAAATCCGAATATAGCAAACGATGGCGACACTTGTAGGAGAATTCCAATCCCATCCAACCCCAAAAGCTTCCCTATTATGACGCCAGATAAAAGAAAGGCCATCAGGATGGGGCCTTGGTGTTTCTCGCTTCGGTGGAGATAGCGGTATGTTGTCAGCAACGCGCTAGTCATTGCTATCGCGATGAGCAGTGCCGTGGGCGACGAAAGTACGTTTCTCAACAGCTCGGAGGTGCAAGACGGAACCTAGGTTTTGATATCAGCCCTGCTTTGCTGTCTCGCGTCCATCTGGACTTACCTCAGGGACGATGCTTTCAGGCTGGTGGTAGTCTCTAGAATCCATCTCTTTCATTGCCTCCCAGCTACTGGCCGTCGCTGCAGAGCTTAAGATAGCCATGGCGATCAAGCAGAGTCCCAGATAGCCGTCGCCCTGACAAAACCAGCCCCTGGACCCTGGGCTCATTGTGCATGGCTCATCAGCTCTTTGCCATGCCTCTTTCGTCGGTGGGTGGCAGTGAGGATATGGTGTGCTCCATTGTTTTTCGCATATTTGTGGGTTGGGGTTCGCAACGATCGGGGGCGCCGCCGGTGATGGCATGTTTGATGACTCCATCTTGCGCTGTCGAAGGCCAGCTGCCGGCTCCCGCACGAGTGCGGTGCAGATTGGTTATGGGGTGCCGATGCAGTGTTGGGTTCTTTTCCGTGCGGTACTACTTGCAGTTCGGTTGGACGTCGGGGAGTGCGTCGTGGTGTCGTGGTTAGGAGGAAAGCGGCGTCGTTTACTCGAGATGCCGATGGCAGAAAAGCAAAGTCTACCCCGCTCCCGCCATGAGATGTCTTCAGCTCGGTGGCTGTGTAGCGGGAAAATCCCACTCCGGGGTGAAAGACGGGCAGGGCGGGGTAGGAGAGCCTTGTCGGTCGTTCCCACCACCAGCAACCTCAAACTCCCAACTTCATCCCAGCAGCAACAACCTATCGAAAACCCAGCGACGACCCCTCGCCAACTAGCGGTCTTCCACTAGCCCTCTTCCACTAGCCGAAATCGACACCAGCAAGCGGAACCTGAAAAGCCGAGATCTTCCCCCCTTCCCATCCAAACCGAGGTGCCCGCCCTGCCCCCAACCCATTGCGACTCGTCACGGCACGTCCTCGGCGATCGATTGGCAAGACCGGCTCCGGCCCCGCGGGAG
>Ga0247763_1002217_pt1 | contig 10060 bp, 7 predicted proteins | sample UWRJL141409B4_FD_179926 | JGI IMG/M metagenome (GOLD analysis project Ga0247763, IMG submission 179926) | Plant litter microbial communities from Arlington Agricultural Research Station in Wisconsin, United States - UWRJ-L141-409B-4 | ecosystem: Environmental > Terrestrial > Plant litter >... | reverse complement strand
CGTCAATCTAAGTTGACGGCATGACCGAAGCAACGGATCTCGCCGAGCGCGCGGGTGACCGCGATCCGCGGATCGGGCTGCGTGCCGTCTCCGCGCTGCGGCGGCTGCTGGAGCAGCTCGAAGCCGTGCAGGTACGCAGCGCGCGCAATCAGGGTTGGTCATGGCAGGAAATCGCCGCGGAGCTTGGTGTCAGCAGGCAGGCCGTGCACAAGAAGTACGGGAGGCAGTGATGTTCGAACGGTTCACCAAGGACGCCCGCGCGGTGGTCCTCGGCGCGGTCGTCCACGCCGAGCGGCTGGACGCGGCGAGGGTCGAGGAACAGCACGTATTGCTGGCGCTCCTCGACCGTGAGGCCAGCCGCGCGTCGTTCGCCCTGACGTCGCTGGGACTCGGCGGACGCAGGGACTCCGTGGAGCGGGCGCTGGCCGAGTCCCGCCGTCGCGGCGGCCTCTCCCGCGCGGACAGCGACGCTCTCTCCGGACTGGGCATCGACGTCTCGGCGATCGTCTCACGGGTCGAAGAGGCCCACGGCGAAGGTGCGTTGGAAGGGACGCGGGGAGAGGGGAAGAACGCGGTGAGAGACGGAGACAGGAGCGGCGGGCGAGGCCGGGGGTGGTGGTCCGGGTTCGTCGGCGGGCACCGTCCCTTCACTCAGGGCGCCAGGGATCTCCTCATGGAGTCGCTGCGTATGGCCCTCGCCCAGCAGGACCGGTACATCGGCGACGAGCACCTCCTGCTTGCGCTCACCGCCCGCCCCGGTGTCCCCGCGGAGATCCTGGCCGACCACGGAGTGACCTATCTGTCACTGCGGCGCGTGTTGTACGGCGGGGGAGAGGCGAAGGCGGGCTGAGACCCGCAGCGCCGCCTCGGCCCGGATGGGGCTCATGGATGCTGTCCCGGGGCAGGGACCTTCCGCCGGGCCGCCTCGCCCGCCGGGCCGCCTCGCCCGCCGGGCCGCCTCGCCCGCCGGGCGGCCGGGCCGCCCGGCGCCCGGCGGACGGCGGAGACCTCTCAGCCCTTCGGTGTCCGCAGTACCGCGCCTATGCGCGCCGCCGCGGATGACAGATGGCGGCGGGCATCGCGCAGTTGTTCCCCCGTCACCCCGTGATCGCGGGCCGCGTCGCGGATGTCGTCACGGAAGCGGTCCAGCAGGCGGTCGAGATCACGGCCGGGATCGCCCGTGGGGGCCTCATGCGCCCAGGAGGGCTCGTACCCGGCGGGGAAGTCCGCGGGAGTCTCCGTGCAGTCGGGTCGGTCCGGCCTCTTCGCCTCCGTCCCGGCCCCTGTCGGCCAGCCGAAACCGAAGTCCTTGCCGAAGTCCTTCCCGAAATCGCCGAATTCCTTGGTGAGTTCGGCGAGTCCCTCCCGGACGCCCGTCGGCCAGTCGCCCCGGGTGAAGTGGTCCTGCATCTGGTCCTGGACCTGTTTGGCGATGCGCTGGAGCTCTTCCTGCGCCTGGACCCGGACCCGCTCCTGGGCTTCCTTGGCCTGGTGACGGGCCCGCTGGGCCTCCTCGCGGGCTCGTCGGCTCTCGTCCTTGGCGCGCCGGGCCTGTTCCTTCCACTCCTGTTTGACGCGGCGCATCTCCTCCTTGGCGACGTTCCATGCTTCCTTGTCCCCGAGACCCGTGAAGTCCCCGTAGGGGCCCTCGCGGCCATCACCCCGGGCATCGGCCCCGGCGGAGCTCCGCCGGGCCTCGCCGGCGGCCGCCCGCATCTCACGGCGCAGGTCCCCCGCGGCGCCGCGCACATCGGCACGGATCTCGGCGGCGAGCTCGGCGACCGACTCACGGATCTCCAGCTCCAGATCGGCCAGTTCGCCGCTGCGGTCGGCCAGCTCGGCACGGCCCGCGTCGGTGATCGCGTAGACCTTGCGACCGCCCTCCGTGGTGTGGGTGACCAGGCCCTCGGCCTCCAGCTTGGCCAACCGGGGGTAGACGGTGCCGGCCGACGGCGCGTACAGCCCCTGGAAGCGCTCCTCCAGGAGGCGGATCACCTCGTAACCGTGTCGCGGTGCTTCGTCGAGCAGCTTCAGCAGGTACAGCCGCAGGCGGCCATGGGCAAAGACGGGAGCCATGTCAGAGCCCCTTCTGGTGGGTCGGGCCGTCGGACGATCCGCCGGTGGCGTCGGGGGTGGGGTGCTTGCCGGAGTCGGGGGACCCGGTGCCACGGGTGCTGCCGGGTGCCGCGTTCCCGGGCGCGGTGTCCTCGTCCCAGGGCCCGTCCTCTGCCGAGGGACTCCGCAGCAACGCGACCGAGCCGGAGACGGTGGTCGCCTTGAGGCGTCCGGTGCCCGCGCCGAGTCTGCCGGTGATCTTCTTGGCGCCCCAGTGCCCGCCCACTCGAAGGTCGTCGAAAGCGCTGGACACGGCACCGCTCGCCGAGTCGACCTCGACCTCCGCGTCGGCCGGGTGCGGCAGGCGGACGGCTATGTCCCCCGAGATGCTGGTCAGGTTGATGTCGCTGGTCCGGCCGGCCGGGTCGAGGTCGACGATGACGGCGCCACTGACGGACTCGACCCGCACGGAGGGACTGGACCCGTCGATGACGGTCAGGTCTCCTGAGACGGAGTGGAGCCGGAGGTCACCCCTCAGGGCCTGGGCCTCCACATTCCCCGACACGGTGTCCGCGCGGACCGGTCCCGAGAGTCCCACGAGTGTGGTGTCCCCGAAGATGCCCTTCACCGCCGCCGGGCCGTCGATGCCGGAGATCATGGCGGTGGCGCTGACCACACCCACCTCGACACGCGTCCGCGCCGGCACGGTCAGCGAGATCACCGCGCTGCGATGCCAGCCCTTGCGGTCGAGCCATTTGAGGAAGCCCTTCCAGGGCAGGTCCTCATAGGCGACCGTCAGTGTCCCGCCCTCCTGGGTCACTTTCAGGGGTGGTCCCTCCATCGAGGACACTTCGAGACGGGCGGAACCGTCGTCGTCGACCCCTACGACGTTCACTGTTCCACTGGCGATGCGCACGTGGAGAGCCGTCACCGGTTCGCCGAACGTGAGCTTCCTTGGCTCTGCGACGGACCACTCGGACATGGTGCTGACCTCCTCGGCAAGGCGGGACGCGACACGCCATATCGCGTCTTCCATTAAACACGATATATCGCGGATCCGGGAAGTCAAGACACTCGTTCTGGTGATTTCAGCGGGGTGGATCGGCTCAAACAGGCCTGATCTGACTCCATCCTTTCCTGAGGCGCAGGCACCCCACCCGTCCACCGCCCGGGTGGCCGGTGCCCTGCCGCTCTGCCGCGCGGAACCGGATGCCGGTGAACCTGTCGCCCCACTGCCGCGTGAGCGCATGCTGCTCGTCCCGGCCGGTCGTGAGTGGTCCATGGTGGTTCTTCCGGAGGGACGGCCCTGGCTGGAGGACGACGAACCGGCCGACCGCGTTCCCACCGGCTGGGCCACCGCGCTCGGCGTCGGTGCCCCCTGGGCCGTCCTCGTCCTGTGGCGGGACGTCGACCACAGCGCCTGCACGCTCGCCTCGGGGTTTCGCCGGACGGTCGGCTACGAGTGGCCGGCCAACGGTACGCCGGTGGGTCAGGACGAAGCCATGCGCACCTTCGCGGCCCGGCCCGGCCTCGACCCCGTACTGGACATGCAGTTGCTCGACCCCCTCACCCGCCCCGACGCCTTGTCCGATGCCCCGGGCCGAATGCGCGCTCTCCTCGCCGTCCTCGTGCGCGCCGGCGTCCCGCTGCGTGCCGGCGTCGCGCTGCCCGCCGGTGTCGGCCTCGGCGACCCGGCCGACCGCCTTCGTGCGGCGGTCCGCGCCGGGGCCGACGACGTCCGGACCGTCGAACGCCCTGGCCGGGGGCATGTCGTCCGCACCGAGCTGGACGCCGTCGGGAGCAGTCGGCCGGGGCCTGGTTGCCCTGGACCGGTGCCTCCGGAACCGGGGTTCTGGCGGCTGCCCAGGGCAGCGCTTGGGGGTGAGACGGTCCTGTCCTGGGGCGGGGGCGGGTCGAGGGACGGACCGTCTCGTGCTCGGGGGCCGGGTGGGGCGGGTTACTCCCCGTCCTCGTCCTCGTCGTCCAGGCGGGCCAGCCAGGTGGCCAGGCGTTCCACCGGTACCTCGAAGTCGGGGTTCAGGTCGACGAACGTGCGCAACTGCTCGGCCAGCCACTCGAAGGTGACCTCCTCCTCGCCGCGCCGTTTCTCCAGTTCCTCGATGCCACGGTCGGTGAAGTACATGCGTAGTGCTCCGTCGTTCTCGCTGAAAGGCTGTGGAGCAGGATATGCGGAGGGCGGTCGCGCTCCTCGCGCACACTGGCCCGAAGTTCGCCATGCCGGCGGGTGCCACGGCGTACCGGCGCCGGGCATGTCCCGCGGGACCGCGGCGTCTGGTACGCGCAGCGCGCGGTCTGCGGGTCACCGGGGCACCGGGGCGGCGACCGCGGTCCGGCCGCCGTGCCGGCCGAGGCCGACGACGTCACGCCGTGGGCCGGACGGTGGGGGTCGGGGGACACCTGCCGCGGCCCGCCGCGCACCCGACGCGGGCCCGTTCCGCCCGTACGGGCGGTAAAGGCTCGGCCCCGTGCAGCGGGCACGCTCTGCTGGAACCTCGAACCCCACAGCGTCCGACCGGAGACCGTGCGCGCGCACAGGCCGAGGGACACAGGCCGAGGGGCCCGGTCCCGAGCCGAAGCTCGGGGCCGGGCCCCTCTGACGCACAGCGCCGGTACCGGTACGGCCGACAGCGCGTGCTACGCGTCGAACACCTCGCGGACCAGCTGCTCCTGCTCCGCCTGGTGCCGCTTCGCCGAGCCCACCGCGGGGGACGAGCTGGCCGGGCGGGAGATGCGGCGCAGGCGCTCGCCGTGCGGGACGTCCGCGCCGACCGCCAGGTCCAGGTGGTCGATCAGGTTGAGCGCGATGAAGGGCCACGCGCCCTGGTTCGCCGGCTCCTCCTGGGCCCACAGGTACTTCTCGGCGTTCGGGTACTTGGCGATCTCCGCCTGGAGCTCGGCACCCGGCAGGGGGTACAGGCGCTCGATGCGGATGACGGCCGTGTCCGTGATGCCGCGCTTCTGACGCGCGGAGTCGAGGTCGTAGTAGACCTTGCCCGCCGTGAAGACGACCTTCTTCACCGCTGCCGGGTCGACCGAGTCGTCACCGATGACCGGGCGGAACCCGCCCGTGGTGAACTCCTCCGCCTTCGACGCGGCCGTCTTCAGACGGAGCATGGACTTCGGGGTGAAGACCACCAGCGGCTTGTGGTGCGGGTTGTGCACCTGCCACCGCAGGAGGTGGAAGTAGTTCGAGGGGAGCGTCGGCATGGCGACCGTCATGTTGTTCTGCGCGCACATCTGGAGGAAGCGCTCCGGGCGGGCGGACGAGTGGTCCGGGCCCTGGCCCTCGTAGCCGTGCGGGAGGAGCAGCGTGACGCCGGACGTCTGGCCCCACTTCTGCTCCGCCGACGAGATGAACTCGTCCACCACCGTCTGGGCGCCGTTGACGAAGTCTCCGAACTGCGCCTCCCACAGGACGAGGGACTCGGGGCGCGCCAGCGAGTAGCCGTACTCGAAGCCCATCGCCGCGTACTCGGAGAGGAGCGAGTCGTAGCAGTTGTAGCGGGCCTGCTCCTCGGAGAGGTACTGGAGCGGTGTGAAGTCCTCGCCGGTCTCCCGGTCGATCAGCACCGCGTGGCGCTGGCCGAACGTGCCGCGGCGGGAGTCCTGGCCCGAGAGACGCACCGGGGTGCCCTCCAGGAGCAGGGAACCGATCGCGAGCGTCTCGCCCATGCCCCAGTCGATCGTGCCGTCCTCGACCATCGACGCGCGGCGCTGCAGCTGGGGCAGCAGCCGCGGGTGGACGGTGACGCGCTCGGGGATGTTGACCTGGGACTCGGCGATCCGCTTGACGACCTCCTGGGAGATGGCCGTGGTGACCGCCACCGGGAACTCGGGCTTCACGTCCGGGGCGTGGGTCTCGGACGGTGCGGACGCCGCCTCGCGGACCTCGGTGAAGACCTTCTCCAGCTGGCCCTGGTAGTCCTGCAGGGCCTGCTCGGCCTCTTCCAGGGTGATGTCGCCCCGGCCGATCAGCGACTCGGTGTAGAGCTTGCGCACCGAACGCTTCTTGTCGATCAGGTCGTACATCAGCGGCTGGGTGAACGCCGGGTTGTCGGACTCGTTGTGACCGCGGCGCCGGTAGCAGATGAGGTCGATCACCACGTCCTTGTTGAACGCCTGGCGGAACTCGAAGGCGAGCCGCGCCACGCGCACGACGGCCTCCGGGTCGTCGCCGTTCACGTGGAAGATCGGGGCCTCGATCATGCGGGCGACGTCGGTCGCGTACATGGACGAACGTGAGGACTCGGGCGCCGCGGTGAAGCCGACCTGGTTGTTGATGACCACGTGGACCGTGCCGCCGGTGCGGTAGCCGCGCAGCTGCGACATGTTCAGGGTCTCGGCCACCACGCCCTGGCCCGCGAACGCCGCGTCACCGTGCAGGGCGACCGGCAGGACGGTGAAGTCCGTGCCGCCCTTGTTGACGATGTCCTGCTTGGCGCGCGCGATGCCCTCGAGGATCGGGTCGACCGCCTCCAGATGAGAGGGGTTGGCGGCCAGCGAGACCTTGATCTGCTCGCCGTCCAGGCCCGTGAAGACGCCCTCGGCGCCGAGGTGGTACTTGACGTCGCCGGAGCCGTGCATGGACTTCGGGTCGAGGTTGCCCTCGAACTCCCGGAAGATCTGCGCGTACGACTTGCCGACGATGTTCGCGAGGACGTTCAGGCGGCCCCGGTGGGCCATGCCGACGACGACCTCGTCCAGCCGCGACTCGGCGGCGGAGTCGAGCACCGCGTCGAGCAGCGGGATGACGGACTCGCCGCCCTCCAGGGAGAAGCGCTTCTGGCCGACGTACTTCGTCTGCAGGAAGGTCTCGAAAGCCTCCGCCGCGTTCAGCCGGCGCAGGATGCGCAGCTGCTCCTCGCGCTCCGGCTTGCTGTGCGGGCGCTCGATGCGGTCCTGGATCCACTTGCGCTGCTTGGGGTCCTGGATGTGCATGAACTCGACGCCGGTGGTGCGGCAGTACGAGTCGCGCAGCACACCGAGGATGTCGCGCAGCTTCATCAGGGACTTGCCCGCGAACCCGCCGACCGCGAACTCGCGCTCCAGGTCCCACAGGGTGAGTCCGTGCTCGGTGATGTCCAGGTCGGGATGCTTGCGCTGCTTGTACTCCAGCGGGTCGGTGTCGGCCATGACATGACCGCGCACCCGGTAGGAGTGGATCAGCTCGAAGACCCGGGCGGCCTTGGTGACGTCGTCGTCGTGCGAGACGTCGATGTCCTTGAGCCAGCGGACCGGCTCGTACGGGATGCGCAGGGCTTCGAAGATCTCGTCGTAGAAGCCGTTCTCGCCGAGCAGGTAGTTCGCGACGACGCGGAGGAACTCGCCGGACGCGGCTCCCTGGATCACCCGGTGGTCGTAGGTCGACGTGAGCGTCATGACCTTCGAGATGCCGAGTTTGTTGAGGGTGTCCTGGGACGTGCCCTGGAACTCCGCCGGGTAGTCCATCGAGCCGACGCCCATGATGACCGACTGACCGGGCATCAGACGCGGGACCGAGTGGACGGTGCCGAGGCCGCCCGGGTTGGTCAGGGAGACCGTGACCCCCGAGAAGTCGTCCATCGTCAGCTTGCCGTCACGGGCCCGGCGGACGATGTCCTCGTAGGCCTGCCAGAACTCGAAGAAGTTCAGCGTCTCGGCCTTCTTGATGCCCGCGACGACCAGCTGGCGGTCACCGTTGGGCTTCACCAGGTCGATGGCGAGGCCGAAGTTGACGTGCTCCGGCTTGACCAGGGTCGGCTTGCCGTCCTTCTCCACGAAGGAGTAGTTCATCGACGGCATGGCCTTGATGGCCTGCACCATCGCGTAGCCGATGAGGTGGGTGAAGGAGATCTTCCCGCCCCGGGCACGCTTCAGATGGTTGTTGATCACGATGCGGTTGTCGAAGAGCAGCTTCACCGGGACCGCGCGCACGGACGTGGCCGTGGGGACCTCGATGGAGGCGTTCATGTTCTTCGCCACCGCGGCGCTCGGGCCCCGCAGCGTCACGTACTCGGGGCCCTCGGGGGATTCCGTGGCCGGCTCTGCCTTGGCGGCGGGCTTGGCCGCCGGGGGCTTCGCCGGCGCGGCGGCCGGAGCCTGCCCCTCGGCCGGGGCGGCGGCTGCGGGCTTCCCGGCCGCGGGTGCGGCCTTCGCCGGAGCGGCCGCAGCCGGAGCGGCCTGAGCCCTGGTCTGCGCCGGTGGTGCGGCGGGGGCGGCCGGAGCCGCCGTCTGGGGGGCGGTCGTTCCCGCGGCCCCCGCGGACGCGGTGCTCGCCGGAGCCGGTGCGGCCGCGCCGCCCGGCTTGTAGTCGGCGAAGAAGTCCCACCAGGCTCGGTCTACCGAATTCGGATCCTGGAGGTACTGCTGATAGATCTCATCGACGAGCCACTCGTTGGGACCGAACGCGGCGGCGGGGTTCTTCCCCGCTTGATCGTCGGTCGAGATGCTCGAGTTACTGGGGGACTGTGGCGACACGGCGGCAACCGCCCTCTTCCGCTTCACAAGGTGATGGACAGCGGGAATCAAGGCTACGCCCCCCGGACCGCGTAGGTGAGTCCGGGCCTGGCCATCGTCGCGTAAGTCACATCGGAAAGCGTGTTTCGGCGGTTGAAATGGCGGGAAACAAGCGAGGTTCCGATGGCGAACGGACCCGTCGGCTCAGGACCGCGACCCCGGAAGGCCGAGTTCCCGTGCGACGAACGCACGATGACACGTGTCCTGCTGCCCGATCACGTGGATCTTGGGCTCTGAGTTCGAACCCTACGTCAACCTGTCCAGCGAAGGCACACCTGGAAGAGTGACCAGGATTCGGCAGCCCCGCTGGGATTCGGCCACACCGATCCGGCCGCCGTGCAGATCGACCGCCCAGCGGGCGATCGCGAGCCCCAGCCCCGTACCTCCGTCGCTGCCCGGACCGTGCGGCGCGACGACTCCGCCCCGGTTGAACCGTTCGAAGACCCGGTGCCATTCGGAGCGCGGGATGCCGGGGCCCTCGTCCAGGACTTCGAGATCCAGGGACTCGGGACCGTCGCCGCGCCGCGCCTTCACCGTGACACGGCCGTGCGGCGGGCTGTGCTTGACCGCGTTGTCGATGAGGTTGGCGACGACCTGGTGGATCCGCTCCGGGTCCACGTGCGCGGTCAGTTCGGGCGGTGACACGTCGAGGTGCAGATGCACGTCCGTCCGGGTGTGGCTGCCGGAGCCGGAAGCGATCCCCGCGCGGGCGGAGGCCACCATGTTGGCCTCCTTCAGCACGCCGGACAGGTACGGCCAGACCTCGAAGCGGCGCTTGCGCAGCGGTACGACGCCGTTGTCCAGGCGCGAGAGGTCGAGGAGCGTCTCCACGAGCCGTCCCAGGCGTTCCGTCTGCTTCAGCGCCGTGCGCATCGTCTCGGGGTCGGCGGCGGAGACACCGTCCACCACGTTCTCCAGGACCGCGCGCAGGCCCGCGATCGGAGTACGCAACTCGTGGGAGACGTTCGCCACGAGCTCCTTGCGCTGACGCTCCTGTGCCTCCAGGTCGTCGGCCATTCGGTTGATCGTCTGGGCCAGGTCGCCCAGTTCGTCGCGGCGGTCGGCGCCCCTGACCCGCCGCGTGTAGTCGCCGTGGGAGATGCCCCGGGCCACGGTGCTCATCTCGTCCAGCGGGGCGGTGATCGAATGCGCCACGAACTGGGTGATCAGCAGCGTCGCGATCATCGAGAAGACGGTGATGAAGCGCAGTTCCGTCTCGGTGCGCACGGCGATCATCAGCAGGCCGGTGGTGATGAAGACCGAGACGACGACCAGGGTGCCGAGCTTCGTCTTGATCGAGAAGGGGCGCACATCACCCCAGGAACCGGAACCGTAGGCCGAGCCTCCGCCCGGTCCCGGCCCGGCGCCCGCGGGGGATCCCGGGGCCGTTCCCGGGCCGGACCGGGCGGCCGGCGCCGGTGACGGCCGCGCCGCCGTGCCGGGTGCCGTGCCGGGCGCCGGGTCGGCTCCGTAGGAGAATCCGGAAGCG
>Ga0247763_1002215_pt1 | contig 10062 bp, 6 predicted proteins | sample UWRJL141409B4_FD_179926 | JGI IMG/M metagenome (GOLD analysis project Ga0247763, IMG submission 179926) | Plant litter microbial communities from Arlington Agricultural Research Station in Wisconsin, United States - UWRJ-L141-409B-4 | ecosystem: Environmental > Terrestrial > Plant litter >... | reverse complement strand
GCTCGACGCAGGACGAAAAAAGCCTGCCGCGCGCAGGCAGAGGAATCCGCCCATGCGAACTTTCATAGCCTTCGGAATTGCATCCGTGTTTGTTGGTGCCGGCATGGTGGCGTGCGGCGATGACGATCCCGCGGATGGCGGCGGCATCGGCGGCACGAGCAGCGGCGGCACCGCGGGCAGCGGCAGCGGCGGTGATGGCGTAGGCGGCGCACCCCCCGGTGCCGCCGGCACCGGTGGAACAGGTGGTGCAACGGGCCCCGGCGGCAGCGGCGGCTCGGGCGGCAGCGGCGGTGCTCCGCCCGACATTGCGGCGCAGGCGACGTGCACGGGTTGTGTAGAGCTCATCGCGCCCGTGGTCGGGCCGCGCTCGGCAGACAACGTCGCAGACGAGGCCAGCTACATCTTCTCGCTCGGCGCCACTCCGGTGGACTTCACGGATGGCATCATCACCTGGCGCATCGCCGCGGTGCAGCCCAACGCCAACTCGGTGGTGGTGCTCTTCGCGCAGAACGGCCAGGCCCTGAACTACGCCGGCGTCTACGCGGAGACGTCGCTCGCACCGGCAGCCTTCCCGGCGAACCAGTTCCGCGAGATCTCGCTCGATCTGGCCGCGATCCCGCCCGCACCCGGCGATGGAGGCGTGCCCGACGCCGGCCTGATTCCTCCGCCGCCCCCCCCGCCGCCCCCGCCTGCCGATGTCGACGCGGGCGCCGATGCGGGCGACGCTTCAACGCCGCCCGTGAGCACTCCCCCCAACGTGGCCGTCGGCTTCGACAAGTCGCAGATCGTCCAGATCGGCATCTTCGTCGGCGTCAACGAGGCTTTCGCGGGCAACACGACGGTGCGCGTCGCGGTCGACCAGGTGTCGATCACGGGCGTGCCGGGTCAGGTCGATCGCACCTTCACGGCCAACACCGAGGGCCTGGTCGTCAACCAGTACAACGTGCCGCCGAACACGCCGGCGCCGATCTTCCACCCGTAGTTCCGAGCTCGCCGCCCTCGCCGCGTCGAGCCACGAGCCTCGCCGCGGCGGGCGGAGCTTCCCTGGAGGGGATGCGTTGCCCCGACCGTGCACCGCTGCTCATGTTGCACACTGCCGTGGCCCCCGGCGTCTGCGAGCGAGGCAATGACGGCGGGCCGAGCTGCTGCCCCGATCGCGTGGTGCTCGGGGGTGTAGTCGGGGATGGCGCAGAGCTCGATGCCGATATCGAGCCGCACCAGCAGCGAGGCGTCAGCCCAACCTCTGGGCGGCACGTCGAGGCCCCCCGGGCCCGCGTGAGACGTACAGGGCCACCATTTCGGGCACTTGGAGTGCTCTGAAGGGTGTCGGCAGGGTCCGCTGGAGCAGCCAGAGCGCCTCTCGTCGTCCACTACCAGGGGCCGTCCACGGGGTGCCTACCCTGAGGATGGCTCAGATGTCACCCAGCCAGAGTATTCACGTATGGACCAGGGGAGCTCGCCGGAACTCCGTACCCCGCGCGCCCGACCACACCAAGCAGCCTGCCTCGACCAGAGCACGATCCATGCAAAGACACTTCATGCTCAAGATGTCTGCGGACAAGCTACACAAGTTCAAGCAGGGAAAGTCAAACGCCCTCCTCGGCTCGACGAGCCGCGGAGAATGTTTTGCCCTGGGCGTCCACGTGCTCAACGAACTGGTCCATGGGCGCGAAGCATTCGAGCCAACCGCAGGTGCCATCCATAGCGAAAATGGAGCGCTCATCCAAAGACTCGAGGTGGTTCAGAACCTTCACAACTTTATCAATCTCGACGTCGCTGATTTGATTGCCGGTCCGTACTTTCAACTTCGAGTCCTTCCCGGCAGCGACACGCTCACGCTCGACCTGGGCAATCCAGCTCCGGCGCTCGAGCGGTGCGCAGACGGTCTCGCGAGGGGAAAAGGTGCCCTCGTGTTCATCCAGATCACGGAAGGCACGCATGCGGTCGCGCTCTGTCGAGGCGCAAACAACCAGCTCTACTTCTTCGACGCGAATTGCGGCCTGTACCACGTCATCATGCTGCAAGGGTTCTTCCAAGAGTGGGTCAGCATCAACGGGGCCCGATTGAATAGCGGTCGCCAGGTTTGGTACGTCGAAGCCAAGTGAGCCGGGCTTGGAGGAGGAGAGTCAACCCGTTCTGCTCCGGCGAGCCGCCTCGACGATCGCCTCCTCGCTCAGCTGGGTCGTCTTCATCAGCGAAGCGTTCGCCTTGAACTCGATGGCGTCGCCGTCCTCGAGCTTGAAGAACTCCCCCGTCTTGGCGCCCGAGAGCTTCGCAGCGACGTTGATGCGGCACTCGGAGAGCAACGGCTTCATCTTGTCGATGGCCGTCTTCTCCGCGACCCGCCCCACGAACCAGCTCCGGATGTTGTCGCGGCAACGATAGTCGAGGTCGCCGGGGCTCTGCGTCGCGAGCATCACTCCGAGGCCGGCGGCGCGCGCCCGCCGCAGCAGATCGAGCAAGGGCTCCTTGGTGGCGGGCTTGCTCTGCGCGGGCAGGTAGATGTCGGCCTCGTCGAGCAACAGTATCGCCTGCAGGGAGTCTGCGGGCCGCTGGCTCGCGAAGCGCCCCAGCTCGCCCAGGAGCCGGGTGACCCAGAAGTCGATGGCGGCGTTGTCGCCCAGGAACTTGGTGCTGATGATAGAGAGCCGCGTGCGCCCGGGCTTCTTCTGGGCACCGAAGCCGAAGAGGAGCTCGGGGGTGAGCTTCTCGCCGGCGCCTCCGAGCAGGTGGTCGTAGCGCAGGCGCAGGGTCTCGAGGTTCTCGACGAGCGCGCGGAAGTGGCGGGGGTCGAGCTTGCCGATCGAGGTGACGAGCTCGGGGTCTTCGTCGTCGAGCAGCGCGACGATATCGGGGATGCCGACGCCGTCGGCCGTTGAGTTCTGCCCGACGATCTCGATCGCCTTGCCGAGGATGCCGAGCCGCGCCTGATCGGCCTTGGCCTTGCCGTAGCCCATCATCGAACCGAGCGCCGAGGCGGCGTAGCGGGCGATGATGCCGCGCTCGTGCGCGGCCAGCTCGCCGAGCCCGCTCGGCACGATGGGCAGGTCGAGCGGGCGCCCGCCGGGCGCGCCGGGTGTGAACACGCACACGTCGATGGCGGCCTCGAGGGCCCGCTTGCGGGCGGTGACCTCGGGGCCATCGGATTCATCGCGCCAGAAGTCGGCGGCGCCGTAGGCGCACAGATCGCCCTTGCGATCGATGAGCAGGGCCGGCACCTCGAGCGCGAGCAGGCGCTCGATGATCGAGAGCGCGAGCGTGGTCTTGCCGCTCTTGGTCGACCCGAGGAAGGCGGAGTGGCCGACGAAGTTGCCGACGCTGGCGAGCACGGGGCGCGGGTTGAGGGCGCGGGTGTGCCCGATCTGGAACTCGTTGCCGAGCGCGACCGTCACCTTGGGCACGCGGTAAACGACGGGCGGAGGCGGCAGCGACGGGCGCATCGAGGGTGGCACGGAGCTGCGAGCGTTCACGCTCGGCGCGATCGAGGCGCGCGTGCTCTGGCGCTCGGGGGGCCGGCGCTGCGAGCGGGTGTCGAGCTCGAGGATCTCGCGGATGGCCGCCAGCCCCGACAGGGGTCGCTCGCGCTCGAGCCAGGCGTCGACGTCGTCGCTGTCGTCGCGGCCAGCGAGGAAGAGCTTGAGCGCGAGCATGCGGCGCCACTCGGCGTCGGTGATGAGCACGCGGCGGCCGCCCTCCTGCAAGAGCATCTTGAGCTTGTCGGCGACCTGGCTCTTGCCGGGGCGTGGGTACTCGCTGCTGCGCAGCATGATGGGCGTCGAGCCGCTCGCGGCCGCCAGTCGGCGCAGGGCGTCGACCTGCTTGCCGAGCGCGCCGCCCGCCGGATTCTTGTCGCACAGGGCGAGGCCGAGCTTGCTCTCGGCGATGCGGGCGTCGACGTAGGTGCCGTCTACGTGGGTCTGCACACGCGGCAAGCCCGGCACCTCGCGCCACACGTGGCCGAGCGCCCACGCGACGAGGCTCACCATGTCGGCCTCGTCGCGCGGCACGGCGTGCGAGTTGGCACAGTGGTCGTTCCAGGCTTGCTCCAGGCGCAGCGTGCCGTCGGGCACGGGCGGTGGCTCGGTGCCGGGCAAGGGCGAGAAGATGACGAGGCCGCCGGCGCGGATGCTGGCCTCGTGGTGGGTGCGGCACCAATCCAGCACGTCGCGCGTGCGCTGGTTGACGAGGGCGTCGAGGTCGACGTGGGTGAAGGGGAAGAAGGGCTGCTCCTCCCGCACCTGCACGCTCTGGCGCTCGAACAGGTAGGCGAGGCGCGGGGCGATCAGCGCCTCGATCTCCACGAGCGACCGGCTCGGGGTGAGCTGCACCGGATCGGGATCGCGCTCCAGGCGGTCGAGCATGGTCTTGGCGAGGGCGCTGCGCAGCTCGACATAGAAATCGTCGAGGCAGGCGACCACGATGACGGAGCTCGGCACGTGGTCAGCGACGTGGCGCAGCGCGTCCATGGCCATGCGGAAGCGCACGGGCGCCTCGTCGAGGTTGTAGATGTCCTCGAGCTGATCGACGAGCAGCACCAGGGCGCCGTTGCCCGTCGCGGCCACGAGCCGCCCGAGCTCCGCGAGCATGCGCGCGGGGGCGTGCTCGTCGTCGAAGGGCGGCGTGTCGCCGAGCAGCTTCCGGTCGTGCGCGGTGAGGCCCTCGCAGCGCAGGAACTTGAGCACGCGGGCGCGGCGGGCCGGGTCGCGCCGCTGCAGGTAGAGCATCACGCGCAGCACGTCGAGGTGCATGCCGCGGTACTTGTCGAGCGCGCACAGCTCGTCGGCGCCGGTGTTCACCACCAGCTCGAGCTCTTCGTCGGGCGTGGCCTCGTCGCGCAGGCGGTCGAGCAGCTCGGGCGAGAGATCGCGCCCGAGCGAGTCAGACAGGCAGCTGAGCGCCGGCTCGGGGATGACCTCTCCCCAGTAGGGCCGGTCCCACGAGTCGACCAGGTTGGCGAGCAAGTAGCGCGAGTAGTTCGCCACGCGCGTCGACATCTGCAGGTAGCCGACGAAGCCGAGCTGCTCGCCGTGCACCTGGTTGCGGAAGGCGCGCATCAGGTGGGTCTTGCCGCTGCCGGCCACGCCCTTGATGAGCAGCATCTTGCCAAACTGGGCATCGCCGGCGCGATCGACCAGGCGCGAGAACGCGGCGCGCGCCTCGGCGTGAATCTCCTCCACGTCGAAGGGGTCGGGCGTGAACACCTCCGAGCCGTGCGCGACGGTATGAAACACCTCGGGCGAGGCCGCGGAACAGTAGGCGGCGTCGCGCGGGTCGCGCACGGGGGTGGCCGGCGGCGCCAGGCGATTGAGCTCCTGCACCACGGCGTGCTTGTCGCTCTCGCTGCCGGAGCCGACGCCGCCGAAGAGGTCGTCGAGCATGCGCACCACGAGCTCTCGGTACTCGTCGACGAAGTGCGCGTCGCCCGTGATCTCGGCGGCGCGCTTGCACAGCGAGAGCCCGATCCAGGCCGTGCTCGCGCAGCGCCCGCCGAACTTCTGACCGTCGGACGAGTGCTGCTCGAGAAAGTGCTGCACCCAGCGATCCTCGCCGGGGTCGAGCTCGCGGTACACGTGCCGGAAACGCCCGAGGTATTTCTGGGTCTCGCCCACCAGCGGCCCGACGTAGCTCACCTCGGCCGGCGTGATGCGCCCATCGCTCTTGATGGCGCGCTCGGCGACGCACAGCGTGTCGTTGAGCAGCGAGAGGCGCACCACGGCGCCGGGGGTGACCTGCTGATCGGAGGGGATGCGCGCGGCGAGGTTGCTCAGGTCTGCGCCGATCACCTTCGCCGGGTTCTCGGCGTCCAGCAAGAGCTCGATCGAGCGCGCCAGGCGCTCGATCTTGTCTGTGGAGAACGTAGCCAAGTCATTCATGCTGATGCCCCTCTCGCTATGAAATGGTAAGTCGCGCTCAGATGTCGCGTCTCGGATGCGGCGACGTCGCGCGGATCCATGGCGGCGACCAAGTCGGCCCGGCTCAGATCGACGAGCCCCCGCCGGTGTGCTTCGACGAGCAGGTGCTTGAAGCCCGCCTCGCCCAGCGGGCAGAGCTCCGGGTCGCGCTCGAGCGACTCCCACACCGACGCGATGAACACCTTGTCGGGCCCGTAGCGGCGGGCGCTCGGCGCGCGCGCGGCGCGCTCGATCTTCCGGGCTGCGCGCTCGAGGAACGCAGGGTCGAGCGCTCGTGCGTCTCGCGCCGCCTTCGACGAAGCTCGCCCGGCGCTCGGGTCAGCGCACGCCCAGCTCGACAGGCGCGCATCCAGAACGGCATCGGCGCCGTCTCGGGTGGCGCCCGACAGGCGCACCAGGCTCTGCCGCAGCAGCGCACGGGGCTTCTGCTTCGGCCTGAGCCCGAGCTCGCGTCCGAGCAGCGCCAGGCCCACGCTCTGCAGGCTCGGAGTGCCGTCTATCTCGAGGTGCTGCTTCAGCCAGGCGCCAAGCACGCTCTCGGTGGTGCTGCCCCCGGCGATCGGCACGCGCAGGTGTTCGGCGAGCAGCGCCAGACGCGGATCGAGCGTCTCGCTCGGGCGGGTGCCCTCGAACAGCAGGTGCGGCAGGTAACGCCGCCTGAACGTGCTCCAGTCCTTGGCACGCGGCGGCGTGGCGAGCCGCAGCGCCGCCATCAAGCGCGCGCGCCCAGCGGGCGTGAGCGAAAGCCGTTCGGGCTCGATCAGCAAATGCTCGCGCAACGAAGCGAGGGCCCTTGCATAACTCTCACGCCATTCACTGGCCGTGACACGGCGCGCGAAGATCGGTTGCAGGCTGCGCGAGGCTTGCGCCTCGGATGGCGGCTTCCTCGCCGCTACTGACAAACGGGCGAGAATCAACAATTCGAGCTTGTCGGGCGCCAGCGGCCCCTGCTCGCTCGCCGTCTCACGCCCCTCAACACGCGCCGAACTCGTGCGCACTATCGTTTCTACGGGTCCGTGACGCGCAAAAATAGCGATGAATGGCCCTGTCTACGACCGTGCGGTCATTTTCGCGTGTCGAAAGGAACAGGCGACCGAGAACGCCGCGTGGAGCAGCTCGACCACAGGCCACCTCGATCGAGTGCGGTGCTCTCACTTTCGCACCAACTCATCGAAGCCTCCGCCGTCAGCGCGCGGCGCCGCCTCGGATGGTCGGCCGCATCGAATTATCCGTGCTGCCGCCCCCTGTACGAAGGCCACAATTGCTGCATGAGGTCGCGCTGGAGGCGTCGTGCAGCTTGGACGCACGACACATCCTGATACACTCGAGTCGGGGTTTCGGGGGAAACGTGAGATCAGCCAATTTAGATGGCCGGGTGGGGAATCGTGGGGGGGCCCTGTAGATGTACGTGCTTGCCTGCATCGCGCCGCAGCGCGCGGCCAACATGGGGAAGCGGGTCTTGGTGTTGGATGACAACGCCGTATCCTGCAACGTCGTCGTCACCATCCTCGGCGAGGCGGGCTATCAAACCGATACCCGCGCGACCGCAGAGGAGGCGTTCGACGATCTCTCGCGGGGTCAGCACCGCGTACTGATCGCCGATCAGCACCGCGGCCCGATCGACGGCCTCGCCGTCGCGCGCCGCATCCAGGAAGAGCACCCGAGCGTGAGCATCATCCTGCTCACGGGCGACAAGATGCTGCTCGGCGCCGTCGAGGCGCTGCAGAGCGGCGTCTTCGACTTCATGACGCGCAGCTTCGATCTCTCGTCGCTCGCCGAGCACCTGATCGACGCCGTGCACCGCACCTTTGGCGACCAGGTGCCGGGGTCCGACCGCATCGCGCGCAGCTCGCTCTCGGTGCCGCGCGACCCGGTGCACGAGGTGCTCGTGGGCGACTCGAGCGCCATCGAGCGAGCCCGGCAAGACGTGCGGGCCGCCGCCAGCAATGAGGCGCCGGTGCTGATCGTCGGCGAGCACGGCACCGAGAAGGTGCCCGTCGCCCGCCTCATCCACGCCATCAGTCCGCGCCACAAAGAGCCCTTCGAGATCGTCAACACCGCGCAGATCGACGACGGCACCGACTTCCTCAAGGCCGTGCGCACCTGGAGCGACGCGCGCCGCGGCACACTCTTCTTCGCCGACGTGAGCTCGCTCAACTCGGTTTGGCAGGTCGAGCTGGTGAAGCTCCTGTCCGGCCTGGGGCCGAACCCCGAAGCGCCCCGCCCGCGCATCATCGCTGGGCTCGGCCACCCGCCAGACGAGGCATGGGAGGGCAGCGTGCTCGCGCGGCTCTTCCAGCGCCTGGGGTGCACACAGGTGGCCCTCCCGCCGCTGCGTGATCGAGGTCGCGACGTGGCCATCCTGGCCGAGCACTTCGCCGAGCAAAGCCGGCTCGCCCGCGGCGACGCCGCGCTGCGCATCACGCCCACCGCGCTCGAGGCGATGTCGCGCTACGCCTGGCCCGGCAATGTGGAAGAGCTGCGCTTCGCGCTGCAACACGCCGCCTCGCTCTGTGGTGACTCGGTGATTCGCGTGGTCGATCTGCCCCCGGGCATCGGCCTCAGCCTCAAGGGCGCGAGCGACGAGAGCGGCACCCGCCTCGAGGTGCAGAGCCTCGAAGACATGGAGCTCTCATACATCCTGCGCGTGCTCGAGGCCGTCGGCGGCAACAAGGCCTCCGCGGCGCGCTTGCTCGGGGTCGATCGCACCACGCTCTACCGCAAGCTGCAGCGCCAGGAGCACGCCGAGCTCGCCACGGCCGACGCGAGCCCGCTCGCGCGGCGCGCCCGGAAGTGAGGGAGCAGGAATCGTCCGAAAAGGCCACCGTCGACGACGGCCTCTAGGAGCCCCTGGAGGACGAAGAGCTTGCCCTCCGCGGCACGCGCAGGTGGGCTGCGGCGACGAGTGTCGCATCTGGCGGCGCGACGTGGGTCATGAAGACCGCAACGGCGCTGGTGAGGACGGCTGCGAGCTCGACACGGCAGCGATCAGCCCGGTGCTGCATGCGCTGTGAGCGCGCTACTTGCTACTCGGACGCTGATCGCCTCGATACGAGAGGCTCGCGGGGAACGGCTCGAACCGATCGGCCATGTCGCGGCGCAGCTCGCTGCCGAAGAACGCGCGCGGCATGCAACCCAGGGTGGCGCGAAAGGCGCGATGGCACTGCGAGTAGCTCCCAAAGCCCGCCTCGAGCGCCGCGGCGAGCAGGTTGAGGTGCCCCGCGTCAACGAGCTCGATGAAGCGCAAGAGGCGCAGGCGCGTGCGGTAGGTGCTCAGCGTCAGCCCCAGCTCGCGATGAAACGAGCGGCTCAGCTCGCTGGGGTGGGCGCGTACCAGGCGCGCTCGCTCGCTGCGGCCGAGCTCGGGGCTGTGCAACAGCGAGCGCAGCACGCGCCGCCCGAGATTGTCGGGGCGCGACGCCTGGCTCCGGCTGTCGAGCGCGGCGAGCCAGACCTCGGCCACATGTTCCTCGGCAGCCGACGGCTCCGATGTGAGCACCGGCGCGGCCAGCCGCGCGTGCAGCGCCGCCGTCTGGCCCGCACCGAGCCGCACCAGCAGCGGCCCCGAAAGCACGGGCGCTCGCCGCTCGGTGAGCACGCGCGACCACAGCTCCGGCGTCAACGCGAAGACGTACAGATCGAAGTCGAGCGAGGCGTCGAGCAGCTCATGCTCGCACCCGGGTGGCCACCAGAGCAGATCGCCCGCGGCCGCGGGGATGGTGACGCGGCCCGTGCCGAAGCTGGCGCAGCCCGAGACGACGAGGTTGAGCTCCGGCTCCGCATGGAAATGGCGCGGGCGGCGATACTCGGGAGAGTAGCGCCAGATCTGCGCGCGCCGGCCCGGCAACATGGGAAAGGGTTGATAGACCGGCGGAGCCACCGTGATGGATCTAGCAGACACGACAGGCGCGCGGCCGCTCCACCGAGACGATCCTTCCCCCGGGCCAGAGGCCCCTCGGAGCGCTGATGGGGCGTCAGGGGTCGTTGCCGGTGTAACGGTAAACTTTGAGCCAGTCGTACTCGGCGGCGACGGGAACGCCGCTCGCCTCGACGGGACCCGCCCAATCAGCGGCCGATGACGCCCAGATGGTCAGCAGGATGTTCATCGGCAGCTTCAGCCGACCGATCTCGGTGTCCCAGCTGTGCAGCA
>Ga0247763_1002211_pt1 | contig 10086 bp, 11 predicted proteins | sample UWRJL141409B4_FD_179926 | JGI IMG/M metagenome (GOLD analysis project Ga0247763, IMG submission 179926) | Plant litter microbial communities from Arlington Agricultural Research Station in Wisconsin, United States - UWRJ-L141-409B-4 | ecosystem: Environmental > Terrestrial > Plant litter >... | reverse complement strand
CCGGGGCGGGTGACGCCCAGGTGTGCGAGGCCTGGCCTGCCCAGGTCTTCGAGCAGGGCCAGCGGGCCCGTCGCGAGCACTTCGAGTGTCGTCACGGCGTGCTCCCACCGACGGCCCGGAACTGGACCCAGGTGCCGGGAATCAGAAGGGCAGGAGGGTCTCGGTCGACGTCCCACAACACCGCGTCGGTGTGGCCGATCAGCTGCCAGCCGCCGGGAGTCTCCCGCGGGTAGACGCCGCTGAATTCGCCTGCCAGTCCAACGGATCCGCCGGGAACCCTGGTGCGAGGCTCGGCGCGGCGCGGAACGTGCAGCCGCTCGTCACCGCCGACCAGGTAGGCGAAGCCGGGAGAAAATCCGCCGAACCCGACCCGCATCGGCGCGGCGGTGTGGGCCGCGACGACCTCGCCGGGGGAGAGCCCGGTGAGGCGCGCCACCTCGTCGAGGTCCGCGCCGTCGTAGACCACGTCGATCGTGACGTCGGTGCGACGGTCGGCCGGGGTGATCTCGGAGCGTTCCACGTGCAGCCCGCCGAGGCGGGCCCTGGTCGCAGCCTGATACCGGGGCCCGGCGAGCACCAGCAGTACCGTGCGGGCGGCGGGGACGACGTCGACGACACCTGGGAGATCGGCCTCGAGAACCGCGTCGCACCACGCCAGCACGTCGGCCGTACCGTCGAGGTCGAGCAGCAGCGCCCAGTCTCCGTAGTCGTGAATCATGCCGGTTCCCAGGCTAGACCGCGGGTTGGTAGGTCGGCTCCCGGCGCTTGATCACTGCGATCACGCGGTAGGTGATGGGCAGCAGGACCACCTCGACGGCGGTCTTGTAGATCCACCCCAGCGCGGTGTACACGGCGAAGTCCCGGAAGCTGGTGATGCCGATCGCACCCGCGGCGATGCTGCAGAACACCAGCGTGTCACCGAGCTGGCCGGCGAACGTGGACCCGACCAGCCGCGCCCAGAGGTGCTTCTCCTTGGTGCGTTCCTTGATCGCGACGACGACCCAGGCGTTGATGGTCTGTCCGACGAGGAAGCCGGCGAGCCCGGCGACGATCAGCTGGGTGTAGGCGTGTACGACGTTCTCGAGCGCGGCCTGATTCTCGTAGAAGTCGGCGGCGGGGAGGTAGATGGTCACCCAGAACGCCGCCGCGGCCAAGACGTTCATCGAGAAGCCGAGGACGATCGCCCGCCGGGCCGCCTTGAATCCGTACACCTCGCTCAGCACGTCGCCGATCACGTAGGTCAGGGGGAAGACGATGAAGCCGCCGTCGGTCAGGATCGGGCCGAATGCCACGCCCTTGGTGGCCGTCACGTTGGAGATGATGACCAGGGCGGTGAACACGGCGACGAGAACCGGATAGTAGGCGGACCCAACCTGTGCGAATCCTGGGCGCTGCTCTGATGTTTCGGGCGTTGTCACCCGGTCATCTTGTCAGGTCAGCACCTTCGAGATCATCGGCGGTAACCGATCGGCCACCACCGGGTACGAGAGCACCGAGGAGAAGGCGAGTGCGCCGGCGAGTTCCTTGCCGGTGAAGACGTTCCGCTTGGCGAGCGTCGACTTCAGCCCGGAGAACATCGGGTCGGCGACGAGCGCAGCCTGCTCGTCGTCGCTCTCGGTCTTCCACACCACGACGTCGGCGGCGTCGAGAACCGAGGCCAACTTGTCGCGCGGAACCTGAGCCCGGTCGTTCTTCACGAAGGCGTTGACCTCGTCCGGCACCGCGAAGCCCATCTGCGTGAGGAACTCCGTGCGCCACCCGGGCGGGGTGACGTCGTATTGGTCCTGGAAGGCCGTCGCGCTGACCACCACGACCTTCTTGCCGGTGAACGTCGAGTTGTTCTTGCCGACGTCGGTGAACCTGGCGTCGACGGCCTCGACGAGCTTGGTCATTTCGTCGAACTTGAAGACCGCCTGGCCGATGGTGCTCGCCTGGTCCTTCCACGGTTCGAAGAATGCGTGCTGGCCGGATTGGGCGATGGTGGGCGCGATCGCGGACAGCTTGGCGTAGGTGTCCGCGTCGAGGCCCGCGTTGGTGGCGACGATGAGATCTGGTTTGAGGGCGGCGATCTGGTCGACCGAGATGCCGTCGACGAGGTTCAGGACGACCGGTTGTGCGGTGCCGAGTTTCGGCAGGGCCCACGGCCACGTACCGAACGGTTCACCCCCGAACCAATCGGTGACGGCGATCGGGACGACCCCCAGCGCGAGCAGGTCGTCCTGCTCGGTGAGGCCGGCGCTGACGACTCGCTTGGGTGCCGACGGAATCTTGGTCTCGCCGAAGGCGTGAGTGACGGTGACGGAACCGTCGCCGGCGACCGTGCCCGGCTTGTCGGACCCGCAGGCCACGGCAGTGAGGGCAAGGCCGGCGGTCATTGCCAGGAACGTCCGTCGGGACCATGGTGGTGGCACGCGGCGAGCGTAACTTGCCTTCCTACGACGGGCCGGACGAACATACCGGGTCAGTCGTCGTCGGACAGGGCCTCGAGGTACTCGTCGTAGTCGGTGACGGCTCCGCGGATCTCCTCGGCGGCACGGTCCCACGCGCCGACGACGTCGGTGCGAGCAGCGCGCGTTCGGTCGGCGATCTCCCGTCGGCCGCGGCTCAGCGCGTCGGTGACGTCGCCACCGCGGACGGCGGTGGTGGCGAGGGTGAAGGCGTTGTCGACGGCCGTGGCGGCCACGGTTCCCTGCGCCCGCACCACGGTCTCGGCGACGTCGGCGGCACCGACGACGACGGCGTTCGGCAGGGTGGCCTGGTTTCCGACGTACTCGCCGATGGCGGAGCGCATCCGGGTGCCGGTGCTGGCGGCGATGTGACGGACCTCTGCGCCGGTGTTGGCCAGTGCGGCGGGCAGCGTTGCGCCGCCGCGAATTTCGTCGACGACGGCCGCCGGTGCGTGCGCCATCGAGGCGGAGAGCTCGGTGGAGGCGCCGACCAGCTCGGCGCCGAGGCCGTGGCCTGCTCCGAGTTGCCGTTCCAACACGTGGCGGATGACGAGCGCCCTGGTGGGCCTCGGGGCGGTGGCGGTGATCGTGGCGTCGTTCTCTGACATGGGTGGGTCCTTCCGGCGCGGTGATCGGACGCCCGTCAGTTCACAGGGCGCGGACGACGCCGCGGCGAACGACGGTCGACGTCGGAACGAATTCGTGGCGTTGCGCTGGCAGGTTCCTGGGGATGGGCCGCAACCTGATTCAGGTGCGGTGACCGGGGTACCCGGTGAGGCCGGCGAACGACGCCGGATCACAGCTCATCGCGGAGGCACCGGCCATGTTGAACAACGTCGTACTACTCGCTTCGGACAACGTCGAGGCGGCAGGGTTCATCCTTCGCGGCATCAAGGGCATCTTCGTGGCGATCGGCAGCGTCATCGCCGCCGTCATCTGCGCGGTGATCGCAGGAACCAAGGGGCGCAGCGCGATTGGCTGGGGCATCCTCGGGCTGTTCTTCAGCATCATCACTCTCATCGTCGTGATCGTGATCCCCAGCAAGAAGAGCTGACTATCCCGAGATGGTGAGCGATTCCAGTTGTGCGCGAGCGGAATCCGGGATCGGGGTGGGGCCGTCATCGCCAAGGGTCACCAGAACGGTGTCGCACAGGCTGATGCAGTCCTCGCCGATGAACAGGGCCGTCGAGGCGACGAACGACGTGCGGCCCAGCCTGCCGACGCCGATCCCGGTGCCAATGGTGTTGGGCCAGTACGCCTCTTTGAGGAAGTGCACGACGTTGGTCGCCGAGACGAGGCGGATCCGCCGTACCGCGCTGTCGTAGACGTTGGGCATGACGCGTGCGTTCAGCAGTGCTCGGGTGTTCTCGTGTAGGGATTCCAGGGCCAGATTGTTGAGGTGCCCGTTGGCGTCCATGTCGCCGTAGCGCGCCTCCACCGATCCGTGCACCGGGTAGGTGGCCGCGATCAGGCGCGCGGGGTGGGGCCGGGCCGCGATGCCGACCAGGGGCGTGTCGGTGTCGGTCTGGGGCATGCGGCCAAACTAGAAGCCGACTTGACAGGTGTCAATTCGACGGCTTGGGCTCGGGTCAGCTGTGGGCGAGGCGCTTGTTGACCAGGCGAGTCAGCCACGCCGGCGAGAACCGGGCGCCCACGGCCAGGGTCTTGGCCTGCGATCCGACCGGGAAGTGCACCTGGTGGATCAGCCGTCGTACCAAGGACGGGTCGACGGCGGCCACGATGTCGTCGGCGATGTCCTGCGCCGTGAGGCGGATTCCGAGCGAGTCGGTGGTGCCCGTCCGGACGTCGGCGGTCATCGCGGTCTGGACGTAGAGCGGCCACATCGCGATCACGCGGATGCCGTAGCGCTTCCACTCCAGGTCGAGAGCCTCGGTCATCGCGCGGACGAAGAACTTGGTGGCGCTGTAGTTGGCGAGCTCGGCCTGACCGTAGATCGCCGACGCCGACGCCATGTTCACCACCACCGACCCTGGCGTGGCCCGCAGGAACGGGAACGCCGCGTGCAGACCGTTCACCACACCCTTGGTGTTGACGTCGATCTCCTTGTGATGCGCCGTGACGGCGATCTCCTCGAAGCGACCCGCGATCAGGATGCCCGCGTTGTTGATCATCACGTCGAGGCGGTTGCCTGCGGCAGAGGCGAATTCGCCGACCCGCTGGGCCACCTCGTCGGCGTCGGTGACGTCGAGGTGACCGGTCACCGCCGTGGCGCCGAGGTCCTCGATCTCCTTGGACAGCGTCTTCAGGCCCACCTCGTCGAGGTCGTAGGCGCCGACGACGTAGCCGCGCTTGGCAAAGTTCACTGCGGTCGCGCGGCCGATGCCCGCGGCCGCACCGGTGATGAAGACCGACTTCTTTGGGCTCATGGTCACCATGATGTCTCGTGCGGGTGCATGCTTGTGGGGCACCTTGGGAGTGATCATGCGAATACACCTGCGCTGGGCCGTGACCGTCGCGACGTTCGGCATGGCCGCGGCCGCGCTCGTCGGGGCGCCGTCGGCCGTCGCCGGCTGCAACGACTCCAGTGGCACGGTCGTCTGCGCCCAGGGCGACATCCGTGGCACGGACGCCCCGCCGCCGGTGCTACCCGGGCTCGGTTCCTACGGAACGTGGTGCAACGACGTCATCTGCTTCCCGGGCGGTCTCTTCGGGGTCGTCACCCAGCCCTAACGGGTGACGAGCAGCACGCCGAGGCCGATCATGGTGGCGGCGATGACGCAGTCCAGCACCCGCCAGGTGGACGGCTTGGCGAACAGTCCGGACAGCCGTTGGGCCCCGAAGCCGAGGCAGACGAACCAAACCGCGCTGGCGGTGACGGCGCCGACGCCGAACAGCCAGCGGCCCTCTCGTTGTTCGTTGGCGAGGGCGCCGAGCAGGACGACGGTGTCGAGGTAGACGTGTGGGTTCAAAAACGTCAGTGCGGCGCACGTCAGGAGGACCCCGGCCAGCCGCGCGGGCGCGGCGTCCGACGGCGTCAAGGACGTGGGCTTCCACGCGCGCCTGGCGGCCAGCAGGCCGTATCCGATGAGGAAGGCGGCGCCGCCGAACTTGACCACGTTCAACGCACCGGGATGCGCGGCGATCAGTGCGCCGACGCCGGCGATTCCCGCGACGATCAGGACGGCGTCGGACAGGGTGCACAGGGCGACCACCGGCAGGACGTGTTCGCGGCGGATGCCCTGGCGCAGGACGAAGGCGTTCTGGGCGCCGATGGCGGCGATCAGGGCGGACGACGCCACAAAGCCGACGACCAGTGGTGAGTGCATGCCCCGACGCTACGATCCGCGCTTCACGCAGTACAGCTAATCATTCTGTCGAACCATTAGAATCGCTAATGTGAGTCTGGATGCCCAGCAGTTAGCGGCCTTCGCCGCTGTAGGTTCTCAGAATAGATGGCGAGCTTCTCGCAGGAATGGCGAGTTCGTGGCGAATCCGTCAGGCGAGTGAGAAAGCTCGTAGCGCAACTAGTTAATTGAGTTCCTCGCAAACTTGAGAATGCTGTACGAAGACCCGGTAAGAGTGTCACGCTGAGTGAGCGGTGCTACCGCGCGGTGTTGCAATGACGGACGTTGTCAGGGTTGACGTAAGCTCCGCGGCTGTTGACTATCGGCCAGCGGCGGGGGAACAACGCTGCGTTCCGGCCCGCGACTTGTCGTCGGCGACCGTGTTTCGGGCGGTTCCGTGGCGCACTTTCCGCTGGTATTACGGCCAGCGCCACTATTCGGGCACGTATTGGTCTTCCACCGAGCGCGACCACGTGATCTACGAGTCACGCTTAGAGTTGGCCAACCTCGTCCTGGCTGACTTCGACCCAACGGTGCATCACATCGCCGCGCAGCCGTTCCGCTTGACGGCTGTCGTCGACGACGAGCAGCGCCGGCACATCCCGGACTATGCCTGGGATACCGACGAGGGGCCGATCGTTGTGGACGTGGTGCGCAAGGAGAGGATGACGCATCCAAGGATCGTCTCCCTGTGCTCGTGGACGAGGGAGGTCGTCGAATCGCTGGGCTGGTCTTATCTCGTGGTGAATGAGCCCGACGCTGTCCGCGTGGCGAATGTTCGGTTCTTGTCGGGATACCGGCGCGATGAGCTCATCAACCCAGCAATATTGCGTGATTTACGTTGTCGGCGAGCCGACCTCGTCGGCCTGTCGATGGTTGAAGCCGAGCAACTGGTGGGTGGCCATCCTCAACCGTTGGTGCGTGCTGCGCTTCTGTGCATGGTGTGGCGTGGCGAGTTTTCGGTGGATCTCGATCTGCCTCTCAACCGGTCGACCCCATTGGGGGATAAAAGATGATTGCGGCCAAGCTAACCGTAGGAGTTGGAACGACGTTTCAGCGCGACGGCGAGATCCTCGAGATCGTCGAAATCGTGCCAATCGCGCGCAGGCCGGAAGTCCTTGCGAAAGAGTTACGCACCAACACCGTGCGTCGGCTCGCCCTTGCCGAGGTGATGTCGTCAGATAGATGCCGGATCCTGACCGCCGATTTCGACCTCCTCGTCGACGAGAACGTGGGTGAGCCGCCATCGGTCCGATGGGCGGCGGTTGCAGAAACGGCGCGACGTGAAGCACGGGCCCGCGCTGCCCATGTTCGCGAAGTTCTGACCGGATACCAGTCCGGTTCCGTTGCAACGGCGTTGCCACATGAGCCGCGATCTTGTTATCGGAGCACCGAAGGGAAGACGGCTCGCGTCGCGGCAAAGGCCCGAGAAATCGGTGTCGGAGTTCGCACGGTGCAGCGGTGGGTTAGTAACTACCAAACCGATGGCGAAATCGGATTGCTATCTGAAGTAGCACTACGTAAGGCGTTCGCCAGGAAGAGGTTCTCTGTCTTCGAGCGCACGGCCTCGGAAGTGATGCACGAATACACGGAATCGTCGACACCAACTAAGGACCTCGTCATTGCACACACCAAAGCGCGGTTGAACGCGGCGTACGGCGCGGGTGCTGTTCCGTGGCCCTCGCAAGCGACGGCGTATCGAATCTTGGCTAAGCTCGAGCGAGAGCAGCCGCTGTTCTCCAAGAGCACGAAACGTGTACGCGACATCGCTGCTCGACCGGCACGGTCTTACGGTGCGCTCCTGCCCTCGCGGCCGGGTGAATATCTTCTGATGGACACCACGCCCCTCGACGTGTATGCCATGGACCCAAACACGTTGCAGTGGGTCGGATTGCAACTCACCGTCGCGATGGACTGGTATTCGCGATGCATCCTGGGTCTCGCGCTGACCCCGACGACCAAATCGATCGACGTGGCACAAGTGCTCTATCAGTGTTTTCAACCTGCCCCTGCTGGCCCTGATTGGCCTGCTGAGGCCGTATGGCCACCGCACGGTGTGCCGCGATCGGTCTTGGTCGAGAAGTTCGAGCTCAGCGCCGACAGCGTATTCGCCGCGACGCCCGCCATCGTTCCGGACACATTGGTCATCGACCACGGATCGATCTACGTTTCTGAACAAACCACAAGCACGTGCCGACGGCTTGGTGTTTCAATACAGCCCGCCCGGTTGCGGACGGGATCGGACAAGGGACCGGTCGAACGGTTCTTTCGAACCGTCCGGCAGGGGATCTTGCAGGAGCTGCCGGGTTACAAAGGACCCGACGTGTATTCGCGCGGTTCTTCACCCGAAAACGAAGCCTTCTTCTTCGTCGATGAATTGGATGCCCTGCTGCGGGAATGGATAGCCGCGGTATACCACCTGCGGCCGCACGACGGCGTCGGCGAGGTTGGCCTGTGGAAGCTACGGATGAGTCCATCGCAGATGTTCGAGCATGGGCTTGCGCGTGCTGGATACATTGAAGCGCCCAGGGATCCCGCCTTCGCCTACAACTTCCTCAAGGTGGAGTGGAGGACCATTCAACACTACGGCTTCGAAATCGACGGACGGTATTATCGCGGTCCTGGACTGACGGGCTACTCGCCCGGCGAAAAGAGTTCGTTCGGAGAACACAAGGGACGCTGGCCCGTTCACGTCGACCCCAACGACATTCGCTTCGTCTACTTCTTCGATCACAAGCGCACCCGAACCTGGCACGCGTTGACTTGGAAACTCGCTCCGCTATGCAACGGCCCAATGAATGAAGACGGGTTGAGGTTCGCGCGTGAACTGGCGAAGACGCAACACCGGTACTTCGACGACAAGCTCGCTATGTCCAACTTCCTCAAACGACGCAACCTCGACCAAGCCCGCTCGGTGACGGAACGAAACGCCGCGCTGCGGCTCTCACGTCAGCAGTCCCACTTGACTCACGACTTACAGCGAGCGGTGCGCATGTCCGAACCTTCCACGTCGCGAGAAATGTGGGGGGCGACGACGTGCACCGACGACACCGGCGATGCTGAACAGTCGGACTTCACGGACGACCTAGACGACGACACGAGCATCGACGGCGGGCACTTCTACGACGACGTCCTGGAGGACTTATGACCGCCGCCAGCCCGTCGACTCGTCGCACGTCGGCGAAGTTGGACAACTTGACGCTCTCCCGAAAGGAGGGGTGGCGTGAATTCGTCAACGCGCCCAGACGCACTCGTCCCGACGCCCTCAGCAAGTCCGCAATCCGTCGGCTTAGCCCCGCGGCTGCCGACATCTACGCCCAACGGCGCGCCGACTGGCACAACAATCTTGGGCCTTTCAGGACCGCGCAACTTGCCGCCGTGCACGACTCGTTGTGGGACTTGCTCGACGCGAGCACGCAAGACGGTAACCACGCCAAGAACGCCATCGCACTCGACGGCTACCCCGGCTTGGGAAAGACCTTGGCCGTCGAGTCCTTCGCCGCGGAATTCCACGCCCGCGAAATTCGCCGTCACGGCGAATTCACCGAGGCCGGTGACGAACGGTGGCCGGTGTGCCGGATCGGCATGCGCGGCAACACCAGCATGAAGGACTTCAACGTCGCGCTGTGCGACTTCTACGCCCATCCCGTCAAACGTCGCGGCACCACCGAACAACTCGGTCAACAAGCACTCGACGACGTACTCAGTTGTGGCACAAGACTTATCATCATCGACGACTTGCACTTCCTGCACTGGCAGAAGAACAGCGGGATTGAGATCAGCAACCACTTCAAGTACATCGCCAACGAGTTCCCAGTCACGTTGCTGTCCATTGGCATTGGTTTAAGCGAACGCGGAGTGCTGATGGAGGACCTGTGCAGCACCATCGACAACGCCGACTATCAGGACCTCGTCCTGCAACAAACTACGCGTCGTACTGTGATGTTGGAAATGCACCCGTTCGGTCTCGCATCGGTGGACGAGCGCCGCCAATGGCGCACCCTGCTCACCACCATTGAGGAGCGCCTCGTCCTGGGTGCCAAACGCCCCGGCATGCTGGCCGACGAACTCAGCGAATATCTCTACGCCCGCAGCACCGGACACATCGGCTCACTCATGGAACTGATCCGAATCGGATGCGTACGCGCCATACGAACCGGAACCGAAGCTCTCGACAAGAAGCTGTTCGACTCCTTCAAGATCGACAGCGCCGCCGAGAGGGCACGCGCCGAACTCGCTGCGGCGTTCCGGACGCGCCGGCTGAGCGCACGAACTCCACGACATTCACGTTCGGCATGACGGCGAACACACACGGCATGACCGTCAGCGGGTCA
>Ga0247763_1002209_pt1 | contig 10090 bp, 6 predicted proteins | sample UWRJL141409B4_FD_179926 | JGI IMG/M metagenome (GOLD analysis project Ga0247763, IMG submission 179926) | Plant litter microbial communities from Arlington Agricultural Research Station in Wisconsin, United States - UWRJ-L141-409B-4 | ecosystem: Environmental > Terrestrial > Plant litter >... | reverse complement strand
CGTGATCAGCTGCTCGACAACCTGGCCGCCGCCGAGGTGCGCCTCGCACCGGACCAGGTGAAGCGCCTCGACGAGGCCAGCGCGCTGCCCAGCGAATACCCGGGCTGGATGCTGGACTGGCAGAACCGTGAGCCGCGCGGCGCAGTTCAGAAACAGTAGCCGTCAACACGGCTCGGAAACTACGGGGCCGGGAAGAGCCGCGGGGTCGGGAAGAGGGCGGGAGGAGGGCGGGCGAAGGTTGGCCGAGCCACTCTCCCGGCGTATATGGGCCAGGTGCCGCGTTTCTGGGGGCACGGTCAGGAGACCCCGTTGAGTCAATCCTCGAAAGCCATTTCGAACTTCGGCATCGCGCTGCGCGAGGCTGGAGTGAAGATCCACACGGCGTACCGCGAGCTCGAGCGAAAGGAAGATGAAGCGAGCAGCTGGATGCAGCGCTTCATCTATCGCGAGATCGAGCAGCGGACGAGCACGCGTGGCGCCAGCTACTGGGACGAGCAGTTTCCGCGGATGTCCGCCGAGGAGCGCGCCCGGGCTCGCATCCGGCGCATGCTCACGCGCGCGACGGTAGCAGGGGTCGCGGCGGCGGCCGGCGCCAGCACCGCCGAGGTGCTGTCGATCGTGGGCAAGGGCGTCGCCGCGTTCGGCGCCATTCCGCTCGGGCTGCTCACGGTCGGCGCGGAGATGGTCTACACCACCGCGATCGAGATCGACCTAGCGTTCGATCTCGCGTCGATCTACGGCGTGCCGTTCGCGCGCGACGACGTGGGAGAGATCTCCACCTTGTTGGCGCTCGCGCTCGGGGTCGATCTGGTGGAAGAGCCCACGCGCCACGACAAGCCCGTCGCCCCGGGGGAGACGAAGATGTGGCGCGTGATGCGCCAGATGCAGCGCGAGGATTTCGCGCAGCGGGTCGGCCGCGGCGTCGTTCGGCAGGCCGTGCTGCGCAACGCGGTGCCGCTGGTCGGGATCATCATCAGCGCGGCCTGGAACCAGATCGTGCTGCGGCGCTTCGCCGAGCAGGTGCACACCGCTGTGCGCCAGCGGGTGGCCATCACCCGCGCCTGCAAAGACATGCACCTCGGCGAGCCGCACACGGCGCGCATCATCCTCGACGGCGCCTGGCTGCTCGCCACCGCCGACGGTGACGTGGGCCACCACGAGAGCTTGGTTCTCGCCACGCTGATCGACTCGCTGCCGTTGCCGCAGCGCATGCCCGCCGACGAGGCCAGCTTCTCCGACGATGAAGAGCAGTGGTTCACGCGCATCGGCGCGCTCGACGACAAGGCGCGCAACGTGCTGCTCGACGTGCTCTCGCTGGTCGCCAGCGCCGACGGCACCCTCAACACCCCCGAGCGGCGCTTCCTGCGGCGCACCGCCCGGGCGCTCGGGCGCGAGCTCGATCTGATCGAGCTAGAGCGTTCGATGGAACAGCTGCGCCGGGGTGAAGCACCACGCCACCTGGCGTCGCCAGCGCCTCTGGCGAACGGACAGCTCGCTACCTCCTGAGGTTCATCGCTCTCGAATCCGCTCGACAGCGCTCGGCCCCGACACCGCGCTAACCCAGCGCGTGTTCAGTGACCAAGCGAGGCCGACGGCGCACGCAGTCCGGGCGCGACGACGCCCCCGCGAACATGAGAGGGGGCGTTGCATGCGAAAATCACTGCATTCAAAAGTCACTGCGTTTGAAAATCACGGTGCAGGTGTGACGGTGCAGGTGCGACCGGGCCGATGTTTGAGGCGGCGTTCCGAATTGGTCGTGTACGAAAATTTGACAGCTCCGCCCGACACCCTGAACAGCGGGCGGTGGTCGAGTCATTGCGGCGAGATGTGGCGTTCGCCGGCGCATCCAGCTACTGTGTATCGACGATGCTCGACGCGCCCGCGGGGCCCCGCCTGCAGCACCACGCCGTTGTGTCACCCGTCCTGCCTGACCAGGCTCTGACCGCCCAGCACCTGCCCAGCCAGCATCTGCCCAGCCAGGAGTGCGCGAAGGCAGGCGCCCGCGCGAGCTTGCGCTGCTTCGCTCGCACCATGCTCGTGGGCTTCTGGGCAAACATCCTCGACTTTGCGTTGCTCGCGTTGTGCTTGCGCTGGCTCGAGATCGAAGCGCTCTCTTCTCGGGTGATCGCGCTCTTGCTGAGCGGCTTCGTCACGTTCATCGGGAGCCGCTCGTTCGCGTTCCGGGTACAGGGCGGAAACGTGCCTCGGCAAGCCGGGCGCTTCATCGTCGCCGAGGTGGCTGCGGTGCCGCTGAACCTGCTCTCGTTCCAGCTCTGCGCGACGTTCGCGCCCGACTCGGCGCCAGAGTTCGTCAGCTTCGTCGCCAACGCGCTGGTGTTCGTGGCGTTCTCGTACCCGGTGCGGCGGCTCCTGGTGTTCGGCGCCGAGCAGTCGAGCGCGCTGGTCGTCGCCTTTCCCGCCTCGGGAGCGGCTGTCGCAGCCTCCAAAGCGGTTCCGTCCTCCAGCGGGAGCTAGCGTCTTGCGAGTCAGCCAGGTGACGGCCGTGAACACGCCGCGGAACATGAGCTTCGGCGACACCAGGGCGAAGTAGTCCCTCTCGGTAACCCGCTGGTTGTTGGCGTCGATCATGCGCTGACGCCAGAGCGGTGGCGGGGGTGGAAATTCGCCCTCGATGACGAGCACGCTCTGTAGTTCACCGCTGGAGGGAGCCGCGCCGGGGTCTCCCCGGTGAACAGTGTTGAAACACGCCGCGCCGCCTGACCGCTGGCGGCCGTTCGAGTTCAGGGCTCAGCGCGAGGCGCGCCGAATCCCCGCGGCGGCCGCTCGCGGCACGCTGCCACTCGCCTCGTCGCGCCCTCCGTGCGCTCTCCTTTTTCGGGGCGCAGCTCCCCCTCTTCACAGGTCGACGTAGTAGTGGGGCGCCATGTCGAAATGAAAATGGTCTTCATGGTCGCGGTGGGCGGGTCCCAGCAGCGTCCGGAACACGTCGCGCGCGATCAGCGCCCGTGTGAGCGCCTCGAGGAAGCGCGCGTGCAGCTCGCGGGTGGCGTCGCCGCGCGCCTTCCAGTGCCGATCGACGCGCACCTCGAAGCCCGGGGCGCTCGCCGCGTCGAGCGCGTCGAAGCGAAAGCCGGTGATGTCGATGGCGTTGCCGAGCGCGTGCTCGCTCATCCGCTCTCTCCTGCCGCTGATCGAGCGACAGTCGTACGAGGAGGCCACGATCAGGGCGCTCGGCGCCCTTCCATAAAACGGCAGCGACACCTCGCGCACCACTCGCTCGAGCTCCCGCAGCCGCTCGCGAAACGGGGGCACGACGCGGGCGGGCGGGTCAAACGCGATGCCGTCGCCTGCGTGGTCGGCCAGCTCGACGCGGGGGCAGGCGAGCGGCCCGGGCGCAGCCGTGCGCGAGCGCCCGTCGAGCGCGTACGGATGCGTCACGCGCGGCACGAGCGGCTCGGCGTCGAGGCCTGCGACGCGCTCGATCTCCGTGGGAGCTTCTCCCGCTGCGAGCGCCTGCTCCGCGCCGCGCTCCCTTGCGGGCTCGCCTGGCGGCGTCTCGGCCGTCCCAGGGCCCGCGCCGGTATCAGGACGCGGCGTCGCCGCTGCGGCCTCGAGGCGTGCACCGACGCCCGTTGGAGCGTCGGCATAGACCCAGAAACTGCCGAACGCCCACACTCCGAGCAGCCAAGCCCCCACCCAGGCACTGGAGAAGGCAAAGCACCCTGCCGCCCGGCGCGCGCCGAGAGCCAGCCCTCGTAGCTCGTGACGAACTCGCGCGCGCAGCGACGACAGAGCCCGCGACCAGCGCGCGCGTCGCGTGGCCAGCGCAGCACGCAGCGAAGAGTGTCGCTCGGGGGGCACCATGCTCGAAACGCCACCGTGCAACACCTGGGCCAGCGCTGCAGGCGGCGCTCAGCGCGGGCGGCGCGAGGCAGGCTGCCTCATGCGCGCGTTCGTGTCCGCCGCCGGCTCGCCGTCACCGTCGCGATCGCCGGCCTCTCGGATGATCTCAAAACTCAGCTCGGGCAGCGTGCGGACCACAAACAACGCATCGAAGCCTTCAATCGGCAGGGGACGCACCAGCCGCTTGGCGGCAGCGAAGATGCCGACGGCCGGGATGCGCGCCGTGCCCTCGCGCCCCGCGTTGCGCGCCGCGCACTCGCGCGCGCTCGCCTCGAAGAGGTAGACGCTGAGCCGCGCGCCGAAGCGCCGCCCGAGGGCGATCAGCGCTGCCCGATCTTTCACGCTGACGTTGGTGTTGTCGACCACCACCGAGCGCCCCGCCCCGAGCGCGCGCACGAGCAGCTCTTCCTGCCGCCGCAGCGGCGCTCGGCTCCTCTGCAGCTCGTCTCGGCTGATGTGCTCGTGGGTCGCGGCGAAGCGCTGGCGAAAGAAGGTGCTCTTCCCCGCGCCCGGCAAACCGACGAGGATCACGAGCTCGGGCACCCCTTCGACAGAGGGCGCGGGCGGCGCCAGCTCGCTCGGCGCCAGCTCGCTCGGTGCCAGCTCGCTCGGTGCCGGCTCGCTCGGTGCGGTGCGACGGCTGGGTGACACGCCAGGCGCGCGTCGCCCGTGCCGCTTCGAGCCGAGGACGGGCGTGTACGCCAGCTCTTGCCCGGCGCGGGCCGCCTGGAGCATCAGCGAGCCGCGGCTCATGTCGCCACGACCGATGAAATCTGGCGGGAACAGCAGCCGCTCGCCGAGCACCCGCCCGAGGGGCTCGACGTACTTGTCGGTGGCCACGCTGCCGAGCAGCACGAAGCGAGCGCTGGCTCCAAACGCGCGGTCGAGCGCGGCCGCGTGCTCGACGAGCGGCTCGGTGAACGCGCGATTGCACGCGTCGATGGACACGTCAGCCCAGCCGCGCAAGCGCTCGATCGTGACCGGCTCGTACAGAAAGCGAAGGCCCTCGCTCGGGCTGATCACGAGGCCCGCCGAGAGGCCCTCTGGCGCCCTGCCGAAGGCCTCCGCGTAGGCCTTCTTGCCCCGAAAGTAGAGCCCGCTGACGAAGGCGTACACCTCGCCGAGAGGAGCCCCTTCGGGTGAGCGCAGCCGCTCGGCGAGCGTAAAGGAAGCCCTGGGATTGAAGATGAGGGCAGCGCGCTCGCCGCCGAGGTTCGCGGGCGAAATGAAGAAGATGGTGAACGGCGGCGACAACCGCTCACCAGACGCGCACGCGAACGTTCGGGTCGAGATACAGCGCCTGCCCGGGCTTCACGTCGAACGCCTGGTACCAGGCGTCGAGGTTGCGCACGGTGGCGGTGCGATAGGCCGCGGGCGAATGCCCATCGGTGATCAGCTGCTGCCGGAGCGCGGCCTCGCGCAGCTTGCTGCGCCACATCTGCGCGTAGGCGAGGAAGAACTGCTGCTCTCCTGTCAGGCCGTTCACGACCGGCGCCTCCTCTCCCCCGAGAGAGGCGCGCCAAGCCTCGTGCGAAGCGGCGAGGCCCGCGAGATCGGCGATGTTCTCTCCCAGCGTCAGCTTGCCGTTCACGTGCAGATCCTCGAAGGGGCGATAGGCGTCGTATTGCTCGACGAGCCGCCGGCCCGAGGCCTCGAAGTGCTCGCGATCGGCCTTCGTCCACCAGTCGCTGAGCCTGCCCGCCGCGTCGAACTGGGCGCCTTGATCGTCGAAGCTGTGGCTGATCTCGTGCCCGATCACGACGCCGATCGCACCATAGTTGATGGCGGCGGGTGCCTCCGGGTCGAAGAACGGTGGCGCCAGGATGGCGGCGGGGAAGTTGAGCGCGTTCTGGAGCGGAATGTTCAGCGCGTTCACGAGCTGCGCCGGCATCCACCACTCGCTCTTTTCGACGGCCTTGCCGATCTTTGCGAGCTGGCGCCGATACTCGCAGAGCTCGGCTCGCTCGGCGTTGCCCACGGGGTCGCCCGCGATGACCTCGAGCGAGGTGTAGTCGGTCCATCGCTCGGGATAGCCGACGCCCACATACAGCGTCGACAGCTTCGCGAGCGCCTTGGCCTTCGTCTCGGGCGCCATCCAGGGAAGCGCCTCGACCCGGGCCTGGAACGCCGCGGTGATGGCCTGCACCATCTGCTCGAGCTTCGCCTTCGACTCCGGCGAGAAGTGCCGCTCGACGTAGAGCTTGCCGAGCGCGTCGGGCAGCGCCGCGTTCGTCGAGCGCAGGGCGCGCTTCCAGCGAGCTTCGATCTGCGGTGTGCCGCGCAGCGCGCTCTCGTAGAAGGCGAAGCTCTGGTCGACGAACGCCTTGGGCAGCGCGCGGGCACGGCGATCGATCGCGTGGAAAGTGAGCCAGCTCTGCCAGTCGGCGAGGGGCTCCGAGCCGACCAGCGCGGCCTCGCCGACGATCGCGCCCGGCTGCCAGACCATGAGCATCGGGGCAGCCTCCAGGCCAGCAGAGCTGAAGAATGCGCCCCAGTCGAGGCCCGGCGCGCGCGCCTCGAAGTCGCTCCTTCGCCACGGGTTGTTCGCCTTCAGCACCTGCGAGGAGTCTTCCCGGCTGGCATGAGCGCGCGCAATCTTCGTCTCCAGCGCGACCACCTTCGCCGCCTTCGCCTTGGCGTCGGCGATGCCCCCGAGGCCGAGCACGGTCGCGACGTGCGCCTCGTACTTCTGCCGGAGCTCCCTCATGCGCGCGTCGTCGGCGAGGTAGTAGTCGCGGTTGGGCATGCCGAGGCCACCCTGCAGCAGGTAAGGCACATTGCGATCGGGCGTGTCGAAGCCCGGAGACACCCACAGCCCGAACAGGCGCTCGGTCTCCATGTCGGTGTTGTTGAGGGGGTCGACGTCGGCGCGCAGCGACGCGCCAAGCTCGTGCGCCAGGTCGACCTTTGTTTTCAGCGCTGCGATGCGCTCGAGCGCAGGCTGGAGCGGCGCGATGCCGCGAGCCTCGATCGCCGCTTCATCCATCAGGCTGGAGTAATAGTCCGCCACCTTGCGCGGCTCCGAGCCGGGGCTCGGCGCGGCGGAGATGGTCGCCTCCGAGAGGGCTCGCAGCGCGAGCTCTGTCTTTTGCATCAGCTCGGAGGCCACGCCCCAGCGAGAGCGATCGGGCGGGATTTCGGTCGTCTTCAGCCAGGACCCGTTCGCAAATGAGAAGAAGTCGCTACCTGGCAGAACCGAGAGATCCATCCCGTCTTTGTCGACGCCGTGCGGCTCGGCGGGTGTGGCCGCCGACGCGGCGCTGGCTGTCGGGGACGCCGCCCCCGGCTCCTGAGTGGCGTGGCACGCAGATAGCCAGATCAGCGAGAGAATCGGCGTCAGTCGACGGCGGCATGTAGGCGAAGCGCTCATCATCGGAGTATCTCAGCCCTGCTTTCGTCGCGTCCAGCGCTTCCCGCCAGCTGTTTTTTTGCCGCGCGGGCGCCCCAGCCGGCGCGATGCTCTCGGGGCTTGTTGCCCCAGGCCCGAAAGCGGTAGTGGTGGCACGAGATGAGCGCAGAATTCAAACACTCCGCACCCGAGTACCTCCCAGAGGAGCGCGTCGAGCGCGTCGAGAGTCTGCTCTCGCAGCTGAGCCTCGAAGAGAAGGTCGGGCAGATGACGCAGGTCTCGATGTTCGCGGATCAAGACGACTCCAAGATCGACCGGATGCTCGATCTGGTGCGTCAGGGCAAGATCGGCTCCTTCCTCAACGCCCCCGATCGCGACACACGCAACGAGCTGCAGCGCGCTGCGGTGGAGACGTCGCGGCTCGGGATCCCGCTCATCTTCGGGCGCGACGTGATCCACGGCTTCCGCACCATTTTCCCGATCCCGCTCGGGCTGGCTTCGAGCTTCGACCCCGGCCTGGCGCGCGCCGCGGCGGCCGCCGCAGCGCGGGAGGCAAGCGAGAACGGTATCGATTGGACCTTCGCGCCGATGGTCGACGTCACACGAGAGCCGCGCTGGGGCCGCGTCGCCGAGGGTTACGGTGAAGACCCCTTGCTCGCTTCGCGCTTCGGCGCCGCCGTGGTGCGCGGCTTTCAGGGGCCACGCCCCGGCGCCGAAGGCAGCGTCGCGGCCTGCGCCAAGCACTACGTCGCGTACGGCGCCGCCGAGGCGGGCAAGGAGTATAACACCACGTGGGTGCCAGAGCGCCTGCTGCGCGACATCTACCTGCCCCCCTTCCGCGCCTGCGTCGAGGCCGGCGTGATGACCGTGATGTGCGGCTTCAACGATCTGAACGGCGTGCCGATGAGCGGCAACCGCTGGGCGCTGCGCGACGTGCTCAAGGGCGAGCTGGGCTTCGGCGGGCTCGTCGTCAGCGACTGGGCGTCGACGCATGAGATGATCGCGCACGGCAACTGCGCCGACGATCGCGACGTGGCGATCGCCTCCGCGCGCGCCGGCGTCGACATGGAGATGGTGTCGAGCGCGTACGAGAAGCACCTCCTGGAGGCCGTGCAGTCGGGCCACGTGAGCATCGAAGAGATCGACGACGCCGTCCGGCGCATCCTGCTCGTGAAGCACCAGCTCGGCCTGTTCGAGCGTCCGTACGCGGCGGCACCCGTCGAGAGCAGCGTGCTCTCGCCCGGCCACCTCGACCTGGCTCGGGAGGCCGCGCGCGCCTCGCTGGTGCTGCTGAAGAACGACGGAGAGACATTGCCCCTGCCGCGCGGCCTCGGCTCGATCGCGCTGATCGGCCCGCTCGCGGATGACCGCCACAACCCCCTCGGCACCTGGTCATTCGATGGCGATCGCAGCGCCTCTGTCACCGTGCTCGCCGCGCTCAGGCAGCGCCTGGGCGACGGCGTGCGCATCGAGCATTTCCCTGGCGTGCCCGACCCGCGCTCCTTCGACCAGAGCGGCTTCGAGGCTGCGCTCGCCGGCGTGAAGCGCGCTGACGCGGCGATCGTCGTGCTCGGGGAAGACGGCAACATCAGCGGCGAGTGCCGCAGCCGGGCCTACCTCGACCTGCCCGGCGCCCAGTCGGCTCTGCTCGATCAGCTCGCCAGCGCCGGCAAGCCGCTGGTGCTGGTGGTGATGGCGGGGCGCCCGCTCACGCTCGACCGCGAGCTCAACCACGCGAGCGCCGTGCTGTACGCCTGGCACGCCGGCACCATGCACGGCCCGGCCATCGTCGACGTGCTGTTCGGTGACGTGCCCCCGAGCGGCAAGTTGCCCATCTCGTTCCCGCGCACCGTCGGGCAGGTGCCCATCTACTATAACTACAAGAACACCGGACGGCCGCCGAAGGGCACCGAGCGCGGCGTTCCCCGCGGCACGCCGCTCGATCCGGTCGACATGGTCGCGAGCTACCTCGACGTGGAGGTCACGCCGCAGTTCCCCTTCGGCTACGGCCTCTCGTACACGCGCTTCGAGTACGCCGACGTGCAGGTGTCGAAGAGCCGGATCGGCTTCAACGAGCCGATCGAAGTGAGCGCCAGCGTGAAGAACGTCGGCGCGCGCGCCGGCACCGAGGTGGTGCAACTCTACGTGCGCGATCGCGTCGGCTCGGTGACGCGCCCCGTGCGCGAGCTCAAGGGCTTCTCGAAGATCAGCCTCGCCGCGGGCGAGAGCCAGCGCGTGAGCTTCACACTGAGCGCGGCAGACCTGGCGTTCTCCGGGCAAGACAACATCGTCGCGTCGGAGGCCGGCGTCTTTGACGTCTACGTCGGCGGTGATTCGCGCGCCGACGCTACGGCAGATTTCGAGCTCGTCGCCGACTGACGGGCGCCGACCGGAGGCCGCAGGCCACGGCCGCCCGCTCGCGAGGTGCGGGCGAGCGGCGCTGCGCCGTCGGCGTGTTAACTCAGTGAAACGCTGGGCGCCTCACGCGCCGCGTGTTCGCGCGTCGCGCGGCCGCACCATGCGGTTGCGTTAGGGTGATTTAAGTTCATCCTGGGGGAGCCGATGTTCGTGGCTGCAGGCTCACCCATCTTCCCTCGGGTGGCTGCGCGATGTTCAGGGGCGGCGGTTCCGCTTCGGAATGAGCCGGGCCTGCGTCTATCGAGCGGTGAAACCCACCGAGGAGTTCAGTTCAGCAGCATGAGCGCGCGGCCTTTGCAATCAAACAAGCTCTCTCCGTCTGTTCCAAAACGTCGCAACTCCGGCGTGCTCCGGGTCGACCCTGCCGCGCTCGTCACGGCTCAGGCGGGCGCGGCGGCCGCGCCTGGAGCGCCGCCCGCCACGCCCATCGTGACCTCGGCTGCGGCGCGCGCCGGCGCG
>Ga0247763_1002208_pt1 | contig 10097 bp, 13 predicted proteins | sample UWRJL141409B4_FD_179926 | JGI IMG/M metagenome (GOLD analysis project Ga0247763, IMG submission 179926) | Plant litter microbial communities from Arlington Agricultural Research Station in Wisconsin, United States - UWRJ-L141-409B-4 | ecosystem: Environmental > Terrestrial > Plant litter >... | reverse complement strand
CTCAATACCCAAGGTACCCGCTGCTATAAAATCTTCTGGATAAACTCGACCAACGCCCACCGCCCAGCACCCATCCGAGAATTCTGCAACCTACTGCACTCACTTGGCTTTGCCGACCCTCCCCCCTCCCCCCCAAGAATAGACATGGCTACAAAGTACACTTGATAGGTGTTTTTGTGACGTGCCGGACTGGATAGCCGAAGCCCGAAGCCGGGTAGGTCCCAGGTTCCGTTGTGCGATTCCATGTTTTACGGGCAAAGATTAGATTTCTCGTCTGGGGGCCACGCGGCCCAAATTTCTATACCCTATAACGTGTGTTTGGGTTTCTAGGTTTTGCTCGGGAACGTGTTCTGTTCGCCGAGGGAGATAACTGCATTGATGAAGCCGTTCACGTGGGAACCCTTCTACCGACTACCATCTCCGGTCGCTACTACGTAGATAAATACGTTTGACTTCCTACCTGCTGGCGCGAGCACGTGTTGTGTTGCGTGTCCGAGTAAACATATTACATGGGCCCTGCACAACATCCGGCAGTTTGGGACGGCTGTCTTCGGCCGACCGATGTTTATGTTTACGATCTGCATCATCAGAGGCGCAAGAGGAGGAGGGGGGTGGAGTGTGGGGAGGCAAGTAGATCTTGTGATACCTCTGGTGCAGATTTTTCTTGCTTGGCTAACCCGCCACTTGAAGACGATCATCTTGGCGATTTCTGAGGCTCATCCAGGCATGTTCGACTTGGCGTTGAATGGAATGAACGGAGGAGGGCTTCCAGAAGGACGAAACGCTGACCTTTGATCTGACGCTCATTCGTCGCAGAGCCAAGGAAATTCGCGAGCTTGCGACGGTGCAAAGCGGTTGGTTGGACGAATTGCCATGCTAGATATTAATTCGCATCTGGCTGCTCAGTAATACCCATGGTGGCCCACACTGCTAGAAAAAAAAAACGAGGTGGGTCGGTCGGTTGTGTCCAACCGAGAAACCCCGCCAGGTTATTATATACGATGTTTGCTTGCTCCTGCATGCTGACGACGAGCCCACAAGAGAAAAAACCCTGCCCTTTGCGGGAGTGCTACATTCTTCAATCAGCCGGAAGAGCCGACAGGCTTGCTTGCCATTGACTCGTTAGCCAGCTTTGATCGCTGGGCGGATGTCGCGGCGGCGGAATGCGGGGTGCAGCAGGGCGCCAACTGCCGAGTAGTGGGTGGTATTGAAATATACTTGAACCAATGGGCCCATATGATGGCCGTAGACTTTTGGGTAAAGCCGGCGGATGCCATCCGCGCTGCGAGGGTCTCATGGGTGGGTGGGAGAAGCATGTTTAACCGCTTGCGAGTAAACCCAATTCTGCCGCGCATCCCGATTCGTTCCTGGATGGCGGATATATGAGGCTTCGCTGTCACGCGCGGAGATTAAAGAACCTGGGGCAGTCTTGGCGCTGGGTATCTAATCCCAGCAGGCTCGGCTGCGCGCCGCGAGCATATCGCATATCGCGGATTGCCAATCACCTTGCCTGTCCATCACTGGGCCGTTCCGGAACCAAGTACGGTTTGGGCGATATTGTGGCAACCAATAGCGGGGAGGGTCGACACCAAAAACGTTACCACGACTGGGGACCGAGAATCGTGGATGAATTGCCCCAGCGCGACCCGGATATTGACTGGTGCCATTATGGTCTCAGCATCTAGAAGACGTGGGGCCGAAAGCCCGAGAGGGGGACCCGAGAAAAAAGAGGGAGATTGGAAGCATGCGGGAAAAGTAAATATATCGGCTGCTGCCGACTCACGCTGTCTTGGCTGGGTTTCCTGCCTTCCCCTCCTTCCTGTCTGCAGTTACTGGAATCGCGGCTCTCGTCGTCCATAACGCTGTGCAACCATGGGACTCAAGAACCTCCTCTCGAGTGTTTTGCTGGCCGCCCCTCTGGCCTTTGCCCACCCGGGTAAAGAGGAGGTGGTGACAGCTCATGCCGCCAACCCGTTGGAGCGCAAGTCGCTGAACCACTGCGCCAGGGAGTTCAACGACCCCGAGTTCATCAAGCGGACCGTCGAGAGCCATGGGAAGGAATTCATGAGGCTCCGGAGAGAGGTTGGCCTCGAGTCTGGGTCGACGTATGTTTTTGAGAGGATTGGGCTTTGAGAATGGTTAGACGATGCTAACATGGGGTCTCCCACAGCCGCAAGCTGCGTCCCAGAGATTACATCTCTGTTTCCAAGATTGACCACAAGACCAACAAGGCCGTTTCCCAGGGAATGGATCTCAAGAGCCTCTTTTCGGATGCCGGCGCTTGCATGCTGATGCCTGTTGTCGATGAGGGCCCGTTGTGTACGTTTGGTAGAATCGGGTGAATTCGAGAGCGAGGGCTAACGGAGCGGAACAGACGTCAGGGGCGAGCAGGTCCGCAAGAACATTGTCGAGAAGGAGCCCGGTATCAAGATGACCCTCGCCATCCAGGTTGTCGACTACAAGACCTGCCAGGTCGTGCCCAACGCTTATGTTGACATTTGGAGTTCCAACTCGACCGGCATCTACACTGGTGTCCAGGGCTACCCCGGCATGGGTGACCCCAAAGACTCGAGCATCCTGAAGCTTACTGCTCTCCGTGGTGTGCAGCCCACTGACGAGAACGGCATTGCCAGCTTCGACGGCATCATGCCCGGCCACTACGATGGTCGCGCTACCCACATCCACGGTAAGCGGCCGCGTTAAAGTGAAAAGGGAGCAACCCACTGACAGAAACACAGCCATTGTCTACCTCGGCGCCACCAAGCTTGCCAACAACACCATTACCGGTGGCCGTGCGGCACACATCGGCCAGCTCTACTTTGACCAATCACTCATCGCATCCGCCGACAAGGTTGCCCCGTACTCGGCGAACCGTATGGCTATCACTCTCAACGTGAACGACTTCCTTTTCCGCCAGGGCGCCAACGGCGACGACCCAATTGTGCGCTACGCCCTCGTCGGTAACAAGCTCGAGGATGGTCTCTTTTCTTGGATCCGCTTCGGTATCAACCAGCAGACTAGCCGACCCCTCAACCCTGCGGCCTTTATGAGGGAGGGTGGCGGTGTTATGAACCCAACTGGCCCTGTTGCGGGCATGCGCGGCGGCGTCGGCGGCGGTGGTTTCCCCGGCTTTGGAAGGCCGACGGCGGAGGACAATGTCGAGAAGCGCGAGGCGGCTGCGGCTGAGGAGGACTGCACTGATTAAGCGGATGCGTTAGCATAGGCAGCAGGGAGAGGAGATAGACCTGATTCTTACCAATCGATCTTGGCTGTTATGGTCGTCCTGTCGGACTTGTCGTTCTGGTGCTGTGGTTGACCTGCATAGGTACCTTAGGTACACGGAGAAAAATTTGAATAACTGAACGGACAAGATGTGTGAGAGGAAGGAGAGAGAGGTATCGCAGCGGGCGTGACGGGTGGCCTGAATAATAAGGCGTCGATCTCATGACGCCATGACGCCGTTTGCCTCCCCGCGGTTTCTTCGTTCCTTCCTCCCCACGGAAGAATTGAAATGTCAGTCCTGGGTCAGAGCAATCTCCTGCAAAACGAGGGATTTGCCACTTCAGCTCCTGCTGGACCACAACAGACCCAAGGCCATCGTTTGTTCTACAACAACCAGAGGAAGCTCTCATTCTCCGCCAGACCCGTCATTGTCCTTGCTATGCACCGTGGTTGCCCCCGATCACTCACTGCGCTCACTGTCATTGCCTTCGTCCTTGCCAGATGCCCCGGTGTTGTCTTCTTCGCCCAACCCACTCTCAGCTACACCATCACTGTCGCTTTGGTCCTCGGCCTCATTTTCATCATCCCTACCACTTTCATTCCTCCTATCGTCCATTCCATAAATTTCATCCTCATCCTTCTCATGAAGTTCAGCCTCTTCTAGGTGCCAGTGCGTGGCATAGGGGACGGCGATCTCGGAGCTCCTCGTCATGATTGAGATCATCCAACAAGGCTATGTCCTGGTCACCGTACTCTTCGTCCTCAGTATCCTCCGATAGGAATTGTGTAGATTGAAAAAATCAAGTCGAAATGAATCCAGCCAATGAGCTAAACGAGGACCGTTAATTAGAGGGAAAAGAGGAAAAAAAAAAATTTCTTTGCTACTGTCTCTCAATCATGCATGTGCACGACTTGATGGAAAAGGGTTTCATACTGTTGTGATTAAAATTTTATCGCGTTTGTGCTGCCCCGCATTGAACTCCAGCTCCCTCACGTGCCCACACTGCATGTGTTGGAAGGAGCTACACAACCCCACCAACCCCACCATGCAGACAGGCAGTTAGATTCTGGAACAATCAACACGGGTTACCACTAGCATCTCAAACCGGACGCCAAAGCAACAGCAGAGAGCCTTTAACATCCCCCGAGATCATTGAGCCGAAGATCATCCACTCTCTCCCCAAGTTTGTGCTGACATTTTCTCTCGCCACGCGCCTGATGACTGACGGGCAAAAGATGTTCCCATCGATGTCGGACCCTGCATTGGCAGTTCATCCCTCGGCACAGCCGTTCACCCTCTCCCCTCGCGACTTTCTGAGTCGCCACTTCCCGCGTCCGGGCTCGGCCACGACTAGGCTGACACCTTTCTGGCTCGCAACGGGAGCCATCGTCTTCGACCAACAGTGGCCAGAACCCTTGCTTCCAAAAGATGACGAAGCCGCAGTCTTGGCTCCCGCGTCGCCGTCAAACCGACAGCAGCCCCGTGTCCTACTAGTGCAACGAGCAGCGTCTGATTCGATGCCGCTCCGGTGGGAGACGCCAGGTGGTGGGTGCGACGTTGACGACTCTAGCATTGTCGACTCGTGCATTCGCGAGCTCCAAGAGGAAGCAGGATTGCGGGCCAACATGATCGGGCCTCTAGTGAAATGTCCCGCCTCAAATGCATCACGCGCTGTGCATAGTGGCGATGGACAGGCCGGTCCAACGCTAGGCGAGGCAGAATGGGGCGAGCACATGGGTGGCCACATGTTCTTGACGAGAAGGGGCAAGCTGGTCTGCAAGTTTTACTTTGTCGCATGCGTATCCCAGGATCAGATTGCTAAGGTGGTCCTGGACCCTAGGGAACATGTTCGGTTTGTCTGGGCCACCGAAGAAGAAGTCAGGAGCAAGAAGACACAGGGTGAGAATGGCGTGGATTTGGAGTTTACCACCAAGGTGCAGTGGGAGGTCATCTTGGAGGCATTCGCGCTCTGGAGGTGATTGACGCTACAGAGCACAATTTCCAAAAATGATGGGAGAGGCTGCCCCAGGCGTCACGGAGCATGGCGTGGCGGGCGAGACAGAGTTCACGTGGACAGCCTCAATATCAAGGCGCGACATCAATAGACAAGATATCTACCTCATGACACCATGACGTCGCTTGTCATCTTGCCGTAGGTTCTCCTCAGTTCATTTTGGCGTCTTGCTGGGCTGGTGTTTCCGGTAGCCGATACCGGCGAGCGCGGCCGGATCCGAGGCGGTGTGGAGAACGGGTACTGGCATCCACAACGAGAAGAGCAGAGAACTGCATGGGGGATGACGCATATGCCCTTTTGGGTTTTATTGGGAGAGAGTCAGAGCCACCTAGGTAGGGACTCAACCAATTGGAGTTGCATGTTCAAGCACGCAGAAAGCGGGGTCGACAGCTCATTCCGTCCTTTCCTCTCTCTTCCTGATACTGGGCAAGGTAATTCAGCGAGAGAGAGTATTCCTTCGCCAAGCTATCTGCTAGATTGCGACCCAAGCTCTCTTTCGACGACTTTCAACCTAAAAACGGTGCTATGGCTGGTTTTGATCCCTTGCCACGCGCCGGCAGTGGTAAGGAAGCTGAAGGCGGGCTCGCCGGATCGGAGAAGGTTCCGAAGACCGATTCCACAGAAGATAAACCAATGTTCTCTGCCAAGGACCCAATTGCCACGAAGCCAAAGTGGCGCGAGGACTCGGAAAGACCCGGTCCTAGTCCTGGGGCACAACAATCGGCCTGCGATGGGTTTGACGTGCGGGTTTGTGTTGTAAAGACCGACATTTACGACAACGAAGATCGGCCGAGAGGCGAGAGAATCTATTTCACGACCGAGACTGTTTCCGAGCTCATCTATGGAGATCGAAGCTTCGACAGCATTGTTGCCTTGCCTGACAGGTTCAAGCCAACCAAAGAAGCGGCTGGCTGCCAATGGATACACCTCCCCGCTAACAATGCAAGTGTCCGCCTCCAAGTATGACAAAGTTACCTATGATTCAGAAGTTGATTGACAGATGGGGCTGTATATATAGGAGCAATGGGTTCTTGTTGGTTCATCCCCTACCTCCGCCAAACGTGATAGCCTGGGTACTCATAGGGTGCGGGTGCGGCAAATAGGATCTTTTTGACCGCTTAGGTATCAAGCATCAGGCACCGCAGTGGCAGCGATACCAAGGTAGGTTCACTTGCTCCTTGTGCTAGATGCAAAAGACACTGACACATGTACCCGTGACAAAAAGGGTCCCTCCCAGTTAACCGATACATGATACCACAAGCGAAGAAATACGACCCAAATCAGGTATGGCAGCATACAAGTCACTCCATCCATACGAATCCAGCCCCATGTACATGAGGATGCTTACATGCGAGACAGAATCCGGTTTTTGGCGGAGTCAATATGGACATGTCCCAGATGGCGGCGGTAGCACTCTTTGTCAGTACCTACCTACCTACCTACCTAACAAAAGCCTAGCTCAATTATACCACACAATATCGAAAGCTGACAGGTCTCAGATGCCCATCCTTGGATACGAGACCCATAGGAATCGCAAAATCCTTGATAGGGCCTTTGCAATGGCGTTGGTAGGCGGCAGCGAGGCGGCGCTTCTCTCGTCTTTTCTGGACCAGGACGCGCAATCTGCAGCAGATCATCCTTATGGCCCGGCGGCAGAGTTGATCAGAGGCTATGTGACGGCGCCAAATCCCGTCCACTGTCGCCGGACACTTGATCGATTTGCGTACCCCATGCTTGACTCGACCGAGACCCGAGACCTGGACCAAGTCTCGTACCGATGGGGGAAACGGCTGAGGCCAGAATTACAGCCGAAAGATCGCCCAATTATCATGGTCGATCAGCTTTGGCTGTGGCTTCTTCAGGATGGTATTATCTCCCGATCCCTCGAAGCTAGAATACCAATTTGCATCCGCGATATACTTGCGATTAAGTAGCTGACATTTCCGAACACGGCATCGACGTACCTAGGCTCCGTCATCTCCTGCTTTCCAGATTCGCGGGAAGCTGATCGTTTCTACAATCTGAAGAGTGCCGTCACCCGTTCGTTGGGATACGACAAGACCAGACGCATGGTCACGTCAGGAGAAGACATGGTCCACCTGATCCTGAAAGCGGCCGTCGACTTTTTCAGGCGAGATGGGCCGATGAGGTTTAAGCTTGAAGAGGGATTCAGGACGTCTATTAACCGCATTGTGAGTTATCTGTGCATATCTAACTCCCTAAAAAAATAAAAATAAAAAACCCCCGGTTTTCCATCTAACCACGGTTGCATCGTTTATTAGGGAGAAGAACAGAGCGCCTTATTCCGATATTTCACTTCTGTAATAGGCAGGCTCCAGCCAAAAGCCAGTGCCGAGCTCAGGGCTCAGGCGATGGAGTTTCTCTACCGGGTCGATAACGAGACAGGCCTAGTGGTGGAGCTCATGGACATTCGGGACGAATTAAACGCCATCCTGACCGTCCTAGAGCAGCAAAGACAAGTCCTTGGAGCCCTGCAGGAGCTTTACCAGAGCCCTCACCATCCGCTGCACGTCATGCGTGACCCGGAACCCATCACCCAATCTTCCTTTTCGGAGAAAGCAACAGCGGCAGCGACAGCAACAACGACATCAGAAGCAGAGGGTAACATAGATTCCCCCGCGATACTGCCTGTCGAAGGCCCCATGCTACAGAACCAAGACCAGATGCAAGAAACCCTGCAGATCGTGGAGAAGAATATTAGCGCAGTGCATGACCTTCTTGCCTATGCAGAGCAGGTGCAGCGATCAGTTGAGAACCTTCTCAACTTCAAGCAGATGCACACCAACACCTGGGAGGCACGTCTGCGACGTGAGAGGGCTGAGGGGGCCGAACGTTCGGAGAATGTAAGAGACAAGAAATATGTGCGCGCTATTGATGGATGTCGGTCAGGTACTAACTAGATGTGAACGTGAATGTGACCAGGTCTTGAAAGCCTTTGGTCTGATATCGCTTCTTTTTGTAGGTTCAGAAACTACTTGGTCAGCAAGGACATATTAACTCCGACCTTCCAGCTACCCCTCTCCTTTGCCTCGAGCATTTTTGCGCTAGATGTCGACATCTATCCCAAAGACCCGGCGTCTGGAGAGACAATGTGGCCAGTTGGGCAGGTCTTGGGTCTTATATGTATGTATTGATGGAAATCGCAGACTTGAAGGCATGGTGATTACGGACTAGACTGGACTGGACTGACATTTTAAAAAAAAAATCCCAGTCGGCATATCGGGCGGGATTCTCCTCGTCCTGATCACTTCGTCGATCTACATTAATGAGATCAAGAACCTAGTCAGCGACACGAAAAAGCGATCACGGCCCGCTATCCCTATCAATGAGAAGATGCTCGGGAGCGATGGTGGTGGTGGGTTGGGAGTCTTCGATTCTGATATGGAAGACCAAAGTGATGTGGCCTCTGGCCCGCCGAGCAGCGGCGGCGGCGCCTCGAGTATTCTCGCCCAGACAGGTAATCATCCTACTAACCCTGTCAACCCTACCGGTCGGTCTTTTGTCCAGAGAGTGTTTGATGGAATTCGGGGAAGGGGTCGTCAGAAAGATTCTGATGCGGAACGAGCCGGGTCCTTGGTCGGTTCGACGATTCCACAACGGGGGGATTCTTCAAGCTTTTCACGATGATGTCGGGTTGGCATCTATTGATGAGCTGGCTGCGATTCTTCTGCAACTTTTTTCTTTTCTGTTTCTAGTAGTAGAGTATCTGGAATTGAAGAATGTCTACGAGCGAAAAAGAAGAAGGAGAAAGATTTAGGATTCAGAAGCGAATTTGTTGTTCTGTCATCTTTCTCGCGGTGCAATTGGTATTTTCGTAGCATCTGGTTTCGGATGGCTCTCTGTTGGGGATGATCGGTTTCGTTCGTGTCCAGTCAGTCAGACCTATTGAATACATTCAAGATGCCAAGATTCTTGGGACTACTGGATAGGTACTATAGCTCTAGGGCTCATGACTTTGACTGTGCTAACAGGGGTTTTCGGCTGGCTGGCTAGCTGGCTGTGCAAACCAAGCAAGCACACAGCACGCTCAAGCGTCAACCGCTCCGCCACATGTCTTGGATCTTGGGTTCATGCATTTGGTCCCCCAACCGTCAACGGGAGCGGATCAACAGGGGGGTGAGGGTTGGGGGTGGGGGCAAAATGCCTCGCATTAAGTGGCCCCACCACATGAACCACCCACTAGACTACACCCCACAGCATCCATACGATGTGCCGAAAGAGGAAGCTCAACGTCTTTTTTGTGTAGAAGAAACAATCCATTCTCGACTGGGAACTGGGATCTAGGATCTAAGGAGATTGGCATATTCAGAGGTGGCTCGGCGGAATCTTGCACCGTAGAATAGGTGCTAGAGTTAGACTTAGGCAACGCAATTCTCGAATTTTCTTGTCAAGACAGCGATCAGTGACCACGGGATGATAATAAACGATAATAAGAGCAAAACACAAAAAATCACACCTCTACACTATCCCAGAGGCCCGACAAATGGCCCCGCCGCCTGGGCACATTCCCATGTGTATTACGCCACCAACCAAAACTGCTTTTTCCTTGTGAATGTGATGCGATGCCATGTGTTGTGCTCCATTCCTTCGGCGCCTTTTTTTTTTCTTCTAGAAAACAATCCCCCCCAGACTCCCGTGTCCGACTTTTTTGCGGCACAGCACGAAGCAAAAGTCGAACTGGCCTATGAGGCGTCGGGACGGCTAGTTGGATTTTGGGACGAAACCGTCGTGCCGCTTTGCTGTTTGCTCCCACTGACTGACTGACTGACTGACCGGCCGACTGTGACTCTATAGTCTTGGCTTAGACTCTCTCTCGCTCTCTCTAGTCTGGTCTGGTCT
>Ga0247763_1002207_pt1 | contig 10099 bp, 7 predicted proteins | sample UWRJL141409B4_FD_179926 | JGI IMG/M metagenome (GOLD analysis project Ga0247763, IMG submission 179926) | Plant litter microbial communities from Arlington Agricultural Research Station in Wisconsin, United States - UWRJ-L141-409B-4 | ecosystem: Environmental > Terrestrial > Plant litter >... | reverse complement strand
CCTCCTATTCGTACCCGGGCACTGAGACTGAAATTTGAACGCTGAATGCACAGGACAAACACATGTAGCTAGCTGGCAGCCAGCCGTTTCACACCCACGCATAATGGTTGGTGTTTCAAGCCCCTGAGGCCAAGGGCGCCACGGATTTTCGGGAGAGAAGAAGGCCAGGGAGGCAAACCAAATTGATCGAAACCACATTTTCCATTTGGCATGTTCTCCCGTGTGGGACTTTCCCGACAATCCAGTCTGGACAAGTCAAAATAACACCAAAAATGGGGGAGCTACAAATGAAGTAAAAAGGGGGGCTGGTAATCAACCCGACCAGCTAGGTTGATATCACTACCCAAAGGAAGCAGAAAGCAGCAAACACAGAAGGTGAAAGAAAAAAAAGATGGTGTACACAGGAATGGATCCCTCTTGTTGCATTTCTCAATTGTTAGATGCCATTGGTATAAAAAAAAAGCAGTCAAACCCAATCCTTTATCCAACCCGCTCGCGCCAGCTTATCAACACCTGCTATGAAAGCCATCATATCTTTTGCAAACCACCCTCTTTCCGAGATTTAGATTCAGGCCCGAGTCTTAGTCTTGGTCTTGGCAGTTGCGCTTGCGCTAGCAGCGCTCTGGGTGACGGTGACGATCACGTCCACAGGGCAGGCAGTCTCGGTCTCCTTGACGACAACGGTCTCGGCCGACGCAGAAGCATTGCTCGTGGTCGTAGCAGCAGCCTGGGCGCCACTCGTAATTGTGACGATCACATCAGGGGGGCAAGCTGTCTCAGTTTCCTGGACAACAACCGTGGCGGCGGAAGATGAGGCGGCAGCAGTGGTGGTGGGGCGGTTGTTGTTCTTGTTCTTGTCCTTGCCCTGATCTTTGCCCTTGACGGGGCTGTTACCGGAGTCGACGGTGACGAAGACGGTGGAGGCAGGAGCGGAAACAGTCACGGTCTGGGCGGCAACCGTCACTGTCTCCTTCTCGGTGACGGTGACCGCGAAGTTTGCGCACTCCGCACCAGTATTGATGCCGGTGTTGCCACCGTTGTTACCGCCGGGGTTACCGCCAACATTACCGTTGCCATTGCCCAGTCTGGCCGTGGTGGTCGCGACCTCAGTGGCGGTGTCGGGAACAATGACAGTCCGGGTGCCAGTGGAGGTAGTGGTAAGAGTGGTAGTGGTATCTACGTCGGCAACAGCGGTGGGGGTGTTCGAGGCAACAACGCGAGTCTTGGAAACAGCCGCAACCTTCTTAGTCTTGGATACAGTAACTACCTGGACAACAGTAGAGCGGAAGGTCGAAAGGATAGTAGTGGTGACCACACGGGCAGGGATGCCACCATCACCACCGCCGCCACCAAGGGTGATAGTAACAGCCTTGGGTGTAGTAACAATAGCAATGCTGGTCTGTGTCACCGTAGCCGTCTCGACAATTCTCTCTGTCTGGGTCACAGTGAGGGTGGGGAAGTTATCGAGACCTTTGGTGCTGGCCTCCTTCACGACGCTAGAGGCGATGGAGGAAGCCTCAGTGACAGGGCACACGGTCTCGGTCAGCACAAGCGTGTCGGTGACAATGACGGTGGAGAGAGCCGTGGCAGGTAGTGTGGCGAGATCCACGGCCCGGGTAGGGCAGTCGGTAATGGTAGGAGCGCACGATGTGACAGTGCGGACAGCTGTGGCGAGGACGGTAAGGGTGGTGAGACCAGCAGCTGCAACAGTGGTGTTCGCGGCGAGGGCGAGGGTGCCATTGGTTGCTCCGGCAGCCAAGGTAGCTGCCGTAGAGACGGCGAGAACGGAGGAAGAAGTAGAGGTGGAGTTGGAGGCCAAGACGGACTCGGCAGAGGCAGCGGTGGCCGAAGTTGCTGAAGTGGCCGAAGTGGCCGAGGCAGCGGCGGCAGGGGATACGGGTGAGGGTGTGCCCTTGTTCTTGCCGAAGCGGTTGACAACAGGCAGGCTCACGGGAGCCTCCCCGGCGACCGTGGCACTAGCTGCCAAGCTGGTATCATTTTGACGGCGAAGGTGAAGGTGGCGGGGGTGGGAGTAGGCGGTGGTGAGGACGGCAAAGAGGCCGAGGGTGATGACGGAAGTCTTCATCTTAATGGTCTTGTTTCGTCTTCGTCGGGTTGTCGTGTGCTGTTTCGTCTCTGGTTCAAGTGACGTCTTACAGCTGGTGCCGGATAGCTCTGGGTGGGCAGATCAAAGGTCGAGATTGCACCCTGGCGCAATGTCGATATGCAAATAGTTGGAAAAGTGCGAAAGTCGACTTCGCGATGCTGGCAAACACAGTTGCTGGCGTGAAGAAAATGTAGATACAGTTGAAAGAGAGAAACGAAAGCTGCTACGCTGGGCTGACTAGCAGACAAGCAAAAGGAATGGTGCTTGGCTGTAGAAAAACGACCGAAGAGAATGAAGGTGAAGGTAGGGAGAGAAGGAGAAGTAAAACTGAGGGTGTGATGGCTTCATCTTATCACCTGGGCTTCGCGAGTGACGGCAGCATCGACGGTAGCCCAGGGACCACAACCCCTGCCGAGCATCGTATGGGAATCCTGGACGAATCGAGGTTCAAACAAACACAGGCGTGAGGTCCCCACACTCAGGGTGGCCCTTAATCAAGATGAGGACCGGCGGGGGCTCTCCACTGGCGAGGTGTTGTGGTGGAGGCGCTTCAATGACGGCAGCAGTTGGAGGTTTCGAAGAAAAATCCAGGAGTGGACCCGGGCGATACAGCGCGGGGATGGCCTGTCGGGAACCAGGGGTCGCTGCAGGAACGCGCATTTGAGACAGACATTGCAGCCAATCAGCGCGGCCTGGCTGGCACCGATTTGGTTAAGGGGCAGGTACGACCGCCAGTGACGAGGAGGCTTGCAGGGGTCTCGGCAGCTGGGAGCTGGAGAGCATCACATTGCAACACGACGCAGCATCCTCACCGCCAGGGAGAACCGATCACTTGCCCATCGTCGCATGGCTAGCGACAAACTTTACGTGCATATGATCCTCACGATCGCAATCAACATGGGCGGTGCAAGGGCGATCCGACACTCAGATTTTCAGCGGCAGACCAGGTCAACCTGGATCCTGGGCTGCTCTGAGACAAGTGATCGCCTGAGGATGTGCTCCCAAGCTCTTCGAACAAGACTAAATAAGGTTACTCGCGCCGCGTTACTGCGGTCGCGAGCGAAATTTTAACCCCCCTGTCGGGTACCACGCTAGTCAGGGGGCCACCCCAACCCTTTTGCCAGACCACACAAAATTTGCCTGCTGCAACCCAAAAAAACAGGTCTCAACATCATGGCGCGTCCGAAGGGAACAACAGGTGTTAAGCACCTTACAGTGGCCGACCGTATTCGAATTCGCACGCTTTACCACGATGCGCATTTCAGCCAGGCAGAAATTCAACAATCTACCAAGTTTTCAGCCCACCAGATCCGTACAGCTATTCGAGCCCCCACTGCCGAACCAGGGCGCCATACTGGCCGGCCAGCCAAACTTTCCAAAGCACAAGAAGAAGAACTGGTTGGATTTGTATGCCACAGCAAAGAACACCGGCGGATGACTTTTCTTCAGCTTTCGATAGCACTATTTAATGGCATCTTTGGCATATGGGCTATCAAAAAAACCTTATATCGACTAGGTTTCCGTCGTCGAGTTGCTCGAAAGAAACCGCCAATTACTGAAACAAATAGGAAAAAACGCCTTGCCTGGGCTCAAGAACATCTTAACTGGTCGCCAGAGCAATGGGCCAAGATCCTTTGGACTGACGAAACCTGGGTAACTGGTGGTCCCCATACCAAACAGTATGTTACACGCCGGGTTGGTGAGGAATGGGATCCAACCTGTATCGTTGAGAAGATACAGCGTAAACGAGGGTGGATGTTTTGGGGTTGTTTCTCTGGCACAGGTAAAGGCCCTGGGCTGTTTTGGGAGAAAGATTGGGGTACTATCAAGAAAGAAACTTACTGCCAACACACCATACCAATCATCGATGGCTGGATTCGACTACAACAGTCAGAACTTGGCGAGAACCTCGTTTTGATGCAAGATGGTGCCCCGGCCCACTCAGCAACCGATACAACAAAAGAACTGGAAGAAAGGGGTATTTCGGTTATCTGTTGGCCACCTTATTCACCAGATCTTAACCCTATTGAGACCTGTTGGGACTGGATAAAGGATTATATCGAGGATAAGTACGGTTTGGAAGAAAACCCCAGTTACGATAAGTTGAGGGTTTACGTCAAGGAAGCCTGGGGGGCTTTGCCGGATACTTTTCTTCAAAAACAACTCGCTTCGATGCCGGATCGCTGCAAGGCCGTGATAGCAGCTAACGGTATGCACACAAAGTACTAGCTTTTACCATAGAAACAAATGCTTCCTGGAATTCTTGCGCATTGCTTCCTCGAAGGTTGGCATGTCTGACAGTGAGGGGTAGCCTGAAAACCCTGGCCCACACCCCTTGTCGGTACACGACCCACAGGTTAAAATTACCCATCACACTAAGTACGCAGCAAGCGTTTTATCCCACCAGGCCAAGCTCTCAAGTTTTGTTTTGTGCTATTTTTTCGGGTTGCAATCGGGAAGGGGTGCGTACGCAACATGAAAAAATCTCCTGGTGTCCACTTCCACGAGGAACAATTTGTCCGAAGGTAATGCCAATTTGTCCGCATCACGACGCCCGCTGAGCTTGCTTGTACAGTAAGCCGAGGGTGTGTGCTACATCATGATTTCCCGGCTCACCAACCATAATACGCCTCTAGAATTTCTGGGCCGCTAGGCCGGGCGGCTGCTGTTGAGCAACCATCACACCAAGTCCACCCTGCGTCATATCTGTATTTCCGATTTGCACTGGTCTTTCCACCCCAGAACCTATGTATAGGACGTTCATGCAAACTAGGGTCGACAACAGGGAGAGGCCAGAAACTCGTCATTTCTTGACCCCTCTTTCTAGGGTATGCTAGGGTCCATCGTCGTCAAATGTGGCTGAACCGAAGAGGCATCCAGGGGCAGGGAGTGATTGGACTGTTTCACCAGGCGACCCGCTTTGGTGACCAACTCCCGACTTCTCGGCACCATCCGTGATGCGCGCGTCTTCATCAGACCAACGCTACCTTAGACCAACAGAACCTTCCTATTGCAACCCAATGGCATTCCGATGGTAAGAGGATGGCATCGAAGAGTGAGGCACAACACCAGATGATCCTCGCTGGGTGAGGCGATGCATTTCTTGTCTTGCTTCGGCGAAGATGCAGAGTCGCAGAGACGAAACTGCGTTTCGGGCATGGAAACCCCATCAAAACGGTGTAATATGCTCAACAGTCGCTGCCGTTGATTCGAGCCTGGGTAAATACCCACTTTCCTTCTTTCTGGCGCCCATTGTCTCGTTCTCTGTGGCCTCTGCGGGACGAACCATGATCCATCCAGTAGGTGGGCAAGCATTCCCGCCGACATTTTTCATCTGTTCTTGGTGGAACCACGTTCTCATAATTTCTTGTGCCGCAGTTGGCTTTCCTACTGCCATGCTCCCGAGCATTTATACGAGCATGTTTGAGTTCCCAACGAAGCGGGCCGTGGGAGATCTCCTGTCGATGCGTGGGGTAAAATGGCTGTCGATTTAGCCCGGCGATCAGAAACACGCCCCCAGAGGCCCGAGGCCTTGCTCTCCGTCCGAGCTCATGAGTTTGACTGTGAACTTCAAGCGACGGCAAACTGGAACGTCGGTATGGATCTATACAGCTAGGTGTCGTAGATAGTCGACGAGCATGGAACTTCCAAGCGGCAGTTCTGATGCAATGGCCCCAACATGGAACACGGCCACCCAGTCGAAGGGTTGTTTGAGTGAAGATATTCAGGCCCCGGATTTGCGAGGCTATAGTTATTTCCCAACTACCTACAGTCCAACCCTGGAAACATTTTTCGGTACTTTACAGCGTACTAAGCACCTGTAATATCCCAAGCCAACAGACTTTCAGGTGATCTATGCTAGACTTGAGGGCCCCGATACTTGGCCTAAATTCTTTTGCTCAACACCTCATCAGACAAGCTCCAGTTGCTTGGACACTGTGAAAAACCGCTGGACGGAGTGTTCATATTTGCTCATCCAACCTAGGTACCTTACCTAGGTGGTACATGTATTGTCTCTACTCCTACAGCAGCGCCGATTACCCAGAACAACGATATGAGAATGTCATGTACTCCAGTGTGGGCACAAACCCAAGTATCTGGGAACTGTATCCCATATAGCCACAAATATTGACTGTTTCGATATTTTTGCACATCAAATAGGTTACGGTGCCTCTTTCCCCGGTACTCGCACGATGTAGTTGTGCAGGTAGTGTGGGTCTCGGCATCCGGACTTTGGTCGGGTGACCCGGTCACTGGTCCGAAATGGCTTACACTAGACCGTCAGCACCGATAACCGGCGGGTCCGGATATCAGCAGACACGGCGCGCATTCCCCAAAGGTTGGCAACTTTGAGTTTGGAAAGAGGTTGAGGCCTCTACTTTTTAGCAGACATTCATATCTATCTGTCAACACGAGATTCTTTTTTGGGCCTTTTTTTTCGCCTTGGTTCATTCCTCAATGCAGAGATTACTCTGGTAGCGTATACCACACGTTGGCGGTCCAGCCTCACACACGCAGGCAGCACGATAAGAGCACAGCAGCCCGTAAAGCGGTTGCTGCAATGCGTGAGTGACGGTTGATGACGCCATCCCAGCCACAGCCGTTTGACAAGCACCTCTAGGTTTCCTCCCGGTACTGCCGCTGTGGTTCCCGGTGCTGCTCCAACTCGGCCCGAGCTATGCGCTCCCGACTCAGGAGCTGCTAGTGCCGCCACGCAATGGCGCCAGGGGCGCAGTCGCCAGTGAGAGTTCAATATGCTCCAAGATAGGGGTTGACATCATTGGCATTGGCGTGAGTCTTCATGGTGACACCGGATACCTAGTAACCATGCTCCGACTGACCCGACCCTAGGGTACTGCCGCCGATGCTACGGTGGCGAGCACCCTCTGTGTGGGTGTTGTGGGCATGTATCATTCGGGCATCGGCGGCGGTGGTTTCATGCTTGTGCGTGACGAAAAAGGAAGGTACGAGGTCATCGATTACCGGGAATCGGCCCCGGCAGCTTCTCATAGAGACATGTACAAGCATGATAAGAATGCAAGTATTGTCGGTGGGCTCGCTGTCGGCATCCCGGGGGAGATTCGAGGGCTCGAGTATCTACATGAGAAATACGGGGTAGGTTCCCTCGTCATGTTCGTACGGAACTTGCTCATCTCTGACGGCCCCGGTAGAGACTGCCCTGGCATGTGGTTGTCAGACCGGCGATTCGAGTGGCCCGTGAAGGATTTGTCGGTGAGTCCCTCACACTAACTACTTATCTGGCGGTGGATTGACTGACATGCAAATAGTAAATGAGGATCTCGTTCGATATATGGACCGTGTCGGCGGTAACACCTCCTTCTTGGTGACTGATCCGGTTTGGGCTGAGGATTTCGCCCCGAATGGTGGGTGAACGGTCGTATATCCAATTAACAACCCACAGCTAACTTATAATAGGCACTCTCGTCAAATTCGGCGACATTATGACGAGGAAACGTTTCGCTGAGTAGGTTGGCTGTCAGTTCTCCTAAGAGTCTGCTAACCTCTCAGTACACTGGAAGTGGTTGCACAGCACGGCCCGAATGCATTCTACAGGGGACCTATCGGTAAGACTAGGGAATTCTATGGACCTGAGGGCTAGCTAATTCACTCAGCCGAATCTATCATCAAAACCACAGCCAAGACAGGCGGTATCATGACCCTAGACGATCTCAAACAATACACTGTCAAGGCGAAAAAGGCACTTACAATCAACTACCGCGGCTACAAGTTGTTCACCACGGATGCTCCTAGTGGCGGAGCAGTCATGCTCAGTATTCTGAACACCATGAAGGAATACCCACATGAGGATGTTTCGAATCAGAATCTGACAAGCCACCGCTTCGTTGAGGCTATGAAGTTTGCATACGGAGCACGGCAGGAACTCGGCGATCCCGATTTTGTCGGCAACATCAAGGGCCTGCAGCAGCAAATGCTCAGCGCGGAAAAGGCCAAAGAGATCCGCAACCTCATCCTCGATAATGCAACCCTTCCCATGAGTGCCTACAACCCGCAAGCGGTGTACACGGTCGACAGTCAAGGCACTTCGCACATTGTGACGGCAGATGGTTCTGGGATGACAATCTCGTCTACCACAACCGTCAACCTTCTGTTCGGCGCTCAAATTATGACCCACGACACCGGTATCATCTTGTAAGTGCCACCCTCCCTCTTCACCGAACCTGCTCACAAAAATGGCGGCAGAAACAACGAGATGGATGACTTTTCACAGCCGGGTCGCCGCAATTCCTTTGGATTCGAACCGTCACCGGCAAACTTTATTGCCCCTGGAAAGCGGCCCCTGTCCTCCATCTGCCCCATCATCGTTGAGTTTGCGAATGGGACCGTCTTCTTTACCACAGGCGCGGCTGGTGGTTCCCGGATCATATCGGCCACGGCGCAATCTTCGTTTCGGGTCCTTGAGGAAGGATTGTCCATGTATAGCTCGGTTGCTGCCCCGCGGTTACATGACCAACTCATGCCAGAGACGACACTGGTTGAAGAGGGTTACGAAGAAGCCATATACGTAAGCTTGGGCGAGAAGCAGCATAATGTGACGTGGGTGGCCCCAGGTCAGAGCGCAGTGCAGGCTATCATGCGTCTCGCTGACGGTGTGTTTGATGCTGTTGGTGAGACGAGACAACTGAACAGCGGAGGGTGGGTGATTTAGAAAGAACACATAGATCTCTTTGGCGTGTCATGGCGCAACTGTATATACTACTTGAACCCCCTAGACTTCCTATTTACATGGACTTTTTTTTTCTAGCTCAAAACTCATTTGCTCGTATCAACCACATACCTTCCCACCACCTTGCCTTCCTCCATCATCTTGTATACTTCGCCCAGTTGGCTGAGGCCCACAGTCTTGATGGGAACCTTGATCAAGCCGCGAGAGAAGAAGTCTAGGGCCTCTCGGGTATCCTGTCGGTTACCGACATAGCTCCCCTTGATGGAGATCATCCTCACGACCGTGTCGAAAACGGGCGCGCGCAGGTAGGCATTCGCCGGCAACCCAATACAAACCACGGTGCCCCTGCTCCTCACATACTCGGTTGCCTGCTGGAACGGCTTCTCCTGCACCGCCAACAGCAACACAGCATGTGGACCCAACCCGTCCGGTGTTGCCCTCTTCACGTCCCCGACCAAATCCTCGCTCATTCTGAAATCCACATACCCCTCGGCCCCCAACGCCCGCGAACTCACCCCTTTCTCCTCCCCGCCGTCAATCGCCACCACCCGAAGCCCCATTGCCCTTGCATATTGCACCGCCATACTCCCCAACCCACCTCCCGCGCCCACAATAGCAACCCACTCCCCGGGCCGCGCCCCAGACTCCTTGAGCCCTTTATACACAGTAATCCCCGCGCACAACACAGGCGCTACTTCTTCTAGGTCCACCCCGTCGGGAATCTTCGCCACGTGCGCCGCCTTTGCCACCGCATACTCCTGAAAACTCCCATCCACCGTATACCCGCTCAACAACGCCTTGCCACAAAGCGGTTCGTCTCCTGCCTGGCAAAACGCACAGGACAAGCAGCTCCCGTTAAGCCATTTGACACCCACGGGACTACCCAGGGGGAGTTCCTCCTGGGATACCAGTGAGCCGTGGGCGACGACAACGCCGGCACCTTCGTGGCCCCCTACCAGGGGGAGTTTGTGTGCAAGGGGCCAATCGCCATTCATGGCGTGGAGGTCGGTGTGGCAGACGCCCGAGTAGCGAATGTGAACAAGGACCTCATCCGGAAGGGGAGTGGGGACGGGGATTTTTTTGTACGTGATTGCTAGGGACATGACTAATATCAGATCTTGTCCACATTGCTATCTAGGTGCCTAGGTAGCGGAAACATAAACTCAGAGAAAGAAAGGTGAAGAAAAAAAGAGAAAAAACTCACAGCCAGCTTGTTCAACGACCTGCGCCCATTGCTCGGTTGGGATTTCAAAGTTTGTTGCCATTTTTAGGGGGGGGGGGGAGGG
>Ga0247763_1002206_pt1 | contig 10101 bp, 8 predicted proteins | sample UWRJL141409B4_FD_179926 | JGI IMG/M metagenome (GOLD analysis project Ga0247763, IMG submission 179926) | Plant litter microbial communities from Arlington Agricultural Research Station in Wisconsin, United States - UWRJ-L141-409B-4 | ecosystem: Environmental > Terrestrial > Plant litter >... | reverse complement strand
ACAATGAAACAACTCCAATGCGAATCCCACGGTACCTGGGTACTGTGGGGTAGGGTGATTTGTCTCTCTGACCCTTTCTCTGTTGGTCCGTCTAAGAAGGAGGGAGGCGTCTGGTTTCGTATCCAGACCACTGTTCTTTACCCAATATCTCAAACAATCTCTGGGAACGAAACTGGTTCGTCGAAGGACATGATGCGGTTGGAATTTCCGAGTGACTCTCAATACCTGCCTGGGATGGTACAGTACCTAGGTACGCAAGAGTGTAGATGAACATACTTTGCAGGGAGGGGAGAGTGCACTGGACTGGCCTAGCGCCGAACCTTCCCGTCTGGTCTGGTATCAGGGCAGGACTGCAATGCGCCATCCAGGCCCATCGGTGAATCGACGAACGCCACTTGCATCACAAATGGCGGGCTTCAGCCTGGCCCGGGCGTTTGTCTTCATCGTTTGCACCGTACTACACTTCAATACCGTACAAACAGCATACCAGACTTAGACACCTCAATGCGAACTCGCATTGCCTTTTTGTGGGATGATCATTAGTGCTGAAACGACCCAGCTGCCAAAGATTGACCATCAACACCTACTGTGCGTCCTTTGCAATATCAGCCACTTGGGAACGTGTTGCTGGTCGTTGGCAGAATGACGTTACACAATCGAAGTTAGGATCCTGCTTGGGTGGGCTGGGGCCTGACTGAGGTTCCTGCTGACTTACATCTGGAGTACACTTCATAGTACATGGTTGTACTTTTGGTTCCCACTTTCCTCGGACCTTTGTGCAAAGAGTGCAAGGATAGGAGGTGCATCCGGCATTGGATTTGCTATTGACCGCGTAACCAGATGTGATGAGGCGCTGCCAGGCAGATATGTTCCCCACCCCTGACCAGACTCGGCTTTCAACATTTTCTCGGAGGAGAAAGTACCGTGTGGGCTCTAACTGAGCTGATCAGGGTCACTGATAACAACCCACTGTGGTCACACCGCGCGGAGTGAAACGGCCTTATCGGACCATGTCGAACGACCAGACAACGACATAGCAACAGCACCCCTGGCCGCCGTAATAAGCCGCGCTGTGGGACTGGAATTGTGGGTGAAATGGAGTCTTTGCTCGTTCCTGGCCTGGTTGGGACCGTCCCATAAGTTAGCTGTTCTCTGCCATTCACTTCTTATCTTGGCCGTGCTCTCTGTTTGTTAGCAGTATGGGCAAGAGGTACTGGCGATGTCACGTCACGCCCAAGTGTTCAACACTTAACCCCAGTTTTCTAGATGTCTGACGAGCTACATGTGTGACGGGGGAGTGGCCCGTGAGTAGTCAATACTAACATCATTACCAAGTATCAGCACAGTCTTCCTTGAGCTTCCGAAGCTCGCGGATACTGGATACCCGGCCTTGGCGGCGGGGTATGTTTGCTCGTCCCAGATAGTTTGCCGTCTACTGATGGACCGGCTCGGGGTATATGATGTTGTTGCTGTGCATCTTCAGTTATGTATGGAACGAGTGGGATCGAGGCCAAGGCTGTGCGTGGCCGTGGTGGTCAACCGAAAGAGCAAACTGATTGTCGCATAAGTTCAATAATGGTAAGCTCTGCGAATAATCTAAGTGTGAGCAAGGGAAGCCAGGAACAAAACTCCACGGGCCCAATCTGACGATCGATGTCAGCGTATTTTGCATGAGGTTGCCGCTTCCCCCGCCGACTCCAGAGATGGCCTGACTACTAGGTCCTTGCCCACGCATGATTTGGTCCTGTTTTATTATAACACGCCGCTGCATCACAGCCAGATGGGTCGGAATGGTGATGCAGAAGGCAGAAGCCATGTGTACCGCAGCGTTCAATGCGGTGAAAGGCTATGCTCCATCTTGGGCACTGGCAAGTTTGTCACTGTGCTCAAGAGGTGGCTATTGACATGATGCCAGCCCCGAGTTCTTTCACTCCCAGATTGTCTGGTAGTGCTGTCAAAGAATGAGAGAAAGTTGGAACCCATGATGTTCAGAGAGGAGAGGAAGTATCATGATGGACACTTGGGCATCCATCCTGCTTGAAGAAGAGGTTGCTGGAATAGGATTGCAATACGGCTTCTAGAAGTCTGCAGTGAGGCTGTTGGATTAGGTGCGGATAGAGGTGTCCGGCGAAAAATTGAGATGATGATGCGAGGCATACAATTGTGCGCCGAGAACTAGCTTTGCAAAAACGTATTTGTGATCGGTCATGTTTTGTTGACGCTTCAAGTGTTGTGCCTTTCTATAAGCGGAAGAAGTTTGTAGGAAAAAACATAGATGCAGGGGTGCGAGGCAGTAAGGTGTCTTGGCAGAGGCGCCTCCCAGCAACCGGTCCTGGGATGAGGCACGAGACCCACTAAAAAAAAGACGCGGCTGAAAAGTTGCGTCGCAAACCGCGTCTCCTCCAACGACTGACGTATCCAGGCACGACGAGATGTTGCGGCTGCACAAGCTGGCGGGTCGCGAGCTTAGCCCAGTGTCTATATGCAGAGTCTGCAGACACCAACTTAGGAGTAACACGCAGTTCTTGCCCCGCCATTTCTCGACGGCATCCCAGGACGATTCCCACTCAAACTCACCATCTGATCTCCAACCCAGTCCCCAATCCTGCCCTGAAGACACTCCCCAGCCGGATTCCACACCTCAGCCTGAGAAAGAAGAACCAAAAGCAGCGTCAACAAAGAAAAAACCGAAACGCAAAGAAGAACCACAAAAATTTGAGGCGAAGAAAATAAAGCCCAAGGAGAGGTTGTTGAGGGAGACGTTGAAGGTAGTCAATAATCTCCAGACCTCGGGCGCTCAGGAAGATGTTCCACCGCCCGCCACCCGAGACCAGTCGATCAAACCTGCTCACAACGTGGACAATGACCGGTTTGCGCTCCTTCAATCTGCTCTCAGCGTCCTTGACAGAATCATGAGCATGGTCGCCGCCCCGGGAGAACCACGGAAGCCCCTCGCGGTTTCTGACGCACACGCAGCTTTAAAGGCGCAAAAAGATGGAGTACTCCTGTCTGTCCCCGAAAATTCTCAGAGCAGCCTCCCAGGTTTGGCAGCTGTGTCTGGGAAGCCAAAGCCGGAATCTCATGAGCAGCCCGTTCATCCCGAGGCCGCCCCGAAGCGGCGGACCCGGCGTGTGAACGCCCCAGTTGCTTTCCAGTCGTTTTATCCAGATGTAGTTACGACAAGACCTGTCCATCAGCCACAGCCTCCAGTTCCACGGCTGGAATACGGCCTCGACCGTGTGCTCTTCAATCCCGGTGTCTACGCTTTCCAGGATTTCCGCTCCCGTGTATATAACTTTGACCCTTATCTCGGTCACATTATGCCGACCGACGACTTCGACTTCGGCGCGCTCAAGGAGTATGTCACTTCGTCACGGGATACAGCCCTACTCGATATCACCGCCCGCCACGGGAAGAAGTACACTGGCTCGACCTCAAGCATGACCAACACGCTGTCTCACTTCCATTTTCTTCTATCTCGCTGGCGTCCTCTCAAATTCGGTCACCTGTCGCGAATGCTCAAACCCGAGCCGGACAAGTTCACATCGGCAACTCTGGCCCCGGCGGCCACATTTCTGCACTGGAGGGATGGAGTCTACGCCATTGACGCCGACAAAGAGTTTGATACCGATACAGTACTGTCTAAGCTCGGAAAATGCGTCGAGAAGCAACTCACCCTGCCCAAGGAAGAGTTTGAAAAGTATCGCAAAACCAAGTCGGACCAGTTGACAGAGGAGCAGCGAGAAAGTCCTGAATCCTTTCATTACACCACGGTTGGCGACTTCATGTTGCGGTCCCAGCTTGATGCCTACGACCCAAGGCTTCCTGGAACAGGAATGTTCGACCTCAAAACGAGAGCCGTTGTTTCTGTTCGTATGGATGCGAAGGGCCCAGGAAGGGCAACTGGCTACGAGATACGGACCCGCTTCGGCCAATGGGAGTCATTTGAGCGTGAATATTACGATATGATCAGGTCTGCCTTCCTGAAATACTCGCTTCAGGTCCGTATGGGCCGCATGGACGGCATTTTCGTTGCCTACCACAACACGAAGCGCATATTCGGTTTTCAGTATGTCCCTCTTGCGGAAATGGACTATGCTATCCATGGAACGGACAAGCCGACTCTCGGACAACTGGAATACCAGGCGAGTCTGTATCTTCTCAACAAGGCCCTGAATAAGATTACTTCTAGGTTCCCCAATCAGACTCTCCGTCTCCATTTCGAAACGAGGGGAGAAGAAAAGTCCCCTTTCATGTATATTTTCGCCAAGCCCGCAACCTCTAGTCAAGTCGAACGCGCGAAGAAGACGCAAGAGGCTAAACTGGAGAGACTCGAGCAGAGATTCAAAGCCCGGGCGTCGCGTTGGATGTCAGAGCAGTGCAAGACAGGGGATAGCGACCAAGACGTTGATGCACAAGGTTTGGCCGCCGCAGAAGAGGTCGACGAGGACGTCATATCCGGGGACGACACCGAGGAAGACTCGTCTCGCCTTGCCACCCAGAGAGAAGTGGAAGAGATTGAAGGGGCGGGCATCAGTATCTGGCAGGACATGATGGACAAAATTGAGAAGGAGCTCGATAATGAAGAGCAAGGGGTGGCGACTGTTCGCGAGACACTCGAGAGTGTGTTGCGGCAGAGTGGGTTGCTTGACTCCAGCACACCTGATGAGATCGAGTGTTACCTCGACGCCCTCGAAGGCGCACTCAGAGGTGGCGATGGCCCTTCCTCGTTTACGCCTGACTCTCAGCGTATTCCGACCACCATGGGCACTGAAATTCACGCTGTGGATACTACAGAGGCTGCCAATGATGCGGGCGAAGCTAGCGGCTCTGGGGCCACCGAGAATCGCGCTGTAGATGCCATGGAGGCTGCCGATGATGCGGGTGAAGCCTGCAGCTCCGAGGACAAAGATCACTCTCCTACAGCCGGAACCCCGGACCCCGTGGATGCCTTGGACGAAAAGCAGTCGGACATTTCTTCATTCGAAGCCTTGGTTACTGAAATGGTAGCCCGTGCCTGGTCTATGTCTTCCGAAGCCGGAGAACTTGCTGAGCAAGAGTTGCCTGCCCATTACGCTCGAGGACTCAAGAAGTTCGAAGAAGTTCTTTTTGAGCTAGTTGCCAAGACCAACCGATCAGGAAACCACTCAGAGCACGCCGTTGAGAAAGAGGCCAGCGAGGAGGCTGGTACACGGGAGGTTGAGGACACTTTTGCCGATGAGGTGGGGATGGAAGCCGGGACACGTACTGATGGTGTTTTTGAGATTGGTGAAGACGGTGTTGTGAGGAACGGTGAGGATATCCCTGCCAAAGAAGTCAAAACCGAGACAAGCGAAAAGTTAGGCAAAGGAGCTGAGGGAGCGGTATACGGGATGATTCTCACCATCAACAACAAGGTCAACCAACAGTATGTGAAACGTCCCGAAAACCTTAGCAAACAAGACCATTGGATTGTCGAGTATTCTTTCACTGAGCTTGCACCTGAGCGTGCGGCGACCATATACCAGGCCGTTCTAGGTCGCCGTAAGAAGTTGCTTTATGACGGCAACAACCGTCTGGACTGGCAATACCTGTGGAATGGGCATCTCAAGACGCTTAGTGAGCAAGGCCTGGCGCGGCGCGAAAAAGTTGATAGCCAGGACCGTCATTATCCAGTCCACGTGCTGGGCTCCGATTCGCCGTATGACCACCGGTCGGTTTTCGGCGATTCCGGTGTACCGTCGGCCGATAGCGAATATCACCCTTGGAAAGACGACGAAGGCAAGCCTTGGATAGAGAGTCATCTGCGTAAAAATGAGGAAAATTATATAGACGAAAGAAAGGCAAGGTGAGGAAGACATGAAGGAAGTTAGGCAGTTAGCCAAGAAAGTTGGGCAACTTGGAGACAAAAAAAGAGATGCTCAGGAGAGAGGTGGAGATTGAAGATGGGTGAGGGGAGAGAAACGGGAAGAAGGCCAAAGACAAAAGACCTGATCCGGAACTAAGGTGACAAGAATAGAAGGGACACGGGAAACGCAGCGCAACGAACTTGGACGAGTATCGAAGCACCAGGTCTGAGAGAGGAGGGTTACCAGAGACACGCTGGCGGAAGAAGAGACCCCCTCGTGCACTAGTCTTGCGGACTGGCTGTAGATGATTTTCACTCATCTGTACTTTACCTGTATTCAAATATCTACAGAAGAGTTATTCTATCTGTCCAACTATAAGAATTAGAAGAAATAGACAATTTGGCATTCTTATAATTGCTCACGAGGACCCGTGGCGATGGAACTGGAGATGCATTGAAACTTCATGCCGGTCGATGTCACAATGCCTGAAAAATCCTGTCCTGACACAAGCCCAACTTCAATGCTAAGGTGTCTACAGTCCAGGAATCGTTCCCCAACCTCGTGGGCAAGATGTGCCGAGTTCATGGTAGATATATGCAACTGGAGACCTATAATAGTCATGGTGTTGGAGGGGTAGATTGTTATTATGCCAAAAGGGGGCTTTGCCCCTGTTTAAGCCATCACACTTTCTTGAGAACACAAGCATATTAAAAAAAAGCGCTCGAATCCTTAGCCTTTTGGTTTTGTCCTTGAACCTTGCTCATGACCAGACCGTCCAGTTCAAGTTTATAGCCCCAATTTGCCCCTACCACCCGCACACTTTCCATCATAAAAAACAATATTATGTTCCCATCACGAAACGCCGGTGCTATGCAATGAGGAAAACTCTGGTGTGCCGGTTGCTCTACGACAGCCCTCATACCCTCGGTCATCAAATAAACCGGGTACCTCGCTCCCTTCGGAGGGTATGGCCTAATCTCAGCCATCCAAGCCCCAAGCCTCATCGTGAGCTCCGATTGCTCGGAAGTTATTATTCATCTGCCCTTCGACGTGATCTGTAGGTTACCAGTCTCGCACCAGTTGTTAACAGGCTAGAAAATGGATCAGTAAAGCCCTCAAATTAAATGCTCAAAGAGGCCTTACCAGACAACTGAGATATTTGCACCAACTGCAAGTGTTGTGGTAGATGTAAAAGTTGTTGAGCAGCAGGATGAACACAACAAACACCAGAATAAGTGCACCAGCCCGGATAAGCCACCAGGCCCACCAGAGGGGTTTGCGCCCTTTGAAGAATCCAACCGGGTTCTTGAAAAATGAAGGGGGGGTTCCTTGCGACGTGAAGGTGTTGTCAACCTGTGCATACGGGGTGTCCTCCCCAATGCGGCGTCTGAGTGAGTTCGGCGAATGCAGGATGCAGATACCGAGGGCCAAACCCATCAAGAACCCGCCGATGTGAGAAAAGTTGTCCAAGCCAGGCAATAACCCAAGGACAAACGAGATGATAATATCGAGAAAGATGAGGAGGAGGTCCTTGACCGGATTGACGCGATCCTTCCACGAGTACAACAAGTCCAGTAAGGTCAAGGCAATAACGCCAAAAAGCGAGCCCGATGCACCTGTAGAAAGAATGCCGGTGGCTGCAAAGTTGCCGCCCATGACAAAGCCAAAAATACCGGAGCTTATGTAGACTAGAAAGAAACGAATAGAGCCTATCGACTTCTCCATGTCCCTCCCCATGGTCAACTGCAACAATAGGTTGAAGCCAATGTGAATGAGACCAGCGTGAAGAAACATGGGAAGAATGAAACGGAACCACTGGTTTGGCTCAGGCTTTTGGTCTGCGTTGGCGGTGCCGTTATAAAACGGTTCTGGTACACCCCCAAAGCCGCAGAGTTGCGAGAGGCTGCAGCGTTGTGTATCGCTTGCAGGGTCAAGTGTCGTCGTGTTCGGGCAGGGCCAGTTGATTGTGGTATTGGAGTCCTGGACGCCCTTGACGTTGTGCATACATGGCACAAATCTGGCACCCATGTTGATGAGGACGTAGGGTGATGGGCCAATCATAGGGTTGAATGAGGGCTGCGTCATGATGGGGGAGCCCGTCAACGTTGCTATTGCATGTTGTCAGCAGCTAGAGTGAAAAAAAAAAATCAAGGCAGACGCCTCACAGTTCTTCACGATTTCGGCAATGAAAACAGCCCCTTGTCTGATAGTGAAGGCGTAGACAACTAAGGGTATCCTCTTGGCGTTGGATCCCATCATTCCGAGCTCGCCGAACCGCACGCGCCTCTGTGATTTCGACTTCTTCCGTTGAGGAGCTTCGTATACATGATCTTGCATCTCTGCATCCTTGTTGGGACGATTCAGACCTTGAGGCTCGAGGGGAATGTCATCTGCACGGTGATTGTAAGCCATGTCTTCTGAAGAAACCCGCGATAGACGGCTGTAGCCCGAGTCATGCTGACTTAATTTATTTTGGCTCGAGGATGGACTGTGTGTACTCGCGGGATAGACATGGTCGTCGAAGGGAGTTTCGAAGGGTGACGGACGGTGGTTGTTTACAGGTGACGTCTGCGTGTGGTATGAGGGGGGCGCCGCAGAATACGGCGAGTATGCCGACGAGCCATGGTGGTCACCGTAACCCCCATATTCTGTCGGGCGATATGTGGGGTCAGGGAGAGGTTTCTGGTTGTAATATTCGTTGGCGGCCATGGTGAAGAGGGTGATGTTGGAATGGTGGATTGTTCAGGTCGGGAGAATTCGACTTTGCGCGAAGGGGATTGAGCTCCCGCAGCGCGAGAAACGGGTTGTTTGTGCTTGAGCGGCGTGCCTAGAAACGAATGATGGGCGACGCGGCCGGCGAAGAGGGCAACGAGCGAGTGTCGGGTCGGTACGAAGCAAACGGGCGGCGCGGGAGGGAGGTCGTATTCGTTAGAATGGAAGACGTAGAGAGTTGCTTTGGTTCGAGTTGCCGTGCACGTTTGATGTTTCGTTGGGCGGGTGCAAGGATCACTCCTTGACGGGATGGCTAATAAGGGGTGGTTTCCCTTCCGAGCCTGCCTGCGACGGGGTCTGGGCCAGCCCCAAACACCTCCCACCAAAAAGGGCTAGTTAACCTTCCAGGTTAGAGCGAGCTTGGTTCCCCTGTCCTCTGAACTTTAATGCCTGGGCGGGTAGGCCCTGGGTAGCGCTATCTAGGCGTATGGAATCGGATCGGTAATGTCAGCTTGCCCAGACTCTGGGGAGCGATCGTGGGGTTTTCAAGTGGAAGAACCTCAGTTTCGGGCGATTGCAAAATGCAGCCGGTGATAGAAACTCGAGGAGATTGCAGCAAGCGAGAAACGAGTGTATCTTGGTTGCGGCAATAAAAGATGCCGGGCCAACCTGCGAGGCCGATTCTTACCGCCTCGGGCCTGTGCAGCTGAAGAGCTGAAGTCCCGTGTTGGTCGTAGTTAGCGGGGCCCTTCGGTGCCCGGGGTTGAAAGGTTGGTGCATTCTTTCGTCTCCAACAAACGATCGGAAATCCTGCCAACAACTTGTCATCCACGACGCAATTTTCCTGGTTGGACATGCCGAGCAAGAAAAGCATGCCCCTTCCTCTGGGAGATCAGTGGGACTGACAGCGCCATCATCGATCCGCATAAATTCTTCGACTGAAGGTTAGAATCATCAGGCCAAAGGCAAGGTTTGGAGTGCGTGAGCCACTTTGCCTGCTTCCGTTTTTGGAAATGTAGGCTAAGGCGGCCGGGTTTCAAGTCGCTGGCGCTGCACCACTAAAAATCGTCAGACCGGAAACTCGTCGCAGTCTTTCCTCTGATCATGCAACCCCAGGTTGGAGCGATGTGTGGCAGTGTGACGTCCACAGCCTCAATTAACCACAGAACTCCAAAACTTTTCAGGCAAGACCCCGACCCCTATCACGAGCTTTTCCACGTGCCGTGTCCGTAAACTGCCCTATGTGGCTTCTTTGCTTCTCTCAAACCAGACCCCAACCCAATAGAGCTTTGCCTGGTGGTCACTGCTCAATACTGCCAGTCGCTGAAATCGGAAGCTGGGGGGCTCGTCTGATTCTGGAAGAATCTCATCGTTCATCTTATCGAGGGGGCGCGCAATTACGTCGTAATCCGCTAAACCATTTCCGGCTCCCACCACCACCAATAACCCTCTCCTTGTAATCGGCGTAATCGCCTATAGGCCGCCGATAAGTTTCCGTCGATAAGCGATTTTCCACTTATCACAGACCGCCTGTTTCCGACCGCTACCGGCCGCTGGAAGC
>Ga0247763_1002205_pt1 | contig 10109 bp, 6 predicted proteins | sample UWRJL141409B4_FD_179926 | JGI IMG/M metagenome (GOLD analysis project Ga0247763, IMG submission 179926) | Plant litter microbial communities from Arlington Agricultural Research Station in Wisconsin, United States - UWRJ-L141-409B-4 | ecosystem: Environmental > Terrestrial > Plant litter >... | reverse complement strand
GCGCAAGCTGTTTGAGCTGCGCATGGTGGCCTGGACGATGCAAGGCGCGCATGCGTCGGATGAGCATTTGCGGATCGAGAAGGAGCGGCGGGCAGACCAGATCATGATTGACCTACAGGCCATGGTAGATGGCTGGAAACGAGCGGGGCCAGCGGCCGGTACAGCGGCAACGGGGACTGGTACTGGTCCAAATGCACGGCCTGGAGGTTGGAGCGAGGATGAGTACCAGGAGGTGGCGTGGATTGCATCGACGTTGGCGGATCCGAGTTGGAAGTTTGGTGAGGGCGTAGCGGGCTATGGCGGGGTGGATGCGAATGAACAGTATCAGCAACAACAGCAACAAGGGTGGACATCGGTTTGAAGCTGAACTTTGCCGACGGAGTTGCTTTTATCTTCCCTTTCGAGTCTAGGTTTGTTCAAGCAGATGGAACCGCACGCCAGCCGATGGGACAAGACGAGAGATTGGATACCCATGTTTCATGAGACCTGTATTTTCCCCAGGACGTTTAGGGCGTTCGTATCGAGCATGCTTTCTTGCGATGACGCTCTGGGCCTTTGCTCTCCTCCGATACTGTACAATCCGTTCCGGGCTCATTGTGAAAATTGTGCCACTTGTGGTGGTCGCAGCTGAGGCTGTCTCCCTCCATGCCAACTAATGAGCCGGCGCATTAGAGCAGGCATGCATGGCCTGCATCTGCTATCCCCAGCTCTCTGATACCGCCGCCCAGTCGAGTTTCCTGCCAGCTGCAGTAGTATACCAGCGCCTGCTAGAAAAGGTCGGCAGTTTGCGCTGCGGCAATGCTCGTGAACCACCATAGTGGTCAAAGTAGCGGTCCTGTGACGAGGAGCAATTGCCAGGGTGTGGTCTCCTTCTCCATGACTAGTCCCAGAAATTTTACCCTTCTGATGCGTGTTGCTGCATATTGTTCCAGAGAAAAAGCGCTTCATCGGATGCCTGGCTGTCTCCGCTCATCGGGCGTCTTCCGGGGCCAATCCGGACAAATATCGATCTTTTCCCTCGGGAACCATATCTCGAGGAACAGAAATATTAGGTAGTCGACCATGACGCAGAGGCAAAAAAGCTTTCCAGCCCATATTCCACAACCATAATAGCGCTTCAACCGATCAATAAGGGCAAAACTCTGCACGCCAGATCGTCCCCTCGTAGCACTCCAGCTCGCCGGATTAGAGGGGTCGTACCCATAGAACTCCGCCTCACTGATGGCGCCGGAAATGCCGTTATAGACACGCTCGGTACGGAGGGCGACGTTGGTCCATGAGTACATGGACTTGACTTGCTCGTGGAACAACTCAGTGCGCACCTTGTTGGCCCGAAGTGCGGCGATCGCCTTTCCCGTGGCAGCCACAAGGTCCTCCTCCTCGGGTTTTGCAAAAACGGTCATGTGTGAAGGCAGTACCTCGGGTATACCACCAACTTGGGTGCAAACAACGTAGAGTCCACAGCTGGCAGCCTCGACAATTACAGTGCCGAAAGCTTCTGTAAGACTTGGGTGGAGATAAATGTGGCCACGCACCATCACGTCTCGAACTTCTTCGTGTCGAATTGAGCCGAGCATTTCAACGCGGTCCTGTAACACATTTTGCTCAATCATCTGCTCGAGGTCGATGGCCTTGGGTCCAGATCCAGCGATGATGAACCGGGTGTTTGGGTGGTTTTCCAAAATGCGTGGAATCGCAGCTGTCAGGAGGTCTGTCCCTTTGTTGTAGAAAAGGCGAGAGATAACCACGATGGTGATAGTATCATGAGGACCCAGCGGCCTGGCAGGAGGGGGGGTCTGGCCGAACGAGTTGGTCGACACCTCGGGCGGGTTATCGGGTGGCTTGAAATTCTCGGCCACCACAGCGTTAGGAATAACAGAAACCATGAGAGGGTCAAGAGACGCTCTCAGAACAGTATTCTCCTTGCTAGCTAGCGGTCAGGATCATGGCATGACAGGGAAGTGGGGTTGGGGCCGTTCTTACCAGGTGTGGCTCACACAAATGACATGGTCTACATCACTCAAGCTGAATTTGAGCAACTTGTTGGTAAGGATGCTGGCGGCATCGGCAAAGCCAAACAGAGAGTGGTCGGTGAAGACGGTGCGGAGGCCCATGGTTCGGGCATGGAGGATAGCCTCATGGCAAAGGTTGCTTAAACTGGCATGGCCGTGGACAATGTCGATGCGCTCGCGCAGCACAATGTTGCGGAACATGGGGAAAAAGGAGAACACAGTGGGGAAAGTGGTCGAGCGGTAGATGACCAAATAGGGAACGTGGTAGACCTTGAGGCCATTAGTAAGGTAGCGAACCCCCGTGCGGCCATCGTATGCGTGCGTGATGATGATGACTTTGTGGCCCCTGTCCATGAGTTTGCTCGACAGTTGGTAGATGTGACTTTCCACCCCGCCCGGCTGCGGGAAGAAAAAGTCGCTAACCATAGCGATATTGTATGTTGGAGCCATCTTTGTGATGCCTTTGCTAGCAACCACGCCTTCTTTCGAGGTTTATCAGGGGAAACGGTCCGGAGTCTAATGGTTCATCCGAACGCGTTTCGCCGTATCACGTGTTTTAGAGTGTGTATCAACGGAGGGAGTACAAGACCCACTTCTGATACGGATAAGGAGGCGGTGTCGGCAGGCGCAATGAGATCCGACAAGGCGGTGAGGAGCGGCGGAATAAGTTTTGGACATCTCTGCCCCTCCAACGCTTCTTGAAGCTTTTTCAGTCACCATCTTTCAGTACGCAGCGAAAATGTATGCTCGATATATCCCGCCTGCGAAGTCCGCGCAAAGCGCTCCAGGGTCCTCCAATGACGTCTTGGGGCCAATTGAAGACGACGTGATCGAGAAAACCGAACCCGAATCCGACGCCGCATCAAGAGCTCAGCCCAGCAAAAAGATCATGTTTGGCGACGATGCCGAGGCCCCGAACAAGAGTTCCAAGAGGCTGCGCAACACCGAAAATGCATCCCGCGCAACAAATGATGCAGATGCAGAACTGACAGTCGAGAGAAAAAAAAAGGAGAAGAGACAGAAAGCAACACTCGAACCTGAAGATGGAGATTTCAAAATCCGTCAGAGGCACAAATCCGTCTTTGAGAAAGTCGAACGATCGCTGCAGATGAGATCCCTACAGTTGGAGACAAGAAAAGAGCCTGAAACTGAAGAGCCTGTGCCTCAAGCCCACGGCCTCGAGCCACTTCCCCAGCCGAAGCCTGTTGTCTTTGACGAGTCTCAATTGACCTACGAAACACTCCCCCCCTGGCTTGCGTCACCTATTCGCGTCACAGGAGATGCGAAACGACCGTGGTCAGAGCTGGGCATCGCTGAAAAACCAGCCAAGTACCTGACCTCCAAGTACGGAGATGCATTTGCCCTGCAGACGGCTGTCATACCATTGTTGGTTCCGCAAACAGATAGACAAGGTGACGTTGTCGTCGCTGCCCCAACAGGTTCTGGAAAGACTCTATCCTATGTTCTCCCCATTGTCCAGGACATCAGCAAAAGCCTTATCACCAGGCTCAGGGCAATCATACTGGTGCCCACCCGAGAGCTCACCCAGCAAGTCCAGTCGACGTGCGAAGTTTGTGTGGCCGCATTTTCTCCTGGGGCTGTGAAACGGGTTAAAATTGCAACCGCCGTGGGAAATAGAGTCTTCAGAGATGAACAGAAGGCGATCATGCGAGCAGAGCAGCGATATGACACTGTCGGTCACGAGGAATACCTGAAGAAACGAAGGCAAATTGTAAGTTTAGACTTGGACGACGAAGATGATGACGACCTCGATCTCGACCAGACCGAACCGTACCCGTACCACACGATTTCTTACCTTTCCAAGGTGGATATTTTGATATGCACTCCTGGCAGGCTCATGGAGCACATCAACAAAACACCTGGTTTCACTTTAGACTACGTTCGATGGCTAGTTGTCGACGAAGCAGATAAACTACTCGCCCAAGATTTTCAGCAGTGGCGCGATATTGTAATGGAAGGAATCGCAACAGAGCGGCGGCCGGGAGATCGATATTTCCCAAAATCCAACAAAACAGGCCCTCGCAAAGTTATTCTCAGCGCTACCATGACACGAGACATTACTCTCCTCAATAGCCTGCGGCTATCCCGACCTCGTCTCGTGCTTGTCGAAGGAGCGAAGGCTGGTGAACAAACACTGCCAGCGCTTCTCAAGGAATATGCAGTCAAGATCCGGGAGCCAAGTCTTAAGCCACTCTACCTTGTGGACCTACTCAACAGTGAGTACCTGGCTCCTGCCAGCAAATCTCAGGGAGATCCGCTCCCTGTTACAGCGGTTGGCGAGCCTGGTTCTTCATCTGCCAGCAAAACAGACCTCTCATCAGATTCCGGTACCGAATCAAGCTCAGACTCGGAGGTCGACGTTGGAGTTAGAAGTAAATCTACAGTTTCTACATTGTCAACCAAGCCGAGAAAGTTTGCCACTACTGCGCTCATCTTCACCAAGTCGAACGAGGCAGCACTGAGACTTGGACGCCTCCTGGAAATCTTGCTACCTGACCTCGCACCGCTAATCGGTACTCTCACATCGACAACGCAAACGTCAAAGCGCGCCCAAACTATAAAGGCATTCGCACAGGGCAAGCTCCGTGTTCTTGTCGCTTCCGACCTGGTCTCTCGAGGCATCGATCTCCAGAATCTCGACCACGTTATCAACTACGATTTACCGATTAGTGATACGTCATATGTGCATCGCGTGGGACGCACAGCGCGTGCTGGAAGGGCTGGATATGCCTGGACCCTACTTGAACATGCTGAAAGCCGCACGTTTTGGCGGGATTATGCTGGCGAAGGCAAGGGCGCCATTACGAACATCAGACGCTCCAGTAAGGTAGAGCGGGTCACCTTGAATAAGAAGACTGGTTTGGACGAAGAAAAGGGCAAAGACTTTAGCGAAGAGAGAGTCAAGGCTTACGAACTGGCGTTGGAACAGTTGCGGAGGGAGGCTGTGGAAAAGAAGTAGAGGTCGTATTTATGTGTGAACAACAAGACATTGTATGGAGTAGCCGAGATACCCAAGAAGCAGATAGCTTGATGTCTATTTGACGTGGGAAATTTTGACGTTGTATCTTCTGGTTAGTGTGAGAAATGGCCAACACATTTTACGTATATGCCAAGCCCTAGATATCCACACTGTACTCTTCATTCTTTCCTCGAGCCCTTAATAGCAGGAGAAATGCCCCAGTAAATCGGCTTTTGGGCTATTTGGGTGCTTCCGAGGGCTGCCTAGCTGTGAAGAACCCGCGTGAGCAATCTTTCAGGTTGGATTTGTTTGTAAGTGCACCACTATTACAAGTATACGGGCGAGCTTTAAAGATGTCTCAGCTGGCACCAGCTGGCGCTCAGGTGCACAGAGATACGCGCCCACGGGAAGAAAAGATACACCATACTGGAATTGCAACATCTTCCACCCTTGGGTGCGCCAAGAATCCTGAGTGTTCTTTGAGATTCCATCCGCGTTGATGGTCTCTGCCGTCGGAGCATTCCAGGTCCGCGAAGTGAAGGACAGGGACAGTGGATTCAATGTGTCTACGGATTTGGGGTAGGTCGAAGCTGATTGGCCGACCCCAATCGTAGGCCTTGGTCTAGCCTTGGCCGTTGCATCAAGGTGCAGGGGTCAACACACCTCCAGAGTGTCCTCTTTGAGTGAACAAGTATCCATAAAAAAACTACGGACACTTCAAGAAGCGATGCCGCTGCAGACATCCGCCGACCATCGAGGCTGAGGCCAGATTCCCGCTCTTTTGCTAGCTGTCCTGCTACTATCATAATCGCTCTATTTATTTAATTGAGTGCGGTGCAACCCTTTTTTCCTTGCTGGCAGCTTTCAAGCAACAATCGTTCCCTCTTGATGCGCTAGCTGACCGCTGCGATCGCATGCCCTTACAAACCCCTCCAACCAGAGCTTGACCGACGAGCCGCCGCAACGAGGCAAACTCCCCCACCACGCAGTCGCCGACAATGGCGCGGTTAAAAATGTCGCCGCTGTCGTTACTGCTGTCGGCCGTCTTTTTCTTTTCGACCAATGTATTCGCCCTCTCGGCCGTGCTGGGCATCGACCTAGGGACCGAATACATCAAGGCGTCACTTGTCAAACCCGGCATCCCCCTCGAGATTGTCTTGACCAAGGATTCAAGGAGAAAAGAGATCTCGGCCGTCACATTCAAGCCCTCTCCCAATGGCGCAAAGACTGGCGAATACCCGGAGCGTGTCTACGGCTCCGACGCAATGGCCCTTGCCCCTCGATTCCCCGGTGACGTCTTCCCGAACCTGAAGCCCCTCGTGGGTCTCCCCGCCGACAGCGCCGAAGTGAAGGAGTACGTCCTCCGCCACCCAGGACTACAAACCGAGAAGCACAAGCTGCGTGGAACAGCATCTTTCAAGAGCGCAAAGGCGTTCACCCCCGAGGAGGAGGCATGGATGATCGAGGAGCTTCTAGCCATGCAGCTCCAAAGCATTCGAACCAACGCCGAAGCTCTCGCCGGCCCAGGTACCACAGTTCGCTCCGTCGTCCTGACTGTCCCACCCTTCTACACGACTGAGGAGAAGCGCGCTACCGAGATGGCCGCCGAGCTTGCCGGTCTCAAGGTCCTAGCCCTGATCAGCGACGGGTTGGCCGTTGGGCTGAACTACGCGACCAGCAGGCAGTTCCCCAATATTAACGAAGGAGCCAAGCCTGAATACCACATGATCTTCGATATGGGCGCCGGGTCGACCAAGGCCACCGTTTTGAAGTTTCAGAGCAGGACTGTCAAGGACATTGGCAAGTTCAATAAGACAGTTCAGGAGGTTCAGGTTCTCGGCAGCGGCTGGGATCGGACACTGGGCGGAGATGCCCTTAATTACCTTATCGTCGATGACATGGTGAAGCAATTCGTCGAGTCGCCCAAGGCCCAGAAAGCCTCGGTCGAGGCGGATAAGGTCAAGGCCCATGGCCGCGCTATCGCCAAGCTCACCAAGGAGGCGGAGCGCCTAAGACACATCCTGAGCGCCAATCAAGACACTCAGGGCAGCTTTGAGGGGCTCTACGATGATGTCGACTTCAAGTACAAGATTACTCGTGCCCACTTCGAGGAGATGGCTTCGAGCCACGCCGAGAGGGTCAACGCCGCTATTCACAAGACGCTCGCCGCCGCCAACATTGATATCAAGGACCTCAACTCCGTCATTCTTCACGGCGGAACCTCACGGACGCCTTTCGTTCAGAAGCAGCTCGAGAAAGTCCTCGGCAGTGCTGAAAAGATCCGCACCAATGTCAACTCGGATGAGGCCGCCGTTTTTGGCGCCGGATTCCGCGCTGCGGAGCTTAGCCCTAGCTTCCGTGTCAAGGAGATCCGCGTCTCCGACGGCGCCGTGTACCCTGTAGGCTTCAGGTGGAAGACGGACGAGGGAAAGCCCAAGCACCAGCGTCTCTGGACTGCGGTGTCACACCTTGGCGCACCCGCCAAGGAGGTCACCTTCACCAACAGCGAGGACTTCTCCATCGAATTCTATCAGCTCGTCGAATCACCCGTGACCGGAAATGAGGTCGAGGCCCCAACAAAGCTCTTCACGACTAAGAACCTGACAGCGTCAGTGGCTGAGCTAGTCGAAAAGTACAAGTGCGAAAAGGCCGATATGCGCCTCAAGGTCAGCGCTCGTCTTGCTAGCGACAATGGGGAGGTGGAAATCGCAAAGGCGACGATAGAATGTGAAGCGGAGGAGCCAGAGAAAGAGGGCATCATGGATGGCGTCAAGAACCTGTTCGGTTTTGGGAACAAGAAGGATGCGAGCAAGGACGGATCTGATTCCTCAACTGAGGAGGGAGCCGCCTCGTCATCCGCCAGCACAGAGACTACTTCCACCTCGACGAGCACCGCATCTTCAGCCTCCGACTCGGCCTCTGCGGATTCTAAACCCGCTGAGAAGAAGAAACAGCTTATCGTCATCCCAGTGAAGTTCACTCTGGAGAAGGTTGGAATGGCTCAGCTTCCCAAGGAGGACTACACGAAGGTCAAGGACCGCCTCAAGGCCTTCGATGCCTCAGACAGGGGCAGGAGACAACGTGAAGAAGCGCTTAACCAACTTGAGGCCTTCACCTACAAGGTCAGGGACCTCATTGAGAACCAAGCCTTCCTTGCGCACGCAACCGCCGAAGAGCGAGCAACACTGGAGAAGAAGAATAGTGACGCCAGTGACTGGCTCTACGGTGATGGTGCCGATGCGACTAAGGAAGAGTTGAAGACTCGCCTTAAGGGGCTTCAAGACATTGTGAATCCTGTTCAGAAGCGCATTGACGAGGCCGCTAAGCGCCCCGAGCTGATTCAGGGCCTCAAGGAGGCCCTGAAGAGCACAAAGGAGTTTTCTGCCAGCATGAGGAAGCAGATTGCGGACCACGAGGAATTCTTGGCTGCTCGGTCTGCCGCCGCAGAGACAATGGCCTCGTCGTCTACAGACGGGTCGGGGACCTTAACCGTGACCGGCACGCCAGCTGCTACTGGTGACTTTGATGGTTTGGAGGACGACGAGCCCGCCAGCGCCACCCTCAAGCTTGCCAATATGGATGAACTTGACAAGGAGCGCGGCCCCGTCCCCCCCCTTTACACGACCCAGGACCTCAAGGAGAGCGAGGACCTGCATGATTCCATTTCTAAGTGGCTCGAGGAGAAGCTGCAGGCCCAGGAGAAGCTCGGGGCAACTGATGATCCCGTCCTACTTTCCAAGGATCTGAAGGAGAAGCGCGACAGACTCGACAAGGCGGGCGTTGACCTTGCCATGAAGGGTGTGCGCAACTTTGAGAAGCGACAGAAGAAGGACAGCAAGACCAAGACCAAGACCAAGAAGGTTAAGGCGGGCTCTAAGACGAAGACAGCGGGCAAGCCTGACGCGACCCTGAAGTTTGGAGATGGCAACACTCTGAGCGATGAGGAGATTGAGCGGCTAATCAAATCTGCAAGGCAGCAGGCTGGACAGTCGGAGGAGACGCCCAAGGCTGGTGAGATGAAGAAGGAGGAACCCATCAAGCATGAAGAACTATAGACGTGTACCTGGTCGAGACGAATGGGTAATAGGTCATGGAATGGTGGAAGGGGCGCATTTGTTTCGGATCGGAGTTTGGGTGCGGATAACTACATGGACGTGAAAGTGTAGACTACCATATATACACGTTGCCAAAAAGGGAAAGTTCAAGACACAATGGCAGCATGTTTGGAGCAATTTGTGTGATTGTGATCGAGAAAGTAACGTGGTGGTGTTTGCGGACGCGGTGATGCTGAGGGGTACACAGCAGTCCCCTTCGCCAGTTCCCTCGTCCTTCCATGGTCTCGCCAGACAGCTTGTCATACCCGACTAGCTGCCGGGAATGGCCGACGCAGTGTACGCTTGACAACAGCGTGCTGTGTTGCTGTGTCATGAGCAGCCAGGGCAGGGGAGGGAAAATACACCTAGGTCATGCGGCACGGCAGACCGGACAGCCGCATACAGCGTTGCAGCTCCGCTATTTGGCTTCGCACTGCCGGGATGGAATACGCGTTAGGTACCGGGATGGGATGGGATGGTAACATCCCGCTCCTAGCTACCTACCTACCTACCTACGTAAAGTGCCTTGTCCGGAAAATTCTTGACTTTTTTTTTTCTTTGCTGTTCCTTTCCGAACTGATTGTCCGAGACCTAGGTAGGCTGGAAAGCAAATAGGCGAGGCGAGCTTGCTTGCTTGCTTCCTTGCTTTTCTAGGTGCCTCCACCAGACCGGGACCAGACGGGACCTCCCGTCTATGACCTCAAAAGCAAACACCCACCCGGGCGTGGACTACATGTAGGCTAGACTAAACAAAGCCTGACCTGACCAGACTAGACTAGGCAGACAGACTAAGGCCGGACAGCGGAATGTCATGTCGCAGTCACGATCACCGCCTCCAGGGTGAGGAAAGTAGGTAGATACCTAGGTAGTAGGTAGGTAGGGTAGGTAAGGTACCGTAACCCTAGTTTGTGTTTATGTTGCAGACAGGTTGGCCGGTCGGCATGTAAGTATGCACAATTGTAGGCATGCAGGCACACAGGCAAGTTGCGTTGCGTTTGCCCCGTCCGTCCGTTCCCGTGGAAC
>Ga0247763_1002204_pt1 | contig 10111 bp, 6 predicted proteins | sample UWRJL141409B4_FD_179926 | JGI IMG/M metagenome (GOLD analysis project Ga0247763, IMG submission 179926) | Plant litter microbial communities from Arlington Agricultural Research Station in Wisconsin, United States - UWRJ-L141-409B-4 | ecosystem: Environmental > Terrestrial > Plant litter >... | reverse complement strand
AATGACGGCGGCGACGCAGACCGCCGAGCCGCGATCGAGCGTGACGAACCCGCGCGAGCGAGAGTCCGTTCGAGAGCTGCGGCGCTCGGTGCGCGAGGAGTTTCCCGAGCCCGAGCACGTCCAGCTCATCGACATGTACCTCAGCGAGCTGTCATTCCTGATGGATCCGGCGCCCGTCGAGAGCGCCTCGGGAGAGACCGCGCGCCACGAGGCGACGAGCGGGGCCACCGACGAAGACGCCGTGACGCTGCTCTGCAAGTTCGAGGACTATCTCGAGTCGATCCTCGTCGGGCGCTTCGCCAAGCGGTTGGGAGCCTGAGTGTCCGCCGAGCTGGGAGCGCTCGTCGAAGCCGGCCGGCGCGTGGCGCGACGGCTGGGGCACGCGCGGCTCGAGCCCGAGCACGTGCTGGTCGGCGCGCTCGAGCCCCCCTCCGCGCGCACCGGCGCCGCCTTGCGCGCCGCGAGCATCGACGTCGGGGCGCTGCGCGGCGTGCTGCTCGAACACGTGGCGCAGGCCTCGAGTGACAGCCCCGAGCTCGAGCCGGAGACGGGGCCCGCGCTGCACCACTACCTGGGGAGCGTCGCCGCCAGCGCGCGGCCTGCCAGCAGCGAAGGCATGCTCGCCGATCTGCTCGCGGCGCCGGCCCTGGCCGAGCAGCTGCGCGCCGAGGCGCTCGACGTCGACCTCTTGTGCCGGCTGCTCGCGAGCGATCCGGAGCCCGCGCTCGACAACGCCTACCCCGCCCTCTCGCGCTATGCCCTCGACGTCACCGAGCGCGCGCGCCGCGGCGAGCTCGACCCGGTGCTCGGGCGCGAAGAAGAGCTGGCGCAGCTGGTGCAGATCCTCACGCGGCGCCTGAAGAACAACCCGCTCATCGTGGGTGACCCCGGCGTCGGCAAGACGGCGCTCGTGGAGGGGTTGGCGGCGCTGATGATCGCCCAGCGCGTGCCCGAGTACATCGCCGACCACAGCGTGCTGTCGCTCGATCTCGGGCTCTTGCTCGCTGGCACGCGCTACCGCGGCGAGTTCGAGGAGCGCCTGAAGACCGTGCTCGGAGAGGTCGCGCGCACCGGCAAGGTGATCCTCTTCATCGACGAGATCCACATGCTGGTTGGGGCCGGCGCGGCCGCCGGCGGCGCCGACGCCGCCAACCTGCTCAAGCCGGCGCTGGCGCGCGGCGAGCTCAAGTGCATCGGCGCGACCACCCCGCGCGAATACCGGCTCAGCATCGAGAAAGACCAGGCGCTCAGCCGCCGCTTCCAGGTGCTGCAAGTGGCAGAGCCCGACGCCGAGCGCGCGCTCGCCATGCTGCGCGGGTTGCGCCCGGTGCTCGAGAAGCACCACGCGCTGCGCATCACCGAGGCCGCCCTGGCCGCGAGCGTCGAGCTCAGCCAGCGCTACATCACCGACCGCGCCTTGCCCGACAAGGCCATCGACGTGCTCGACCAGGCCGCTGCCATGCTGCGCGCCGAGCTCGCCTCGCGGCTCCCCGAGCTCGACGCGCTGCGCCGCCAGGTCGAGCTGCTGGAGCGGGCGAGCGCCGCGGCGTCGAGCGACCCGAACGCATCCGCTCCGAGCGACGCCGAAGCCGCGAGTGACCCCGGGGCACTGCACGACCCCGGGCCGCAGGGCGACCCCGAGGCGCAGCAGGACCCCCGAGCCCCAGGCGACTCCGTTGCTCCGATCGACTCCGATGATTCGCGCAACCCAGGCCCTTCGAGCGGCTCGGGTGGGCCTGGCGCTGACCGCCGGAGCGACGAGGCCGGCGCGCAGTCGCCGCACGACCCGCCCTCGTCATCGACGACCCCGGAGCGCGACCTGCCCGCCGCGCGCGCCGAGCTCAAGGCCGCGACCGCGCGCTGGCTTCAGCAGCGAGCGTTGCGCGCCGAGCTGAGCGCCGCGTCGCGCCAGCTCGCGGCGGCTCGCGTCGAGCTCGAGGCGGCGCTCGAGAACCGTGATTTCTCGCGCGTCGCGGGCCTCGAGCACCAGCGGCTCCCGGCGCTCGAGGCGCGCCTCGGCGAGCTGCGGGCGCGCCTCGGCGATCCACACGCCACGGAGCCCGAGGTGACCGAGCCTGCCGTGGCGCGCGTCGTGTCGCGGCTGACGGGCATCCCGACCGAAAAGCTGGGGCAGGCCGAAGCCGAGAAGCTGGCGCGGCTCGAGCAGACGCTCGGCGAGCGCGTCGTCGGGCAACCCGACGCCGTCGCGCACGTCAGCCGCGCCATCCGCCGCTCGCGCGCCAACCTGCGCGACCCCGCCAAGCCGATCGCGTCCTTCCTGCTGGTGGGCCCTACCGGCGTCGGCAAGACCGAGCTGTGCAAGGCGGTCGCCGAGTTCCTGTTTGGCGAGGCGAGCGCGCTCGTGCGGCTCGACATGAGCGAGTATCAGGAGAAGCACTCGGTGGCGCGGCTGATCGGCGCGCCGCCGGGATATATCGGCTTCGACCAGGGCGGCGAGCTCACGAACCGGGTACGGCGCAAGGCGTACTGCGTGGTGCTGTTCGACGAGGTCGAGAAGGCGCACCCCGATGTGTTCAACCTCCTGCTCCAGGTGCTGGACGAAGGGCACCTGATGGACAGCTCGGGCGTTCGCGTCGACTTCAAGAACACCATCTTGATGTTGACCTCGAACCTCGGCAGCGGCACCGACGCTTCCGCCAGCGACGACGGGCGCACGCTCGCCGAGCGCTGCGCCGCGGCCGTGAAGGCGCACTTCCGCCCCGAATTCTTGAACCGGCTCGACGAGACGGTCGTGTTCGACGCGCTCGAGGTCGCCTCGCTGGTGCCGATCGTGAAGAGCCAGCTCGAGAAGCTGCGCGAGCGGCTGCGGGCGCAGAAGATTCGGCTCGACTGGGCGCACGGTGCCTGCGAGGCGGTGGCGCGGCGGGCGTATGATCCCGAATACGGGGCGCGGCCGCTGGCGCGCTTCATTCGCGACGTCGTGCAGGACCCCATCGCGGAGCGCATCGTGGAGGGCTCGCTGGCGAGCGGGGGCGTGGTCTTTCTCACGAACGATCTGCGCTGCGCCGTGATCGGAGCGGGTGCGACGAGCCACTCGCGGTGAGCCACTCGCGAGCCGGGAAAGGAACGGCCGACCCCTCTTGGTCGCTCTCGCGACGAGCCCCCTCAGCGAGGCGCTCGATGCCCCCGACCGGCCCTGTGCGCCGCGGCGTCGCGGCGCGGCACGACGGTGCTGAGCAGCGGAGCGGGGGCGCGCGCGATGGCCGCGGCCTCGGCGAAGTGTCGAAGCCCCGCCTCGGTCGCTGCTTGCCAGGCCCCTCGCAGGTCGTTCGAGTCGTCGCCGCCGTCCAGCTCCAGGGCGACGTCGACGAGCGTGTCGACGAAGGCGCGCAGGTGGGCCTCCGTCAGGCCGTAGCTCGCGTGCCGGCCGCCCATGCGATCCAGCTCACCCCGCGAGTCGTCGTGACCCCGAGCGGCCTCGAGCAGGTGCCGGATCGCTGGCTTGATCAGCTCCACCTGGCTGTCGAACATCATGGATCCGAGCTTGTCGGCGACAGCCGGGTTGCTCCGCAGGCGCTCGTAGAACCGGGTGAGGAAGCTCTGGTCGTTGAGGCAGCGGCTGTAGCTGTCGAGCGCGATCTTCGCTGCCTGCGCCAGCTCGGATTCGGGGTGAACGGGATCGATCCGCATCGACTCTGCCAGCGGCCAGCTCTCGATCTCCTGCCGCACCGACTTGGTCGTGAAGTAGCGATCGCGAGGATCCTTCGAGAGCATGCGCATGATCGCGCTGGCCACCGGTTCCGGGCAGTACGGGCGCAGCTCGGTGATGGGGACGGGTGAATCGGTGCAGTGCCCGTGCATGATCATGTACGCCGAGCTGCCCACGAAGGGCGGTCGCCCGGTGAGCATTTCATAGAGGATGGCGCCGAGCGCATACTGATCCGACTGCGGCGTCGCCGGCAGGCCCTTGCACTGCTCGGGGCTCATGTAGCGCGCGTCCAGGAACAGGGCTCGAGCGGCGGTCGCCTCCGTGCCCTCGCTGAGCGCCGGCATGCCAAAGTCGCGCACGAGGGCCTTGTCGGTCTGCCTCTCGATCAAGATGTTGGTCGGGCTGAGGGCGCAATGGACGATGCGCTGGGTGTGGGCCGCGACCAGCGCGTCGGCGATGTTCCGGGCGATGTCCTTGATGCATCCGAGCGTCAGACGGGCTCGGTTCGTCGCGATGACCTGGGCCAGCGTGGTGCCGTCCACATAGTCGATGACGGTGCAGGCGATCGTGTCCAGCAGCCGCACGTCACGAATCCCCAGGATGTTGCGATGCGCGAGCTTGCGGGTGACCTCGATGTTCCCGCGGAACTCCGCATAGAACCCGGGCAACAGCAGGATGCCCGCGAGCGGAATGACCTTGAGCGCGACCAGACCGTACACGCGATGCTGCGCGCGAAACACGACAGACATGCGCCCCGTCCCGATGCGCTCGAGCACCTCACACTCTGCACCGAGCCGCCGATCGACCTCGCGCTGCAGCTCATCGAGCGCCTTGTCGAGCGGCTCGACGGCAGGCAGCTGGCGCGCGAGCGCGGCGAGCAACGCTTGCTTCGACGGAGGCGCGAGCTGCCCGGTGCTCGTCCACTGGCAGCGCAGCCGCTGCAGCTCTCCGAACCCGAGCGGCACGTCTTCCTCCGGCAGGTCGTCGATCACGAGCTGCAGCAGCGGCGTTTGCCTGGCCCGGCTCGCCTCGTCGCGGACGAACTCGCTCACGATCGAGTCTCGAGACCAGAGAACGATCACGACCTTCGCCTGCTTCAGCTCGGTGGCGATCCTGTCCCGATACGCGTCACCGACCTGGAGAAAGTCGCGATCGATGGCGACCGAAATGTGCTCACGCTTCAAGAACGACGCGATGGCTTCGGAGCGAGCTGCGTCCTTACTCGAGTAGCTGATAAAGACGTCCGCCAAGCCCCCTCCTTCAGATGAGGGAGGCGCCGGCGCGCCCCCCTGACGATCGAAACGGCATGTCTCGAGCCTTTCAGGAGCCGGGTTCGACGGCAAGCCATGCTCCACCTCGGCGCAAAAACTCCGCGGGCTGCCGAACGAAGCCCCTCCATCGGTTTCAGACGCCGTCTGCGGCGCATTGTCGCAACGGAACTGCCACGAGGGAACTGCCGCGAGGGAACTATCCCGACGGGATTGTCGCCAAAAATGCGGACTTTTGGCCCCGCGGAAGGCCCGGACCCCCGCGGGTGGCCCGCGCCGACCCGCTCGGCCGTCCATCGGCGGTGCGCGCTCGGGCCCGCGGCTCGCCGTTCCGCGATGGGGCGCCTCAGTGCGCGCTGCGGGGCGCGGTGAACCCGGTACAGACCCGGGGCATGATGCTCACGGGGGCGCGCTCGAGCTCGCGCAGCTACGACGAAAGTCGCGCCCCCCATCTTCCTCGCCCCACGTCGCCGCGAGCGATGGCTCGTCGCAGCTCGAGAGATAGAGGTAGCAGCCGAGGTCGAGGGCACCGAGCCAGAGGTAATCGGTCACCGCGGTGCAGTCGTCCCGCTCGAGGCAACGCTGCATGCAGGCGACCAGATCCGGCGCGTCCGTCTCCAGCACGTTGGGCCAGCCCGCGTTTTCGCAGCGCACCCACTCGCCGAGGAACTCGAACCGGCAGTCGCCCGGTGGAATCACCACCTCGGCGGGCGCGAGCTGGTCGAGGAGAGGACGCGACGTGTCGAGCTCTGCGCTGGGCAGGGGCGCCGGCTCGTCGCTGGGCGGGTCGATGATCGACGGGGCCGACGGAACGGTGAGCGACGCCCCGTCGTCGTGACCGAAGGCTGGCTCGGCGGAGGCTTCGTCGCCGGTTGCGCCAGCCGGCTTCGCCGCCGCCGTGACGGTCTCGATCGACGATGGCTCGTCGTCCCTCGGGGAATCGCCCTCTTCGAGGCCCCCCCCGGCATTCGCCCCGCACGCGAGCGCACCGACGAGCAGGCCCAGCCCTGCGACCCCGAGCCACGCGCGGGCGGGCCGCGCTCGTTCGACCGCCGACGCCTCGGCAATGATCCTCGCTCCCATGCGCGTGTGCATGTTAGCGGCTGGCTTCGGTCGCGCCAGCCGAGCCCGCCGCTCTCGCCCGTCGCCTTCGAGCAGGTCTACTCATGAGACACAGACCGTCCCACTGCGGTGCACCCGATACAGGCACGCGGTCTTCTCCGGCTGAGGCTGCAACGCGCTGGAGGCCGCGGATACCGAACGCTGGCAAGGCGGCGGCGACCCGCCCGCAGCGGCCGGCATTGCATCGCGCAACACCGGCCACCATGGCCCACCTCGGGCTCAGAGGGTCTGGAGGAAGGCGAGCAGGTCTTCCTTCTCGTTCGCGCGGAGCTGGGTGCCGAGCACCAGGTTGAAGAACTCGATGGTGTCTTCGAGCGTCAGCAGCCGATCGTCGTGGAGGTAGGGCGGCGAGTCCTTGATGCCGCGCAAGGGGAAGGTCTTGATGGGGCCGTCGGCGGAGGCGACCATGCCGTTGATGTTGGTCTGATCGTAGAAGCGCTCGACCCTGAGGTCGTGCATGAGGTGATCGGTGTAGAACGGAGGCTCGTGGCACGTAGAGCACTGCGCCTTGCCGAAGAACAGGTCTTCTCCGCGCAGCTCGGCAGCCGTCGCGAGCGCCGGGTCGAGCTTGCCGAACAGGCCGAGCTTCGGCGCGGGCGGAAAGTCGAGGATCTTCTGGAACTCGGCCATGTGGTGCACCTGGAGGCCGCGATCGAGCGGGCTCACGCCCTTCTTGGTAGCCAGCACGGGGTCGCCGTCGAAGTAGGCTGCGCGCTGCTCGAACTCCGTGAAATCTTCAATGCTCGAGAGCGCGCGCTGCGAGCCGAAGATCTGCTGGATGTTCGTGCCCCGCAGGGAGACGGTCTCGATGCGGTGGCGGAACTCTTGCGGGCGAATGTCACCGATGAGGTGAGTGGCCGCGTTGGTGTGCCCGTTGACGTGACAGTCGAAACAGGCGACGCCGAGGCTCGGGCGATCGGTGCGCCGATCGTCGATCAGGTTGAACTGCTGCTGCGGGAAGGGCGTGAGCAAGAGGCGAAGGCCGTCGAGCTGCTTCGGGTTGAGGATGCACTTGAAGAGCTCGAAGAAGTTGTCGGAGGTGACGAGCTGGCCCTGCGACACGTCACCCAGATCAGGCCGAGTCGTGAGGAAGATGGGAGGCGGGAACTCGGGCAGGAAGTGGTCGGGAATGTCGAAATCGAGATCGAAGCGCTGCAGATCACGCCCGGTCTGCGCCAGGATCTCTTCGATGGCGGGCGTCGGGAAGAGCATGCCGCCATCCGCGTGGTTGGGGTGCGGCAGCGGGAAGAAGCCCGCCGGGAAGAGGCCGCTGGCGCGGATCTGCTCGGGGGTCAGGCTCGCCAGCGACTCCCACGTGGTGCCGGCGGGCAGGCGCACGCGCACGCCGAGCTGCACCGGCTTGCCGCGCGTCATCGTCACGTCAGAGGGCTCGTCGCCCAGATCGTAGCGCTCTTCGAGCAGCGCCTGGTGGCGCGCCATCACCTCGGGTTTGCCAGCGATCTTCTCTGCGCGAATCGCCTCGAAGTCGACGTGTTGATCGCCCCCACCGTTCTGGTCACCGCACGTCATGGGCGCCGACGAGTCGAGTGAAGCGGTACCGATGGGCACCGTACCTGCCGACGGTGTGTCGAGAGGCGTGGATGCCCCCTCGCCCGCCGTCACCGCCGCGCTGAGCTCTTCCGTGCCTGGTGCGGTCAGAACGACGGCGTCACTGCCGCATCCCGCGGCGAGGAGGACCAGTGGTAGAGCGCGATGAGATGCTCGAGTCATTCTTTCTTTCTCCCGGTTCAGACTGGTTACGAATCTGTCGTGGATGATCTTTGCTTTGTGGCGAGAAGGCCGGTGCCAATGCTCGTCGTCCGATGCCTATCGATGCTGGGGCGACCGATGCCGGGGCGACCGATGACCTCCATCCTTGCTGTGCAGACAGGTCACGCGCGCTGGCATCAGCGACAGCAGCCGGGGTGCCCATGCGCTCTCACATCGTCCGATTCGCGTGAGCGAGCATCAACCCAGAGCAGACGAACGATCCGCGATCGCCCGAAGAACAAACCCGAGCGACTGCGCCAGACAGCGATCGACCCGTGCTCGATCGCCGCCCGCACGTTGCCCAACCGTCACGGTTCCAAACGCTGCGTTACGCCCGTGACAGGACTTGATCGAGCGCCGAGTTTCCGAGCAGGAAACGCCTTCGCTGCCGAGCAAATGTGGCTCGATGAGCGCCCGCACTCGCTCGACAGCGCAAGCCTCGCCGCCGTCACCTCGCACGTTAACCGAAGCCAGCCCTCCTGCCAAGGCACATCGACGAGCGCTTCATCTGCAGTGATACACCCACATCACGACAACTATCTGGCCCCCATCTCGACTGCCGACTCGGCCCTTACTTCGAAACTCCGCTGGTGCATCTCCGCGAGCGAGCGTCATCGCCCGGCAGGGGCCAGCGCTTCACGCGCATCGCGGTGTCGCGCGTCTCGACTCTTCGCTCGCGCGTTCGTGCCCAGCCTATCGAAACTTCATGATGCGCCAGCACCAACGCGCGCCGTCACCCACTTCTGCGCAGGCCGCGACGCCGTCTCGAATATCCATGACATCGGCGCGCTGCGACGGTGTCGCAGCAGTGATGCGAGGCGATCATGACGGCTCGCGTGGTGCGCGTCTGCCACGAGGTCGCAGCCAGTTTCGTCGCAGGGGCGCCGCCATTTGCGCACACGGCGAGGAGTTGGCTCACGACCGCCACGCTTCCCGTGCTCGTGACTCGGCTCGATCGAAGCAAGTGCAAGCGCGCAGATTCGCGCAGCGGATCGCATCAGACCTCGCTCGGACGCGGCCGCGGCGAATCGTCTCATGCCGATTGCCACCCGAGTCATGCGCGACCTGGATCAGCAGCCGCGCTGTATTGGCGAACACGTGCGAAGTCGCGAGTTAACGAGCGGAGCGCGCCCCAGCCGCCAGCGCCTCCCGCTCGGGCAACTTCTCCCAATTGCCGGATATTGGCGAATAACAGACGACGGCATGGGCGTTCGCTGCAAGTCGCTTCAGTGACACGGGCGGTATGCGGGCTGAGCACGACACGCGCAGCCGCTATCCAGCGCAACCGGCGGTTGCCGTGCAGGATGTTCAGCCCCCGACGCGACTCCGCATGCCGACGCCACGTACGACACCATCGGCGCCATCCGCCGTCGCGCCATGACCATGAGCCGCCCACGCTCGCGACCATCGGCTCATTCCGCAGCCGGCGCGGCTCGGGATGCGCCGACGTCGCCTCTTTGTTGCAACGTCCGACGGAGCCACGCCGACGCGAGACCCTTCCGGGTCGGCGGGTGAAGCGCCTCGGCGGAGCCGTGACGCAGGGCCTCGACTCTGCCGCCGGTGCCCTCGACGGCGCGACACGCACGCGCTGTTCCGACAGCGAGAGGACCGCAGCGTCCCGGTGGTTGTGCGCTTCGACGCGAGCCCGCCGCCGTCAGCGTGAGCTACGTGCTGGGCTCGAACACGCCGCTCGGTAGGGTACCTGCGCGTCATCGAGCGGAGTGCGTTAGAAGGCGTCGAGGCGATGGCGCTTCGAGGCACCCGCTGCCGCAATCGACACACACTTCGCCGCAGACCGCGTGGTGCGCCAGTAGCGGAGCGAGTAGATCGCTCTCGCCGTGCGGGACAGACTCGATGGCCATGTCGGACCTCTGGATGCGATCGCCATCCCCGGGAGAGCCGCGTTAACAATGCCGGCGCGCCCGCGATCCTCTCGGGGCTCGTCGTCAGCCGCAGCTGCATGTCACCCGCGCGGCAACTCGGCCTGCTCGGCGAGCGAGGCGCAGCGGCGATCGCGCGTACGGCCGTGACCGTGGACGAGCGCCTCGCCTCGACGTTCCACACAGCCATCACCGTCCAGCGATGGTTCTCGGTGGAGGCGTATTCGGTGGTGGGCGAAGCTGTGGAAGTCGGGCGTGAGCTCGTACGCGACGAGCGGTGGGTCGCCGTGGCTCACGGCGACGTTCGGGCACACCGACGCAGGCGCCGTCAGCGTGGTGCGACACACGGGGCTGTTCTGCCCCGCGCTCTCGTACGTGGACGCGCGCCTGCCGGGTCCCGA
>Ga0247763_1002203_pt1 | contig 10111 bp, 8 predicted proteins | sample UWRJL141409B4_FD_179926 | JGI IMG/M metagenome (GOLD analysis project Ga0247763, IMG submission 179926) | Plant litter microbial communities from Arlington Agricultural Research Station in Wisconsin, United States - UWRJ-L141-409B-4 | ecosystem: Environmental > Terrestrial > Plant litter >... | reverse complement strand
TTTTTGGTTTCGGTTTTGATGGTTCGGGATACTTGGGGTTGCTGGGGTGGCTTGGTTGGGTTGGGTATGTGGTTGGGCTGGCTTTTTGTGTGACTTGAGAAGAAGAAGAAAAGGTATTGAAAGGGGGGTGGGGGAGGGGGAGAGTAATACAGGGAGGGGGAGGGGGTGTGGTGAATGATTAAAGGGTCGTGAGGTTAGATCGAGTAAGGCTGGCTGGCTCAAGGTGGGGCGAAGTCGAGCAGATTTTATTTTGAGTAGGACCCAAGGGGAGAAGCAAGAGCAAGGAAGGATAAAGAGTAAGTGTAAAGAGTATATGTGGCGGAGCTAAATGAGGGCGATTCTCAGTGAGGTTGGAGACCAGGTAGATAGGTAGGTATTGAGGTGACGTTTATTAAGCCAAGTGAGGTTGAAGCGGCGGTAAATTGCGCTGAGAGGTCGGTGTAAGGCCGAGCGAGAGTGATGTCGACTTCGTGTGTGAAGTTGAGTGACAGGGTGTCAGGAAGGGTGTGAGAGCCTGAGTAGGTATTCTGATGATTTCCGTTGATGCGGAGGAGTTGAGTTTGGCTGTGTGGGATATTTTCTGCTTCTCCAGAGCGACGAGTAGAGTAGCAGACTTTATTGATTGATTGATTGCTGTGTTCCCAGGGAACAATTCTATGAGGGAACGCCGAATTCTCTGTCGGTTCGCCCTCAGGTATGTGAGAGAGAGGTAGATACTTCCAGGGAGTTTTGACTTTTTGAGAGTGGATAGGGTTGGAATGGGGATCCCCGAGTCAGAATTATCGGTGACGAGTTGGAAAAGAAAGCCCAAATGGGTTGCTCAAATAAGGGGCTGATGAGGAGCCTAAAAGATGAAGCGGGGGACGAGATTGGTCAGGTCGACTCTTGAGTAAATGCCATGAAAAGGGGTAATTATATTGTCTTGATTTCTGAGAGAGCAACTGAACACAACTTGGTTTCGTCCAGCGACCGAGGTCAAAGAAGAGTTGGTAGAGAAGAGAGAGAGGAGAATGAGAAGAGGGGAGAGACAGACAGGCGGGGTAAGGTAGAAACCTGAGTTCCCAAGTAAGACCGGCCATGGGTAAGGTAAGTTACCCAGTTCTGTATCCGGCCTTTTATTTCATGATAGTGACATGCCATGGGATAGGCTGGATTCAGCTGCACTCGAGACCAATGAGGAAGAGGTGTGGCTGGCCCTCACATGACGAGATGCAGCTCTTGATCGGTTTGATGCGTTTGTGTTAGCAAACCGATCATTGGAAGTAAGGTGAAAAAAGAGGCGGTACTGCGAGTTGGGGATGGTCGTCACAATGTAACTTGCGAGTGTTAACATAGCTACCGTAGGTAGCCAAGGTTGTGATGTTTACCCCACGGTTGTAAAACAACACTCTCTAAATGTCACTATCAGCTGTGTTTCCGAACACCATTTTATTAGCCCTCCAATCAAGCAATTCCAGTGGTGCCACCCTCTTACCTCTCTATTTCCTCTAGATCCTCTAACGCCCTGTAACCCTCCAATGCCCTCTAGTGTCTCCAATACCTCCCCTCTTTGATGCTCCGAGATCCAAACCCTTGTGCCCTTTCAGAAACGCCCTTTCTCTCTTTTGCAACCCCCGTAACAGAACCGGCAATCCAACTTCACAACTACAGCACACATGATACTGCCAACACCCAGTGATAGGTATCCCTCAACAAAATCCAAGCCCAGCAGCTTTGCTTCCCAGAAACACCCAGTTCCAGGCCTCCTCCTCCTCCTCCTCGTCATCGATGTGGAAAAAGCTCACACAGCCAAATACATCAACGTCAACCTCTACCGAGTATTCGTAGTCATACTGATTCTCGTGGAAGATGTTACCGACTTGGACGCGAGCGTTGCCCGCCGCCGTGAGGCGGCCGACGGCGTTGGCTGACATTTTTTCTCTCTTTCTATTTCCCTTTTCCCTCTTTTCGTCTCTGTCACGTTCTTGTATTCCCTAGCTCATCATGTTAGTTATATCGTGCCATGGTCGGTGGGACACACAAGTAAGGTAGGTAGGCAGGTAAGGTACCTTACCTGGGCAGTCGGGGAATCTCACTGTTCGCACCAAAAAGAATCACGTCAACCCACGAAACCACAAAAAGAAAGGCCAAAAAGGCGGAGGGACAAGAAACTAGAGAAGAACCAGAGAGGAACTTCCCCCTCTGTCCCTCTTCCCCAAAAAGAGAACCAACCCACCTACCTACCTACCCACCTTACGAAAAGCAAACTCCCCTCGAACTCGAACTCGAAGGAGCGGGGATCCAAAGGAGGACGCAAAACTTCCAAACCCGACGTGACGCTACCGCCGCTGCACCACCGCAATTACGGCTATCCACGTCCACTTCCACGTCCCCGTCACCGCTGGCATCCATCGCTTCGCATCTTCCCGTCTCGGCTCGTCTCGCGTCTCAACAGAAATTCGTACGTGGCTTTTTTGTGTAACCAATTGCAATAAGGGAATGTGTTTTTCTTAGTCACTAGCTCCGTGATGCTGTGAGATTGTCTGCGTCGAGGACAGTACAAGTGCCGTGACTTGCACGGTGCGGGTTCGGGTGCTGGGTAGGAGGGGGGGCGTTGGGGGAGATCGGGTAGGATGTCGGGAAGCGGGTAGGATGTCGGGAAGCAGGGAGGATGGAATCGCGAGAACGAGACTTGTTTTTTATTTTTATTTTTTATTTTTATTTTAAAAATGCGTAGTCGATTTTGAACTCGTGATGCTGGACTGTGTACATAATACGGAGGTAGCAAGCAGGGTGTTGCTGTTGGTGATGAGGTGACGTTGATGCCAAGCCGTTGGGATCAAGGCGGAACTGCTGCTTGGTATTAGACGCTGCGACTGGAGAAGCAGGTACCTATTGCCTACCTTCTAACTATGCCAAGAACACCAGAATGAGGGATTCTTGACATCTGCTCCTGGGGCGGAGTAGATGCAGAGGTCTTGATTAGAAAATTGGTACGTGGAAAACCGGACTAGAGTTGGGTGGTTAAACATTGTCCCCATGCCCTTGGGCCCATCGTGACCTACACCCCCACCTGCCAACCCTCGTCCATCAGACTCATTTTCTCTGTTCTCTTGACAGACTTGGGCCATTAACATTAACCCATTCATCCCATTAAAAGCCCGCTGTGGCCTATTAATAACCCATTGTAACCTAAAATCCGGGACACTCAAGTGAAACCAATCCTTCCAAACCCTAGGATGCCAAGCTCCAAGATACACACTCCCAACACCGGAAGAGACCCACCAGAATACTACAGCATATACCTAAAAACATCTTCCTCCCTCATACCAGCGACCAGCGCTTCTCCCTCGCCACCCTTGTCCATCTCAGCCTCATCCCATCGCCGATTCAATCTCCTCAGGTACCATCTCAACCCCCCCGCTAGCACAGCAACAGCCAACATCGCCGCGGCGCACGCTGTCATCCCTCGTTCATAGTATGGGCCATCCCTATCGGGATATAATCTCGTTCCCACCAGCGGCCCGCACTGTCCCACAGCCTGCAACAATGCAAACCCACTACCCTGCCTCGCCTCTCCACGCTGGTTATTTAGGCTCCACGCCACGGTTAACACCACAACGTTGAAGAATCCAATCGTGGCCGGATACACTGCCAAATAGCGAATCAAGCTTCCGGGCTCGAGACGCAGGAACGACGAGCCCGTGATAGCGAGCACGCCGTAGCCTGCTGCTGAGAACAGAGCATGGGCAATGAGCCAAGGCGAGCGTGCGGCTATGACGTCGCTGGCGTGCGCTGTGGCGAGAACAATCAAGAACGCGGCAAGGTAAGGTGGCGCGGCGAGAGCTTGCGCTGAGAGGGCTGAATGGCCCATGGCAGTAAGGATGGTGGGGAGAAAGACCGGGAGGGATGAATATGCCATGTTGGCGAGAAAAAAGATGGCGGCTGTGAGCCAGGCTACCGGATCCGAGAAGACAGCGAGCATATCACGGGCCCGTAATTTCTTTTCCTTGGTAGTATGTCGACATCTTTCTTTCTGCAGCCGGAGACGGGCAACTTTCTTCTGCCGTGGTGTAAGATAGGCTGCCGTCTCAGGCGAGTCGGGTATGACATGCCATGCCACAGCCGCCATAACCACCGACGGGAATCCTTCGATGAGAAAAAGTAACCTCCAAGAGGCGATGGGAGAAGACTCGCCCAACTTCATGATCAACCAGGCGAGCGAAGACGCAAACGTTGTAGCAAGCGGTGCGGCCGACACAAAGATTGCCGTCCGAAAAGCCAGCTCTCGCCGCTTGAAGAAGAACGAGAGGTAGAACGGGACGCCGGTGAAACCCGCCTCCCCAATGCCTAACAATGCCCTCAAGAAGATCAGCATTGGGTAGTTAACTACAACAGCCTGCAGCGATGCAGCCACGCCCCAGGACAAGACCAAGGCCGTGACGTAAATGTGTGCCGGAATCACCCTCCACAACAGCGCCATCCACTCAAAGCCGATATAAGTGAGATAAAACGCAGTCAGCGCCCACTCATAGCTGCCTTTCCCGGGCATCGGTTGGAGGTCGTCATCCATGCCTGCGACTCTTGCATTGCCAATATCTACTTGAGTCAGCACGGCAGCGTCACAGGGAAGGAACCCAGGAGACAAAAAAACCTACTCGACCGATCCAAAAAGCTCAACATATACAACCCCGCCACGAACACCACCAACCTCCGATCAAATTTCCTCACCACAACCCTCTCCTCGTCCGGCGTATACAACTGGAAAGTAGCTGTCGTTGAGTCGGATCCCCTCCTTCTTCTTCTCTTTCTCCTCGCCTTACTTCCTAACCGCATATCGATATCCCCTTGGGCTACTTCATCGTAGAGCTCATCCTCACTCTCGTATTCATGCTCATCAGCCCCACCAAAGTTGTTAAATTGCGGTTTGCTGCTAGTCCTACTCCTGTCCTGCAGCTCATACGCATCCCTCCCTTGCCCAAGGCCATGACGGGAATGTCCCACCTCACTATCCTCATCGCTATCCGGCGCCATGGCACCAGAAACCGCGCTGGCGTTGGCGCTGGTGTTAAACGATGAATGGGACGGCGTGTCCTGGCTAACCGGGCGTTGGCGTTGCAGTCCCGTGTCCGGCGCAAACTTAGACTCGGGATGGCTGTGCGTGTCGTTGGACATCGGACCAAGACAAGCACGGACCGAGACCGTCTGAGGGTTTATAGGTTCCAAGTTCGGATGATATGTAAGGGCCTAGTGAGGCAGGCGGGCAGGTGGCCTCTGTACCTATGTCTTGTCGCACTGCGCAAGCGTGACACGCGAAGGCTCAACTCTCGTCATTACCCCTTGCACGATGATGAATTGGGTAAGCGGAAGTTGAGTAGCACGCGGATGGATTGATTACCCGTCCGTGGAGAGGTCGTGCCGACGACCTGACTTCTCTCTTCGGATGTTCTGTTTCTGTGCGAGCTGGCAGATGTGGAGATTGGCCGTCGCACACGGAAGGGGCGATCTTGGGAGACTCTAGAATTCAAAGCTTAGAGTGGGGTTACCGCATCCTGAAGTCGAATGGGAATGGACCGCTGCACGAGATTCACGGCCAAACATTGGGGATAAACTTTGTTGCCAGCAGGCGCCGATGGTTCAATGTTTTGGACGCCACCGCCCGCACTTTCAGCCGGTTCAGGTGTGACGTCTGTAGATCGTTCCTTTCGAGTGGGGTATTCGTGCTCGAGTGTCCACTGCGAAGAACATATATACCTGAGTTACAGTGGGTGTCGTTTAAAAACGCCCAACGGCGTTTTCACAGCAAAAACAGCCAACTTTGCACATATGCCGCGCCACCACCAAGCAATTGAAAATATAAGAAAAATAATGCCCATAGATATCGGTGTTCTAACGAACATATTTTATCGCAGAGTTTGAAAATGAAAAATGCGGTCGGGGCTGCAGTGCAAAAAAAAAAAGGGGATTTTTCCTACCCCGCTGTAAGTCAAAATTACCCCACTATAATGCCCTGTAACGAAAAATTCAAAGTTCACTTTTTTCTAGAACAACTGCACAGTCTACATTTCTTTACCAAAATCATTAAAATAAAAGCATGAGTAATTTAAGCCAATTCTTTATAAGTCTGCAAATTTTGGGCTGCCCTTTGCACCTAAGGTTGTAGTGTTGCTGTGGATTGAAAGTATGAGTTTTGCCGTTTTTTGCTGTGATTTTCCAAGTTGGGGTTTTTTTTTCGGCGGTGACTGTAACACCCGCCTGAGCCACTCAGCATGTGAGCTCGCTAGGCGTGCCCTGCCAACTGAGCTCGAGCTGAGCTTAGCTAGACATGCCAAGCTTTCCCACACTCCTTTCACTATCATCAACCTACATTGTCATCTCACTCAAATCAAACGACATCACAATACGAAGTGAGCTGGATCCAGGCCGGTCTCTATTCCGCAAAGTCGTAAGATAGTCTACTCCATACAGAATCTAGCATTACAAGAGTGCCGACATAGAGAATCCCTTTGTAGATTGGTTCTTGATTTCTCTACAAACCCACGGAACCAGTGCCTTGCATGCCCCCCTACAGCTGTGACCGCGAACGCGCCCATTTTGCGCCCCGCGGCTTCTCTTCTGCGTTTAACATTTGTCATTGGGTACCCAACTGCTAAACGCAGCAAAGGGCATGCTCAACTCCAGTAATACTTGGCCTCCCAATTCCCACTCATCTTTCACACCGTTTTTCAATGCTGCCCTTCCACATGCGAAGATTCCTCTTTACACAAAGTCGCGCTGCGGGCTATCAACCACAGCAAGCGCTACGTCTTCTCCCAAGATAAAATTAAATAATAAAAACGCCTCAAAAAACCACCAGGTCCAAACCAGCAAAAAGTGGGCTTGGACCCTGCTGCGGTGGCGGGCTGTTGCTAAGTGTGCGGCAAGGGGCTTTACAGCAACCCAAATCCGCGAGTAGAATTGTAGTAGTCAAACATAATAAAAACAGCAAAGGGTTTTAGTCTGGACGGCCGAAAGAGCCGGCCGTCCATGTGACGAGAAGATGTCCGAGTTCGATGATTGGTAGCCAGGGTTTTCGGTCGCGGAAGTGAGATCCCGGCTGGAAAATACGGGTTGCTGAGAGAACGAGCCAGCTGAAGGGTATCCAAACGCAAAAAAAAAGAGTTATGCCCAGTAGAGTGTTGCCAGAGTAGAAAAGGGGTATGGCCGCTCATACCAGCTCGTTCAATCAGTTCCAGCCGAGCGAGTTCTCGGCGGCCACTGGCGCCGAAATGTACTGCGTGCGCGCCGAATTACCCATGCCGCTCCTGCCGCTACCATGACTGTTCCGGCCACCTGCCGCACCACCTGCCGCGCCACCAGCAGAACCACCTGCCACACCGCCGTAGCCGGTAAAGTCCCTGCTCAGCAGAGCACCACCCATGAGCGCGGGGCTGCTTCGTGGCGACTGTTGCATGTCTGACGGGTTGCTGATCGAGCTTGCCCGGCGGTGTGACTGCCTTTTCCTCTTATAACGACGAGCAATGATGAACATGGCTGCGCCGTAAGCGGCAGAGAGAACGACAGCTCCGCCGACAATACCGGCCGTTGTTCCCTGCTGCGACGATGTCTTGCCGCTGGGATTATCGTTGTTGAACGGATCGGTATTGCTACCAGGGCCGCCGGGAGAAGCTGTCCCACCCGGACCGGCGCCGGCCACAAGGCTGTCTGGGTACAAACCCACCGTAATATCGATGGCGGGGTTGATCTGCTTGGTGAAGTTGTAAAGAAGCAACTCGGGGTTGTTGTAGAGTGGTGAGGCCGGGATCTTGATATCCATCCGCAAAGCCTCAACGAGGGCTTTAGGGTACGTGACTATGCCGAGCGTCGTCATGTATCCCAGTGACGCACCCGTATCCAATGGGATCAACTTCTTCACCTGGATCTTGCTCAAATCAGCACCACCCGCATATGCGAGGGCTTTCGGAAGCAGGTTGAAGATTTGAGCAGCGACCTTTTGATCTCCAACCACGAATCTGTAGTTGTAGCCCTCAAGCAGACCAATCTGAATCGTCTCAGTGTCATCAGGCACCGGGCCAGTATCGGTTTCGGGAGTGATGGCCTTGGGAAAGGTGGTAGGGATGCCCGTGGCTGTTGTTGGTGCCAAACCCTGGGCAGTTGTTGAGGTTGGGTCCACGAGAATCGTTGTTGGGAGCCATGACTGGGACTGAGTTGTCTTGCCAAGATGGGGAATGCTCGTGACGAGACCAGTGGACTCATCAAATGTGGTCGTCGGAGTCGGGGCCGTAGTATTGGTGATTGTAACATTTGCCGAGGGCCCGAGACTGATGGTCGACTGTGGCGGCGGAGGTGGCTCAGTAATGGAGGGTGTCACTGTTGATTGGTGCGAGGTTACGGTCGAAGAAGCTGGCGGGGGCTCGGTCGTGTTCGAGCTCGGCGGTGGGGGGTCAACAGTAATAGTAGACTGCGGAGGAGGGGTTGTAGTCGACTCCGAGACGGTGACTGGAGGATCGGTGTGGCTGGGTGTCACTGTCACCGTGGGAGTCGGCGTCGTTTCGGTCGGGGGTGTTGCAGTTGGCGTGGGAGTTGTGGTGAGCGTAATGTCGGGAATCGTCACGGTCGGGAGCGTGACATCCGGCGTTTTCGTCTCCGTCGCCGTCGCATTCTGGAGCGGGTTTCCAACCAAGCTTGTTACACCCGACAGAATGTCGCTCAGAAGCGAGGAGACGGGATCGAGCGGGCGCTTTCTAGTCGTGGTTGCCTCATCTGTAGTTGGAGTCTTGGCCGCATCAGTGGTAGTCGGGCCCTTCGCCTCCTCTGTTGTTGAAGTTTTGGACTCCTCCGTGGTGGTCGTGCCAGTGATAATGCCAATAGGACCAATCGTGATACCTGCTGGGCTGGTCTCGGTCGTAGTCGGTTGCACCGAAATGATCGCATCGGACGTAGAGTTCTCGGGTGTGGGCAAAATCGGTCTTCCAGTGGGAGGATCGGAGATCTTGTCGGTATCGGTGGGTTTGGACTCGTCGGTGCTGGAAGCCTTGCCGGCGTTGGTGGGGCTCTTGTTTTCCGTCGTCTCGTCCGTGTTGGTGCTGTTCCCGCTGGAGGGTCCAGGAGTCGGCGCGGCGGCGGGTGGCACAAATACCGTGCTGTCAACGACGACGGTTGTCACCTTCGAATCGCCGCCACTCGGCGGATCCAGACCACCTCCTAGATTACCCTGAACATCCTGCCGTTTGGTCGACTGCGATCCCGTTGTCAACTCCTCCGAGCTGCTGGGTACGGGGGTGTCCGACGTTATCGTGACGTTGGTAAACTGGCGCTTGATGTGCCGTGGGTAGTAAAACCTCTTTGTCTCTTGTTGGGCGGCCACCGACGAGGCCGCCACGAGCGCGGCAACCAGAAACGAGGTCGTTCGCATCCTCTTTCTGATACTTATTCGGCATACGCTCTGCTGAAAGACACGATGGGGGTTGTTCGAGAGTTGGATCACGAAAGGTGTAGTATAATCTGGCCGCTCGGCGTCAGCGCCTGGAAAGGCGACGGCGACGTCGACAGCGAAGCGTTACTCACTTTGCCAGGAAATAAAATAAAAGAATGTACTTGACAAAGATGTCAACGAGCGTGATCTGTTTAGGTCGGCGTGTTAGCAAACTTCCACTCAGCCCCAAGTTCTCCGTCGCATTGATGATCTGCAGGATCGTCTCTTGTAGGCGGACTTGGTGGGCCGAGACGTGCCGTCCACCTCGTCTGCCTCTCGAAACTCATGCGAATTTCTCGAATACTGACATTTCAGTAGTGATTCTGTAGACACCCGGTGCGGGGTCTGTCGATTGTAATACGTAATGGTGTTCAAATGAGTGACTTGACGAAAAATCGTCAACGGGAAGGTGCCGAGGAGGCCTTCAGTTTGAGAAATCGGGGGTGCGCGTCCACGGTTTCATGACACGGCGGGCATTGGGAACGGCGCTGACCCTCCGGAGGTCGTCCTTCTAGCTCTAGAGTGGCGGCCGTTGACGAGAGCGCCCGAGAGCGTCAACGGGAAAGCGAGTCGTGATGGCGTTGAAAAGGAACGACGTCGCCAGAGAAGAGGATTGCCGGGATGCGGTGGCGGCGGGAAGGAGAGAAACGAAAGGAG
>Ga0247763_1002202_pt1 | contig 10113 bp, 3 predicted proteins | sample UWRJL141409B4_FD_179926 | JGI IMG/M metagenome (GOLD analysis project Ga0247763, IMG submission 179926) | Plant litter microbial communities from Arlington Agricultural Research Station in Wisconsin, United States - UWRJ-L141-409B-4 | ecosystem: Environmental > Terrestrial > Plant litter >... | reverse complement strand
ACATAAATCTCTCATGTGAAGTTCCATCCGGACTTCCGACAACTGTTTACAACATAGCTATGTCTTGTATGCTGTTATTGTCCGCCCTAGACACATTACCATAACCTCGCATCGGACCGTAAGATTCGCGGTTCCGAATCCCGGATTTGTACACCTTGGACGTGCATGGCTATGGCTCCTTACAAGTCATAGCTTACCCCCCTGCGTCCTCAGGAATAGGATTGGGACCCGGCATCCCGTCTTGGTGAGCTTGTTTGTCTCCATCATCTTGGCGGTGTCGCATACGGAGAGACACGAGACTAGGATGGAGGGAGGAAACCAGAACAGCAAAAAGACAAAAATCGTGGGTCGGAGTATAATGAGTTCACATATTCAGTTCAATTCGCTGCACGCACGGTACCATACATATGCGGTTGGAGATGCAGACATGTGTATGCATGTGTGGAAAATATATGCAGGAGTATATATATCCATACGTATATGCCCGAAAAGAAAAGAATAATAATAGCAATAATAAACATATATATATATATATATAGCCTACGCATGCAACAGATAATACATGACAGACATCAAGTACCAAACTAGAAAGTCGTCACTTAAACGCCGAACCAACAGCGCGAGCTGTCGTCATGCAAATGGTCTACGAGGGCAGTCGTTTATGCTTGCGTGAAAAAAGGTGCCCACAAGATCTATCTCAGTCTCAAAATCGACCTACGTCCTTGGTGGGTGGAGACTCCATGGCTATAGATGTGCGAAGAAAGAAAAAAGGTCAAGAACAAGAGACAAACCCCCATATAACAACTAGACATTTCCGACCCTCTCCCCCTTTGGGAGAAAAAAACGCTAACCAGACATGACCAGTGCCAGCAGAGCCATGCGGCAGTAGAGACCGTAACGCATCTGTGCTGGGGTCAGTACAGTGATCGGGGAATAGCATGCTGTCGCGAGACTCACCTGTCTGAAATATGCCGCACGATGGTCGTAATCCACCTCCTCAGCTACCTCCTCATTCCTCGGGAGAGGATGAAGGACTACCATGCTACTCTTCGCATGCTTCAGCGTGCTGTTATCAATCCTGTAAGAGTCTTTGACTCGCTCAAATTCTGCCAAGTCGGGGAAGCGCTCCTTTTGCACCCGAGTACAGTATAAGACGTCGCTTCGCGCCAGAATCTCAGGCGTGAGTGTCTCCGACTCGCACAGCAGTTGATCTGCTTCAATCAGCTGTGCACGGACGGCAGGCGGTAAGGTGAGAGACTTGGGCGAAACGAGTTGCACCTTGACTTTGTAGTGGCGGAGGAGATAAACGAGAGAGTGGACCGGTCTGCCGTACAGCATGTCACCAACAAAGGTAATGGTCAGACCCTGGACAGTGCCGAGCTCCTCGCGGATGGTGTAGAGATCGAGGAAAGCCTGAGTTGGGTGCTCCTTGCTACCATTGCCGCCGTTGATCACCGGCACGGGGCTGTATTGGCGGGCAACATCAACTGATTTCTCATCGGGGTGGCGGAGAACAACGGCATCTCCATAGCAGGCCAGAGTCCTGAGTGTATCCTGAAGGGTCTCACCCTTCTGCACCGATGAGACAGAGGTGGCAATCGCGACGGTCATGCCACCAAGACGCTGCATAGCGGTATCAAACGATGCCGAGGTGCGAGTTGAGGGCTCGTAGAAGAGCGTGCACAGCAACCGTCCACGGAGGATGTCCAGGGCACCGCCCTCGCGCTGCACGCCAAGTCGCATTTCCTGGGCCACAGTAAAGAGAAGGTGCAAATCGGCCCTCGTGTACTGCTTCACCGACAGCACATGCGACCTCTTGAAGGATGACGGGCCGAGGAGTAAATCCTGGAGCGCTGACCTAAACACTGGTTGGATGCCTAGACCAGGGGCCAGATCATCGATGACCGGGCCTCGGGCTGGTGATCCCAGGCCAGAGAGAGCAGCATCGATTCCCTTGACCGGTCGCGCGGGCCTAACGCCCAGTGTAGATGTGCGGCGTCCGGGGCGAGGGCTGTCAAGCTGAAGCGGTCTGGGGGTGGGGGACGTCACCACGACCGGGGGCGGCAAAGCTCCGTGAGTCGACATATCCTTGCCCAGCGGGGACACATCTAGCAGGGCCCCGTCGAGGCAGACAACTTGGCCTTGGAAAGTGACACGCTGGACGGCTCCCCGCATGGTCTTCCCAGTAAACGGCGACCAGTAAGTCGCAGCAGGAACAGTGTACGGGCGGTCGATCTCGACCTCGACGGATGCACCAACTTGTTCGTGGAGCTCAAAGATTTCGACGGGCTTGTCGTGAAGACGTGTCTTGATGTCGTCCAGAGTCAGTTTGCCCTCAGTGACCGAAGTCAACAGGAGCGGGAGGGCATCAGCAATCCCAATCGTCACATCAGTCGGCTTGCTGAGGAAGTGGGCGACCTGGTAAGGAAGGCTTCCAACGGAAAATACATCGATGGTTTCCAGATGCTCCCACAGGGCAGCCTGGTCCACGACAGTGGGTAGCAAGTCGCAACCGGGGAAGTCCTTCTGTGAGAGGTACAGCGAGTAGACGGAGACATCGCATGTGACCTTGAGACCCTTTTCTTTTCCAAGCGCGATCAGCTTGATATCCTCCTTGGTTGTCACAGCTGTAACATGGATGCGACGGTTGTGCAAGCTCGCAAGCAGAAGGATCGAAGCCAACTCGGTCTTTCTAGCATCAGTGATAATTGGCTTATGGGTAGGCCAAGCATCAAAATGCGCTTCCACCGTTGAGCAACTCGTGATATTGTCCGACAGGTGATGAAACGGGATGAAGAGTGATCCAACCTCGCCGGCAACGTGGCTGATCTGGTTGGCGTTCGCAGAGTTGGCCGTGATTGAGAGATTGAAGTCGCAGTAGCCGCCCTTCTTGCTATTCTGTTGGGCGATCTTGAGCGAGATCGCATCCGTGATCGACCCATCTTTTCCCAGCGGCGTGACACGAATCATGCTGAAGCCAGAGGCTATAGAGGCCTTGGTGACGCTTTGAAGATCGGTGCTTCCGACGGAGACGAGACCGGGAACAAAAGCTGCAATGTTGATGAGACCAGGGAGGTGGACAGTGCGGTGGCTCGTCTGGTAGTCCCGAAGGCTGATATCAAGATCAAAGTGTCTGGCAATTGCCTCGACCAAGATCTTTGCGTTCTTGACATTGGTGACTAGCGGAATCTGGTAATCAACAGCCATCCGACGCGTTTGGTAACCCTTGCTCATGTAGTTGGCTGGCCGCCTGTACTTGTTGTTCGACGGCAGGTTGATGTACAAGTCAATCATATTATTGGCCAGGTGTTGAGTGAGCGAGAATTCTGACTTCTGCTCGGCATCTGTGCCAAGGATCTCGAGATACTGGACGGGAATGTCGTGCTCCTGCAGGAAGTCAGCTGTTCCCGCAGTCGCGAAAAGCTTGTACCCCAACTTCTGGAGCTTGGCGACCGAGGGGAGCATCTCCTTCTTGTCCTTGTAACTTCCGATGGAGAGCAGAATGTTGTTCTTTGGGATCTTGAAGCCTGTGGATATCAAGGCCTTCAGATAGGCCTCATACTTGTCCGCTCCGAAAGATGCAACTTCACCAGTGGAGGCCATTTCGACACCCAAGACTGGATCAGCTCCAGACAGGCGCGAGAAACTAAACTGGGGGACCTTGACACCAACACAGCCCGCGGGGCGGTCGATGGGTGGATATTCCTCAAATGGGACATCCACAATAGCCTTGGTGGCCATCTCAATGAGGTCAACGCCCATAACTTTGGAGACAAAGGGGAAAGACCGAGACGCCCGGACGTTGCACTCAATCACCTTAATGTCATTGTCCTTAGCAATGAACTGAATGTTGAAGGGGCCTGTAACGTTGAGGGCGCTAGCAATCTTACGCGTAGCCTCTTCAATGCGTCGGATTGTGGTTTCTGAGAGATCTTGGGGAGGTAGAATAAGTGTAGCATCACCAGAATGGACGCCAGCATTCTCCACATGCTCCGAGATGAAGTGGCCAACGAGCTTGCCGTCCTTGGCCACTGCGTCCATCTCGATCTCCTTGGCATTCTCAATGTACTTGGTGATAACGACAGGGTGCTCCGGGGAAACATCGGCTGCTTGTTGCAGGTATGACTCAAGGTCCGCCTCTGAGTACACCGTATTCATGGCAGCACCCGAGAGCACGTACGACGGCCGAACCAATACCGGGTATGACACCTCCTGGCAGAAGTCTCTGGCTTTCTCAAAGCTAGTCAGTTCTTTCCACTTCGGCTGGTCCACCTCGATGCTATCGAGCATGCGCGAGAACTTATAACGGTTCTCGGCCGTATCAATCATCTCAGGTGAGGTGCCGAGAACCTTGACGCCAGCACGTAGCAGTGGAAGCGCGATGTTGTTGGGCGTTTGGCCACCCATGGCGCCTAAAACACCACTTGCGGATTCCAGCTGGTAAATATCAAGAACGGTCTCAAGGTTGATATTCTCAAAGTACAATTTGTCGGCTTCGTCATAATCGGTCGACACGGTCTCGGGGTTCATCTTGAGGAAGTTAGCTAGTGTGATCATTGAGGGGTAGCAGAATAAGAAAAACAGTGGATAGTAGGAACTATTGACTCACGTTGACCATAATAGTCTTGAAAGAGCACTCGCGAAGCGTGCGAATGGCCCGAACCGAGCACCAGTCGAATTCAACCGACGATCCGATCCGGTATACGCCAGACCCAAGGACCATGATGCCGTGGTCGTCAAAGGCGACGTCATGCTCGCTAGCGTTGTATGTAAGATACAGATAATTCGTGAAGGCTGGGAATTCAGCAGCGACAGTGTCGATCTGCTTTACCCACGGCAGAATGCCAGCTTCGAGACGCATGCGGCGCACGTTCAGCTCATTGGAATTCCAGAACTTGGCAAGCTGACGATCACAAAAACCAAGTTGCTTGGCTTGCAAGAGCAGCTCTGGTCGGCTCACTATGTCGGCAGTTTTGTATTGGGTCATCTTCCTACCAAAGTCGCTCAGGCCCTTGAGCTTGTGCAGAAACCACTGGTCAATCTTGGTCAGCTCCCAGATCCTCTCCACCGAATAGCCAGCGTGCATAGCATTGGCGATAGCAAACAGACGCTGATCTGAGGGTGTCTGGAGCTCGTCGTCGATCGACATAAGCGCCTTGGTCTCGTTGAAGCCAAGGTTGTGGAAGTCAATGGCTCGGATTGCCTTCTGGATGGCCTCCTCGAAGGTTCTGCCAATACTCATAACCTCACCAACACTCTTCATCGAGGACCCAAGCTGAGTGGAAACGCGCGTGAACTTCTTCAGATCCCAGCGAGGCATCTTGACAACCACGTAATCCAGCGAGGGCTCAAAGCACGCGCAAGTAACCTTGGTGACAGAGTTCGAGATTTCCTTGAGAGGGATACCAAGACCCAGCTTAGCGGCGATGAATGCAAGGGGATATCCGGTGGCCTTCGACGCTAGAGCCGAAGATCGTGAGAGTCTGGCGTTGACCTCGATGATGCAGTACTCTTTGGAAAAGGGGTTTAGTGCATACTGTATGTTGCACTCACCAACCACACCAAGGTGGCGGATGACATTGACTGCCGTGGTGCGGAGCATGTTGTAGTCCTCATCCGACAAGGTCTGAGAAGGTGCTACAACAATAGAGTCTCCAGTGTGAATACCAAGAGGGTCAAAGTTCTCCATATTGCAGACGGTAATACAGTTATCCTGGGCGTCCCGGACAACTTCGTACTCAATCTCCTTCCAGCCTTTCATGCTGCGCTCGATCAGGACCTGAGGGCTGGCAGCCAAGGCTTTGTTGCACAAATCAACCAGCTCCGCCTCGTTATTTGCAAAACCACTTCCAAGTCCGCCGAGAGCATAGGCTGCCCGCACGATGACAGGGAAGCCAATGTCTTGAACGACACGAATGGCTTCGCAGACGCTGCTAGCAGAAGCGGATTTGGCGCATTTCTCCCCAATCGACTCCATACTACGAGCAAAAAGTTCACGGTCTTCAGTCGTGATGATGGTGTCAATCGGTGTGCCGAGGACCTTGACCCCGAGTGTCTCAAACTCATCCTTGAGCTGGATGCCCACGGAGAGGGCCGTCTGCCCACCGAAGGTGCAGTAGATGGCGTCGGGTCGCTCGTAGATAATAACCTTGCGAACAAACTCGGCATTCACGGGCAGGAAGTAGACCTTGTCAGCCAGGCCCTTTGAGGTCTGGATGGTCGCAATATTAGGGTTGATGAGGACCGTGTAGATGCCCTCCTCCTTGAGCGCCTTGATAGCCTGGCTGCCCGAGTAGTCAAACTCTCCGGCCTGGCCGATACTGAGACCCCCGCTTCCCAGAACCAGAACCTTTCTGACCTGGGCGCGAGGGTGAAGGCGGTTGTTCTCCTCAACAGTACCACCAGGGAAATGTACAGGTTTGTCGAGCAAGCTGCTATCGCCGGCGCACTTCGCAACCGTGTCGATGAATACGTCGAAGAGGAACTCGGTGTCTCGAGGGCCTGGTGTGCTCTCTGGATGAAACTGAACGCTGAAGTAAGGCTTGTCTTCGTGCATAATACCCTCGTTGCTGCCGTCGTTGGCGTTGACGAAGAGTTCCTTCCAGCCTGCTGGCAGGGTTGTCGAATCGACGGCGAAACCGTGGTTCTGCGAGGTAATGTGACACTTCCCTGTCACCAAGCTTGTGCAGGGAATGTTGTGGCCACGGTTTCCGAACTTCATCTTTGTAGTCTTAGCACCAGCAGCCCGCGCGAGCAATTGGTGACCAAGGCAAATGCCGAAGACTGGGGTTTGATTTTTGGCCAGGGCTGACTCAATGCGGCTTACTGTCTTCTTCATCACAGCAGGATCACCGGGTCCGTTGGAAATGAACAGGCCGTCATAGCTCTCTCCGGCGAGGAAGTCATAGTCCCAAGGGCAGACCAGGACTTCAATGCCGCGTTTGAGGAAGCACCTCAGTTGGTTATACTTCATGCCGACATCGAGACAGAGGATACGAAGAGGACGACCGGACGAAGGGTGTTTGAGCGCGGACCCCTCGGGCGGGCTGTAAACTTTGGGATCCTTAACGGAAACTAAAAGGAGATGAGTATGAATACGGCTTTTAGTCCCTTCGAAACTCACCCTCTGCCACCAGATTCTTCGTATTGGGATTTACCCAATCAACCGTGTCAAAGTAGGGCCTCCAGTCCTCGTCGGTACTTGAGAGGTTCTGGGGGTGGCTGTTGCCATTTACGCCATTTGCCAAAGCCTTCTTCTGCTGCTGCATACGGCCGAGCATGCTGCCCTTCTCGCGGATTCGCTTGGTCAGCGCGCGCGTGTCGACGCCGTACATGGCCGGAATGTCCTGTTCCTTGAGCCATGTTCCCAGAGACGAGGTCGCAAGGAAGTGCGAGAAGTCTTCACCCGAGTACGAGGCCGTGACGAGGCCGGCGATGTGGATCTGAGAGGACTCGAAGTGCGCCGGCAGGTCTCCAAGCAGCTCGTCAAGCGTGGCCCTAGATGGGACACCGTAGTTGCCAACGAGCGGAAACGTAATAACAAGGATCTGGCCTCGGTAGGAAGGGTCGGTTATAGACTCGGGGTACCCAACCATGCCTGTCTGGAAAACAAGCTCTCCAGCGATGCTCCTGGGGGCGCCGAAGCTATAACCCTGATAGACAGAGCCATCCTCGAGCTCGAGACTGACCATCCCGCCGCTGTCAGTCTGGGAGAGGGGCATCGAGGCCGGGCGGTACACAAGGGACGTCATTGCGGCAGGCGCAAGACGGCGAGGGGGATGATGGCGGGAGAACGCAGTGACGACAAATGGTTTAGTGGGGCAGCTTGGGAGGATAGTTGGACTTTGTCGAACTGCTCAGGAGCTGCCTCCAGGCAATTTGCGACGCGTCTTTTGGAGTTGACAGGGGAGCTATCGTCTGTCTGTTCTCATGGCATAGGTATGAATGAGTTTCTTAGGGAGAGAGAAAAGAATAAAAAGAGTTTCGTGGTAGAGGAGAATTTTGAGTCGAGCTGCCCCGCGATCCGCCCCAAACCGCGCCCGCCAAAGATTTTCCAACTGCGGGGCCACCCGGTCGTTTTATGGGGCACTTGGGCGTGAAGGGCAAGGTGCATGCGGTGTTCATCGGAATTTTCACGGATTGGCCAATTATATTGCTCTTAACCTCGCCATCTAGTGGGGGTTCCCAGGTCTGGCATACCCCTGCAATTATGGATACACTAGTGTAGTTCGGTTGTCAAAATTCGAAAACATGAAATGCGATTTCTGTCCCAGATCTCAATGCGTGTTTAAGTGGCAGATCGGCGGTATTCCTAATAATCCGCGAAGCTATTTCGGAAACGGGCATTTTTCCGACTGCCTAGGACAGAATATCGAAACGGTAAACCATTCCAGGGACCGCAGACTCTTATTTACACTCGATGTAATGCGTCGAAGCCTGGGTGGCACCGACTGCTTCACCGCCCTGCTTGTCAGCGCAGCGGGGTTAATCGCTCAAGCGACGCCACCATTGGAAGGGAGGACGACCACCGAATGCAATGGGAGACTCGGATTGGCTACCCGCATCAGCAAGGCAGGTGAAGCGTAGAGAATAATGCCGCCCCTGATCCTCAAGATCATGTGGGCTGGTCTCCGGTGCTGGTTGAGGACGGAAATGTGGATCACGGCTCGGGGTGGGCCCTAAGCCGGCGCTCCGGGATCGGCTGTGAGAATTTGGAGGCCTTGACCCGTTTGAAAGCTCACCATCAAAGTTGGACGCCCACACAATCCAAACCCGTACATTTCCCGAGCGTGGCGCTCGTTATGTGTGCATCTGAGCATTGGATACGGCGCTTGGGAAGAAGCATATCAGGTCGCATATGTCGGCTGACGGATTCGTATTGATGCTGCACAGCATGATACCTTGCCCGTTTGTGCGGGCATGTTTCTGGACAATGGAGACGCTCTGTCTTGACCTCTGGTATTGATTCCGGTGGTGTTTACGGACTCATGCAGGGTACATGGTACAGGGATCGCCCACGCGGGGCGTACAGTAGGGTGGTGCCGCGGGCGAGTCAGAGGCCGTCGCCTCGATGCCGGAGTGGTGGCCCCGTTGAAGGAGGGACGGGACACAATGTCGCAGAAGGAGCCCAGGACGAGGACCCTTCACCGTCCCTCGATGCACAGCACAGATATGTGGCATAACATTATGAATATGGTCATGCGATTGACAGCTGCAGTTGGTAACACTGACAAACTGGCGACATGCAACCTGCGGGAAGGTGGGAGGCGGCAGATCAAATGAGGGGCGTTGAACCTGCTGATGTGGGATGGCGTCTGCCCGTTTGGCGAAGCGATGCTAGACCACTCCGGCGCGACTCTCGTGATGCGCTTGGCAGGATTCTAAGGCGACTCGGCTCGGGTAGCAGCAGCGCCCTGAAGTGCAAAGATACTTAGTCACCTATTCGCCTGCTCGCTGTGCAGACGACAGAGTAGTCGGTTCTTGGGGGTGATGCATGGAATATAGGGAAACTGCTCCCTAGAGAAGTTGCCCTCCGTTCCATGCCCATTTTGAGCGAATGGTTGATTTTCTCGTGTCACAGTGCCCAAGAAGCAGGGGTCCCCAGCCTCACTTTAGGCGCGCTTGCTGGGGAGTTCTTCTCCTGATCGTTGCCCTGGTCGTGACTTCCTCCACTTCCTCTGTGGTCTGGAGCTTCAGTTTAGAGTGCCCGGAGCAGTCGCGCTCCACGCGCGTTTAGGCCGCCTTCCATCACTCCGAGTTGTGGGTATACACTTCTGCATATCAATTGTATTTTTCCTCCGCGCGCTCGTTAGTCACTGTGATTTGCTCGGCGACTCCAACACTGGGCAACCCAGCTGCTACTTTTTGCATCGAGGACATACCCCCTGTCGATAGGCTCGGCGTGAAAGACCCCCTCTCGCCTCGCGGGTCGACTTCGTTGCCTCCTGCCCCCGAATAAATTGACACTCAGTTCCCCGTGTCTGCCTTTCATGGCGCTGTAGGACCGGCGACGAAGCGATTGGGCTGCCAGAGCCAGCTGGGAGGATGTTGTCCGGCTTGTTTCGGCCCTTCAACAAGGCCGCTTCTGATCAAGAAGACGACGATGTCGAGCAG
>Ga0247763_1002201_pt1 | contig 10117 bp, 4 predicted proteins | sample UWRJL141409B4_FD_179926 | JGI IMG/M metagenome (GOLD analysis project Ga0247763, IMG submission 179926) | Plant litter microbial communities from Arlington Agricultural Research Station in Wisconsin, United States - UWRJ-L141-409B-4 | ecosystem: Environmental > Terrestrial > Plant litter >... | reverse complement strand
GGAGTCACCGGGGACCTGTCATACAGCTTTCGCCATGGGCGGCGGCGCAGCTGTGTGTGCCACTGGTGTGCAACGGACAGGTCGCGAGCGTCAGGGATGCGCGCTACCCGAATGGGCTGGGCGGCCCACCGGTATTTCCATTGATCCATACGGGTGATGGGTTGACAAGGGAGCTGGCGGAACGTCACCCGTATGAGGCGCGGGGGAGAACAGTATGAAAACCGGACGGCCGGCGCCGGGCTTCGGGGGCCTGCGCGTGTGCCCTTTTCGCGAGGCCGAAGGTGTTTCGTTGCCGCGCATGTGCGGCAGGGGCCCGTCGCCACGGTGCCTGTCCTGTTTCGTCATTCGCCGTCCGCCGCAGGGCGGTTACTGCCTGCAGCCGGCGGTATGTTTTGGCTGCGCGGCGCTCAGGCGTGCGGCCTGCGCGCTTCAAACGGCCAAGGCTGCACGGCGCGCTCGTGCGGTTGCGAAGTTTCCGGTGACAAAGCTTGCTTGATACAGACGTCACGGCGGCCAGGGCGTCAGGACGTCCCGGGCGGCGCACGCCGGCAGATGTCGTCCTTCCGTGATCGAGCAGGGGCAGGTACCTATGAGCAGCACCTTGTCGGAGGCCGTGGTCGCGGGGGCGGGCGTTGAGGACCTCAAGGCCCTGCCCGTGCCCGAATCCTTCACGGCAGCCGTGGTGCGTGCCGGTGACGTCGGTATGTTTCACGGTGTCGACGACAAGGACGTACGCAAGTCCCTGTGCGTCGAAGAGGTGGCGATGCCGGAACTGGCTCCCGATGAGGCGCTGATCGCCGTCATGGCCAGTGCGATCAACTACAACACGGTGTGGACAGCCATGTTCGAGCCGTTGCCGACGTTCCAGTTCCTGAAGCAGCTGGGGCGGGCCGGCGGGTGGGAGGCACGCCACGACCTGCCCTATCACGTGGTGGGGTCGGACGCGTCGGGCGTGATCGTACGTACCGGTTCCTCGGTCCGCCGGTGGAGGGTCGGGGACCATGTGGTCGTCGCGCCGGCCTATGTCGACGAGCAGGATCCCGATACCCACCGGGACGGGATGCTGGGAGCGGGGCAGAAGGCCTGGGGCTTCGAGACGAACTTCGGCGGCCTGGCGCACTACGCCGTCGTACGGGCGAGTCAGCTGATGCCCAAGCCGGCGCTGCTGACATGGGAGGAGGCCGCCGCCAATCCCCTGTGTGCCAGCACCGCCTACCGCATGCTGGTCAGCGAACGCGGGGCACGGATGAAGCAGGGGGATGTGGTCCTCGTGTGGGGGGCGACCGGTGGCCTCGGCTCGTACGCCGTCCAGCTGGTGCGCAACGGCGGTGGGATTCCGGTCGGCGTGGTCAATTCCGCGGGGAAGGCGGATCTGCTGCGGTCGCTGGGCTGCGAGGCGGTCATCAACCGTTCGGACATCGAGGACGGTGACCCCACCGTGCTCGAGCGGCCGGAGGGGTGGAAGAAGATCGGCGCGGCCGTCCGCGAGGCGGTGGGCGAGGACCCGCACATCGTGTTCGAGCACGTGGGACGCAGGACGTTCGGGGCTTCGGTGTTCCTCGCCCGGCGCGGCGGGACCGTCATCACCTGCGGCTCCAGCACCGGATATGAGCACACCTACGACAACCGTTACCTGTGGATGCGTCTCAAACGGATCATCGGAAGCCACGGTGCCAATCTGCATGAACAGTGCGAGGTGAACCGGCTCTTCAGCCTGGGCCGTCTGGTGCCGGCGCTGTCGGAGACCTACGTTCTCGACGATGTGGGGGCGGCTGCGAGGAGCGTGCAGACCAATCAGCACATCGGCAAGGTCGGTGTGCTCTGTCTCGCGCCGGACCCCGGTCAGGGCGTGACGGACCCGCGGGCCCGCGCGAAGGTGGGCGAGGAGCGGCTGCGGGTCTTCCGGAGATGAGCGGGCCGGCGCCCGGGTATCGGGCGGTGTTCGGCGTGACGACCGGTCAGTGAGCTTTTCGGTGCTCAGGACCGCGTCCGCGACGCGGTGGCGCGGACGCTTGTCCCGGCGCCTCTTTCTTCGGCCCCGTGGGCGGCTGCGGAGGCAAGGGAGGAGCGGCTGCACCAGCGGGGGCGGCCGGACTACTGCTGAAGCGATCGGGGCGGCCCTGAGCGGAGGCGTCCGGGGAATGCGGGAGAGGTGTTCCACGGCTCCGGCGAGGGGGATGCGGGGGCTTTTCTTCCCGGCCATTGAATCGGTCATCCGTCCGGGAAACGCGCCCCTCGGTGCGCCCCCTCCGATCGGGTGACTGGAGATCACATCCCTTGCGGCATATGCCAACGCCTGCGTCACTGGAGGCATCCAACCGGTGGGCAGCCCTGCCTCTCGGGGGGCCACGGTTTCCGGTCCGGCCACTGCCTGCCCTACGCGTAGGGCAGGCCAGCGTCGGGCCTGACACCGCGATGGGCACCCCCCTGGAGGGATTGGATCCCCCGGCCGGCGCCGCTTCCGCGGCACCGGCCGGGCGGTTGGACGGCCCCTGCCGCAGCCAGGACCCCCGGACCGGTGCTGTATACCTGCTCCGCAGGCCCGGCGGCGCGCACGCCCTCGTGGCTCACACGTCGCCCGAGAGCACCCCCGGGCCCGGGGCCCGGGGCCCGGCCCGCACCCGTTGTCCGGGGCCCGGCCGTCACGCTCCTGGCGGGCGTCTCATCGATGGTTTCAGCGGCAAACCGGTGTGTCGCCCTGGTACTTCACCCCCCGTCCCGGCATGGTCGCTACCGTGCATCTCGATCTTGCTCATGTGAGGTGCGCGCAGGGGGAGCCGTGCTCGCGCAGCCGCACGGGGCCGGACGGCGGCCTTCCCCCGCCGACAGTCCCGCCCGCCCGGCAACCGCCGCACACCTGCCCCCGACCCGCCCTCCTCCCCGGCGTGGGGTCCGCCGCAAGCGACACGCTCCGGGAAGCCGGCGCACGCTCCGCACAGCCCGTCCGCCCGGGGCGTCACCGGGCGGTCGCCGACATGCCGGTCACGCACCGCACGCCTCACGGCACGTCGCCGCGGCAGCGATCCGGCCTGTGCCAGCCGGCTGCCGGCACCGCCTCATCCTGGGCTTGTCGCTTCGCTAAGGAGTCCCCGCAGCTCATGGCACCTGTCGCCGTATCCCCTTCCCCCGGTCGTGCACGGAGCAGACGCAGACCCCTCCTCGCCTGCTCCGTGCTGCTCGTCACCGTGCTGTCCGGCGCCGGGACCGCAGACGCCCGTCCGGGCGGGACGTCCCGCCCGGACGGGGCCGGTGCCCGCATCACCGCCGTCCGCGAGATCGACGCCCGTACACGGGACCTGACGGTCAGTTCCCCCGCGATGGGCAGTTCCGTCCCGGTCCGGGTCATCCTTCCGAGGAGCTGGAAGACGAACCGGCGGGCCACGTTCCCCGTGCTGTACATGCTGCACGGCGGGGACGACGACTACACCTCCTGGACGCGTGAGACGGACGTCGAGGCGCTCGCCGGGAAGTCCGACGTACTGGTCGTGATGCCCGACGGCGGCAGAGCCGGCTACTACAGCGACTGGCAGGTCGGCACCCCCCGCTGGGAGACCTTCCACACCGTCGAGCTGATCCGGCTCATGGAGAGGAAATACCGCGCCAACTCCTCCCGGGCCGTCATGGGTCTGTCCATGGGAGGTTTCGGCGCGCTCAACTACGCGGCGCGCCACCGGGGGATGTTCCGGTACGTGGCGTCGATGAGCTCCTACGTCGACCTCGACGACCCCGCGGTGCGTCTGTCCCTGGCGATCGACTCCGACAGGGAGGGCATCGACATCAGGCAGGTCTGGGGCGACCCCGACAAGAACGCCGACGTCTGGCGGGCCCACAACCCGTCGGCGGTGCCCGCCGCCTTCCGCGGGACGACCGTCCATCTCTCCGCGGGCAGCGGGGCGGCCGGACCGCTGGACAAGGGCCACACGCTCGACGTCGTGCTGGTGGGCGCGCTCGCCGAATCGCTGCTCCCCAGGCCGATGAGAAGGTTCGCCGCGTCACTTCGCGCGTCGGGCGTCAGGAGGACGACACATTTCTACAGGCCCGGGACGCATTCCTGGCCGTACTGGAACCGTGAACTGCACACCATCTGGCCCGCCGTCGAGCGGGCCCTCAGGTGAGGAGCGCCGCGAGCGCGGGCAGGGCCGCGGATCCGGAGGGGCAGGGGCGGCACCTGCCGGGTGCGGCGGGCGGTCGTTCGTCTCCGGCCGCGCCGGCCCACCGGGCGCACCGGGCTCCCGGCCCCGGTGCCGCACGGCGAACCCTGCGGCACCCGACACGGCCGGACCGCCGGCTCTCCGGTCCTGCGCCACCGCCGGCCCGGCCGGGGCGGACAGCCGCGGCCCCTTGGACGGCCCGCCGTCCCGGCCGAGGAGACCCGGACCGCCTTCCGCGGCGAACCCCCGTCCGCCGGGAGCCGGGCAGGTCGGCCGCCCGGGGGCAGCCGCTTGCACCCGTGGAGGCCGGGGATCACACAAAGAAGGCGGTGAGTTCGCGCACGATGTCGTCGGGGCGTTCCTCGGCGAGATAGTGTCCCGCCCCCTTCAGCTCGACGTAGCGTGCGTCTGCCGCAAGCCCCTCCATCTGCGCGACAATGAGCTCGTAGTACTTGCCCCCGATCACCAGCAGGGGCATCTCCAGTACCGGATAGTCCTTCAGATCGGCTATGTCCTGCTGAAAGGTCCGGTACCAGCCGTTCCCCCCGCGGATCGCGTCCGGTGTGTCGTACGCGGCGGCGTAGACGGCCCGCGCCTTCTCGCCGAAGGCACGGGGGTCCCCGCCCTGGAGGTCGATCAGCCAGTCGACGATGTACCGGAACCGTCCCACCAGGAGCTGCTCGGGCAGCTGGTCGAGCTGGTTGAACGCGAACCACCACGGTGCCGGTTGGCCCGGCTGGGGCAGCATGCGTATGTCGTTGAACACCTCGGTGGGATGACCGGCCTCCCACAGGGCGACCTTCCGGGCCGCCCCGGGATGGTTGGCGGCGAAACTGTGCGCCACCATCGACCCGATGTCCTCGCCCGCGATGTAGGCCTGCCGGTGTCCGAGGGTGCGAAGCAGCTCGTAGACGTCCCGGGCCATGGTCTTCTTGTCGTACCCGTCCGCGGGTTTGTCGGAGTCGCCCATGCCGCGCAGGTCGGGGGCGATGACCTGGTAGCGCCGTGCCAGCGGCGGCATGATCTTGTGGAACTGGTACCAGGTACGCGGCCATCCGGGAAGCAGGACCAGGGGGGCGCCCCGGCCTCCGGTGACGTAGTGCAGCCGCGTGCCGTTGACCTCGGCGAAGCGGCTCGTGAAGCCTTGGAGCATCGGCGTCCCCGGCCTGCGTGCCCCCGGAGCGGCCGCCGCGGTGCCGGCCGGGAGGCCGAGCAGCGCCGCAGCGCCGGCACCCGCGGTGACGCCGAGCAGGTCGCGCCTGCCAAGCCGGCGGGAGAGCTCGGGGTCGTCGGACTTCTTGGGGCTCATGAGCAGGACTCCTCTGTGTTCCAGGCGACTTCGCCCTGTCCGATCGGCGCGGAGCGGCACTGCGCGGGTGGTTGTCCCGGCGCGCGGGCGCATCCCGCCGCACCCCCGGCGGGGACCGGTCCCGGCCGCCGCCCCGGCCTTCGCCGGCGGCGGCCACGGCCGTCCCGCCCGTACCCTCCACACCCCTTCAGTACCGATCGGTCCCGATCGGCACGAGGAGGACTGTAGCACTTCAGAACCGATCGGTACTGAAAAGTTCGGGGAAGCCGCCGCGCCGCAGCGGGAGCCGCCGGCCGAGCTCGCGCAGACCGTGGAACCGCCGCCGGGCCGGGGCGGGCGCCGCCGCCCCCGGCCCGGCGCCGCCCGCCCCCGCCGCCGAACGCGCTGCCGCGGCAGCGCCCTTGAGGCTCCGGCAGGCCGGGCACGTCGGCCTCGCCCGGCCGACGGGACCTGCCCTCCGGTTGCCTCCTTCGACCGGCGGGGCGGCCGTCGCGGCGGGGAAGACGCGGCGGGCCGCACCGGGATGACGCATCGTCGGCGGGCGGTGTCAAAAGTCTTGACAACGATGTCAGGCCCGTGATCTAGTCCGCTTCCATCCAGCCGGGTGCCGCTGGTTGCGCTGCGAAGGAGAGCTCACCGCGATGACCTGCACACCGTCTCCTGCCCGTGCGTGAGACGAGCAGAGATACGAGCGCCGTGCCCTCCCGGGCCGGCGTTCCGTCCTGTGCTCCTGGTCCGTTCGCCCACGGGCAAAGCCGTCGCCGGCGAGCTGTCACCGGCGGCGGCGCAAAGGCGTGTGCGTCCGGTGCGCGCGTCGCGCACGCCCGGACCGTGCGAAAGCCGTCTCCCCCGCGGACACCTGCACACCGTCCGATCAGTCCCTGCCCCGACGCCCCGTACCCGAGCCCTGCGCGTGTGACCGCCCCGAAGGGGGCCACCCCGTTGGCCGCTCGGAGATCACCCCTCAGGCCGCGCAGCGCCTGACGGGTGAGGAACAGGAGATTCGCTTCCATGCACAGACCTCTTCACCGACTGCGCAACCGCGCGTCGGCGGTCCTCGCCGCGCTGCTCGTCGCCGGCGGTGTCCTGGGCCCGGCGCCGGCCGTCGCCCAGGGCCCCGCCGCCGCTCCCCGGCTCACCTCCCTGGTCAACCCGTTCATCGGCACACAGAACTTCGGCAACACCTTTCCCGGTGCGAGTGCCCCCTTCGGCATGGTCCAGGTCAGCCCGGACACCGGCGGCCAGGGCGGCTACGACTACCAGCAGGACAGGATCCACGGATTCAGCCAGACCCATCTCTCCGGTGTCGGCTGCTCCGTCATGGGCGAGCTGCCGCTCATGCCGACGACCGGAGCGGTCGACAGCGTCGATCCCGATGCCTACCGTTCCGCCTACTCGCACGACGACGAGGACGCCGAACCCGGCTACTACCGCGTCGGGTTGAAGACGTACGGCATCGACGCCGAGCTGACCGCCACGCCCCGCACGGGATGGCAGCGCTACACGTTCCCCTCGACCGGCCGTGCCAACGTCCTGTTCAACACGGGCAGGGCCAACCAGAAGGTGTACGGCTCGGAGGTGCATGTCGTCGGTGACCGGACGGTCGAGGGCCGTGTCGAAGCGGGCAACTTCTGCGCGGGCAAGGACCGGCACACCGTCTACTTCACGGCGACCTTCGACAGGCCCTTCGCCTCGCACGGCACCTGGCGCGGTACCACGCGCACTCCCGGTGAGCGGGACGCGGCCGGCGAGGGCGGGAACGGTGCCTGGGTGACCTTCGACGCCGAAGCCGACCATGATGTCGTCGTCAAGGTGGGGCTCTCCTACACCGGCACCGAGGGTGCCCGCAAGAACCTGAAGGCGGAGACGGACGACTCGTACGACTTCGACGCCACGCGCACGGCGCTGCAGGCGAGCTGGGAGCGTCAGCTCGGCGCCGTGCAGATCGGCGGCGGGCCGGCCGAGCGGCAGCGCGCGTTCTACTCGGCGCTCTACCACGCGCAGCTGCACCCGAACCTGGCCGGGGACGTCGACGGCCGGTATGCGGGCTTCGACGGGAAGACCCATACCGCGTCCGGGTTCACGCCCTACCAGAACCTGTCGCTGTGGGACACCCACCGGCCGCAGAACCAGCTGCTCCAGATGCTGCAGCCGAAGGTCGCCCGGGATGTCGCGCTGTCGGTCGTCGCGATCGGACGGGACGGCGGCTGGCTGCCGCGCTGGTCGCTCGCCAACAGCGAGACCAACATCATGACCGGTGATCCGGTGACTCCCTTCCTGGTCGAGGCGTGGTCCAAGGGGCTGCTCAAGGGCTACGAGAAGGAGGCCTACGCGCTCCTCCGGAAGAACGCCCTCGGCACGCCGCCGGACGGCTCTCCCTACAACGGCCGTGCGGGAGCCGACGCGTACCAGGAGCGCGGCTACATACCCAGCGGGCTGGAACCGGGGAAGGACTGTCCGGACAAGGGCGGCGACAACGACTGCCGTCATCCCGCTTCGGCGACCCTGGAGTACGCGGCGGCGGACGCGTCGCTGGCGCTGATGGCCAGGGGGCTGGGGCACGGCGCGGACGCCCGGCTGTTCGCGGCGCGCGGCCAGTGGTACCGGAACCTGTGGGATTCCTCCATCGGGCAGTTCCGGCCGCGCACGGCCGACGGGACCTGGCTGACGCCCTACGACCCCGTCGAGGCGGGCCACCAGTTCCATGAGGGCGGCGCCCACCAGTACCAGTGGCTGGTGCCCCAGGACCCGGCCGGGCTCGTCTCCCTGATGGGCGGCAGGCGGGAGACCGAGAAGCGGCTCGACGCCTTCTTCGCCTACGACGAACTCCTCGCGGACCCTGCCGGAACCGCCCGCAACGACTGGATCTCGGCACCGTACGACTACTACGGGAAGCCGACCTACAACCCCAACAACGAGCCCGATCTGCACTCCCCGTACATGTACCTGTGGGCCGGCGCACCCGCGAAGACCGCCACCGTGGTCCGCGCCGCGATGACGCTCTTCACGGACGGGCCCGACGGCATGACCGGCAACGACGACCTGGGCACCATGTCGGCCTGGTACGTCTTCTCCTCCCTGGGCCTGTACCCGACGACGAACGGTGGCGACTTCCTCGCCGTCTCCAGCCCGCAGTTCCCGTCGGCGGTCATCCGCATCGGCGCCCACGGGAAGGAACAGGGCGGCACCCTGACCGTCAGGGCACCGGGTACGAGCGACAGCCGACGCTATGTGCAGCAGGCGAAGTTCGGCGGGAAGAACCTGCGCGCCACCTGGCTGGACTGGGACGCGGTCGCCAAGGGCGGAGACCTCGCCTTCGAGATGGCAGACAGGCCGTCGGCATGGGGGACGGGCAAGGGCGCCGAGCCGCCGTCCGTGAACCGCGCGGCGGCCGATTCCCGCCGGCACCTCGACGCCTCCCTGCGCACCGGCTCCGACGTCCTGCCGACGGCCGACAGCGCGCAGAGCGTCCGTCTGAAGCTGGACGTGATGGGCCAGTCCCCCGGCACACTGCGGGTGGACGTCCGTGCGAAGGCCCCCAGCGGATGGACCGCGAAGGCCTCCGGGCCCTTCTCGCTCAGGTCCTCCCGGCTTCCGGTCCAGCGGACCGCGACGGTGGACGTGCGTGTGCCGGCCGGAACCGCGCCCGGTACGTACCCCGTGCGGATCACGGCGACCGCGAAGGGCGTGAAGGGCGTGGAGCGGGTCGCGACCGTGGAGGTGCGCGCCGCGGCCCGCTGCGCGGCGGATCCCGGCGGGCAGTGTGCCGTCGGCCTCGGCAAGGAGGCCAACCATGACGGAACCGCGACCGTCGCGGCCTCAGGCGAGGGCGACTTCGACGGGTCGGGATGGAGTTTCGACGGTGATCTGCTGCCCGCGGCGGGTCCGGTCGTCTGGGACGGCGTGACCTACGACGCTCCCGATCCGTCCGGGACGGCGGCCAACTTCGTCGAGGCCCGCGGTCAGGCCATGCTGCTTCCGGGCGGGTCGTACGGTGCGCTGCGGCTGGTCGCCGTCGCCCACCACGGCCCGGTGACGACCATGCTCACCGTCCGCTACACCGACGGGACCAGCGCCGAGGTGCCGGTCGCCGTGGGCGACTGGGCGGGAGCGGCGCCGCAGGGCACTTCCGTGGCGCTGGAGATGCCGCACCGGATCAAGCGCGGGCAGGGTGTGGACGGCCCGCCGGTGCGTCTGTTCGGTGCCTCCGCGGACCTGGACGCGTCGAAGACGGTGCGTTCGGTCGGTCTGCAGAACGATCCTCGGGTGCAGATCTACGCGGTCACTCTCCGGTAGGGCCGCGTACGTTCCCCGGCCCCGGCCTTCCGGCCGGGAGGCCGGTCGGCGGCAGCGTGACCGCGGTGGTCACGCTGCCGCCTGCCTGTGCAGGGGCTGCCATGAGCCGGAGGTTCGGGATCGTTCCCCCCGTTCACCGGCCTGAGGCCGTCTCCGCTTCGGGAGACCGCTGCCGTGGCCGTCTCCTTCCGGGGCGGTGACGGCCGCGGTGCGCGGGCCTTGCGGGCGGGCCTGGGCTGTGGAGTGTGCACGGCCCCGGCGGACGGCGCGCCGTCCGTGTCCCCGGGCCGTGTGCGCGGCGGGCGGGGCGCGGGCGGCGGCATCGACGGCCCGTGCGGCTTCCCGGCGGCGGCCGCGAGGC
>Ga0247763_1002199_pt1 | contig 10127 bp, 9 predicted proteins | sample UWRJL141409B4_FD_179926 | JGI IMG/M metagenome (GOLD analysis project Ga0247763, IMG submission 179926) | Plant litter microbial communities from Arlington Agricultural Research Station in Wisconsin, United States - UWRJ-L141-409B-4 | ecosystem: Environmental > Terrestrial > Plant litter >... | reverse complement strand
TGAGACGTCAAGGGCGTGCGGGCGTGAGACTGACTCTGGACCTGTCCTGGGACCGCGGGCACGAGTACGCCCCTTCACCCGTCTCCGAGTCCGGCGACGATCTGACCCCGGCCGAGAAGAAGGCCGCTGACGCCGCCACCATCAGGGGCGAGGTGCCCGAAGCCCGGGACAGCCGGAGCGACCGGGCCATCGCCTCCTGCGTCGGCAGCGCCCGCCGTGAACAGCTCACGGCCTATGTCGCGCCGCCCGCGCTGCTGTTCATCGACGGGCCGGACGCCGTCAGTGTGCCGGGCTTCGACCTGTCACCGGCGAACACCACACGCATCGTCGGGGTCACCGGCCTCGTCCTGGCAGTCACCGTCGGCGTCTCGGTCATCGCCGGAACCCGCCTCGTGCGGCCCCTTCTCGCGCTCACGGGCGCCGCCCAACGGATGAGGGAAGGCCTTGACTCGGCACCGGTACCCGTCGGCCCGGACAACGAGATCGGACGGCTGACGGCGGCCTTCAACGACATGGTCGTCCATCGCACCCGGCTGGAGAAGCAGCGCAAGGTCATGGTCAGTGACGTGGCCCACGAGCTGCGTACTCCGCTGAGCAACATCCGCGGCTGGCTGGAGGCGGCACAGGACGGTCTGGCCGACCCGGACCCGCTCTTCGTCTCCTCGCTCCTCGAAGAAGCCGTACAGCTCCAGCACATCATCGACGATCTCCAGGACCTGGGAGCGGCCGACGCGGGCGCCCTGCGGCTGCACCCCGAGCCGGTCCGCGCCGACGAACTGCTCGGCCAGGTCGCCGCGGCGTACCAGGCACCGGCCGAGACCGCCGGTGTCGCACTCACCGTCTCCGCGACGCCGCCCGGCCCGCCGGGACCGTCCCTGTACGCCGATCCGGTCCGGCTGCGCCAGGCGGTGAGCAATCTTGTCTCCAACGCGGTGCGTCACACACCGTCGGGGGGCCGGGTCACGATGCGTTCGTACGTCACCGGTCACGGGGGCGAAGTGGCCCTGGAGGTGTCGGACACCGGCAGCGGTATCCCGGCGGACGACATTCCTCATGTGTTCGACCGCTTCTGGCGTGCGGAGAAGTCCCGCAACCGGAGCACCGGTGGCAGTGGCCTCGGCCTGGCCATCGTGCTCAAACTCGCCGAGGCGCAGGGCGGGACGGCGACGGTGACGAGCACCGAGGGCGAGGGGGCGGTCTTCACCCTGGTGCTGCCCGCGGCACCCCGTGGGGCCGCATCCGGTGGGGCCGCATCCGGCGGGACGGAGGACGGCCCGGCCTCGGCCGAGGATTCCGGGGCGGGCGTCACACCGTCCTGATGCGATCGACATGACGTTCTGACAGCTTCCTCACAAGCGGCCACCAGTCTGGGCCCTGCCCGGAACCTGGTGCGATTCGGCATCCAGGTACCACCGAGACCGGGCTGGAACTGGAGCCACACATGTCCCCTCGCCACCGCATGCGCCTGGTGATCCTGCCGGCTGTCGTGACCGGCGCGTTGCTGCTTCCGGCCTCCGCGGCCCTCGCCTCGGACGGGAAGCCGACACCGTCGGCGTCGGACGGGACGCCCGCCGGCCTGTCCGCCGAAGAGAAGAAGGCCGCGGACGAGAGGACGCTCGCGGAAGAGAAGAAGCGCGGTGCGGACGACACCAGGAGGACGCCACGCGGCGGCGTCGACGCGGGTGAGGCTCCGGCCACGGACCCCGGAACGGGCCCCCTCGTGGGCTCGGCCGTCGGAGCGCTGGTGCTGGCGGGCGCCGGCACCCTCGTCCTGCGCCGCCGCTCGACGAGGTAGCGGAAAGCTGCCCCGGCACAACGGTGGCGCCGTCCTCCACGGGGCGGTGCCACCGCGTACCTGCCTGGCGCCGCGTCCGCGCTCAAGAGCCTCCTGTGTCCGGCGCTCGGATCGTGACGACCGACGCCTTGGCGCTCACTTCCTCGTAGGGCCTGGTCCGACGGCAGGCCCCGGTGCCCTGTTCTGGAGAGTTCCGTGTTCCTTGCCCGCCGTCCGCCACGGAGCCCCGGCATCCGGCCGGCCCCTCGTGCGACCCTCCTCGCCGCCGCGGTACTCGTGACGGTGACCGGCTGCTCGTCCACACCGGCCACGACCGGCCCGGCCACCGCCGACCGCCCCGCTGCCGGCACCCCTTCGCCGCGGGCACCCCGGCAGGCCGGGCAACCCCCGGCGCCCGTGGAGGTCTCCATTCCCTCCATCGGCGTGACGAGCTCCCTGATGGAACTCGGTCTCAACGCCGACGGGACCGTCGAAGTGCCCCCACCGGAGAAGGGGATGACCGCAGGCTGGTACACCGGCGGTGCGGTGCCGGGTGACGCCGGAGCCGCCGTCATCATCGGCCACAACGACACCCGGTTCGGCAAGGCCGTGTTTCACGACCTCAGGAAGGTCGCGAAAGGCGCGGATGTCACGGTCGGCGACGCCGGGGGCGCGGTGGCGCGTTTCAGGGTCACGGGCACGGAGAGCGTCGACAAGGACTCCTTCCCCACCGACAGGGTCTACGGGGACACACGGGATCACGTCCTACGGTTGATCACCTGCGACGGAGACTTCGACGCCCAGGGGCATCCGGTGAACAACCTCATCGTCTACGCGACACTGGTCTGACACGCGGCAGCCTGTCGCGTGGCCGTCGGCTCGAAGGAGAGGCATGCGGAGCCGGTCCGGTCCGCGCCCCCGCCATGGGCAGGTGCGGCGAGGAGAACTCCGCGCCGGTGAGGCGGCACAACCACCCGGGGTCCGCCCGAGCGCCGAGCGCCGCCGGATCGTCCTGGTCTTCGGCCCCCGGGACCGGTTCCTCGTCGAAATGTCACCATGCGAGGGGCCCGTGGGGCGGGAGCAGGGCGGCCGGGCCGGCGGTCCGGGATCTGTTTCGCCCACCGGGCGGCCACGGCACAGCGCGTAGGCTGCCGGCATGCTTCCCGATCTGGATCTGCGCCTGGTCCGGTACTTCACGGTCGTCGCCGAGCGGCTGAACTTCGCCCGCGCGGCCGAGGAACTGCGGGTCGCCCAGCCCTCCCTGAGCCGTCAGATCCAGCGGCTGGAGAACACCCTCGGCGTACGTCTGCTGGAGCGCACCACCCAGGGCAGCCGGCTCACCGCCGCGGGCGCGGCGTTCCTCCCCCAGGCGCACCGGCTGCTGCACGGCGCCCAGCGGGCGGTGCTCACCGCGCGCGCCGCGGGGCCGGGGCACACGATCACCATCGGGTACGCCGACGACCTGATCGTCACGCCGGCTGTACGCGACCTGCGGCACCGGTATCCCGACGCCCACGTCCGCACCCGTCACCTCGGCTCGCAGGACGCCGGTACGCTGCTCGACGGGGAGATCGACGCACTGGTCATCCGCACGCCGCTGCCGATCCCGGCCGACGACCTCGACCTGACGGTCCTCTACACCGAGCCCCGGGTCCTGCTCGTTCCCGCATCCCACCGCCTCGCCGGCAAGGAGTCGGTCACCGTCGCGGACATCTCCGCGGAACCACTCGTCGGCTGCACCGGCATGGGCGCCGACTGGACCGCGTTCTGGCGGCTCGAACCCCGGCCGGACAGCGATACCGCCCCGCTCGGCCCCACGCTTGCCGACACCTACGACGACAAGCTCGAGGCCGTCGCCGAGGGCAGTGCCGTCGCGGTCGTCCCGGCCGGCGACCGGCGCTTCACCCTCCGGCCCGGCCTCGTCGGCGTTCCCCTCGACGAGGCCGAGCCCTCCCAGGTCGTCGTGGCCACCCGCGCCGCGGACACCAGCCACCTCGTCGCGGAGTTCGCCAAGTCCGCGGAGAAGCTTCTCGTCCGCCCCGCCTGACCCCCGCTCCATCCGGCCGGCCCCCGCTCCATCCGTCATGCAACGCCTGCATGACGGGTTGCGGAACAGGTCTTGGACGCGACAGCCGGCAGACCGTTGGCTGGTCACATGACCGTCGACTACCGCGCACAGACCGTTCTGCTCACCGGGGCCGGCTCCGGGATCGGAGCCGCCTTCGCCCGTGCCCTGGCCGCACGCGGTTCGAACCTCGTGATCGTCGCCCGGCGCGCCGAGCGGCTGGCATCGATGGCGGACGAGCTGCGCCGCACCACCGATGCCCGGATCGAGGCAATCCCGGCCGACCTCTCCCACCCGGACGCCGCAGGCGAGCTTCGGCAGGCGGTCGCCGATCGGGGCCTCCACGTCACGAGCCTGATCAACAACGCCGGCTTCGGCTCCTTCGCCCTCTTCACCGACGCGGACCCCGCCCATCTCGCTGCCGAGATCGCCGTCGACGCCATGGCACCGGTGCAGCTGACCGCGGCGTTCCTGCCCCAGATGGTGGACGCGGGCAACGGCTTCATCATCAACCTCGCCAGCGTCTCCGCCTACTTCCCCGCGCCCCGGATGGCCGTCTACGGAGCCACCAAGGCATTCGTGCTCAGCTTCACCGAGTCCCTGTGGACGGAACTGCGCGGCACCGGCCTCACCGCGTTCGCCCTCTCGCCCGGCGCCACCGCCACCGAATTCACCACAGGGATGGGACCGGACGCCGGGGTGCTGACCGCCGGGAGGCTGCGCACGCCGGAGGACGTCGTCAGCACAGCCCTGCGCCACCTGGAGTGCCGCGACCCCGGTCCGGCTGTCATCGACGGGCGCTTCAACCAGCTCGGCGTGTTCATGAGCCGGTTCATGAGCCGGCGCCGGAGCGCCCTGATGATGGCGCGCGTCTTCGACCCCGGCCGCCGGTCCCCCGCGCGGCCCGCCGGGTGATCCGGATGTGCCCTGTGCGGTGAGGTACGGGAACCGTCGTATCGGCGGACGCCGGCGCCGGGCCCGGGAGAGGTCCGGTGGTTTCGGGTACCGCGTTCGTGGCGAGGGCCGCGTCGGCGCCGGCCGGACGCCCGCAGGACGGGTTCGATCGTCCAACGGCACCGTCCCGCCGGACCCGGAGCCGCGCGAACGGTCGGCTCAGGTCACCGAGCGCATCACCTCCTCCAGGTTCCGCTCGCCTTCGCGGGTCTGGGCGCCGGCCGCGAGCCCGCCCCGCAAGGCCGTCTCCGCGGCGGGTTTCGCGAACTGGCCCGCCCAGGCCTCGTGCTCCCGGAGCATCCCGGCGGCCAGGTCCTGCGGCGGCAGGGCCTGCTTGGCGGCCGCGATCGTGCCGTCCGGCAGGTCGGCGATGTTCCGGGCGATCCGGTCGACGAACGTGTCGATCTCGTCGGCCGGCACCGCCCGGTTGATCCAGCCGTACCGTTCGGCCGTCCGCGCGTCGAAGAGGTCCGCGCCGAGGACGATCTCCAGAGCGCGGTTCCGGCCGACCCGGTTCAACAGGTACTGCGTGCCGCCCCCGCCGGGCACGATGCCCCCGAGCGCCTCGATCTGGCCGAGCCCCGCCCGGCCGATCGCCCCGAAGCTCAAGTCCGCCGCCGTGACGAACTCGGCCCCGCCCCCGCGGGCCAGTCCGGCCAGCTTGACGATCGTCACCTGGGGCAGCGTGCGCAGCGCCTCGCCGAGTGCCTGGAACACATTGAGTCCGGCGGGTGCTCCGGCGGTCGGATCGGCGGTGGCGTTCTCGTCGTCCACCAGGGTGAAGTCGACATGGGCGAGGAAGAACTCGGGGTCGGCACTCTCGAACACGACGACCTGGGTGTCCGCGTCCTCCCGCACCCCTTCCAACAGCGCCGCCAGGTCGCCCATCAGGGTCAGGCCGAGCACGTTCACCGGCGGATTGTCGATGACGACCCTGAGTACCCCGCGGTCGCCGGTCACGCGCAAGGTGTCGAAGGCCCCGGGGGAGCGGAAAGTGGGACGGCTCATGCCGATCTCCGTTCTGGGCAGGCGGCGGAAGCCGAGTGAGGGCTACCGACCTGCTAGGTATGTGATGTATACCTACCTTCCAAGGTGCTTCCCCGAGGGTCAATAAGGCACTTTCCGCATCGTAAGGATCACGGAGGATACCCAGGATGACCGAGCTCTCCGGCGCCGACCGGGTCTTCAGCGTGGACTGCCCGAGCCGGCCGATCCTGGACCAGATCGCGGACAAGTGGTCGGTGATGGCCATGGCCGTGCTCGAGGAGCCCCGGCGCTTCAACGAGATCAAGCGCCGGCTCGAAGGGGTGACGCAGCGCGTGCTCACCCACACCCTGCGCAGGCTGGAGCGCAACGGCATGATCGCGCGACGGGTGCTGCCCACCTCACCGATCGGGGTGGAGTACTCGCTCACCCCGCTCGGCCGGTCGTTGCAGGAACCATTCGCTCATCTCTACGGCTGGGCGGTCGAGCACGCCGGTGAGATCCAGCAGCGGCAGCGGGACTACGACGCGCGCATCGCCTCTTCGGCAGAGCCCGGCGTGCGCTGACCAGCGGTACGCCGCACCGCCTGCCCCAGCACGCCCACGGGGGAGTCCGTCGCCGCCGAGCGGCCGGCCGGGCCGCGTCGTCCGGCAGGGTCGCCTCTCGCCCGTCCACCCCGTCCACCCCGTCCACCCGGTCCACCCGGCCACCGCTCCGCGGAAACGAGCACGGAGGACGCGGCGGCGTTCCACCCGGCGGCCGGGTGGAACGCGGCGCGGGGCACCGGCGAGAAGCGCCGTGGCAACGCCGAGGACTCCCGGTGGCCCCGAGCCCGGGAGCGGGCGACCGCCGGGAAACTGCCCGGTCCTCGGGGGTGACTGCGGCCGGGAACGCGACGGCCGCGCTTGCGCCTGGTGTCACTGCAGGGTCTGGCATCCACGTCCCAGCCGGGCCGGGGCCCGTCGTACCACTGTACGAAGGATGGAGAAGAGCCGAGGATCCGCTCCGTGAGGGGGCCCGCGATCACCCTCGCTATGCTCGCTTCATGCCGGAGGCGGGATGCAGAGGGCGAACCGCCGTCGACGGTCTGCCGGGGAAGCGGGGAGTACGGCTGCCGGGCGGAACTCCCCGGCTTCTCTCCGGGGCCGTCGACGGCGGGTCGGGGCGTGGCACCCGTCCTACGGCGGTGGACCGCATGGCTGAAGAGATGGGTGGCCCGGAAAGATGCTGAGAGAGGTCACCGCGACCCGCTATGTCGCGCCCCTGCGTGCGGGCGGTTCGCTGCCGGGGCTGGTCGAGGCCGACGACCTCGGGACGTACGTGGTCAAGTTCACCGGCTCCGCGCAGGGGCGCAAGGCGCTGGTCGCCGAGGTGATCGTCGGCGAACTGGCGCGCGCCCTGGGACTGCGGTTCCCCGAACTGGTGCTGGTGCGCTTCGATCCCGCGGTCGCCGCGCACGAACCGCACCAGGAGGTGCAGGACCTGCTGCACGCCAGCGCCGGGCTCAATCTCGGCATGGACTATCTGCCGGGTGCCCGGGACTTCACACCGGAGGTCGCGGCGGCGTTCGACGTCGACCCCCTGGAGGCGGGCCGGATCATCTGGCTGGACGCCCTCACGGTCAACGTCGACCGCACGACGCACAGCTCGAACCTGATGATCTGGCCCACGCTCGGCGTCGCGCCCCCGAAGCTGTGGCTGATCGACCACGGCGCGGCCCTGGTCTTCCACCACCGCTGGGACGCCTCGTCGCCGGAGAAGGCGTACGACTTCCGGCGGCACGCGCTCGGCGGTCAGACCCCCGACACCCTCGCGGCCGACGCCGAGCTGGCGCCCAGGGTGACGGAGGAGCTGCTGCGCGCGGTCACGGCTGAGGTGCCCGACGCCTGGCTCGCCGACGAGCCGGGTTTCGCCACCCCCGACGAGGTCCGCGGGGCGTATGCCGGCTACCTCCTCGCCCGGACCCGGGCGTCCGCGGCCTGGCTGCCCACCGGGTTTCCCACCCGTGAGCAACTCGCGGACGAGGACGCCCGCCGGGCCGCGCAAACGCGGCAGGACCGCCCGAACTGGCTCAAGCGGGTCCCCGACCTGCACGGAAAACCGTCCGCGGAACAGGATTGGTCGGTACACCTCGGATGACCCCGGAGAACGCGCAGAACGCGCAGGCAGCCCACAGCACGCGCGCCGCGAACGGGCGGCCGCACCGGGTGCAGATCGAGTACTGCACCCGGTGCCGCTGGCTGCCCCGGGCCGCCTGGCTCGCCCAGGAACTCCTCACGACCTTCGAGCAGGAGCTGACCGAGCTCGTGCTCAGGCCCGGCACCGGTGGCGTCTTCGTCGTGCGCGTCGACGACGAGGTGGTCTGGGACCGTCGCGAGCAGGGTTTCCCCGAGCCGACCGCGGTGAAGCGCCTGGTACGCGACCGGGTGGCCCCGGAAAAGTCCCTGGGACACTCGGACAGGTAGTGCGTGCGGCCGGCCGGTGGGTGCCGCCCGGCCGGCCGCGCGTACGGGAGCGGCCCGCTCAGCCGTCCAGCCGCTCGTAGGCCGGCAGGGTCAGGAAGTCCGCGTAGTCCTCGTCCAGCGCCACCGTCAGCAGCAGATCGTGGGCCTGCTGCCAGCGGCCGGCCGCGAAGGCCTCCTCACCTGCTTCGGCGCGGATGTCCGCCAGCTCCCGGGCCGCGATCTCGCGGGCCAGCTCGGGCGTGGCCCGCACGGTCCCGCCGTCGTGCCCGAACTCGACGCCCGCGTTGATCCACTGCCAGATCTGCGAGCGCGAGATCTCCGCCGTGGCCGCGTCCTCCATCAGGTTGAAGATCGCGACGGCGCCCTGGCCGCGCAGCCAGGACTCGATGTAACGGATGCCGACCTGGACGGCGTTGACCAGTCCGCCGTACGTGGGCCGGGCGTCGAGCGAGTCGACGGCGATGAGGTCGGCGGCCTTCACGTCGACGTCCTCGCGCAGTCGGTCCTTCTGGTGCGGCCGGTCGCCGAGCACGGCGTCGAACGAGGCCGTCGCGACGGGGACCAGATCCGGATGCGCGACCCAGGAACCGTCGAACCCGTCGGCCGCCTCACGGTCCTTGTCGGCCTTGACCTTCTCGAAAGCGACCTTGTTGACCTCCTCGTCCCGCCGGGACGGGATGAACGCCGCCATGCCGCCGATCGCGTGCGCCCCGCGCCGATGGCAGGTGCGGACGAGCAGTTCGGTGTACGCGCGCATGAACGGGGCCGTCATCGTGACCGCGTTGCGGTCCGGGAGGACGAACCTCCGCCCGCCGTCGCGGAAGTTCTTGACGATGGAGAAGAGGTAGTCCCAGCGGCCCGCGTTCAGCCCCGACGCGTGGTCGCGGAGTTCGTAGAGGATCTCCTCCATCTCGTAGGCGGCCGTGATCGTCTCGATCAGGACGGTCGCGCGGACGGTGCCCTGTGGGATGCCCACGTAGTCCTGGGCGAAGACGAACACCTCGTTCCAGAGGCGCGCCTCCAGATACGATTCGGTCTTCGGGAGGTAGAAGTACGGTCCCTTGCCGAGGTCCAGCAGACGCTGGGCGTTGTGGAAGAAGTACAGGCCGAAGTCGACGAGCGCGCCCGGGACCGGGATGCCGTCGGCGTCCGTGAGGTGGCGCTCGTCGAGGTGCCAGCCCCGCGGGCGCATCACGACCGTGGCCAGCTCCTCCGGTGCTCCGAGAGCGTACGACTTGCCGGTGCGCTCGTCGGTGAAGTCGATGCGGCGGGTGTAGGCGTCGGCCAGGTTGACCTGCCCGAGGACCACGTTCTCCCAGGTGGGCGCGGACGCGTCCTCGAAGTCCGCGAGCCACACCCGGGCGCCCGAGTTGAGCGCGTTGACGGTCATCCTGCGGTCGGTGGGCCCGGTGATCTCGACCCGGCGGTCGTTCAGGGCCTCCGGCGACGGTGCCACCCGCCACGAGTCGTCGGCGCGGACGGCGGCCGTCTCCGGGAGGAAGTCGAGGGTGGACGTCCGGGCGATCTCGGCCCGGCGCTCGGCGCGCCGGGCGAGAAGCTCGTTCCGGCGGGGCGTGAACCGCCGGTGCAGCTCGGCGAGGAAGGAGAGGGCGTCGTCGGTGAGGACCTCCTCCTGCCGGGGCAGGGGCTCCGCGACGACGGCCAGTGGGGAGGACGGCGCTGGTGCGGACATGAGCTGTCACTTCCTTCAGCGAACGTGGCACCGGGTGCCGGTCGACCGGATGCGGCGGTGAACGCGCTCGAACAGGCCGGGCGCTTCTGGCCAGTGGATAGTAGTTTTCTCATGGTGGAAGTTCAATGTCGCGTCGGTGTCCCGCCTCCCGTGTCAGGGAGAAGGACGGCCGTCCGGGGAAGGCGTCGGGCC
>Ga0247763_1002198_pt1 | contig 10139 bp, 14 predicted proteins | sample UWRJL141409B4_FD_179926 | JGI IMG/M metagenome (GOLD analysis project Ga0247763, IMG submission 179926) | Plant litter microbial communities from Arlington Agricultural Research Station in Wisconsin, United States - UWRJ-L141-409B-4 | ecosystem: Environmental > Terrestrial > Plant litter >... | reverse complement strand
ACCGTACTCCGTCCTTCCAGTCGTGCAACGCCAAGAGTCAAAATGGAGGATCTTCACAACCACTTTGGACATCGCCAACTCTGGGAGAAGTGGGATGTCAGCAAAGCCGCAACCTTCAGGATCACCGAGATATGGGGCCACGACGACATGCCGGTATCAGCTGTTGAGTCTCGGCCCATTCAAGCGCTATCCCTCGACAACTGGCTGGAAGAACCGTCACAGAAATATATCTTGACAGGCCAGCATACGCGCATCCTTCGCCTCGTGTGGGTCGGACTAGATCCGGAATCATCACATGCATCACGACGTAGCCCCTCGACGAGGGAGTTGCAGCAGCTACTTGATCGCTGGGACTTGCAGGAAGGATACGATTATGCACTTAGCTGCTTTGCTGGCGTGTCGTCTTTACCTCCGCGGCAAGATGCACGGATTTTTACCGCAACTTACCATCCAAAGTTGGCGGTGGCATGGTCCCACAGGATTGTCGATGGGGGTAGGCCAGAAACACGGGCTGTGGTCTTTGCTGAAGGTGAGGAACGCGCCGAGTTGTTGCGCGTGCTTCAGTCAAAATGGAGTCCCTCTCTTGTCGGTCATGCCATGTTTCCAGCATTCTTGTGCAGTCTCATGCTAAGTCAAGAATTGGACACGACACTTGAGGACATTAAGGAAGTGGTTCGCAACGTCGAGGCACGAACAGGTCATCATCGGTTCAGCACGCGTCGACAGACTCGGCCAGCCGCGGGCGAATTGGGATCTCTCTCTGCGGAAATGAGCGGCTGCAGTGCAAAGCTCGCCAATGGTACTCGCAAGCTCAAAGTCGTCGAGACTTTGAATGCTTTTATGCTTCAACATGCAGGAGGAGGAGCCGATGCACCGTCCGGGAGACCAGACGAGGAGAAGAAGAACATAAAGGATGGGAACCAACCCAGGGCGTATGTGACGCAGGACATATTCCGCAGCAGACCCGAGTCAACAAGTCATCATCATCGCCCAGAACCATCACCGTCCAAAATCTTAACGCACCATCTTGGCCTCCTCCGTGACCGGGCGGAAATGCAATCCGTCGATAGTGCCTACGTCCAACAACGGGTACAGGTCCAGATTGCCGCACTGTTCCATCTCATTGCCCAACAAGACAACGCCATCGCATTCGAGACCGCCTCAGCAACACGCAGCATCGCCAAAGATAGCCTACAGGACTCGTCTTCAATGAAGATGCTCGCGCTCGTCGCCATGTTTTTCCTCCCAGGGAGTTTCGTCGCCGCTCTCTTTTCCGCACCGCTATTTGATTGGGACGCCGCCTCGTCGTCATCGTCTATTTCCGTCGGAACGCGTCCGCAGTTTGCGCTCTTTTGGGCAGTGGCTATCCCTCTTACCGTGGCAACATTTGCGCTCTATGCCATGTGGATTGTGATGCAAAAGAAGCGACTTGTGCGTCGACTGAAGGGCAGTGAGGTGTGAATCCTAGTATTAGATCTAGTGCGTACCTCGGTACGGGCCGGTGGGGGAGATCAATGGACAATGGCCAGTCGGGTGGTGGCGGCGGACTGGACCAGACAAGTGGGACTGACAATGGGGGCTTCGTTGTTCCGCATTGGAGTGACGGAAATTAGCTTTGTATGGAAATGGATGGGGCAGGATGACGAATTTTGTTTCCATTATGCTGTGGATCCCCACGTTCATGACATGGAACAACCATGTGAAGTGGGTAGCGATTTTTACAGACCAGACACATGCCCAAACGGCGAAACGGTCAAACGGTCACTCTTAATCCACAAACAACAAAAAACATGGTGGGATGATCCTATTTCAAGCACAGACACCAGACGACTGCATCGGATGATGGAAAACCATCCCCGTGTGAATTTTTTTGCTAGTAACTTTCTTGGCGGACTATAAATGCCATGTTGGAGGGAGCCTCAATGTGGCCAATGTCATCTTTGGGTCCAGTCTAGTCTCGTTAGTGCCTGGGAAGATGCAACGCTGTCAATTGCCGCATGATTTGGGTGGATATGTCCTGCATGCGTATGCTGACTCTTGCATACTACCCTACCAGGCCCTAGTTAAGTATGAAGGTAGGTAGGCGCCTGACTAGGCGTGTGGGTTGGAGTGATCTAGAAATGTCATCAACACCATTGATCACCATGGGTTTGACACATTTGCTGACCATTGACAGTGGATTTTTCCATAACTATGGGCGCAGGCAGTTGGAAACCCCACGGAAAGCTCCAATCGCTAACCGTCGCTAAAAGACCGCTAGGGCAAAGGGTGTCCACCCAAACCACGTTTTTTTTTCCCAGTCGGTCCACCGTCCCACCGTCCAAAAACGAAAACGGCCTTCATACCCACTCGTCCACTCATGTCCGGGCAGACATCCGAACTCTACAGCCGACTTGGCGGGTAGCAATGTCGTGGGGCTCTAGCTCCAGTCTCTCTGCTGGGACTGGACCATTTCGTTTTCCTTGGTCTGGTCCTGGTCCGGTCCTTGCCTGGTCTGGCATTGACGATGTTACGATCGATGGGCTTCTAGCGGACACGAGCGAGATTGGCTATTCCAATTCCAGAAAACAATACTAGCCCAGCCTAGGCTACGAGAGAGAGAGAGAGAGAGAGAGAGAGAGAGAGAGAGAGAGAGAGAGAGAAGCGAATACGCTTAGCAGGCTTCCACTTTGCCGTCCAAGAAAGATTTAACCTCCCACTGTCCCCCTCCTACTTCCAGTTCTGTTCCGCACCCCTTTCTCTCTCTTCTCTTTTCTCAGCTCACTCGCTTTGCTGAGGATTGGAAAAGATGATTTTCAGCAGTGCTCTCACCCGGGCCTTGTTGGCGGCCGGTCTTGCGCCCACCGCGCTATGCTTGGTCCGACCTCGTCAGAACCTGACCGAGACCGAGACAGAGCTCGATGGCTCGCTGTTGGGTCGTCCCGGACCTGGAGGCGGAGGACTCGACTGGTCCGATGTGGCTAAGCTTCAGGCCAAGACGGTCAACGGAAAACGTTACGGCTGCAAGTGCTATCCCGGCGACTCATGCTGGCCGGCGCCGAACAAGTGGAACCAGCTGAACAATACCGTCGGAGGTGCCCTCTCGGTACACATCCCCCCGGGTGCGGCCTGCCATAACACCTTCAACGGTCTGCTGGGCACCGTTAACACTTATGATGCTGCCGGCTGTGCGGATGCTACCGCTAACTGGGCCAATGAGTCGTGGACGTAAGTGCATGCCTTACTTAACATCAGCTTTTCACACCGACATCAGGGTTATTGATCGCTAACCTGGACCAGTGTCGAGAAGCCTGCTGCTGCTCTCTGGACTTACTTCACCAACGACACGTGCCGACCGACGCAGGACCCCACCGAGCCCTGCACGCTAGGCTACTACGGTGTCTATGTGATCAAGGCCACGACCCGCCAGCAGATCAAGGCGGGTGTCGACTTTGCGCGCAAGAACAACGTCCGTCTCATCATCCGCAACACGGGCCACGACTTTATCGGCCGCAGCGTTGGCTACGGCTCGCTTGTCATCAACACGCACAGCTTCCAGGAGATTCAGTGGATCAACCAGTTCAGCGGTCCCGGCGGCTATACCGGTGGCGCCGTCAAGATTGGTGCCGGTGTTCAGGGCCGCACTATCCTGACCCAGGGCCATGCTCAGAACCCGCCCAAGGTTATTGTCACGGGCGAGTGTCCTACTGTTGGTATTGCTGGAGGTTTCATCCAGGGTGGTGGACACGGCCCGTGGACCACGCTCAAGGGAATGTGTGAGTTTTTTTTTCTTCTCTCTCCCATGTAGAGCAGAGGTACTGATCTGATGGTACAATAGCCGCCGACAACGTCCTCGAGTTCGAGGTCCTCACTGCCGCGGGTACCTTTGTGACGGCCAACGCTGCGCAGAACCCCGACCTCTTTTGGTCGCTCAAGGGTGGTGGCCCGGCTTCGTTTGGCGTCATCCTGTCCATGACAGTCAAGACGTTCCCGGATATCCCCTCCGCCGGCGCCGAACTCTACATCAACAGCACGCACGTCCAGGACCTCAACAAGTGGTGGGACAGCGTCGAGACCTTCCACAAGTGGTCCAACCACTTTGTCGACAATGGTCTGTACGTCTACTTTGAGATCTTCACTTTCACTCTGCGCGCTCGTCCCTTTGTCGCCATTGGCAAGACCGCCACCCAGCTGCAAGCCATTGCGCAACCTTTCCTCGACGAGCTCGATGCACAGAACATCCCTTACGAATGGACAACCAAGGATTTTCCTACTTTCTTCAACCTCTACACCGACCTCTTTGAGGAAGAAGCCTCTGGAAACTCCGCTCTCACCGGCGGGTGGCTTTTCAACCACGACGACGTCGCCAACCGTAACCCGGAAATCATCTCCGCGTTCAAAACCGTCCTCGCACCTCCCGGACGCCCGGATGTATTCAGCTTCATGATTGGCCATCTATTCAACCCAGGCTATGGCCTGCCTGTTTCCAACAGCGCGACACACCCTGCGTGGCGTAACGCTACCGATTTTATCATTACGGCGGTGATTGTCCCTCCGGGGTCTTCGCTTGCTTACAAGGCGGATTTACAAAATGTTCTCACCAACACTGTGGACGCGGCCCTCCGCACGGCCAGCAATAGCGGAGCAACGTACGTGAACGAGGCGGACCCTTACCAGCCGAATTGGCAGACTGCGTTCTGGGGAAGCGAATATAACCGGCTGAAACTCAATCGCGCAAAATGGGATCCCCATGGCGTGTTTTATGCCATCGCCACGCCGGGAACGGAAAAGTGGGAGGTCATTGAGGATGGGACGAGGCTTTGTAGGGCGAACTAACTTACCTACTTACCTATCTTTAACTTAGACTACCTTAGGTGAGGTGACATAAATGTAAATAATGTAGAGGTTGAACATGAAGCGGGGCTTGAATAATAATACAAAGTTTGAAACAATAAACTTTCCAAGTAAGTGTGTGTGTGTGTGTGTGTGTGTGTGTGGTTAGCGGCCCCTGCAGTGTGAACTCTGGGAAGTTTCCCTTTTTTCTTCTTCTTTTTTTCCTTGAGCCCGCCTACCTACCTAGGTGCTGCCTAACCGAAGGGCATGTATCTCGAAGATTCAATATATGGCGAGTTCCATTCCAAAAAATCTAAGCCCTTTTTACTACCCTCCAGTGCACCCCCTTCGTTGTCGTTGTCGGTAGATACTACCTCGGGCTATTCGCCTGTTCTGGAGCTAAAGACAATCTAGAGCGATCACAGTACTTGGTGTCTCTCCTTTATTTCTTTTTCTTCTTGGGCAACAGAATACCTACCTAACCGTCGGCCCAGCATCAACCGTTATTGCTTTATCACCTCCACCACTTTTCCATACTTGGTAGCCATCGCCTCGTCGGAGCTCCCACCGTCGGCCCATCTTTCGGACCGCCAGAGTGCTCTCAACAAAACACTCATAGCCCTGCTCGGCACCGTCCTACCAACACTCATTGAGGTCAGCACATGCACCTGGGACGGGAGGAATGTGGATGGTATCGGAGATTAACTACCTTACCTAGTCTAGCTACCTATGAGCCTATTCTATGGGAACTTTCTAACTAATTACAATTACATGCTTGGGGGCGGCGTCATCTGGCTATGTTCCCTGACTTCTTTTTTCTCCTCGTGATGTATATTTTCGTTCGCTCTTGGTAGATTCTGGGGCAGCTTTGCTTCAACGCTGGAAGCCCACAGGAGTTGTCTGGAGACAATGAACCAGTCCGTCTATGCCTTCTGGGCGCAATCCCGAGGTCTGCAAGTGCTTCGTGATGGCTCCGAGATGGAATGCTCAGTAAGTGGCGTGACAGGCGTGTCAGAATGCGGCCGTAGGCTAATTACCGAGAGGTAGAGAGTGAAGTAGGGCTAAATAGCTAGAGCGCGGTGAGGATGAGGTTTTGCGGCCGAAGTGAGCGATGATATGGCTTGGCTGTGACTGGATCGGAGGCCCAAGGAGTTCATGTGTCTGGCCACGAATGCGCATTGGATGATGCACAATTCCACGCCGATGCCGGTGGTCAAGGAAGCAGTGCATTCTGCGAGTGCTCACGCCGATGGCGGCCGAAGTCGTTCAGGTGTGAGTTGGCCTTCATGCCTGGAGAGGGCATCTCTCTCAGCTGGTGGTGATGATAGATAGTGACGGTAAGCTACTTGCTCGAAGCTGGGCAGCTGCTATCGAGAGTGGCGTATGAGGTCCAGAGATGCGTTGCGGCTGGGGTCCTGGATGTTAAGGACGACCAGGCCAGTTGAGCATCTCGTAGTGAGCTGGGAGGCTCAGGCTAAGATGACTTGGTAACGGTTGTCTTGTTGTTGTCTGGCGACAGTTGTCTTGTTGTTGTTGTCTGGTGTTGTTTGCCCCTTCTTAGCTCATCGGCGACCAACTCCGATGAGGAACACTCATCCACGACGGTGACGTGAGGGGCAAGGGATGGGATAAGAATATTTCAAGACGCCCAGCGAATCAACAACTGAGAAGGAAAAAAGAAAAAAAGAAAAAGAGAAAAACGAGAAAAAAAAAAGAACAAAGAAAATAAGAAAACAAGAAAAAACAATATCACGCCAGTTCTATCTCCCCGTCAGCGTCTCTCTCTGCCACCACCCGCCTACGCTCAGCCCATATGGCCACGTTTTGAGCGGCACCCCCAACCGCCTTGATGGCATTCCCAATCGCATTGATGGCATTAGCCATCCTCGACGCCCAAACATTCACCACTTGGGCCACAGCCTTTATAGCTCCGAAGAGCCCCAGCCGGAACCCAGGGCAACGTCTCATTGCCTCAGACAAGGCAACGGCAAACCAGCCAACCAGAACGACCACCAGCCACCCCACCCTCGCCTTTAAACCCGGCCAGCTCTCCACCGCCGACTGCTTCACCAACCGAAAAAACCCCCCGAGAACCAAGTCCCCACCCGCCTCCAGAGACAGCAGCCACTCCCAGCCCAGCCATTCCATCATGGCCTCCCATGCGCCCGCCACCTTCTCCCACACCCAAACCAGGCACCGCCACACCCACTTCACCAGCCAGAACGCTGACAAACCCAGCGCCAACACCAGCACCCACACCAACAACCCCAGCCATATCGTGACCCGAAGGCCAAACTGGTAAATCAGCGCAGCCAACAGGCTTTGCGCAATCGGCGAATCTAGAAGTGGAATGCAAGTCAGCGTAATGTAAAAGGCCTCCTGAGAAAGCAAAAAGGCGTATGTAGTGAAGAATGAGGCCTCCAAAGACCCCCTGAAGGAAAGCGTAGTTGAGGGTGAAGAGTCTATGGACTCTCTGAAGGTGAGTATGTGTGGTTGAGGATGAAGCCTCCATAGACTCCCTGAAGAAAAGTGTAGTTGAAGATGAAGGGTTTATGGACTCCTAAACGTGATTATGTGTGGTTGAGAATGAAGAGTCCTGTCAGGTCATGCAACAGAGGTAGCATGGTTAAGGGTGAGGGGCCTATGAACTCCCTGACGGTTGGTATGTGTGGTAGAGGATGAAGGGTCCATGAACTCTCGGGAGGTGGGGGTGGTTGAGGATGAAGGGTCTGTGGATTGCCATGACATCCGTGTTGGTTTGGTTGAAGCATGCGTGTGACCGTGGGTGTAGCGCTCGTAGACTGCTTGCGGACGCGTGCGCAGTTGTTGATGAAGAGGCTTCTGATTTCCCCGGAGGCGTGGGTGTTCGCGGAGGGGTCCATGGCTGAAGGTGACAAGGAAAAGTGGAAAAATGAAACGAGAAAGGGAGGGATACATACGCCAATCAACCCCCGTCTCTTGCTTCGTCTCTTTTTCCATCTCTGCTGGCGCCATCTCCATCTCTCGCAATCAGAACAGTGAAAAAGCTGACTGAGCCCAAAGAAGAAAAGAAGAAAAGAAGAGAAGATCAAGTATGTCAGAAATTTTCTTTTGGCCATCTGGCCGGCTGGCCATCAAGGAAGGAGCACACAGCGCTCATGCCGTTCTGTTGTTGAGGCAAGACCCCCCATGCCCAAGACCTCGAGCTTCTATGAGCAGGAGCGCCACGGGCTGGAATGTCCTGTTCTTTCCACGCAAACAACGTCCTGTTGACACGTCCTGTTCTTTCATGTTCCGGGACTTATCCGTTCGGGCGACTGGGCCTGCGAACCTAGGCGCCTGCCTCTGTAGGAAAGGTAGGTGTGCATTGCGCAAGACCAGAGGCTGAGAGAGAGGGGGGGGCAGGCACATGCATGATACTCGCTGTGTAAGGCCTTGCACAGATCAAAAAGGGGGTCACATCGATTTCACGAGGTATTTAACAAAGGTGATATATATCCATTTCAAAGAGAAGAGAAGAAAAAGGGCATCAGGGCCCAGATCGAAAGTGGGCCTAGCAATATCTTCTGCTTTCCGTTCAAGACGGTATAACCACACCACAAGCAAACAAATCGTTCCCCACATGCACATTTAGGTACCTAGGTTCTCATGATGCCCCCGTCGCCGCTGGCGCCGCCGCCGCACTACTCACGCACGAAGTACAAATCGCATTCGCAACTGATCCTACCACGGGAGCTGAGGCTCCACACGCACTCTGTACGCACGGCATCACAGCGGCTTGCATCTGCGAAGCCCGCGCACAGTGGCAAGTAAAGTCCATAACAGCAGTGCATCCGATGGCTTGGGCTGCTGAGGAAATGCACGCAATCTGTAAAGGTCATCCGATGAGTAAGTAGGTACAAAAAACACTAAATTCGGGGCACCCTGGGGCGAGGAGAAGGGGAGAAGGAGAGAAGGAGAGGAGGAGCGAGGAGAGTGCGAGGGAGAGAAAAAAACATACTCCGCAAGTAGGCATTAGCGATGTCAGGGAACACGACACAGGTGTAGGTGTCGGGGAGGCCGCGGTCGGGGCGGGGGTCGTGCTTTGACCGAGGGCCGGAGTGAGGAGGAAGAGGAGTGTGTTGAGGGTGGAGAGAGGGTTGAGGAGGAGCTTCATGGTGCGCGGTCTGGTCGGTCTGGTGGACGGACTAGTAGATTTGGTCAAAACTTTGAGTCCAGAAAAAAAAGGGAGAAGATTGATGAACGAGATGTTGTGTGATTCCGGCTAGGATTTTTCAACATTGGAGGCAGACCGACAGACAGATAGGCGCTGCACGTGGGGGGTCTCTGTTGATTTAACTTTGAAGCACCATCTTGGCTGTTATCGCCACCGTTGTCGGGCCTGCTTTTTTTGGGGAAAAATGAGGGTTTCCGTGTCCTCGGCGGATGGCCTAGGAATGCCCCGTGTGTGTCTGTGTGTGCTGTTATTGGATAATGCCAGGGACTGAGGGGTCCTGTAAATTGCTGCTAGTGACAGCTGGGGATATTACACGTGTTCTAAGCTTTTTTCTTCCTCTTTGTTTCCCCGCAAGATTCATTTATCTATATTCTGCTATTTGGGATTGTCCGGAGTTAGGTAGGTACCTGTTTCGGTCCCGAGGGATGGATGGGGTTCCTTTTTTTTTTTTGTTAGTCAGTACCCCCGCCCATATCCACATCTGGACCACTCACTGCCACCAGAATTTCCATATATATGTTGTTAGGTGGCAGCTATATCATTCAACAGAGAGGACATTTACACGTCTTAATAGAATAGGTAACGTGCAGTGACTTGTCAACTCAGACCAGGCTAACTTCAGTTTAGCCGCAACACAAGCAGCAATTGATTGCAGTGATGTCATTCTTGTTTTTTTTCTTTACTATTCCTCTTGAAGCACGGACGCCATGCCGCTCCTACCGAGCCGTGATTCCCGCCCGTGCCGAATTAGGGTTTTCGGGAGGGGCTTGCACATCCGCCCAAGTGTGGGCGTGTCGGGTAATATCCGTGCTCCTTGTTCCCGAAGTCCGGGATATGTTGCTATCATATTATTGCTGCTTTGCTTGCGGCTGTATCATACTTTGTGGTGATGGACTTGGGATGGAGAAGTCCGTGCTGTGATTAACAGTAGCTGAAATTTAGTGTGAAGTGAAGTGCATGTCAACACCATCACGACGACTCAAGCCAACATGAGATTATGGCGACACTCCGCTCAAAGAGCTCACGGGATATGGGTCTGGATTAAATGGACAAAAAAAAAACTTTGCGTCGGATCTTGGTGGCTGGTAGGTAGGTACCTACATGTAATATTCGTACAAGGAAATATTACCTA
>Ga0247763_1002197_pt1 | contig 10140 bp, 4 predicted proteins | sample UWRJL141409B4_FD_179926 | JGI IMG/M metagenome (GOLD analysis project Ga0247763, IMG submission 179926) | Plant litter microbial communities from Arlington Agricultural Research Station in Wisconsin, United States - UWRJ-L141-409B-4 | ecosystem: Environmental > Terrestrial > Plant litter >... | reverse complement strand
TGAGCACTTTTCCACTGCTTTATCACATCTATCCTTAATTATATAACCACAACACTAGGAAATAGCAATAACTGAATTGGAAATAAATGAATTAGATGATTCTGCAGCCTCCTTACATGTACGTGCATTATAACCAGGCTTGCCGCATACGCCACAATACTGAATCTTCGTACGAGACCCCCCTGCACTATTACGATTTTGACGTTCTTCCTAAGCTAGCTACTTACCTATAGCCTTACCATCTAATAGATCCCGTGCATTTTATACAATAAGTAACCCTTTAAACCGTATACGTATTTTTTTAGCTCTCCGTCGCTTGCTAAGTCCCTTATTAGCCTTATATAATACTAAAACCTCTACGCGTAAAAGAGCCACCTCGTACATTACAACTATTATACCTTTCGCTAATCAATTTACAACAATTAATATTAAAGTTGGAAAGCTACCTTAGTAGTTAGATATCCGAGTTTTAATAAGCTCTAATTATAAGGTAGCTTCTTAAGGGTTATAGGGTATTTGGGAGAGCTAAGGTAATACTATACCTAGCTTTAAGGTTGGGGGTATTAAAATCCGAATATATATATCCAACTTAAATATCACCCTCTCTAAATCGTACGGTACAAGGTCGGTTCCGGCAAACCCCCTTTAGATATTATTTTCTATAATAAAAGCAAAAAACGCCTCTCTAAACGTATAGAGAATGTTGAAATTACAGCCCAGTTGCCCTGTAGCTACAGCACCCTTGGGTGCTGTAGCCTAGTTGATCTACTGCCCTGGGAGTGCTGTCGACTGCACTATGGCAAAGTGCAGTCACCACAATCACGGGGAGTTGGTGTTGTGGTTCAGGGGGGCTGCCAAGCCCCCTAGACCCACTGGAACCCACTAGAACCGACAGGGAGTTCCGAGGACCCACCACCTATAGGCTTGGCCTACAGGGGTAGACCCACCACCACTATTACGTCAGTACAACCAACTCGTTGCCCTGGAATCCTTTGGATTCCAGCGCCAACGTAAGCACTTTTCCCTCTGTAGTATAGGCTTTCCTTTTGTATTTTAGGGCCCTCACCCCCTATAAGGTTGACCCATACCTACTAAGGGCCTTATAAAGAACCATCTCCCCTCCTATATTTCTGGTATTTAATTCTTTTCCTTTTTTCTACCTTAAGTAAAATAGTTTATATATAGCCTTAAAGCAACCTTTTAACCTTTGTAATCTCTATACAAAACCTACTATAATTACCCTGTTACAAGATATAAACCCCTATATCTCTACTTATTACAATAGGTTGGTCTGCTGATCTTAACTTCCTTTAACCCCGTCCCGGGCAATTATCGTACTCCTAAAACCTTCCGCTACGCCCGTTACAGGGGACTTACCCCCTATAACCTCCTATACTAAACCTCACTAAAACCAATTAGGCCATACAATTTAATAGGTTATAAGCCCGGGCTTTACAACCCTCGGCCGACCTCGCCTTATTACCCACAGTTAGTAACCACCCCCACAGCGCTTCTACGCCCTTAGCAGGCCATATCGTCTACCCTCCGGAAAAGCCCATACACCAGCCAAAGTTACCCTCAGTATAGCCACCAACCCTACTAAAAAGCCCTCACGCCGGCCATAGTTGCCCCCGTAAGTAGTACTATAACCCCTATATTAATCACCAACTCTTCTGAAAAGCCCTCACGCCGGCCAGAATTGCCCCCGTAAGTAGTACTATAATCCTCGTATTAATCACCAACCCTCTGTTTACGCTACTGGTACTACCCACTGTAATCAGTAGGTCAGGTCCCCGTAAGACCACTATACCTTAATTCCCCAGGGGAACAATACCCCCTAATTTCATCACCAACAAAAACATTGCCCCCTAAACCACTATAGACAGTACTGCTACTACACACCACCATATTTCAGCCTCCCGTACGCGATTACTACCCCCTAATTCCAAACGTATTCAGGAGAACCACCCCCTAAAGAACACTTATACCTACTAAAATTCAACCCCCTATAGTAATCGTTACTACTAAATATACCATCTATATAGTAGGTACGTAACCTATACAGTAGGTTAACCCCAACGTATAACACACCTCCAATCACCCACTTACAATCCCCCGGCTCCCTCAAAAACCCACCAACCCAATTATAGTAATATACACGGAAGAGGCAGTTCCGTTACGCAATCAGAATTCCAATCGGAAATCAGGCATAATATAATAACTAATAACAACCTAAATATAGCCTCTATAGACTAAGGCCAGCAGCCCGAAGAAATCCCACCTATTCAAGGCCTGGCACAGCAAGTTTCCAAACTTACTCAGCGCTTTAACAAGCTACTAATAGTACTGGAACAATAGTAATAGGCCCGGAATATACCAGATACAAGCACTTCCGGGGCCTCCCAAAAGGGGGGTAACAACTTAACAGCAACTACTAAAGCCCCTAGAACCACCTATCCTTTAATAATTCCAACCGTCAGGGACGAATTTAGCGCCCTTACAGTTAAAAAGCTTACCAAATAATCTCTCTCCTTACCCGAAAAACAGCGCCTATTAGGACTTAAAAACTATTAATAGTAATTTCAAGTACTATTAATTCAGTTTAGGGCCCTCCAAATCCCTAATTTCCTCTATAACCTATAGGTAGTTACAAAGCGCCTTAGTAACCCTTAAAAAGCCGCCCTTTTATTAACTTTTTAAAATATACTAAAGGAAGGCCCCCTTACTATTATAACTTATAAGGAGGACCCTAAATCTACCTTTAATCAGCTCCGCTAATAATACGCCCCAACCCAGACCAATCTCCACAACGAACTCTACTACTAATATTACTCCTTAACCTTTAATAGCAATACTACTATAATAAACTTTAACGCTATTTTTAATACCTTAATAGGCTATCTTAATACTTAGAAAGTCGTAATTACTAAACAAAACCAAATCAATTACTATCTCAACATTTTAAAACCCCAATTTCCACAGTAGGCTAAGCGTTCCAAAGCACTATTACGACAAAATCAGTAGATTACAAATACCAACACTAGGTTCTAAAGGCCACCTAACACCCTTACCCTCCTATATTTTCAGAAGAACCTACTTACTAAAACCCGGAACCCTAATACCTTTTTAATATATACCTTAGCTATATTACAAGCTAACTAGAAAAGATCTAAAAAGCTTAAACAAGGTTCCGGAGGAGGTAAAGGCTAATAATACGGCAAATTAGGAGCCTCGCAAGGCAACTCCAAACCTAAAAAAGTCAGAAATTCGAAAAAACAGGGCAGTTCCAGTAATAAGAGGGCGTATAATAGTAATACCTTTACTACGGAAAATACCCCTAAAAGTATTAATAAAACCTATAAAACCAGTACTATTTCCAGTAATTAGGGGAAACCAATTACTATAAAGGAAGCCTTCCCTATTTACTACAACCTTAACCAAAATACTACACTTAACGCCAAATCTACTAATCTTAATAATACCTTTAGTAAACCGGATACCCTAATAAACCCTAAACCCCCTATTAATAACCCCCCTAAGCCTCCTACAATTAACCTTTTTATAAAGGGTAATCCTATTAAATAGTAGCTTTTTAATACTAATTCCATAATATACATCTATACTAATAAAGCCCTATTTACAAAGCTACGTATTGGAAAACTAGCTATAATACGCATTAAAGGTAGCCTAATACAACCTTAAGGCATCGGAATAATTAAATTTAAACCCTATACTAATACTATTAGGGGTAGGCCTTAGTACAGCACCATCGTACTAAAAAAGTACCTTTATATTCCAACCTTTCCCGTTAATATTATTAGTAACTACCACCTTTATAATTTAAGGGGTATACTTATTAAAAACAAACTCTACAACGCCTCCAGGAAGCTTATTACCCTATTGGACTTTAAAGGTTCAAGCTTCTATATTCGGTTACGGAAGTTATAAACCCCTAAAACCAATTATACTTAATAAAACTATAAAAGCATCTAATACTACCACCTATCCGGAAATTAACCTAAAACCCCTATTATAATACTACCTATTACAAAAGGGGTAACCCCCTTCTTAACATACCACAATAGGCCCAAAGGGGTTCTTTAGCGGTAATAATCAAGGCGGTTAAACTCTAGTACGTTTATTTAAGCTATATAGGGCTGGACCTTCTAAGGAAAACCGCTCTAGTTACTAAAGGAATACCCGATTTTAATAATATATACCCTAAATATATAACCTATAAAAGCTATAATACCGCTAAACTACTACGCTAACCCTCCTCCAAGGCTATTATTAACCCTTTTAACGTATTAGGGTAAATAAAGGGGGATATATTTGTAATCCGCCCTATACCCCTAAATAATAAACCCTATAAGCTTATTCTAGTAAACTAAAAAACCCGTTTTAAGATTATTAGGCTTTTAAAATCCAAAGATAAAGTTATTATAAAAGCAAAGGCTGTTATAAAGGAAATTAATAATACCTTTAAATAGTACCCGGTACACCTATACTATAATAAAGGTAAAAAAATCAGTAAGCTTAGGCCTTACTTACGTAAAAAGGGTATTATTTTCTCGGAGTCTAACCCCTACGCGTATAATTAAAACGGCCTAATTAAACGTACTATATAGGTAATTTTAAAACGCCTTAAGGCTATAATAGTTATTTCAAAGCTTTTATCTTCCCTATAAGGATACGTTATAAACCCTATAATTAAATTAATTAATAAAATAGCAAATACTACTAAGGAGCTTACCCTATACCAGCTCTTCCTTAATAAGTTAATACCCCTATAAGCCCCTTATATCCCGGATCTCTCCAATTACAAAGCTATAAGCGCCGATTATATAATATTAATCCCCCCTAAAAAACGTATCCAGTCCCAAAAACTTACCCCTAAAGGTATTTAAAGCAGGTTACTAATTATATTAAATACCCAAACCTACCTGGTTTAACTCAGCCAACGGAAAGTTATTTAAACCAGCTTTATCAAATTATACGAAAACCCTTCTACCTACCTATAGGGGCCCCAGGGCCTAATTAACGCCCTAGACCTTCCAAATACTACTAAAGATATAAAGGACCAGTACCCTAACCATAATAACTCTCCCCCTAAGGCGCCTACTAAATTCGCCCCACTAGTAATACTACTACGTAAATTAATTTAATTACCCGTAATAACCCCTAAACCCTCCAAATCCTTTATAAGAGATAAACTTAGGCCTATTACAGTAAAAGTCCCAATCCCACAGGCTACTAAAACCTAGCGAGAGGAATTTGAATAAGTAAAAGTTAAGCCCATAGATACTACAGCAAACCTAATTAACTACCTTATTAATAAAACTACTAAATAAACCAAGCCTAGTAACTACTATAACCCCTTTAAACTTACTAAAAACTTAAAGCCTAAATCCTTTAAGCAAATCTTAAGGCACCCCCTAAAGGACTAGTAATTAGCAATATATTTTAAAAAGATATAGTAACTATTAACTATTAAAACCTTCCATTTTATCAAGCAATTTAAAGCCAAAAAGCTACCTATTACCACTAAACCGGTTACCAAACTAAAAAAGGATACCCAGGGCAGAATCACCAAGTTCAAGGTCTAATTAATAATTAAAGGGTTCCAATAAGCCCCTAAAGTCAACTTTAGGGAGACCTTTACAGCTACTATAATACCATTAACCTAGCGAATTATACTAGTACTAACTACTATTAAAAACTGGGAAATTAAATAAGTAGATTTTATAAAAGCCTTTCTAAATAATAAGTTAAATATAAAGCTTTATATTAAGGTCCCTAAAGGCCTATATAAGTTCAGTCTTAGCAATCCTAAAGTACTAAACCTCCTAAAGCGGTATAATTAGGACCCCTTTAAAAACTAAATTATACTACTAGGTAAGGGACTTTACAACCTAAAACAAGCCTTGTACTTCTAGCAATAAAAGGTTGCAAAGCTACTAAAAACGCTAGATTATAACCCTTTTACCAATAATATAACCACCTATTACAATACAATTTACAAAATTATAATAATCACCTATATTAACAACTATCTCCTTATTAAGCCCTCTATAACTAAGATTAAGGTACTAAAGGTCCAACTTAATTAGGTATACGATATAAAGGACCTAGGCCCTACCCGCTACTTCTTAAAAGTCAAAATCTACCGCAATAAGGTACATTACCTCTTATAAGTTAATTAAAAGGCCTATATTAAATAGGCTATTCAGTACTTTAAACTTAACCATAACGGACCAATTACCCCTCTTTCTCCAGGACTTACAAGGCCTAACTCCTTTTCCAAACCCCTAAATACTACTAAAATCCAGCTATTTTAACAACTCATCGGTACTACTATATACGCTATAATTTAAATTAAGCCGGATATAACATTTACAGTACAATAGCTTTCCCACTAGTTACAACAACCTACTATTACCTACCTTAAAGTAGCAAAAAAGCTCCTTAACTACTTATTCTCCAGCGCAAACCAGGGTATTTATTTTAGCACCTCTACTAATCTTACCCCTATAAAATATACTAATAGTAATTTCGCAGGGTATAAAACTACTGCAAAATCTACTTATAACTACCTATTTACAGTAAGTAAAGAACCAATTAGCTAGAAGTTAAAAAAGTTATCTACAGTAGCCTACTCGATTTTAAAAACTAAATTTACGAAACTTATAAAAGGTAATAAAAAAATAATCTAGCTTCGGAAGCTATTTTCTAAACTAAAACGCCCTATATAGGGACCCGTTCCACTAATAGGAGACAATAAGGGCGTTATAAATACGGTACACAACCCGAAACACCATAACCGCATAAAATATACCCTTCTAAAATACCAAGGGGTAAAAAAAAGCGTTATAAAAGGCAATATTACTGTAACATACGTACCTATAGGGGAGATACCGGTAAATAAGTTAACAAAAGCCCTAACCCCAGCTAAATATAAGCAATTCCTTAAATTATTAAACCTTTCTAAACCCTATAAATTCCAAAAGGGGTTTATCTCAAACTAAAAGGCGTACCAGGGTTTAAAGCTGTAAAAAGGGTATTAAAATTACAACTTAGTTACCCTATAGCTACAACACCCTTAGGTACTATAACCTAATTAATCTACTACCCTGCGAATGCTATTAACTACATTATGGCAAAATACAGTTACTACAATTACGGGGAGTTAGTATTATAGTTCAGGGGGGCTACCAAGCCCCCTAAACCCACTAAAACCCACTAAAACCGACAGGGAGTTCTAAAAACCCACCACTTATAAGCTTAACCTACAGGGGTAAACCCACTACCACTATTACGTTAGCACAGCCAACTCATTGCCCTGGAATCCTTTAGATTTCAGCGCTAACGTAAACACTTTTCCCTCTATAGTATAAGCTTTCCTTTTATATTTTAGGGCCCTTACCCCCTGTAAGGTTAACCCATACCTACTAAGGGCCCTATAAAGAACCATCTCCCCTCCTGTATTTCTAGTATTTAATTCTTTTCCTTTCTTCTACCTTAAGCAAAATAATTTATATATAGCCTTAAGGCAACCTTTTAACCTTCGTAATCTCTATGCAAAGCCTACTATAGTCACCCTACTACAGGGCATAGACCCCTATATCTCTACTTATTACAGCAGGTTAATCTGCTGATCTTAGCTTCCTTTGACCCCGTTCCGGGTAGTCATCATACTCCCAAAGCCTTCCGCTACGCCCGTTACAGGGGACTCACCCCCTGTAACCTCCTGTACTGGACCTTACTGAGACCAGTCAGGCCACACAATTTAACAGAGAAATTCCAACTTACTAATATATATAATATTTATCCGCATTAACTACTTAATTTAGCAGCTATACGCCTTCTTTAAAAACGCAAAACAACTAACATCTAATAGCTAAAATAGGTACGAGAAGTAGGGAGGTATATAGAGTGTAATAATATTATGCTCCTGGCAATAGGTCTCAAATTCTTCGGAGTAGTAGCTATTATAGCCGTTAAGAACTAATAACCAGTATTTACCCTTTATACAAAATACTATATAAAAATCGAAGTACCGAATCCAATCTATACCTTTTTTATTAGTAATTTAGCTATTATCAATTAGTACAATACGCCAAATCTCCGGGAGGTCGTACTCTTTATACCAATTAGCGAAATAATACTACCCAGCTAAAATGATAAATAGTAGGATAGCCCAACCTAAGGCGTTCACCCCTTAAATAACTATTGCCTACTCTTAATTACCAGGCTGGGCCTATTTAGCCCTACTACTACGGCTATCCAAGGTAGTAACTACTATAGTAGCGATGATAATACCTATTATAAAGCCGGTCTTGTTAAAATTATATAAATTGTTATTAAAGGTACCGTACTTAACCTTAACGTTATATACAAGGGTAAATTACTCGCGAATAACCTTTGGATTTTTACATTTAGCCCTCTAGTAATCGTATTTACGTATAAAACGTATCCAAAATTCTAATTAACGCTTAACGAAGTTATAAGCCTATCGTATACCAACAGGGGGCGCGTCGCGTTCGCGTAGCAATCAGTTGGCCATATCTTCTACGTAACAAAGCCAGGGATAAAATATACGTATATATAGCTTAATTATATATTAAATAATCGTTTTCTCCTCCAAATCTATAAATTTGCGCGAATTGGCTAGTATATCGTATTGTACAGGTTTACTGTCGCGTCGTCGCGTTAAAGTTATACGGTTAACTCTGTAAATCTTTACAGCAGTATTAACCTTAAATATTACATTTCTTTCAAGAGCTTTAAGGGCCAAAACTATTATATCTTCTTTTGAAGTAGAGGGTATGTTGGGTGGTGGAGAAAACTAAAGTCAATTCGAGGGGTGGTATTGTTAGTGGAAAAGTGCTCACTCGCTTAAAATGCTCACTCGCTTATCATACACGTTAGGCTTAATTTATATTTGACTTGGCTTGGCTCGGCTTGGTTAGCTTGCCAAGAACTGCCAAACTATTTGTTGAGATATGGCCCCTGACTGCCCTGTAGCCCTAAGGTTCTTTGGGGGGGGGGGGCTTGCTCTCCCACCCACGCAGATAGATCTTTGGCATCGCTGCCCCGCTGCGATTTCTCTCCTTCTTTCTTCTTCACCTTGTAATTTTATATGATGATTGCCACGTCTTCGATCCTACGATCGTTTTGGTGCCATCGCCGTGACACCCCTCTAATCTCCCTAGCATAGAGGGAAAATTCTCTACAGGCTTCTTTAAAGCCCAACAAAGCATTTTAGCTAAGTTATAGCTCTTACAGGCTAGATCTTCAAAAATAACTCTTAAAATAAGCATACCCTTAGTAGTAGGAGTAGTCTTTTCAGGAGGTCAAGGCCAGTATGACTAAGCCGAGCACACCAGAGCCCAGCAGTCTTAATCATAACCGTAATCAGCACCTAAGGGCTGTGTCGTTCGGAATGTAACGGTGCTGGTGCCAAGAGCACTCATACGGGGAATTGACGCACCTGCCCGCTGAACCAAAAGGTACGCACAAGTTGACTGACCATCAGTCAGCTCGTTAACTCCCGCCTAAGGTCTTTGGCTGAGGGTTGCCGAAGCCACCATCGGGCTCAGCCTGTTACAGTATAGAAAGTTGTTTCTCTTTTTAAAGAGCTTTATTGACAATATACCTGCACTTCCAAGGAGCCGTGGCTCTGCACGGTGATTACTGCCCTTTTATCACGACAGGAGAAGGCAACCACGCCCCTGATCACCAGAAATGGAACGCTGTGGAGTCGGGCACTGCACAGTAAACCTGCTATATAAAGTGGGAACTACGGTGGCGTGACAGTCTTTTGTCTATATCCTTCTGTAGTGAGTTTACTACAGTACCAAGCGAATTAAGGAACGTCTTGTAAGTTCAAGAATGGAGACATGGTGAGAAAGTCGACCTCGTTTGAAGGGTTAACGAAAAACTCCCTCCGTGGGCCCGTCCAGAGAGTCCGTCCCGATGAATCATTCATAACCATTGAGACGTCTTCGCCATCTCCCAGATGTGCGGGATATCCTAGAACTGTGTGGAGTGAAGGGGGTCGCTCATTGCGACCATACGCAAGACTCCTGTCCCCGGCGGGTGCCTGCGGTATCTCGTATGCCGGATTTAAAACCACCAGGG
>Ga0247763_1002195_pt1 | contig 10148 bp, 11 predicted proteins | sample UWRJL141409B4_FD_179926 | JGI IMG/M metagenome (GOLD analysis project Ga0247763, IMG submission 179926) | Plant litter microbial communities from Arlington Agricultural Research Station in Wisconsin, United States - UWRJ-L141-409B-4 | ecosystem: Environmental > Terrestrial > Plant litter >... | reverse complement strand
GTTCAGGCATGATTACTGTTTTTTTTTTTTTTGTATTTCCTTTCTCATCGCCATGGATAGAGTTTTTCGTAGTAAGCCAGATCTTGTGCTGGTTAGCATCGTCAGGTCGTGGGATCTGCAAGAGACGTCAAGCCAATTTTCATCCCTTCCGTTTTTTAAATCCATACAATAGAGCTCTAGTACCATATGAGTAGCATACCCCCACCGAGATATCTACATGCGTTGCTCTTTCCATACCCCACATGATTGCGCCTAATGCCCACTCCCCACTCCACATGTCGTCATGATGTCATGCGTTTACACCTTGTCATGAAAATACTGCCAACGCGTATAACCGGTTGTACGAGTGACATTCGAAGTCTCCGCGCCAAAACTTCACCTTCCAGAGAAAAAATGCCCTTGATAGGTCAGGCCGTGTAGATGATAATTCACATGTACAAGCTGGCCACTGCTGTGATATCCCTTCGGATCATCTCTTGCGCGGCAGCCATCTTCTGGTACAGATCGGGATCACCAATAATCCGTGCCGCGTTCTTGACCTCGCGACAAGTCTCATCCAGCCGGTTAATGGTCCGGACAATGGTACCCTCCAGGACATCTGTTAGGCCGGTAATATTCTTGAAGCTCATGCCTCTAGCCCATTCGTACACGACCTCCATTAGGCCAAATCGCGGCTTGCTCGCAAAGTCGTTGCTCTCCTCGCTCGACTGAATGACCTGATGCAGTGTCTGGACGGCGTTGACCTTTTCAGAGATGTCAATGATGGTCTTCATGCCGCGCTGCAGGTTGTTCGTCAGGACGGGCACCGAGTCCGTCTTCTCCTGGAACACAAAGGCCGAGAGCAGCGCCGCAATCTCGGCGGGCTCGTAATCGGCCAGTACATTTTCGAGAATGAGTTCGGTCAGCACAAGTTCGTCGCCCGAGTGCACCTCGCAAGCGACCTTGCCCTTGAGCTGGATGCGGCTGCCCTCATCGATGAAAGAGAGATCCTTGAGAACCTGGATACGCTGCTCATAGTCAGGCAACAGCTGGAGATTCTGGTCGGAAAGTGACTGCCGTAGCTCCTCAAGGTGCGTCTTGATTAGCCACTGATCGTGACACATGGCATAGTGCTTGAGGAAGAGGCCGCACCGCACCGCGGCCGACTTTATAAGCTTCGCCTCGGCCTCTCTCCGCTTAGCAATAATGTCGTGCATCTGAAGACTTCGGATCTTGCTGAAATCCATTTCATCCCAAATTTCTGACGTCCAATTCCGACAGATGGAGTGGATCTTTTCTTTGGCAGAATTATGACCTTCGCCGCCAAAAATATCTGGGAGAATCCCCTTGGTGACAAGTCGGCAAAGGCACGCTAGGTCGCCCAGAGGCACATGCAATGTCTTAGTCGCGACGTGTCTCTTCGCTTGCGGTAGCGTGCTGAGTTGCTTTCGGAGGGATGGGACGAAAGGAAGTAGATCTGTGTCGTTCCTTACATCCCTGTGTGTCTTGATCTCGAGAACGTGCAGTGTGGGATTAGCAGCACTGCTCTTGACGCTCGCGCCTTCGGACAGTAGAATACCGGGGGTTCGGACACCATCCTTCATCCATACAATCAATCGACCTGGCGTGAACATCTTGCGGCCCACAGGAATGGCCAGCAGACCTCGGTACAGGTCTGTTGTAAGTCTTTTGTAATCTTCTCCAGCTTGGTGGCACTCGTCCATGTGCTCGTCGCATGTAGGGCATGCATCTCTCTTCACCTTGGCCAAGTCAGCCTCGGAAATTTTGACCGCCTTTTCGTGCTCGGGCAAAAGCTGCTGTGTTGCGTGCTCTGAGAAGCTGCGCTTAATCATCTCCTCGATCTTGAGTGCTTCAACGCGTAGTAGGTTTAGAATCATGTTGTAAGTCAGACGGAACTGCGACCGCAGCTTGCTAGGCTCGCCGAGAATCATCTGACGGAGATCCGTGACAGGCGGGGCTTCATCGCCACCCGGCGGTACAACGATCACAGACCCAACAGTATCCAAGCCGCGTCTTCCGGCGCGACCGGCCATCTGAGTATATTCTCCAGGAAGAAGGTTGCGGAAAGAGTGGCCATCGTGTTTCCGGTATCCCGAGAACACGACGGTTCTGGTGGGTAAATTCAGCCCCATGGCGAACGTTTCGGTGGCGAAGAGTACCTTGACAAGCGTTTGCGCGAACAGAATTTCAACCAACTCCTTGACAATAGGCAGAAGGCCGCCGTGATGAACTGCAACGCCTCTAGATAAGAGTTCTCGGAGCCTAATAATCTGCGGCAGTACTCTGTCTTCCGGCTTGAGACGCGCTATCGATTTCTCGATGATCATGTGAATAGCGCTCTTCTCCTGTGCAGTGCAGAAATCTTGATTGCTCAGAGCATCCGCATTCTCCTCGCAACGCTTCTTGGAGAAGACGAAGATGCAAGCCGGCAACAAGTTCTGCTTCTTGAGGAACTGTACCAAATGAACCCACAAGTTTTTGTCTTGGGCGGCCGAGGTGAAACCTCCCGGCCTGCCTGCCCTGCCCATGTGTCCAGGCGCATGGCTGGCGCGAGGCGGTCCACCTCTACCTCGTTGCTGGCCTCCCCTGCTGCCTCCACGCTGGTTCCCGCCTCGCTGATTTCCGCCTCGCTGCGGCCCGCCCCGGCTTCCACCTCTCTGGCTGCCACCGCCACGGACCTGCGGTGCCGCTTCGATGGCCTTTGGTGGCTTGTCCTTGCCTTGAATCGCCGAGTTGGCATTCTTCCAGCCTGTCTCGAGGAATTTCTTTTCCGAGTCCACAATCTTGTGGATGTTTTTGTTAGCCCAGAGGTAGTGCTCGAGAGGGACCGGCCGCTTGGGCGTAGAAATGACATAAATGTCTTTTTGCTTGGTCCGGCCTACCCAGGAAGCAAATTCATAGGTATTGGGAACGGTAGCCGAGAGTAGAATCAGGGATACATGCTCAGGTAACATGATGATCACCTCTTCCCACACAACACCGCGTTCGTAGTCGTTGACGTAGTGTACCTCATCGAAAATAACAAACTCAACGTCTCTGATGAGGTCTGCGCCGCGATAGAGCATACTTCGCAGAATCTCGGTTGTCATGATGAGACAGCTAGCCTCTGGGTTAATCTGAACATCTCCCGTCAGAATGCCAACCTCGTCGAAGGTCTGACGAAAATCGCGAAATTTCTGGTTACTGAGCGCCTTGATGGGCGAAGTGTAGATGGCTTTCGTCATGTGCTTGGCGGCCAGCGCAATGGCGTACTCGGCTACAACAGTCTTGCCTGCTGAGGTATGCGCAGCGACGAAAACCGAATCGCCGCATTCGAGATGGTAAACGGCTTCCTTTTGGAATGTGTCGAGTTCAAAAGGCCATTCTCTGGCCATGTCAGGTACGAGCTCGCGGAAGTTGGTCATCTCGTTCTTAATGTCAACCATGTGCGCCCATTCGCGGTTGGCTTTCCTAGAGTTCGCCGCTGCAAGGGCGCTATGAGGCTCAAGGGCAGGGAATTCGACGGGAAGCATAGAATCGATGTCCTCGACGTCGCCGTCTTCCCCCTCCTCTTCTGATGAGACTACAGCAGAAAGTAGCCTCTCTCCATCGATTTCATTGTCACCAGGCGCCGCCTCGGGCTCCTGGTCGAGAACCTCTTCCACTTCTCTTGCTTGTTGCTCGCTCTCAGCGTCGGTAGTCTTCTTCCTCTTGGTGAAGTCGATGCCTCTTGTGAGCCCTGGGGCAACTTCGAGGAGACCCCCGGCGCCCAGCTTGATGACTCTCTCCAATTTCCTCTTGCTATCCCCTTCATCAGCGGCAGCTGACCGTAGCTGGCCCTCAAGAGCCGCCGTGGACTCGAGACCGTCTAGGCCACCAGGTGCAAACGGGAAGAAGCCAGCGGCACCGCGAACGAAATCAGCCCTGCCAGCGGGCTTTCGGAGCATTGATGTACTGTCCTTGGCGGTGACGTGCGAACTAGGAACCGTGACGTGACGGTAGCCCGTAACTCGGCCTTCGAGGCCATGGCGGGTGAAGCGCGTGACAGTGCGTGTTTGCGTGGGTGCAATTTGAAAAAGGGAGGTGAAGTCGGTCGGTGTATCCCAGCGCTGTTGCAGGCGATTGAGCCATTCGTGCGAGAAGGTTGTTGACGGCGTTAGGTATTTTTCCTCGAGCGCGGCTAGGAGCTCGTCTGCGTCTTGGTGCCTATGCGGCGGGGTTCTCCGTTCAAAGAGGATATCGTCGATTGTCTCGAAGGAGCTATCATCGGACAGACGGAGCCGAGCCACGGCGTCACTTAGATCGGACATGGTGGCGGCTATTGCCGAGTTCTTTGCAAGATTGGGAGGCACGAAAGAGAGCTAGATGTAAATATGGTGGGGAACCGTTACCAAAGGATAACCCCGCCAAACTCCAAACTGTGGGGTATTCTAGCTCACAGTGGAGCCAGAGAGCGTTAGTAAAGGGTTAGGGTCCCAGCACCATGAGCTCGAGGACGCAACTCAGGGAGATAAAAGAACTAGGTGTCCAGCAGATTGCGATTGAAAGGGCAGTCGTCACTCATTACATAGGTACCCATTACACAGGTAGTACAAGCTCCCTGGTTTCATTACCATAGACCGTCCATCTCGGCCATCGCTTCCTCATCCGCCTCGGTTGCTTCTTGCGCCTGCGCAGGTTTGGCACCATTCGCGCTCTTCTTGGAGCCTGGCTGACCATCCACCTCGGCCATGAGAGCGTCTAAATCATCGTCGTACTCAGTATCTTCGGCCGGGGTTGGCTTTTGCTTCGATGTCTCCTTTCCAGATCCACCGGCGCTTTCTGGGGCCTGAGCAGGTTTGGATTGAACAGGCTGAGCATTTGCCTCTACCTCCGCCATTATAGCCTCGAGATCTTCGTCATGGTGGGGCTCAAATGCCGACTGGGCGGGCTTTTTAGGCGCTCCTCCACCAATGATACCGCCGGCTGTGCTAGATGCGGGGGGTTTAGAGACTGTGGTTTGCGCTTCTGCCTCTGCCATCAGAGCCTCAAGGTCGTCTTCCTCATCCGGCTCAAAGGCTGACTGGGTAGGCTTCTTTGGCAGACCGCCGCCAAATATGCTACGAAATGGTGGAGCACTGGGGCCAGATGCCGCATCAGCTTCGGCCATCAGAGCCTCTATATCATCGTCGTCTGGTATGTCACCGGCGGGTTTAGATGGAATAGATGCACGTGGTGTTGCACCATATATATCTTCTTCGCCGAACAAGTCGTCGTTAGTGGGGGTGCTGGCTCGGGCTTGTGCTGTCTTCTCGAAGATGGGAGCGATTCGGGAGGATTCCTTGGGAATGAGGGAGTGCGGCCGTTCCTGATCCTCGTTGTCTTCATCAACTTTTGATTTCGGCCTCCCTTCGTCTATCCACTGCAGCCGCTGATTGCGCATGACAGTCTTATGCCCGATCTTTTCAATCATGGCCAAGGCATCAAGGAAGGTAGCCTTCGGGAATAGATCGTCGAGCCATTCTTGGTAGAACGACAATAACCGTGCCGCATCGGAGAACTAGATGCTCCTGTCAGACTCCTAGCATAGCCCGTTGTAGGAAAAGGAGGCTTTACCTCGTGGCCTTTTCCCTTCAGCTTCAACCTGGGCGCCGTCTTTCGGAGTTTTGGAATGCCCTTGTCTGACAGCAGCCTGGCTTCGTCCAGCTTCACTCTTGGCGCGCGAGCCTTCTTGGCGACATCAAGCTCTTCATCGATACCAAGAACATCGGTCTTCCGCTTCTTGTCATTCTTGTTGTTCTTGGGCTCGTTGGGCTTGGTATTTTGGCCGGGTTCGGGACTTGGGCTCCTGAAGGGATCGTCCCCATCCCAGTCGGCGAGGTAGTCATTCAAGAAAGCATTGCTGTCTTCACGGCTCATTGAATCGCCAGGGCTGGTTTTGGAGGGCATCTTGGCGGTCGTCGGGCAGAGAGCATATGTTGAAGATGATGGGTGGGTGTGTTGAGCAACCTCCAAATCCCACTTATAGAATCATCAATCTACAGGGCTTAGAAACGCGTCAAGTCGCGTCTTAGTCGTGCATGTGGGGTAACTAACTAAGCTGTGGCTCGGGCCGGCCCCGGCTGAACTACGGAAAATGATGTGGCTTTTAGAACTGTGGCTAGAGTTGAGGTTAGTATACCATTGGTGCCTGAGGCCGCCACAGTTTGGAGAGCTTCACCCAGAGCTCACTGCGCTCAAGACATCAATTCGATCGTCAATCAAGTTTCACACACCGCCCGACGACGCCATCGTCGACCTGCCGGCCGCCAAAATGTCGAACTCTCAAGCATACCAGTTTCCGAGCAAGACCGTCAAGACCGACTATCCGGTGAGTTGCGGCGCCAATTGGCCCAAATTGGCGACGAGGTGCTAACCCGTCGAAATCAGCTCATCGACAATGACCCGTACGTATTCCGCCACGTTTGCCTCCGCCAGATTGGTCGATATATCTCTTGATATCTGATTCAATTGATGCACAGACATTTCAAGCGTGTGATCAAGTATGCCAGGACATCAGATTACGTGCACGGCGCCGTCGCGGCGGCAAGCGGTCCGGGGCTGTTCTACGCGATGGAGAGGCTGCACCCATCTGGAGTCGGCAAGGGCGGGTTTGCACAAGGCATGCGGCTGGCAGGCTTCATCGGCGTTGCCGGTGGTTTTATCTACTTTTACCAACGATCAATCCGTACGTGACGATTCCCCCGAGCGACAAATACCCCGGCATATCTGGAGGATACATTGGTAGTTGATGGGGGAGCTGGAAAGAGGAGGAAATACATGATAACTACATCTTACGCCAGGACAGAAGCTAACAGGGATCATAGTACGGTTCTACGGCATGAGTGAGAACGCACGGGAGGTTCAGATGGACATGCGCGAGATGGTAGACAAGGTCAAGGCTGGCCAATCGCTGTACGGTGAGAGCCAGCTGACCCCGGCCATGCAAGGTGTTGCGGCGCGTCAGTCCAGATACTCGGCGCTCTTCATGTCGGTTCTTCCTTGGTTCAACTTTGTCAACCACAACCAGCACGGTGTCGACACAGCGAAGTACTATCAACAAGCGGAGAGGGAATTGGAGGCGGAGCGTTTGGCCAAGGGTGGAAACTGAGAGCTACCAGAGAGCAGAGTAAGGGGGTGAAGAGTGGGTTGTGAAAAGTTGTGGATTGTTAGGACGCTGGACACCCGAGAGCTAAAGCCACTGAGTCCGGTTGTCCCGTGTACATATGAGTTCTAGATGACTGGCCAGCAGAGGTTTCGGGCCGACAATCAGGTTTTTTTGCGTCGATCCAATTTAGATTCCCTCCCTCAGTGGTGATCGGGTTTCGTGTTGGGCGTGGGAGCTGAGGCATCGAGTGGCCATTGATGCCCACCGTTACGATACTAGTTCGATGAGAGCATACTAGGTCAAGTTCTCAAACACTTGGGAGGAGGTTCATCGGTTTGTATCCTGGAAGCTGATGACAATAGTGTTGCGCTCAACAAGTGCCGAAGCTACACGATGCCAACAACGGCTACTTTATCCAATCGCTGCCAATTTTTTTTTTTTTTTTTTCCACGGGGGGTGTTTTTTTTGGCTGACAGATAGATGACCTGCAAGATGAACACCAATCACCAATCTGTACACAACGAGACTATCTGTCTGTCTGGCTGCCTGCCTGCCCAACACGACGATCTCTCTCTCTTCTCTCACCTAGAGAATTCTACCACAAACTAGCTACCTACCTACCTTACCTTAGGTAGGTAGGTAGGTAGGTAGGTAGGTAGGTGGATAAGGTAAGTAAGCAAGCGAGGCGAGAGTGGTTGCAAAACGACAGACAGACAGACAGACAGACAGACAGAGGGACAGAGAGAGGGAAGGGAAGGAAGGGAAGGAAGGGAAGGGAAGGAAACTAGGTGGACAGTTGAGGTCCATGTTATGTTATAGCCATATACCTACCAAAGGTCGGTAGGTACCTATGCAAGATGCAACGACATTTGATATGTAACTCAATTGCGACTTGACTGGAGCCTGACAGCCTGACTGCCTGACTGCCTGACTGGACGGCCGGGAGGGGGAGGGGGTGGACAATCGGGCATCAAGACTTGTGTTGCTTCACTGCAGCTGGGAGGATCAGGATCGGCACAGAATGGGAATAGGATGGGATGGGATGGGATGGGATGGGATGGGATGAGATGCCGCCAAGAGGGAAGAGAGAGCTATTCAGGTGCGTTACTTGCGAAAATGCACACTCCCCTCTCCTCCCATTTCTTGGTATTTCTCTCTGGTCGGTGAATGAGACTGAAGACGAGGATACAAGGAGTGTGGACTGGCGATACATGGAATATAGGTTGGAGTTACCCCTTTTTGGGTGCCTACAGGTTGCCCAGGTGCCCAGCTGCCCTAAGCTAATGGGTAGGTACCTACTTGAAGACATATCCACGCAGAGCAGAGCAGAGCAAAGACGACAACAGAAAAAAAAAGTTTGGACCAATGGAAATATACATATATATACCCAAATAGATAATCAAGAATGCTAAGCTGGTTGTATGCATACAGGCTTTCCCCCCCCCCCTCTCTTCTCTCTCCTCTCTTCTCTCTCCTCTCCTCTCTCTCCTCTCTTCTCTCTCCTCTCTTCTCTCTCCTCTCCCCGCTCCCCTCTCTTCTCTCTCTTCTCTCTCCAGAGCCTGCCTTCCGCAGGTCCCAAATCTTGATCAAACACAAAATGTACGCCTGCTTCCAGTCCCCCCCTCTTGGGGATAATGATAATGATAATGATGACGATGATGAAGCTGTTGTTGCTCAAGAACAGTCTAAAGTTTGATGGTTTGTTTCTACATCCACAAGACATTTTCCAACCCACATCTCAAATAAGAGTTGAGAGAGAGCAGACCCTTCGTAAGTTGCCTACGAGGCGGGAACGCACTGCGAGTAGTACGGCGCTGAAACGTCCTTGCAGACGAGGCCCTCCTGTTTTTTAGTCTGTTAGCATTGTAGTTCCCCTCCCCCCTTTTTTTCTTTTGGTTTTGACTATTTGCATGTTTGGGGGCTGGACGGCGCCATGTTAAGTTGAGGGGGGACGGAGAGAACTTACCGCACAAGTGGTGCATCCCGAAAACCCATTTCCGCCACATTGCTGGTACACGGCGGCGGCACAAGCAGCGGGCTCAGCAGCAGCAGGCTCGGCAGGCGAAGTGGCATCGTCTCCCGTAGCGACCTTGTTGCCCGAGGGAGCAATGGCGGTGGGCGAGGAACCAACCTTGCAGGTCTGCTCGCAGCCCGAGCACTGGGCGGTGCCGGCCTTCTTGTCGATGCCGCCGGCGTAGACCTTGGGGCCGGGGGCAATGTAGTTGTCGACGGCGGCGTGGATGTCGATGCGGATGCCTGGGTCGCTGGCGCTGTAGGCTCCAGGGATCTTGACCAGCGCCGGGCTGGCGTTGCCGCCGCCGCTGACCGTGATTTGGTAGCACGAAATGTAGAACTGGGCTCCGCCCGCCTGGCCGGCCGTGTGCAAGGCCAGGGCCTCGGCGCGGAGCAGGTAGTCGCCGGCGGGGATGTCGGCGGGGATCTTGACGTCCATCTTGCCGCAGCAGTTGTTGAGGTCGCGCGTGCCCCAGTTGTCGTCGTCGCCAACGCGGCCCTTCTTGGACCACGAGTTGGAAAAGATCTTGAACCAGCCCGTCGAGCCGTCGGCCTTGCTGGCATCGGGCACCTTGGTGAGGTACACCTGCACGGGACCCCAGTGCGCACCGCCAATCGCCTCGCTGCCGCACTTGCGGTCGCCTGGCTGCTGGTGCATCTCCACCGTCACGGTCCCGCCCGCCACCACGGGACACTTGCCCGCTACCGCCCGGGCGCCCGCATTGCACGTAAAGTCGCGCGAGTTCACATTGGTAACCGGTGTGTTGGACTGGGGCATGCGGATGCATGTCGATCCGTGCAGCCTGCCAATGTTAGTGCTACGTCGCCATTGGAACCCAAGAAGGGGTCACTTATATAATCCGTCCCATCGACCCAGAGTTGCTGGAACAAGGCATGGCCCGCCACCTCGTTGGCAGCGAGGGCCGTCAACGCCGCGAAGAATGTCGACTTCATTGTGTACGACGACGATGTCTTTTGCCTGGGTTACCTGGTGGTGGTGGTGGCCCGCGAGTGGGAGAAGGGGGAGAGG
>Ga0247763_1002194_pt1 | contig 10152 bp, 7 predicted proteins | sample UWRJL141409B4_FD_179926 | JGI IMG/M metagenome (GOLD analysis project Ga0247763, IMG submission 179926) | Plant litter microbial communities from Arlington Agricultural Research Station in Wisconsin, United States - UWRJ-L141-409B-4 | ecosystem: Environmental > Terrestrial > Plant litter >... | reverse complement strand
ACGGCACCAAAGGACGCAATGCGTAAACACCACAAAAAGTGGAACGTTGTGCAGTCAGGGCACTGCACCGTAGTCCTTCTACATCTAGCTGCAGCCACAGGCAGGCAGCATCACTGTACCGTGACATCGTTCCTCTTTTTCACGTTTTCTCTTTTCTCTCGTAGCGACTACTTTCTTCCTTCCCCCAACTACCTCTTCCTTACTATTAAATCTCTTTATCTCCCTAACTAAATTATATATTTTAATTCTACTTATATTATAAAACCACGTTATTAATTTCGCTACGGTTACAATATAAGATAATACCTCTTTAAAGGTACTTCCGTCTCGTATTTTTAATAATCCTATTTACTCTTAGCTTTACGTGTATTCCGGGCAGTTTAAAAAGATATGTACCGCTGTTTCTAGTGCTTTTACGTATTAACATAGTAAGGTATTTATATTTTTTGCCTTTATTTTAAATAGGAATACGTTTAGCCCTATTACCCCGGTATATAATTGGGTAAGGAGCGAGCTTTTTACCTTGGTAAGCCTATTATATAGGTTGAGTAGGAAGTGTTCAAGTAGTTTTCCCCGGAGGTTAAATAAATCCGCCGGTTTTATACCTTGATTGGTTCTTCTTCGTAGTACTATTATTTATTACTTTAATTAACGTACCCTTTATTTTGCCTTTAGTTTTCTATCGGGGTCGAGCTTTATTTAGTCAACTTCCCCCCCTGAATTCTAGGCCTACTTTAGTAGTTGTAGCTACTATTTGGCCTATTTTACCTTGAGGATTCCGCTATTTGGTTACTTAATTCTTCTTTCCCTTTTACGCAATCGTCTCCTTCTAATTCGACTAGTTACTACCTCGTATGCGGTACGTAGTAGCTCCGTTATACCGGTTCTTTAGAGCCTTTATTCTACTTTCACTACCTACTTTGTAAGGTATAGATCCAGTGGTGGGTACTACGCCTCGGCCTCAATGTTTTTTACTAGTATGGCTTTATACACCCTAATAGTAGTACGTAAGTACTTTGTTTATTAATTATAAAGTTTTTATACTATTCCCCTTACTTTTCCCTTTCTCAATATTGGTATGTGCTATATATTCGCTTTGTATAATATTACACTCCGTACTACTATCGTGTAGATTTGCCGTACGCGGTCGAGGCGAACTCCCTACGTTTTCCCTACTAATTGTTCCAGTACTAGTTTCTGGGTTTTTATCTTTTATAGAATAATCTTTTGGTGTTTGGTAAAGGATAGCTTCCGATTTAGCTATATGCTTAAAAAGCAGGCGCTTTCTACTGGTACCAGACCCGGGTTCCCCTTTCCCGGGATGTTTAATGTATCGGTGCGCATTCGCCTCGTCCTCGTAAAGTATATGAGTTCACTCTTCAATGGGTTAAATTCCATGCCTTTTTCCTTTGCCCATTCCTCACATACTTTATATCCCCTCTCCAGCGTCTCGTATGCCGTCTTCGTATCGCGTACGTAGGCTAGTAGGTTCGTGTCGTCTGCAAATCCTACTGTAATGAGGTTGGGGATTTCCTCCAGTCGCTGGTATAGGGTGGATATAAAGATGATGAAGAGAATAGGGGAGAGGGGGGAGCCCTGTGGTGTGCCCTATTAAGGTATTTAATTTACTAAAAGTATTATTAAGATTAGTAGGTTTGGTATTAAGTATAGTATTTTGGTTAAGGTTATAGTAAATAGGAAAGGCCTCCTTTACAGTAACTAACTCCCCCTAATTACTAAAAATAATACTGGTTTTATAAATTTTATTAATACTTTTAAGGGTATCTTCCGTACTAAAGGTATTACTATTATACGCCCTTTTATTACTAAAACTACCCTATTTTTTCAAATTCCTAACTTCCTTAGGCCTGGAGTTACTTTATAAGGCTTTTAACTTGCCCTATTATTAGCCTTTACCTCCTTTAGAACCTTATTTAGGCTCTTTAAACCTCTTCCAATTAACTTATAATATAATTAAGGTACGTATTAAAAAGGTATTAGGGTTCCGGGTTTTAATAAATAGGTTCTTTTAAAAATACAAAAGAGTAAGGGTATTAAGTAGCCTTTAGAACCCAGTATTAGCATTTATAATTTATTAATCTCGTCGTAATAATACCTTAAAACGCTTAGTTTATTATAGAAATTAAGGTTTTAAAACGTTAAGATAGTAATTAATTTAGTCCTATTTCGTAATTACAACTCCTTAAATACTAAAACAGCCTATTAAAATATTAAAAATAATATTAAAGTTTACTATAGTAATATTACTATTAAAGGTTAGGAAGTAATATTAATAGTAAAATTTATTACGGAGATTGGCCTAGGTTAGGGCGTATTATTAGCAAAGCTAATTAAAGGTAGATTTAAGGTCTTTATCGTAAATTATAATAGTAAGGGGGCCTTCCTTTAGTATATTTTGAAAAATTAATAAAAGAGCGGCTTTTTAAGGGTTATTAAGGCGCTTTATAACCATTTATAGGTTATAAAGGAAATTAGAAATCTAAAGGGCCCTAAATTAAATTAATAATACCTAAAACTACTATTAATAGTTCTTAAATCCTAATAGATATTATTTTTTAGGTAAGAAAAGAGATTATTTAGTAAATTTTTTAATTATAAAGGTACTAAATTCATCCCTAACGGTTAAAATTACTAAAGGATAAGTAGTCTTAAGGGCTCTAATAATTACCGTTAAATTATTACCCCCCTTTTGAAAGGCCCCAGAAGTACTTATATTTAATATATTCCGGGCTTATTACTATTATTCCAATACTACTAATAGCCTGTTAAAACGTTAAATAAATTTGGAAATTTATTATATTAGGCCCTAAATAAGCGGGATTTCTTTAGGCTGCTAGCCTTAGCTTATAAAGGTTATATTTAAGTCGTTATTAGCTATTATATTATATCTAATTTCCAATTAAAATTCTAATTACGTAACGAAACTACCTTTCCCGTACGTACTATTATAATTAGGTTAATAGGTTTTTAAAGAAGCCAGGGAATCGTAAATAGGTAATTAAAAATATACTATACGTTAAGGTCAACCTATTATATAAGTTACGTACCTATTATACAAATAGTATATTTAATAGTAACAATTACTATAGGGGGTTGAATTTTAGTAGGTATAGGTATTCTTTAGGGGGTAGTTCTCCTAAATACATTTGTAATTAGGGGGTAGTAATTACGCATAAAAGGTTAAAATACAGTAATATATAATAATAGTACTATCCATAGTAATTTAAGGGGTAATATTTTTATTAGTAATAGAAATTAAAGGGTATTATTCCCCTAGAGGATCAAAATATAGTAGTTTTACAGAAATTTAACCTACTAATTACAGTAAGTAGTATTAGTAGCGTAAATAAAGGGTTGGTAATTAATACAAGAATTATAATACTATTTACAGGGGCAATTTTAGCCGGTATAAGGGCTTTTTAAAAAGGTAGGTGACTAATATAGAGGTTATAATACTACCTACAAGGGCAACTATAACCAGCGTAAGGGCTTTTTAAGAGGATTAGTAGCTATACTAAGGGCAACTTTGGCCAGCGTATAGGTTTTTCCGGAGGATAGATAATGTAGTTTGCGGAGGGTATAAAAGCGCTGTGGGGGTGGTTACTAATTATAAGCAACGAGGCGAGGTCAGCTGAGGGTTATAAAATCCAGGTTTATAACCTGTTAATTTATATAACCTAACTAGTCTTAGTAAGGTTTAGTATAAAAGGTTATAGGGGGTAAATTCCCTATAACGAGCGTAGCGGAAGACTTTAAGGGTATGATAATTGCCTGGAACGGGGTTAAAGAAAGCTAAGATCAGTAAATTAACCTACTATAATAAGTAAAAATATAGGGGTCTATACCCTGTAATAGGGTAATTATAGTAGGCTTTGCATAGAGATTACAAAGGTTAAAAGGTTACCCTAAGGCTATATATAAACTATTTTGCTTAAGGTAAAAAAAAGGAAAAAAATTAGATACCAGAAATATAAAAGGGGAAATGGTTCTTTATAGGGCCCTCAGTAGGTATAGGTCAACCTTACAAGGGGTGAGGGCTCTAAAATACAAAAGGAAAGCCTATATTATAAAGGGAAAAGTGCTTACGTTAGCGCTGGAATCCAAAGGATTCCAGGGCAACAAGTTGGTTGTACTGACGTAATAGTGGTGGTAGGTCTACCCCTGTAGGCCAAGCCTACAGGTGGTGGGTCCTCGGAACTCCCCGTCGGTTCTAGTAGGTTCCAGTGGGTCCAAGGGGCTTGGCAGCCCCCCTGAACCACAACACCAACTCCCCATAGTTATGGTGACTGCACTTTGCCATAGTACAGTCGGCAGCATTCCCAGGGTAGTAGATCAACTAGGCTACAGCACCCAAGGGTGCTGTAGCTACAGGGCAACTGGGCTGTAATTTCAACAACGCGTAAAACGTGTCTGAAGTTTTAATTAGCGCTTGATAAAGTTATGTAATGTGGCCAGCGAAACCCCGCCGCAGCGTCTGCGCAGCCGCTGCGGCGGGGTTTCGCTGGCCACATTATAAGTTGTAAGCCTATCGTACGCTAATAAGAGGCGCGTTGCGTTTGCGAATTAATTGGTTGGCTAAATTTTTATATAATAAAGCTGAGGGTGGAATACGCGTGTATATAGCTTAATTATATATTAAATAATTATTTTCTCTTCCAAATCCGTAGGTTTGCGCAAATTAGCTGGAGTATCGTATCGTATAGGCTGATTATTGCGTTGGGTGTAAAGGGTAATATAAGGAATAGAATAGACTTTTAATACTTTGTAAAGATTAAGTTTTAGGTTTTTTTTAAAAAGCCTTAAGAGTTAAGATTAACCGCGTTTCGTTTGAACGCAATGTTATATTTTGTAGTGGAGGAAGTGTTGCGAAAGGTAAAGGGAGTTGCGTTGCGGGGAAAATTATCCGCTTGCTTGTTTTATCCGCTCGCTTATCACGCACGTTATTGGATTTGTCTGGTGATGAGGTTATGGCTAGTAGCGTATTAGTAGCTGTCCCTACGCTATTTAAACGCTATAGAAGACCCGTTGGCTTAAAGAATAAACTGAAGCGCGTATTGGAGCTGAAGCCAGAGCTGGAGCTGGTTGAATTACGTATTACCCTTATTATTATACTACGAAAGAGACCGGGCCTCCTAATTTCCGGAGGTGTTAATATCAGCCCAAAGCTGCCTGCGAAGAGAATACGGAGCGGTTGCGAGGTTTACTCTACAGCCAAGTTGCGAGGATAGATACGTATGGATACTAGAATTTGTTAGATTAGATAGGTATTGTAAAATAAACCGCTCTTATACCTGTAAATACGTTGCATATACGCTGCGATTGACTGGATTGCGTCAAATGCGCTGTTAAGTGGCCTTTATGGTGCTGTGCCAAGGGGTGCCCCCCCAGTAAAAATCAGGGTGCCCGCGCAGTAATTCCCTATACCATGGACCATATCCCGTGCACTGAGAGCCATCTTTGGCGACACATGAGTGTTCCTTTCGCCAGCAACAAAGAATACGATGGACTTGACTTTGCAGATTATCCCGTCCGCAAGCAATGGCAGGATTCATCCAGTCTGATACGACCCTTGGCGCAATCAGACCCACCGGACGATCTGCCCAAGAACAGTCATCTTTCTTTCAGGCTTGGTTATTTTTCGACATACTGGCCGAGGTTCTTGGTATTACAACTGCGGCTCAAGACTTCGTGGTTGACGGCTTCGTGACGATGAAGAGGCTGCACCATTTCACTTCCGCATACTACAGGAATCTCCCTCAAAATGCCGGGTGACCAGCGCCGGGACTGCTTTATGAGATCCCGAGCGGTGTCTCCTTGTCGCGCGCGCGCCTCCCGTTTCGCGTTCCTAGATGAAGCCCAACTACCAGACTGCCTCGTTGCGCCCGAGATACGCTTGTCCATCAGCATCCTCCGCGAGACATTGGGCCAAACCTACTACCCAAGCACTCCGATAGCATCGACCTGCCTTGTGATGGCAGGTGTCCTGAGATCGAGCCGACCCAGGCTCACATCCTCGCCATTCTTGCAGAAGGGGGACTGCCCTCTTCTCACGGCTTCTTTATCTGGCCACGGCAATGTTATTGTCACAGTCAGCAATTACCAGGCCGGAATGGAATATACTGCTGTCTCAGACGTCTGGTCAGATGGGCTAGGCAAACGAGAACCACAGCTGGCTACCGCAAATGCCAATTCGCCGCTCTTATAAAAAAGCAGTCAACGCTACACAAAAGACGACATATTACGGGTCATGGTAGCCACGCTTCTTCAACAGGTGTGGATGGCATCGGAGTGCCTGCATTATCTTGCAACATTCTAGATCGGCATACAATCTATGTCCCGCGCGGCCCCGCAGCTGCTGGATTTCGACGCATGGTTCTCGACCGCATAGCTCTTCCGTAACCAGCTAGCCACTACCGTCCTAGCTCTCGACGCTGAGCTCTACCACACCGACTTGCCGAGCTCAAGCCACGAAGCCATAGTGCGACTTATCTGTAGCAACTGGATGAGAAGGTTGTGGACTCGGTGCACAGCATCTTTCCATCCCCCTCAAAGGGGGAAGGGCTCTGCAAATCATCGTAAACTACAGTGTCTACAGTGGTAAGGTGATGCGAAGGGCGCTCGGGCGAATTTATTCTCGCTTATTCCAAGCATTCTAACCGAGACGAGGCGGTTTTAGTAGTCTCATCAATAAGGTTATGCCGAGACAGTCGCTATCGTTAATCGGCCCGCTGTCAGATCCGGGTGAACCCGTGGATCCCCAGAACAGCCGGGATATGCGGGGGATTCAAAAAGCTTATCTCCCTTTTTTTCGGCATATTACATCTTGGCATGCTCTGATTTCGATTCATCATGAGTGCCAGAAGCGTCGTTCGATGTGCTAACCTATCTTCTAGGAAGAAACATCCTGGTTGTGATTATGGGAGAACCGATCTCCCTGAAGAGTTTCAGGCACTCGGTACCCTTTACCATATTTGATCAGAAATAAGAGGTACTGCGATTCGGATCTGGGAGGCCAACCTCTGTTCCCCCCGTTCCCCGCCATGAGCGGTCTTGTGGGTACCAAACCCAGGGATTGAGGGCCGCGTGGGTAAAGAATTGGAGTGTATGGGATGGCGGCCCTAGCATTTGCGAGGCAGCGGGGGTTGCCGGGAGAATCTACTCGTCCTATTTAGGCGCACTAATGAGAGGAGGACAGCTGGACAGATATCCGCCGTCAGAGTCCCGCGACAAAATTTAAAGAGCAGCCCCAGCCCATCGTAGCCTTTCTCATAGATTGCTGTGCGTCCACCACCCCCGCTGCTTGGACGCAATACCGGATCCCGTCTTAGCTATCTCTCGGCTTCAGAAAGCCGGGATCCGCCTCCGAAACGAATTGGCAATATAGCCTTCTCTAGGTTTTTTGCCGTCACTAAGAAATTGCAATATATCCCCTGCCGTGAACTAACCTTCGCCGAGAAAACTGGCGACTGGCATATCCAGATCTCCTTTAAATCAAAGACCTCGCTCCAGGTAAGGTAGGTACTTAACCCTAGGACTGTGCCTTTCAGTTGTCAAAATTGTGAATTGTGTGCGTCCATTCCGCGCAGAAGCAAAAAATGGCGTTTCTAGAAGCTGCATTTCTCTCTCTTCTTTTGTCATTCTCGACAGCCCAGCAAATCGGCACGTCGGTCCCGGAGCGACACCCGCCGCTCACCACATACAAGTGCAGCAAGGCTGGGGGTTGCAAAGCCGTCAACACGTCCATCGTTCAAGATGCGTTCGCGCGTCCGCTGCATTCCATATCCTCTCCCGAGATCTCATGTAATGTGGGCTCTACACCGTGCGAGACTGCAGAAGCGTGCGCCAAGAACTGCGCCCTCGAAGGTCTTGACTAGTATGGCCAACCCTGCTCATTTACCTACCTGACCTACTCAGCTTCATCAACATAGATGAGCGCATCACTTTTGCTGACATGATCACAAGCTCTATCCGCGGGATAAGGACGTCTGGGGACGCCCTTATACTCAACCAGTGGCGACAGGATGCCGAGGGAAAGACCGTGACCGTTTCACCCCGCGTCTATCTTGTGGCCGCCGACGGCAAGAATTACGAAAACTTGACGCTTTTGGGCAACGAGCTCACTTTCGATGTCGAGCTGTCCAAGCTGCCGTGCGGAATGAACGGTGCGCTATATCTCTCGGACATGGAGCTGGACGGCGGCCGCAAGGCATCGGGCGGCCTCAACGCGGCCGGCGCCGAATACGGCACGGGCTACTGCGACGCACAGTGCCCCGTACTTGGTTTCATCAACGGCGCGGCAAACACGGGCAAGCTTGGCGCCTGCTGCAACGAGATGGACATTTGGGAGGCCAACTCGCGCTCGACCGTGTACACGCCGCACCCGTGCCGCGCCGAGCGCATCCGGACGTGCAACACCGAACTAGACTGCGGCCAGCCATCCGGCTACTGCGACAAGTGGGGCTGCAGCTACAACCCCTACGCCCACGGCCACCACGATTTCTACGGCCGAGGCGCCCAGAACAAGGTCGACACGCTCCTCCCCTTCACCGTCATCACGCAGTTCCACACGTCGCCGACCACGGGCGCCTTGGCCAACATCACGCGCCTCTACCTCCAGAACGGGACCGTCATCCACAACACGGCCACCACGGCCGCCGGCCGCACCACCGACAACATCAACGACCCTTACTGCAACGCCACGGCCGCGTGGACCCAGCAGCGCGGCGGCATCGAGGTCATGGGCCAGGCCCTGGCCCGCGGCATGGTGCTCATCTTCAGCCTCTGGGCCGACGACGGCGGCTTCATGACCTGGATGGATAGCGGCAATTCCGGGCCGTGCAACTCCACCGAGGGCGACCCTCGCCAGATCGTCCAGCACACGCCAGATGCGAGCGTGACCTTTTCCAACATCCGCTGGGGAGAGATTGGCAGCACTTTCAAGCAATAGAGCGGAGCGGGAGTGGTTAGTTATCAAAAAGACGAGAGTTGTAAGTGCGAATATATATATATATATATATGATGATATAAATTTCAAGCGTGTCTCAGCTTAAAAACCTTCCTACTAGAAAAAAACCTTTCTACTAGTAGGATATAAACAAAGGCTTAAAAGGGGAGGAAGAGGCTGTTCACAGCCGGACGATTTTTGTTTGAAATTTAACTTTTAATAACTCCTAGCATAAAATAAAAATATTTTATAAGAATTACTAATATTACCACCGGGCCGCGCCGGCCCCCTTCTTAGGCCGCTTGCGGCTGCCTGCGGGGGTAGTCACACACCACCGCTTTTAAAGAGTCAGATTCACAGGGAGCTAATCATGGAGCTCAATCTCTTCACCCCTCAACTGTAACTCGGCTGTCACTACGGCTATCTGCGCTTTACGTTGATATTTGGGCATAGCATATGTTACTAACAAGGACGGTTTGGAAGTCGGAATGGATGGATTTTCGTTGGCAAGAAGCCATACCGTCAGTGCAGGTTCAACAAAAAAAGCCCGGTACCTTTTCTTGCTGAGATGTACCCGTGAAGGTCCGGCAGAACGGGGTCGGGATTGAAAAGACGCATATGAGGTGCGGTTTTTGTCGGGGAAATATATTGGAGTTGGAGGAATTTTCCTAGAGAGGGATATGCAGCTGTGTCGGTTCTGATTTGGAGGCTGGGACATTGATGGCTGGATCGAAAGAGGCTGCATTTCGTGCGGACTATGAGGAATTTGAGTGGGGTGGGTGGGTTTCTGGAAAGGTTGGGTGGCGATGGTCTTCTTGGGGGCCTGCGTCAAGACATGCGGCTTGGCGGTTACATATAGGGTTCTTTATGTGTTCTAGACCGTCCAGGACCGGGATCGGCGGCTTTGTCAGACTATATGTAGTGTGATGTCAAACTGGTGTCAATGCAAGGTAATAATGCAAGGCGTCAACATATTCTTTGTCCATGTAAACTGCTGTTCTAACTCTCCGCGGATTTCTCTTCAACCTGCAGAGCGAAGGGATGTAGTTGGTTTGGGGAAGGCTGATATTCATCACCTTTCTCGAGCTACCTGGGGCATGATGAGCCGAGTACCATTTTGCGAAAGCATAAAGCTGCATAAAATAAGGATGGAAATCGCGCATGCCCGTTTTTTTTTTTTTTTCAAA
>Ga0247763_1002193_pt1 | contig 10156 bp, 6 predicted proteins | sample UWRJL141409B4_FD_179926 | JGI IMG/M metagenome (GOLD analysis project Ga0247763, IMG submission 179926) | Plant litter microbial communities from Arlington Agricultural Research Station in Wisconsin, United States - UWRJ-L141-409B-4 | ecosystem: Environmental > Terrestrial > Plant litter >... | reverse complement strand
GGATGCATCCGGTGGTGGCGATGCGCCTCTGAGCGCTCAGTTCAGCGGCTCTCGCTGCTCGACCTCCCGCACCGGCGGCAGGTGCAGCGACACCTGCGTGCCTCCGCCGGTAGCATCACCGATCTCGATCCAGCCTCCGTGCTTCTTGATGATCGAGTCCGTGATCGACAGCCCGAGCCCGGTGCCCTGCCCGACCGGGCGCGTGGTGAAGAACGGCTCGAGCACGCGCTCGCGCAGCGGGGCGGGGATGCCGCTGCCGCTGTCGATCACGTCGATGTGGTACCCGTCGCTGCGCGAGCGGGTGTTCACCGCGATCTTGCCCGAGCCCTCGATCGCGTCGATCGCGTTGGTGAGCAGGTTCATCAACGCCTGGTTCAGGAGCGCCGGGTAGCAGTCGATGACATCCTCGTCATCGAGGCCGAGCTCGACTGCGATGCGCCCCTCGAGCCGATGCTCGAGCAACGACAGCACCGACTGGACACACTCCCGCACGCTCACGCGCTTGCGCTCGCCCTCGTCGAGACGCGAGAACGTGCGCAGCTTCAGCACCAGCTCGCGGATGCGATCGAGCCCGGTCGACATGCCCAGCAGGCGGTCGTTCGCGCGCTCCCAGCGCTCGCGCGCGGACTGGCTCAGCGCGGCCTCGAGCTCCGGGGCCATGCCGCCGAGGTTGCGCACCACGGTGCCGAGGTGGCTCTGCACGAACGAGAGCGGGTTGTTGATCTCGTGCGCGACGCCCGCCACGAGCTGGCCGAGCGACGCCATCTTCGCCGCCTGGATGAGCTGTGCCTGCGTGTTGCTGAGCTCGCCGTAGGCGTTCTCGAGCTCGATGTTCGCGCGCCGGAAGCGCTCGGCGAGCTGGGCGTTGGCCTCGGCGAGCTCCGCCACCTTCCGGCTCTGGGTGAGGTTCTCGACGCGCGCGTGCAGCTCGTCGACGGAGAACGGCTTGACCAGCACGTCTCGAGCGCCATGCCGGAGCATGCGCACCCGAAACGCCTCGTCGGCCTTGGCCGTGAGCATCAGCACCTGGGTGGTGGCGAGCTCGGGTCGCTCGCGGATCGCGTGCACCAGGTCTTCGCCGTCCATCTCCGGCATCATCACGTCGGTCACGACCACCGCGGGCCGCAGGGCGATCGCCTGCTCGAGGCCAGCCCGGCCGTCCCACGCGCGGGCGACACGGAAGCTCGACTTCAGCGCCGAGGCGACGAACTCGCTCATCTCCGGGTTGTCTTCGACGATGAGCACCAGGGGAGCGCTCGACGCCACGCTCGGCGCCGGCGCCTCTTCGCCCGGCACCAGGGTGGGCGCGATGCTGTCGACGTGAGCGAGCGCCGCGTCGCCGAGCAGCGCATAACGCCGGCCGGCGTCGGGGCTGACCTCCCCGTCGTCGGCGGGTGACGCCGAGGCGCCCGCCGCCGCGGCAGCGCCCTCGGCAGAGGCCACGGCGCTCACGCTGCCGAGGGGCAGCCGCACCTGGAACGACGCCCCCCCCTCGGCTGCCGACTCGACGCGCAGCGTTCCACCGTGCAGCTCGGTGAACTCGCGCGCGATGGCGAGCCCGAGCCCCGTGCCGCCCACGCGCCGCGTGGCGCCGCCCTCGAGCTGCCGAAAGCGCTCGAACACGGCCTCTCGCTGCTCGGGCGGAATGCCCGGCCCCGCGTCGGCGATCTCGAGGACGAGGCCCGGAGGCGGGCCGGCCTCGCGCCGGAGCGAGCAGCGGACGATCCCGCCCGCCGGCGTGAACTTGAAGGCGTTGGAGAGCAGGTTGAGGAGCACCCCTTGCAGCTTCTCGGGATCGACCCAGGCGTCGAGCTTGCCGTCGGCCTGCACCAGGTAGCGGATGTCGCGCTCGCTCGCGACGGTCTCGAAATGGGCCGCGCACAGGCGCACGAAGTCGGCCACGTCGAGGTGTAGGCGCTCGAGGCCCATCTTGCCGGCCTCGAGCTTCGAGATGTCGAGCAGGTCGTTGACGTGCCGGAGCAGCAAGCGCGCGTTGCGCACGACGACCTCGAGGTCATGCCGGATGGGTGCGGGCGTGTCGGCTGCGTCGCACAGCTTCTTGGTCGGCCCGAGGATGAGCGCCAGCGGCGTACGCAGCTCGTGGCTGACGTTGGCGAAGAACTCGGTCTTGAGCCGATCGAGCTCGCGCGTCTTGTCGTTCATGCGCTCGAGCTCGGCGTTGGCGTCTTTCAGCTGGCGGCTCGCCTCGGCCACCTGCAGCGAGCGCTGATACACCTCGGTCTCCATCCGCTGGGCTTGCAGCCGCAGCTCGAGGGTCTGCTGCTCGCTCTCGGTTCCGCGCTGCTTCAGGCGCATGAACTCGGTCACCTCTTCGACGCGGTGGATGATGTACTCGAGCCGGCCGTCGGCGGCGAGCACGGGGCAGTTGATCGGGCTCCAGAAGCGCTCTTCGAACCCGCCGCCCTCCGAGTCGGGGCGGCGCACGTCGTAGCGTTGCACCGACATGCTGTCGGGCACGCGCTGCGCCTTCACGCGCTCGAGCGAGGTTCTCAGGTTCTGCACGCCCGCGGCGGCGGGATCGTCCGGATTGTCGGGGAAGACGTCGAAGATGCCACGCCCGATGACCTGCTCGCGGACGGTGAGCGTGGCCTTCAGATAGGCATCGCTCACCGCCACGATCGTGAGCTCGGGGTCGAGCACGAGATACAAACCCGGCACGGACTCGAACAGCCGACGGTAGTCGAGCCCCGCGACGCCGCCAGAGGCGGGCGCGACTGCGTTGGTGCCCTCGGTCACTGCGTGCACCCCGCGCTCCAACGGAGAGATCGGTACAGCCCTCTCCCGGCCTTCTTTGACGGGCGCGCCCGGGTCTCGGGTGCCCCTCGCGCTGCGGATATCACCACCATCGGCCCCTCGGCAATCATGGGTTAGCGAGGCAAAACTCGACGAGCTGGCTCGAGAATGTCGCCAGTTGCATCGATCTTTCGCCTACGGCCAGGCCGAGCCCATGAGAAACCCTACACGACCCGACACGGCAGATCAGCGAACTTCACAGAGAGTAGCACCACCCGCCGCGGCGCGATTTCGCGCGCGCCCCTCGACGTCGCCCGCTCGGCTCGTGGCGCCCCGTCGACTCAGGGAGCAGCGGCCAGAAACGGCTCGATCGTGTCGTAAAAGCGCTGTCCGAGCAGGGCGTAGCCCGCGTCGTTCGGGTGCAGCGCATCGACCATGAGCGCGGTGGCGAAATCTGGATTGTCGGTGAAGGCCGCGTACATGTCGACGCCGACGACGTGCTGGCCCGCCGCCTGCCGCGCCTCGATCAAGGCCGGGATCGCGGCGTTGTAGGCGCGGATGCGCTCGTTGGTGGTGGCGTTGGTGGTCGGGACGATCTGGGCAACCACGAGCAGAAGACCCGGCGCGGCGGTGGTGATGCGATCGATGAGTGCGCCGAGCCGTGCGGGCGCGCCGGCTACGTCGATGCTCAGGTCGATGTCGTTGGTGCCGATCATCAACAGGATGATGTGCGGGCGATAGGCGGCGATCGCCGGCTCGGCGAGCGGCGAGATCCCGCTGCGCGAGCTCGGATCGATGGTGAAGCCGGAGAAGCCGTCGTGATTCGGCGGGAAAGGCTGGCCGTCGACGTCAGCCGGGCCGTTGGCGCGATCGCCCACGAAGGTGATCGCGTGCCCGCCGAGCAGGGCCTGGCGGTAGAGTTCGACGCGATAGCCGCCGTTGAAGACGGGAAAGCCCTCGGTGATGGAGTCGCCGAACGGCATGACGATGCACGGCGAGCCATCGACCGGACACGGCGAGAACACGCTGCCGGGGTCGGGGATGAGGGGAGCGCCGGCGTCGCGAGTATCGCTCGATTCGGTGCCGGCGTCGGGGCCACCGTCGGCGGCGGCGCCTGCCGCGCCGCTGCCCGTGCTGGAGGGGCCGCTGCCCGCGCATTCCGTCGCTGCCGGGCTCGCACAGTCGAGCCCGCCCGGAGTGACTGCCTCGTTGCCGGAGCCCCCCGCCGCGACACCGCCGGCGCCCGTCGCTGGCGTCGCGCCGGCGCCGGATGCGGATGCACCCGTGCTCGAGCCGCCGCTGGCACCTGCTCCGGCGCCCCCGCTCGGCGCGCCGGGCGCTGATTCGTCGGAGCAACTCATGACGCAGAGCACGCTCGACAGCGCGCTCACTCGAACCGCCCGACGAGCGAAGCTGCTGAAAGCCGAGCGCGACGCCATGAGCGCTGCGTATCGCACGCGGCCGGGAGAGATCAACGCCGAGAGCTGACGGGAGCTGGTGGGAGATGGCCGCGAGACGGCAGGGGCCCAGCTGCGGCCATCCGGCGGTCCTGTCCGAACCGCGACAAAACGGAGGAGCTCGTGGCTCGGCTGACGCACGACGACACGGGGCGGCAACTACACGGCGCCCGCAGCCGGAGCGCCCCTCATGTGGCGTTCGTGTTGCGAAATGCCCTTCTAGCTGGCGATTTTGGCCTCGAGCGCTGGCATCCGCTTTGCTCCAGAGAGAGACATGTCTCTCCTTACCGTTGTCCTCGTCATCGTTGTCGTCGGCGTGCTGCTGTGGGCCGTGAACAGCTTCATCCCGATGGATTCCAAGATTAAGAGTATCTTGAACATCGTCGTCGTGATCGCGCTCATCATCTGGTTGTTGCAGGCGTTCGGCATCCTGGGGTCGCTCTCCAGCGTGCGCGTGGGCTGAAGGCGGCCTGGCGCGAGACGCTGGGCCTGTCGCACTAGCGAGAACACGTCCCCTCCGCCCGCGCGCAGCGCGCCGCGCGAGGGGGCGTCGTGCCGGCCAGAGTTGCCGGGCCGAGCACGGGATGGGAGGGGACTTTCGCTTTATCGCTTCTCTTCGGCGGCTACGCGGCCAGCGCGTAGTCCACGGCGGCGGCGGCGTGCAGCGTGGTGGTGTCGAACAGCGGAACACTCACGCTGCCCGGGCGCACCAGCATCATGATCTCGGTGCAACCGAGGATGATGCCCTCGGCGCCGCGGTCGACGAGCTCGTTCATGATGCGCACGTAAGCCTCGTACGACTCGGCCTTCACCTTGCCGACGCAGAGCTCCTCGAAAATGACGCGATCGACCAGCTTGCGGTCCTCATCTTCCTTGGGCACGAGCACCTCGAGCTTGCCGGCGTGCTTGAGGCGATCGATGTAGAACTTCTCTTCCATCGTGAAGCGCGTTCCGAGCAGGCCGACCTTGCGCACGCCAGCGCGCTTGATGGCCTCGATGGTGGGGTCAGCGATGTGCAGCAGCGGGATGTGCACGCGGTCCGAGATGACATCGGCGACCTTGTGCATCGTGTTGGTACAAAGCACGATGAAGTCGGCGCCCGCGTTCTCGAGGTTCGAGGCGACGTCCGAGAGCTCGCGAGCGGCGTCCGTCCAGCGCGCCTCGGCTTGCATGCCCTTGATGGCGTCGAAGTCGACCGAGAACATGAGGCTCTTGGCCGAGTGCAACCCCCCGCACAGGCGGCGCACACGCTCGTTGATGATCCGGTAGTACTGGGACGACGACTCCCAACTCATGCCCCCAATCAGTCCGATCGTCTTCATGCTAGTTCCCCTGCCCTCTCTCCCCGTTCGGGACGTACGCTATCTCACGGGCCCCGAAGCGGCTCATTTTGGTTGTGGGAGGCTCACTCATTCGAACGCCATGCCGGACTGCCTCATCCCTCGAGGCACCATGCGTAGGCGCCGGCCTCCGAATCTCTTACCCAATGCGCGAGCAGCGTCTGCTCGCTGCCGATCATCATTGACTTCTACAGAACATACGCCCGCACTCATGAAGCGGATAAAGGGGGCGTCAATTGTCTGTCAAAGAAGAGTGGGAGTCCCGCTCCTCAGTCGCTCCTGGGTGTGGAGCACGGGAGCCGTGGACACCGCCACCGAGTCGATACGCTGGATGCCTGAGAATGAGCCAACACGAGGCGAAGCGACGCACTCGGCGCTCTGATTCGACCCGTATGTTTCGTGTCGAGACCGAGCTTTCCACTCAGGGCTTGGTCGGTTCGGGTGCGTGGAGTATGAGGGCGCATGAGCACGCAGGCGCCGCCGGTGAACAGCCAGGTCACCTCTGCGTCCCCCGGAATGTCCCCCGGAATGTCCCCCGGAGCGTCGCCCGGGCATGCGCACGGCAGCACAGCAGGGCTGCGAACTCTCTCGCTCGGCGCTCTCGGCGTGGTCTACGGCGACATCGGGACGAGCCCGCTGTATGCCCTGAAGGAGTGCGTGCATGGGCCGCACGCCGTCGCTGCGACTGACGCCAACATCGCGAGTCTGCTGTCGCTGATGTTCTGGAGCGTGACGCTCGTCGTCGCGGTCAAGTACCTGGGCTTCATCACCCGCGCAGACAACGCAGGCGAAGGGGGCATTTTGGCGCTCCTCGCGCTGCTGCCGAAGCACAAGCGCGAGCGCGCGCCGGGCAAGCTCGGAGCGCTGGTGGCGCTGATCCTGTTCGGAGCAGCGCTGCTCTATGGCGACGGTGTGATCACCCCGGCGATGAGTGTTCTGTCGGCCATGGAAGGGCTGCGCGTCGCCACCCACGCGCTCGACCAGCTGGTGGTGCCCATCACCGTGTTGATCCTGATCGGGCTGTTCGTTGCGCAGAAGCACGGCACGGAGCGCATCGGACGCGTGTTTGGGCCGGTGATGCTGCTCTGGTTCAGCACGCTGGCAGTGCTAGGCGCGGTGGCGATCGCGCGCCATCCCGCGGTGCTCGGCGCCCTCAACCCCTGGCACGCCGTGGCGTTCTTCACGCGCGAGCCGCTGCCTGCCTTCCTGGTGCTCGGCTCTGTCGTGCTCTGCATCACCGGCGCGGAGGCGCTCTACGCCGACATGGGGCACTTCGGCAGGCAGCCGATCCAGCTGGCCTGGTACGCGGTGGTCTACCCCGGGCTGATCATCAACTATTTCGGCCAGGGCGCGCTGCTCTTGGCGACGCCTGCCGGCTCGGCGCGCGCCGCGATCGCGCAGAACCCGTTCTATGCGCTGGCACCGGGCGGCCTGTGGGTGTATCCGCTCGTCGGGCTCGCCGCCTTCGCGACGGTGATCGCGTCGCAGGCGCTCATCTCCGGCGCCTTCTCGCTGACGCGGCAGGCGGTGCAACTCGGCTACTTGCCGCGCGTGACGGTGAAGCACACCTCGAGCGAGACCGAGGGGCAGATCTACATTCCGACGGTGAACTGGCTGCTCGCGATCGGCTGCATCGCGCTCGTGCTCGAGTTCCGCGAGTCGAGCGGGCTGGCGGCGGCGTATGGCATCGCGGTGACGGGCACCATGGGCATCACCTCGATCGCCTTCTACAACGTGGCGCGGGCGCGCTGGAAATGGTCGCGCTACGCCACCGCGCTGCTGCTGGCGGCGTTCTTGCTGGTCGACCTCGCGTTTCTGGGCTCCAACGCGGTGAAGTTCTTCGACGGCGGCTACATCCCGGTGCTGCTGGCGGTGGGCATCTTCGTGATGATGCGCACCTGGAAGCGCGGGCGTGACTACCTGGCGCGCCATTTCGCGCGCAACATGCGCCCGCTCGATGATTTCATCGAGGCGCTGCGCGTGGGGCGCTGGAAGCTGCGTGACGGCACCGAGATCACCATCCAGCGCGTTCCGGGCGCCGCCGTGTTCCTGACGAGCCACACAGACGGCGTACCGCCGCTGCTCCTGCACCACGTGCGCCACGTGCGCTCTCTGCACGAGCGGGTGGTGCTGGTGACGATCGTGAACGAGCGCGTGCCGCGCGTGACGAGCGACCGCTTCGAGTGGCTGCCGGTGGCGGAAGGCCTGGCGCGACTGATGATCCGCTCGGGATACATGCAGTCGCCCTCCGTGCCGCTGGCGCTGGCGGCGGCCTTCCGCGAGTACGACATCGACATGCCGCTCTCGGAAGTGACGTACTTCCTCGGCCGCGAGACGCTGCTAGCGCTCAGCGCGGGTGAGATGGGGCAGCGCGAGGAGGCGCTGTTCGCGTTCATGACGCGCAACTCGCAGAACGCGACGCGCTACTTCGGCATTCCACCCGAGCGCGTGGTCGAGCTCGGGATGCAGATCGACCTGTAGAGCCTCAGGGCAGGCCGGAGAGCAGCGCGTTGGCGTAGTAGCAGAGCACCACGTACGCGCCGACGATGAAGGCTCCGAGCGCGACCGGCACATAGCCCTTCGAGCGCACGGGCTCGACGACGACCGCGCGGGCGGCGGCGCTCGCTTCGAGCGGCATCTCGATGCGCGAAGAGCGCCGGGCTCGCCGCGACGTGCGGCGCACGGTGCCCGACTCGGACGGCCTCGACACGACCTCGAGCTGAGCGTCTTCGGACGGCTCGGCGCCGTCCTCGTGAGCATCGACCTCGTGAGCATCGACCTCGCGAGCGTCGACCTCGCGAGCGTGGGCTTCGGCGACCTCTGCTTTGGCGGGCTCGGATCCATTGCGAGCCACCGCCAGCTCGACGCGCATCATCTGCGCCAGCGGCGACATCGCGGAGGCGGGCATCGCTGGCGGCCTCTGGCTGGCGGCTGCGGCATAGCCGGCAGCGGCGACGACGGTGCGCCCGCTGTCGGGATCGCCGCTTCCCTCGGGGGGGACCGGCACCGAGGGGGCCTGCGGCGAGTTCGCGGCCTCGCCCGCGCGGATGTCCGCCGAGACCGGCGAGACCGCCGGCACCACGACCACGACGTCCTGCGACGGCTTCGGCGCGAGGGGCGTGAGCGTGCCGACCTGGCCTCGCGCCTTGCGGTTCGCGCGCGCCAGCTCGATCAGCTCGGGCGGGACGCTATAGTTCTTGGTCGCGCCGTCGTCGCCCTCGCGCGCCAGCTCTTCCCACGACGCCTTGCTCGCGTCAGGGATGAACGGGGCGAACCCAGAGGCGGGACGCATCGGCGTGCGTACGGGCTCTCGACTTGCCTTTGAGTTCGCCGTCGAGAAGACGCCGGTATCGTGGGCTGAGTTCGACCTGGAAAGGGCCTTGGCTCTCTGCATGTCAGACATTGGATGTTGGACCTCTACGCTCACCACCCCGGTGAGCACACGCCGCGTCCCCGGTGGAAAGCCCCGCTGGGGGCTGGCACGACGAGGGCTGGCGTTCTCGCGCTACCGAAGGATAGTAGCAGCGCACTCTTTAACCATGACCTTAACGGCGACGTACGCCAGCCGCGATCACATGCGATCACGATTTCAGTGGCAGCCTCGGCACTCGATGGATCCGTACGGAGTACGCGCGCCGACAGCGCGCCAGCAGTGGCGCGCGTAGAGAAGTGAGCGACACGCCCGAAGAGGAACGATCGCGTGCTCGAATGAGAACGATCCTGAGCTCAAAGGGGATGCTTCGCGCGCTCGATCGGCGAGCTGCCATCACGGTCGGAGCCGTCGAGCGTCGCGACGACAAGGGCGTGATCACGAATGGGGACGTCGCGTTCTCGAACGCCGGCGGGCTCGCCACGAGCCGATCGGTCGCCGCGCGGAGCTCGCTGCCCGTGCAGCCCGGAGCGCTCAGGTGCCAGCGAGGCAGCCGAGCACCTCGCGCGGCAGCCCCATACACTTGTCGCCCGCCTTGGTGCCTTGGCAGGGGCGCTCGAACGGATCGGCCAGGGTCGGGTCGCTGGCGTCGGGGCGACGCCAGGTGCCGGGGCCGTAGCCCTTGGAGTCGAAGGGGGCGATGGCGTCGATGCCGCTGCCGATCTTGGCGCGTCGAATGAGCCACCGCTGGCGGCGCCGAGGCTCGTTCTCCGTCGTCGCCTTGATGTACCAGCGCTCGACGTCGCCGCGGACACCCAGCACTTCGGCGTCTTCCGGGCCCACGAAATAGCGCATCTCTTCCACGATGAAACGCTCGCCGGGACGCACCCGCATCATGTCGAGAGCGGCGCCGCGCAGCGCGCTTCCGCGCCCGGGCACAGACCAGCCGTTGACACACGTGGCCGAGGCCGAAGTAGATGGTGTCGAGCTCGGACCCGGCGCGGTGGGCGGCGGCGTCGCGTCGGGCGCGGTGGCGGCGAGCACGCTGTCGCCAGCACCGGACGCGGGCTTGGCCGATGTCGGCGTGGCCGGAGCGAGCTGGAACGTGGCGCTGGTGGGCGAGGGAGGGTCGGTCGAGTCCTGCCCAAACGGCGACTGACCGCGCTCGCAGCCCATCACGAACGACAATAGCCCGGCGCAAGCGAGGCCTGCCTTGACGCTGGACGCCGCACGCT
>Ga0247763_1002192_pt1 | contig 10157 bp, 9 predicted proteins | sample UWRJL141409B4_FD_179926 | JGI IMG/M metagenome (GOLD analysis project Ga0247763, IMG submission 179926) | Plant litter microbial communities from Arlington Agricultural Research Station in Wisconsin, United States - UWRJ-L141-409B-4 | ecosystem: Environmental > Terrestrial > Plant litter >... | reverse complement strand
CCGGTGGGTGGTTTGTTTTTTTTTTTTTTTTTTTTTAAAAAAAAAAAAAAAAAACCTGATACCACAAGAGGTAGTGATAATCGCCAAGTTTACGAGTGGGCAGACATAAGTTCCGGTAAGAAAAAAAAAAGGAAAAACAGCCTGGTTGTCTGCGACGAATCTGGGTATACGAAATTTCCTTTTTCGTTAGTTATCCTAAGCTGGGGCGAGCTGGGGCGAGTTGTGGCTGATTTGTCCTGAGTTTCCCCTGATTCTGGGTAACCCGCGAGACTACTACTGGCCCTCACATTCAGCGTCAGCGCCACCAAACCGAATATACAGCCTTGGATATATATATATATATATATATTCCACCTACGAGTTACGAGCCAGTCGTGATTATATTTACAAGATAAATATTAAGGACACCCAGGCGCACGTCGCTTTCGCCCGTCTGACCCGAACAGAGGTTCCAACCGAGTACGTGGCCGTTGCGGCGTTGAACTATGCTCAAACGCTGAGCCCTGATGGAAAGTCATGCTACGACGCTTCTGTTGGGTCTAATGGCACGCCGACCATCGATAGAACGCAAGGTCAGCAGGCTTCAGTGGAGTCTGATGACACGCTGAGCCGTAGTGGAACGCTACACTTCCACGCGACGGTTGAGGATGAACCTGAGGATAAGCCTATCACCAAACATGGGCCTTGTCCGGTTTGCCTCTAATAGTACCCGAGGATGAACCCATCAATAGATTCGAAATCGGGCAGCAACTTCGTCAGACTCTCTTCTCTTCATGCGCGCCGGCACAACGGTTGGTGCAACGAATATGCAAGGAATAGGCGCCGGCTCCGCGTTAGATTGTCCGATCCGGCGGAGCGTCATCAACAACTTAGAACCGCGAACGCGACAGACAAGGTCTCCCGCACGAGTGATGCGCGAGCCCATGCCGACCATGCCCAATCTCGTCCGGTACACAACTCGGCACATGGAAGGCCATGTCATGCATTCCAAGAAGCCCCCGCTAGTCGCCCCTTCGGCCCGGCGCCGAAGCTCAGCTTGGCCCTCTGCTGGCAGGCTGTCGAACAACGAACGCGTTGGCAGATACCCGCCTGTGTATGCATCACTCACGCTCTTCCGCAGCTCGTGGTACCGGAGAACATATGCCGCGAAGGATCGACGGTGCTCTGATCGAGTCTGCTGCGGTCCCACCGTGCTCGCTCGCTGGTCTCGTTCCCTGGTGCCGAGCGGCAAAGCAAGAGACAGCGATTCCAACAGCCGAAGAGCGTCGCCCTGAGACGCATCCTCTGGGGAAACCATCTCCCAAATCATATCCAGCCAGAATGGATTCGCCTTCGCCCTCTCCCGCGTCAAGTGTGTCACCGGAAAATCTGTCGTCTCCATACGCGCCGACACCGCCGCGATCTCGTCTACCACCCAACCCCTGATCAGAAGATACGGGAGTGGTGTGCCTTCGATGCCCTCCGTCCCATCGCCAACTTCGATGTCAGAGCCCCCCATATCGGAGCTATCTTCCGGCCAGTCCATTGGCGTCGTCCGATTGATGCTGTGCCAGTCAGGCACCCAACTCGGCATTCGGCCTTCGTCCTGCGGATCCCAGGTCCTCGACTCTTCACACGGATCCTCCTCGTGATCAACCAGGTTGACAGCTTGGAGGTTCTTCGTCTTGCGGATGAAATTGGCAGCCAGCTGTGTATACACAACCCCCCGGGTGACTGTGTAGTTAGGCTTGATTACAAGGTGCCCGTCCATGACGGCATGCGGGTGGCCAAGCAGAGAGAACACGCGATCTAGAGCATCTGTCACCCCCAAAATGCGCACCCAGTGCATTGCCGTCAAGAAGTCACACCTGGGCGTACCGTCCGCGTTCTTCTCCCAGACCATCAGGATATGGTGAGCCACCCACGATTTCAGGTCCAGATGTGTTACTAACGACGCGGCGCGGTAGTCTAGGAACTGGGTGAATCGACCCACCAACGGCCAGTCAACGAAATCGAGCTCCAAGGAGTGATCCTCAGCGGGGTTTGTACACCTTTCGTCGTCAGAGGGCTTCAGCGCCGTATACAAGATCGCTTCTTGGGCCAATCCCAGCTCCTGAACTATCCAAGCTCGGTGAAAATACTCAATGTCGAAGAATAGCTTGACGGCCTCCCATTTGACAGCCTGGTCTTCAAACAGACGCTGGTCATCCTCCGATAGCAGGGCGAGCCGCGAAGGGGGACCGATCACCGAGACATCGTGGTGAAGGAGCAGGATGCGTGCATCGCGGAGCCCCCTTTCGGGATCTTCCATGAACGAATGGATGAATCGAATGGCGTCTTGGGTGTGCCTACGGCCCTTTTCGCCCTCTTCCCAGCCGATCCAAGCCAGCACGCGACGTGCCCCTCCGAATATGGGCCCCATCAGCTCCAGCTGTGCAGTGCGCTCCGGGACATTCTCCTGGTTGATGCACAAAGCGTCAGCCCACAGCCGTCGGACCCGACGTCGCACAGAACCATCGCTACCCCCGGAAATGGGATGGTGTCGAAACGCCGTCAGCGCCCCGTGTAGGTTCTCTGTGACGGAGAGAATGTCGCCATCAACCGTCAAGTCGTGTCTGTTCCGCGGATTGCCCCAGACATAGGAAACGGCCTCATACGGCTCGCCTTTGATCGTTTGTTGAACCAACCGCCCCCTGACCGGATCTGTCGGATGTCCTGCTTCGAGCTCAAAGACGCGAATGAACCCTGGTTCCAGCGCGCGATAGCATCCGGGGTAGTGCGGGCTGGCTGGAGGCGCCGAATCACTTGGCATGGTGTTCTCGTCCTTCGGGGGTAATTTTGTCGCCAAAATGCTGCAACTGCGAGCCTTGAGAAGTCTTTGGCGCGACCGAGATCAATGCGACACCCACCAAGCGGACAGCGAGGTGAGCCCCGCTCCTGGCTGCGGCTCGTTCGGGGCTGAAGGGCCAGACCTCGGAGCTTTGGACAGGCGGTGCCACACCGATCTTTGGGGATTGGCCAGACCTATCGAGCGCGGCCACTCCGAATCCGGTATCCCGACACAACCACAACGGGCGCAAGCCGAATGAAAATTACAGGCGTCGGCGGTCCGCTGAGAAACTGTCACACTTCAGGCTGTTCCTCAACAACCACGGGGAGGGACATAACACCTGACAAGCTTTCCGCCCAGTACCGCTCATAACCCGGGCTTCTGAGGCCTTTATGAAGCCGTTAGGGGTCCCTTATTCTGATGAGCGACGCAGGGTAGAGAGCGACAAATAGTCCACGCTGAAAATAAGGCACTCACAAAATTTAAACCACTTACGGGGTGTAAGCCACTCACCAGACGAAACACTTACGCCTTTTAACCAATACGCTAGTTAACTAGGGGGGCTAGGCTAGTTGAATAAGGGAGATCTTACGCGTATTGGCTAGATCAATGGAAGGAGTACTTTATTTCTACGGTAAGAACTATTAACTATTCTGATTGCCCCGACCTGACTGCCCTGCCCTGATTGCCCTGTTTTTGAGTGCGTGTGATGGTAATTATGGCCCTGCGATGATGGATTGGTTAGTTTAAAAGCGATTTGCATACCTGCAATGCCCTGGATTGGCTGCCGTGCCCTGGATTGGCTGCGTGTGCTTGTTAGCGTGGTCAAAATTCTGGGCCTACCTACCTAACTACCTACCTACCTGACTGGCTTGTTAACTGGCTTGTTGTAAAGAAGAAGAATCTGGCTTTGGATTTTGGCCAAGATTGGAAATCTTGCCTTTTAGTGGTAGGTAGGCCTAAGGCAGGCAGGTAAAAGACCCTCCCTCGCCCAGAAAAGGTAGGAGCGACTGCCCATGAGTGGCTTACGTGCGTGAGTGACTCCTGGAATAAGTGGCTCCCTGGATAAGCTGTATTTCAATGGTTTGCTGGAAATAAGGTGGCTGTAAATAGCTTCTTTTTCTAAGTAGCTCAAAGGTTCTGATGGTCTCCTAGAATAAGCTACGTAGCCCAGAATAAGCAACCCAGTAAGCCCTTATTTGACCAGTGATTGAAAAATAACGGGCTTGCAAATTTGATTGGCTTATTGGGATTGAGGCCTTAGTGCGGGGATTCGAATCCACAAGTGCTTGTTGAAGTACTCCAGAACGGTACTGCCACCAATGAGCACACGGACATGGGCTTCATGCATAAGCGGGCCTGCAAAGCGATATATTAGGCGCTGTTCACCCACACACCATTCCAGCTCCTTGCCAGTCGGTGACACCAATTCATGCCTGACCTCCCAAACATCAGTGCCATGGCGCAATCGCAAGAATACAGCTCGGGAACATTCCCTGCCGTGGTCGAAGGAACAGAAAGGCAATTCCTGCCCCCGCCCCCCTCCCCGAGTGAGGGAGACACCTACATTGACACGCCGCAGACTTGACGAACAACACATCTTCACCACCAAGACACTGGGCTTCCTCATCCACCCCAACATCCCTACCCCTTCCGCCATGGCCAAGATCGCAGACATCGGCACGGCGACAGGCATCTGGCTTCTCGAGGTGGCCAAAACACTCCCGGCAACATGCACATTCACGGGATTCGACGCTACGCCGTCTTCCTTCCCATCGCCGGGTTCATATCCGCCAAACGTGTCGTTCAAGATCCAGGACATGTATCGTCCCTTTCCGGAGGATGAGATCGGAACCTACGATATTGTTGCCGTCCGCTTTGTCAGCAGCGGGACTCCACGAGTTGACTGGACGCGGGCTGTCGGGAACCTCATCACGCTACTGAAGCCTGGTGGATGGCTGCAATGGATCGATTCCTGCAACTTCACGCTGTATAACTCTGTTCCGGGAACGTCAAGGGCCGCGTGCCAGGAGATTTATGACGGGTTGGACACGTTTCGGGCAGGAGAGGATGTTGTGATTGGGTTGATGATGCGAGAGGGGAGGAACATGAAGAGAGAACAGGCTTGGGAGGGGTTGGGGTTGGTGAATGTTCATGAAGATGTGTTTTCGACGGATAGGTTACAGGAGCCAGAGTTGCATTTGAGAGAGAAGGGGACGAGGAACATCATGGATTGCTTTTTGGCTTGTCTGTACAGTCTGGTTGATGGAGAGAAGGGTGAATGGACGAAGGAGAGGATAGAACTGTTGAAGCGAGATGCGATGAAGGAGATTGATGAAGGCGTGTATCATACATTGGATCAGGTGTGCATCGTTGGGAGGCAGGCTGGCGGTACTGGAGACAAGCATGTATAATGATTCCAATCGTTTCTGATCGGGTACAGCCCTGGCCTCCAACGCGATAACAAACTGGATTCTCCATCACGTGGATAGGCGTGTGGCCCCTTGCATTCGTCGCTAGGGCCATTTTCTGATCAATGGCCCATGGCAACATTCCCAGGATATGGGATGCCTCCGACAGGCTACAGCGGCAAACAGGTAACAGCGACAAGTTTTCCCCGCCACACCAACTCCGACATTCCAAGTCCATATCGCTGCGCGAAAGCGAGAAGTGTCATGCGCCTTCTAAGCACGTCTACTCTGTAGTTTAAAGAGTTCCACAGCAGTGATATCCCCAATTTATGCCATTCTTTCCCACACCTGGGGTGACGACGAGGTCAGCCATGAGGATGTCAAGCGCTCCGCGGCAAAGTCCAGGAAAGGGTACGCCAAGATTTTAGGATGCTGCCAGCAGGCGATACTTGACGGCATTGAGTGGGTTTGGGTAGATATGTGTTGTATCGACAAAACGTCGAGCACCGGGCTGTCTGAAGCTATCAAATTCCATGTACGACTAGTATCGACGCGCTGAGATCTGCTATGCCCCTTCTTGAGGATGTGTCGCCTTTGTGTGAGTCCCCGTTTCCCGCTAAGAAAATAACAATCAATCCCTTCACGCAAGGTGGATCAAAGGTGGCGAATACGCGAAACTCTGCACTTTATACTTGGAGCTCAATGTGCGGCATTTTCAGCACTCCAATCATAGGGGAATCAGCTCCGCGCTGGTGTCAATTGCGCCCGTCGCGCTGCCTGGTTACAGGTGGCATACCCTCTTTTTGCTATTGGACTACAAAGACACTGCATAGGCACCCGACAAATGTAGGTAGGTTTGGTATGAAACATCGAGGCTAAAGCTAGGTAAAGGCAGGACCCTTTGCTTTTTGAAAGAAGGGGACTAATTTAGCCCTTTTTTTATATATATAAGACCAATTCTGGGCTCGTTTGGCTACAGTTGAAGTAGTTGTGCATACTGCGGCGTAGCCTTCCGGAAATAGTTCTTAAGGGTAAGTAAGCCTGAGCAAATCCTAAACCAATCCTGAGCCGGCCTTGAGCTGGGGGTAAGCAACGTCATGTAGGCGAGGTGCGAAAAGGGAAATTTCGTGTGCCCAGATTCGTCACACAAAACAGAAATGTCTTGGAGGGCAACCACAACTAGGGCTCTAACCACAACGATACTGTGAAGTGTAAACCAAGGAGAAAAAAGCCGTGCGCATGGACGTATAGGAGTTTGATACTTGCTTACTTGCTTAGTATCCACTTGATCAAATGCAACCAAGGCGATTCAAATCTCTGTAGAGGTTAGATCAAGACAGAGGTAGCCAAAAGTGAAACAGCTGTCGGATTGGATTCTTGAGTAAGGCCAGCACTGTGGACGTCCTTATGCAAGTATCTTTTGTCTATTAATGCAATGACCAGCACCATCTATACACCAAGGAAATTCCTAACATATGCCCATCCTTGTCGCTATATCGAATCATCATGATACTCCCGAAGCTCTACCCCAGATTACCCCATATCACCGCCGGAACTCCACCCCTTATGTGATCGCCATCTACCTGGTACCCGACATCTGGTCAGAATCCATCAACTCAATGTCGGATTCCCGCTTTCCCTTGACTCTTCGAAACGTAAAGTTCGCCTCGTGGTATTGCTTGCCGAAGCAGACGCCGGGATGGCCAACAGTCATGAGAATAACACACAGCGAGATCATGGCTCCTTCGAGAATCATATAATCGACTTCACTTCCCCAGATCTTTCCCTGGAAACCCTCGATCAGTTCGGCAACTCGGTAAGCGCAACGCGTAATCATGAAAATCGTGGCAAGCGAAAGTGCTGCATGTGACCGAGTTAGTTAGTTACAGCCCAGTGAGTCGCCCGAAAAAAAGAAAAGAAAAAAAAAAAAAGTGGGAGATTGGGTGATCGCTTACCCCAAAGAAAGAACCGAAAGTAAGGTCGCGCTCGCAGGTCAGTGAATCGCAAGTCCCGCTGGCCGGGGTTTCGCCGACAAGCGTATGCGAACATGGAGCAGAGTATCACAAACACTACGAGACTTGCCACCTGGAATGCCAGACCGACCTGCATGAGCCGTAGGCCAATCAGATTCATGTCCGCGTCTTCGGACGAGCTGACAATGGCGCCACCGCCGGCTTGTAGGGCTAAGGAGATGACATCGCTGCACCACGAGATCAGCACTAGAACTGCCAGATAGTTGCTCCGTTATGAAGGGGGCATGTTGAGGACAGACGAACTCACCAAGTAACAAAAAGAACCGTATATGTCCTCGGCCGAAAATACGACAGACTCTCACAGTACACAATGATAATCCGACCGAGACACAGATAGATTGCCGCGGTCAGGAAAACCGGACCGATAGTTGCGCAGATAAGATACCTTTTTTTTTTTCAGTACTGTCAGCATGCAATTATTCTAATACCACTCTGAAATGCAAGGTGATAAACTGGCACCTAAAGTACGTAGGTGGATGGTAGGTTGTATGTAGGTTGACAGGAGAAACTCACATCAGAAAAGGATCCTCCAAAAACGGATTATAATGCATCTGCACCCTCCCGAGGTAGCCCATGACCTCGAGGAGACATCCGCAAACCATGCTGACCATGTACCCCCATGTTCGATGGCGAATTCCGAGGACCAGATTGGCGAGGAGGGAGATGGCAAAGATGGACAGGTAAAGGACATTTCCGGGTAGGTTCGGAACGTAGGGTATTCGTGCGTATTCGACGGGACAGAGAGCGAGGGTGCACTGCTCAATGGGAACGGGAAGGTCGAGTTTCGACATGGTGGAATATGATATGTAGAAAACAGAGCGAGAAGCGAGTGAGTGATTAGATTTATTGGATTTGTGTTGTGTGATCGACGCTTGTGATATTTGAGTTGGATGGGCTCTACGTGACAAAAAGTACCTATCTTTATACAATAGATCCAGCCTTTCCGCCCAGCCCTCCGCTCCCAACGGAGTGGGAAGCCACGCATCTCCGTTGATGACGCCTCCAAGGCAGCTGCAAGGGTCGACCACTAAGACCACTCAACGTTGTTGAATCCTGTCAGGGTGCCGAGAAACCACACCCGTGGCTGAGACGATAAGCCTTCAAGTTGTCATGGAATGACAGGGATTGAGGAGTGCCGATTATGGAAGACGGAACCAACCAGCCAATGATGATGGAGGATTTGGCCAAGACGCCAGGGGTAAGACGGAGCCGGAGAGGAGTGGGCGCGGCCCGCCCGCCGGAGTCCTTCGTATCAACGGCAATCTCTGCAGATTTTATTGACTGTTGCTTGCGTATATGGCAGGCGTAGGGCTGGCGGGTGATAACAGTGGGTTTCATTATGACCTTGGGACGCCCCCCGCGCGGCTCGATGAGATGGGGCTGAAACCCCTTCATGACACTCGTGTGTGCTGTTTTGACCGCACACTGAATCTTTTAGACCATCCTAATCTATCTTTGGATTCGTCGATGACCCAATGCCAGCACTTGGCCAAAAGGTTCGCGACTGTTTTACATGTTAGTCACCCAATCGGTCTCGATCACATGGCGTTGCTTGGCGCTTCTGAGCGGACTTGGCCTTGTCCACGCCGCGAACATTCCAAAGGCCAAATAGGTCAGAAACCCACATACATACTCTTGTCATTGAGAATGTGCGTGCTCTCTTGGTGACTAAGGTACAGTGGACCCGCCGCAATGTATCCGGCAAGCCAGTCTTATCACATACAAAGAGTCCAGATCATTTCGGACCCGAGCCAAGGCCGGCCGGGCGCTAGCCGAACGATTTTGCTGCAATGTCACCCTTTCCGGTGGATCCATCCCTGAAATGACCCCACTCGCTCCGGCAACCCGGTTATGCAAAGTTTCTCGCGGTCGCAGCTTTCGATCATAATATTTCGCATACCAAACAATCTCAATTCTAAAGAGGCAACAAAATGAACACCAATACAGACAATTGCAACAGTGGGAGGACCACACCGGACCATGTCCGACCCACCCGGGAAAGTTACGCCGCCCACCTCCGGCAATCCTCCCGAACCTCATCCGATGGCTTTTCCTTCCCGGTAGCCCGGCCACACTCGGCCATCATCCCGCCGCGCGACTACTCCCCGGCGCCTAGCAGGCCATCCCGACCTCTTTCTCTGCTTAGTTTACCGGACCACGGCCACTATCCACGCTCTCGCAAGTCCTATGACCGATGGAGCTACGACAGGGAAAGGATGCCCACCCGGCCTGAAACACCACCCACCCCACAATTAAACTCATCCCGTCCTTCGTCACGGAGATCCGAGCTTCTCCCTGTTCAAGAGTCTACCTCATACTCATACAGCGACCGACCATTCTCTCATCGCCGCGTTTTTTCAACGGGGGATTTGTTGCACGTACCTCACAAGCAGCAGCAACTGCAACAACAGCAACAGTACAGATCCCATCCTCGACCACGGCCTATACCTCAGCCATTACAGCTGGATACTTCAGAAAGCACCTCCATGTCCACTCGGGAACATGAAATCACTCCGTCCGAAACCCCGCCTGTGTTCTTCCAAATCGTGGACCCCGATTCACCGAGGGATAAAACGCTCTTTCGCCTCCCGACTTCAACGGAGGATGACGCGGGGTATTTACCGGAAGTGAGGAAGGAGGATCAAGGGAAAGAAGAGGTAAAACCGGGATGTTGTGGACTCTGCGAACTGGGTACGGCGAAAGTGGTGGGAGGAAAAATTGCCGCGTGGATGACGGGGACAGTGTTGCCGATTATGTTTGTCTTTGTGAGAGAGTGTTTGGTTAAGGGTTGTAAATGAATACCTAGCTACCTAGGGAGGAGGTGGGAGATGAAGATAATGTGGGCTACTTGAATTCGAGGGGGGGGGGGGTTGAAGAACCTAGACGGGAGGGGAGGGTAGCTGT
>Ga0247763_1002190_pt1 | contig 10173 bp, 18 predicted proteins | sample UWRJL141409B4_FD_179926 | JGI IMG/M metagenome (GOLD analysis project Ga0247763, IMG submission 179926) | Plant litter microbial communities from Arlington Agricultural Research Station in Wisconsin, United States - UWRJ-L141-409B-4 | ecosystem: Environmental > Terrestrial > Plant litter >... | reverse complement strand
TTTGGCTTGATAGAAATCCCTCTATCGTATAATACAACCTTGTTTGAGGGCGGAAATAATACATACGAATACACAACTGCCAATGCCAAGCAGTGAAAAATATGTAGAACTACATGTACATTGATCCTTTCCATAATATTAACATTTATTGAACGTCCCAAATTCCGCACTTGAGAGAGAGTAAAACTCCCAGTCAGGTCTGGTGTTACCGATAACTCCATCATACAAGCCTGAATTACCACGGCGTCAGCATTTTTGGTCCAGCAGTCAGCAATGCATGAGAATGGGAATGGGGCGGGGGTAAAACTGAACTTACCTCGAGCATCGACCACCTGACACCAAGACGCCACGACGGAAAATACAGCAAGGCTCATGATACTGTACTGCCCAAACCCCAGCTCCAACTCATCCGTTTGATAAGCGGGAGGAAGGCATGTCGGTCCGTAAAGACCCAAACCATCTGAACCACTGCCATGGCCGTCCCCACCGCAACAAGCCCGGGGGCCACAAACTTGAACCTGGAGGAAATGCCCAACGGGATGTTGTCTTCATGCCGTAGACAATCCCACACCGTCGTCAGCTGCTTCATTCGACGTCTCGCCGCTTGAGAGAGCTGCATGTGGTGCTTCTTGTGTGTGCTTCTCGCAACCCAAAACTGCCACACATTCATAGCCAACATGACCAAGAAAGCCACCCATACAGCAATATATATCCCCACGTAATACCTGTAGCACCCGCTCTCCAGCATTTCATCATAACACATGGGATAATCGCGAATCGCCTGCTTCAACGCTTCGTTATGTCGGAACCCCACAATGCCCAACAAGACCAAGTCGACCGCAACCAACAAGGTATTGTGGCCCTCAAGTACGAAGAATCCTGGCTCTACCACGCTGGTGAGAACGGTAGGCAGGATGGCGAGCGCGACAGGTTCAATAACTACGCGCTGGTGGGCGAATCCGAGGTCTTGGCATCCGAAGGCAACAAGAAGAGTGATTAGGCCGCTGAAGAGGGGAGCGAGGTTGATAGTGCTGGATGCGGATGAGAGGCGGCGCTGGAGAGGTTTTTTTTTTTTTTTCTGAAGTGGACATTTTTTTTATTCCGGAGGCCGAGGAGGACGACGAGAAAAAGGGATAAGAGGAGAGAGCTTCCTGCTGTGATGCAAAAGGCGATGGGGATCTATTATAATTAGTATTAAATCAGTTAGGGATTAGAAAACAGGGTTGGCTGGCTGGTAGGTACATGTAGGTACCTAGGTAGACTACATAAAATGTACTTACGTATGGCCCAACTAGATCCCAATCGACAGATTGTCCGGAAGGCATTCTCGGTTGTGCTCTTAACTTACGTTAAAGTAAATAGAAAGGTCAAAGGGATAATCTTGGATACACATGGTGGCTGTGGGGCAAGGAAAGGAGGAATGTTATCGGAGCTATCAATACTCGTGATGAGATGATGTGGGACAAGACAAGTACCGTGACTGTTCTCCAACTATAGCACGAAACAAATATGGGAAGAGTGTGAGGGAAAGAAAAAAGGTAGCGAGAGGCAGGATTATAAAACCTGGATGCCAGCCCTTGAGCCCTGTTGGGACAGCAGCAGCAGCATTTGTGCGTTTTGTGGTGGCGACGTGCTTAGCATCTTTCCATCGTGATCAACTATATCCCTCACCTTTGCCCTGCTGAACACCCCACCCCCTTAAAAAAAACGTCATTTTTGCCAGTCAAGTCAACTTTCTGCCTTGTGCAACATTGCGACTTCGGCCTTTCTATAGCAGTGGCCGGCGCCTAACACCTGAAACACAAAGGCTGGACGCCATATCGATTTGCCCAATAGGGTGTCCTTGGGTGAGACAATCCCTGACGTTGGGCATCCAGAAACGAAAAGATGTAAAAGGGCCAGCCAATAGGGAAATCGCCGCTATCTACATGTGTAGATACGAAGTAAGGTGGTGTGATGCTCTCGCGAGGACCGCTGGCTGACTTCAGAAGAGCACAAGTGAAGCGGGGCTGTGTATGATTGAAATACGTACGCGACAAGCCGCAAATGCCAAAGGAGAGCCGACAGTTTCCGGGCGGGGTTCAGGTTTAGATGGTCGACACTGGCAGACCCGATTCGAGCCGATTGCAGGAAGATGGATTTCTAACACCGTCAGATGGCCCATGTCTGCTCAAGGAGCACGCGTGTTATTGGACCAAATCTTAATGTCTTGAGAGAAGCCCTTTGGCTGTAGTTAGCAAGCAGATGATATATATCCTCACATTTCAGTCGAATTGGCTGACAGAAAACCCGTGCCTGCGAGAGCAAGATGATGAATTCTGGGGTCAACAGGGGGTTTGACAATACATGAACAGCTTCCCAGCTGTTCATATGCATGTCAAGTATTACAACACACAAACACCTACTGTATACTAACCAGGCCCCACGCTAACAAACTTTCAGGGGTTGGATTGTACTGTGTAGTTCAATATGTTCCTGATTGGATGTCTTCGCTTCAAGTTTAACCACAAACATGACGCTCTACTGGGCTCGTGGAAGGAGCAATAGGAAGGTCATGACGCAATTAAAACCCCACCAACCAACCAGTATTTAGCCCACCACGCAGTCACCTAGACTCTTCAACAATCCTGTATTCGCCAAGCCTGCCTAATCGAAGAGCCCCTTTCAGCCCTAACCTACCTTCCGCCCCCCTGCACACACCGGGAAAAATGGTCGACTACTATTTTCCAAAACACATCGAAGAGTCGCCTCGATGTCTACCCCCCACATCCACCGACGCAGCCAAAGCAACAACGTTATCGACCCCTCCAGCGATAACATCCCGACGCCCTCCCCAGTCAATGTCTCGTTCCACGGCCGAGATGGAAGTTTGCATGCAGGAAACGCTTCGACCGAGGTGGATCCACCGATACTAGATGGATTCGAAGACGCGATCACGAGACTCATCACCGACCTATTTCCTGACTACGAGGCCGTTACTTATGTTGCACGCGCTTATCATCAAGCTGCCGGACTCGAATGAAGGGTCCGAGGTACCCACCCGGTGGACCGTTATTCTCCCGCCCGGTCCTGTGCTGCCCGCCTACCGTTGCATGACGACAGCCATCCCGCTTACCAGGTTTTTCTCCCGGTCGCGGCAATCAAGAAAACACCGTTCAACCAACCCCGCATGCGTCGGAGGAACCAACTCCAAGCAGAACCTTGGCATGGCAGGGCAATTTAGGCGAACACTTTTATCTTTTCTCATTGGGTAGACCGAGCCGTTTGCTCCCTTCCAGCCCAGTGTAAATAGGTGGTGAGTAAAACCCACCCCAGGACAACATGCATATGCAGGCTGTTGCCGTTGTTGCCGTTATGGCAGGTAGGTCAACGGGCCGATCGTTGAAGGGACGCAATTATTTCTGCGGCGCGGACTGCGTTTCTGGGGACTCTACGTGCCCTACGTGTGGCACAGGCAAAGAGGTCCTGGGGGACGGGACTGAACTGACCCGGACAGATATTCATATAAGATAGTTGGGTGTCCCGACTGTGTGGGTTGTGGGTTGGTTGGTTGTGTCGCACATACACAAGTCCCTCCCAAAGGGTCACGGTCAACAGCAACAGCAACAGACAACAGACAAACCAATAGCCATGGCTATTATCGGAGCCAAGGAGGAACACGCCGATCCCCGCCTGACGCGTATTGCGCAGGCTGATACGGTCAAGTGGTACCAGAAGCCAAACTTGCGGTTTCTGTACATGATCCTCGTTCCTACTGCGCTTGGCGTGGAGTGGACTTCGGGGTTTGACTCGTCCATGATGAATAGCTTGCAGGCAGTGCAGTCGTGGCAGGAGTGTATGTCTCTTACCCTCCCATACGTTCCCCTTCCCCTCCCCTATCCCGTATCCCCTCTCCGCTTCTCTCCTCTTCCCCTAGATCCTCCCTTATCGCACTAAGGATAACGTCCACTAACACCACCAGATTTTGAATACCCCACGTCCGGCCGCCTCGGCCTCCTCAACGCAATGTACTCCCTCGGCGCGCTCATGTCCATCCCCTTCATCCCCACAGTAAGCCAGTACCTCGGGCGGCGCCGCACCATCCTCGCCGCCTCTCTGGTCATGTGCACCGGCGCCGGACTGCAAGCTGGCTCGCGCAACTCCGACATGTTTCTCGCTTCCCGCTGGGTTCTCGGTTTCGGCATCCCCTTTGCCATTGTCAATGCCTCCGCCCTCATCGGCGAGCTGTCCTATGCCAACGAACGACCTATCATGACTTCCCTTTTCAACGCCTCCTGGTTTGTCGGAGCCATTGTCGCCGCGGGCGTTACCTATGGGACTTTCCAAATGAGCAGCACCTGGGCCTGGCGACTACCGAGTCTCCTGCAGTTGGTGCCCAGTATGTTCCAGCTGACGTTTATGCGCTGGTGTCCCGAGTCACCGCGGTGGTTGATCTCTCGCGACCGAGCGGACGAAGCATTTGCGATTCTGCAGCGCTATCACAGTGAGGGACCCGACGGGGAGGAGTTTGTGCGTCTGGAGTTTGCGCAGATTCAGTCGACGCTAGCGCTGGAGGGGGAGTTGGCAAGTAAGTTTGTGTGGGGGGACGTGCTGCGTGATCCGCCGATGCGAAGGCGGTTTTTAATCGCGGCAGTGGTTGGGTTTTTCACGCAGTGGAGTGGGAACGGGCTGTTGAGCTTTTATATGAAGAAGATTTTGGGTTTGGTGGGGATTACGGATGATCGGACGGTGCAAAAGGTGATTCTGAGTAATACCTGTTGGGGCTTGATCAACGCCGTGCCGATTGCCTTGATTGCTCCGCGGTATCCGAGACGCATCATGTTTTTGACGTGTACCATTGGTACAGCGGCGGTATATACTGTGTGGACGGTATCGTCGGCGCGGGCGGCGATTGAGAACTCGACGAGAGCGGCTATCCCGGTGTTGGTGTTTATTTATGTTTACTCACCGTAAGTCTCTTGCTCCTTTCTTTTTTTTTCTTCCTGAGAAATCTCTTAGCTAGACTGACAATTAACACACAGATTCTACAACATTGGATGGAATGCCCTCGCATACACATACATGGTTGAACTCTTCCCTTATCAGCAACGGTCCAAGGGCATTGCGGTGGAACAGCTGACTGTTCGGTTTGCCGTCTTTTTCAACACGTACGTCAACCCCATCGCGTTGGATGCGATTGGATGGAAGTATTACATTGTCTACTGCGTCTGGATTCTCGTCGAGATTGCCACTGTGTATCTCCTCTTTCCGGAAACGCATAACCGTACACTGGAAGAGTTGAGTTTTATGTTTGAGGGAAAAGAAGCACAGGATAAAGTGCAGAAAGGGGTCGATAAGGTCATGAACATTGAGTTGCAAAATGTGGGGGGACCGGAGACCAGGGTCGACCCGAGGGTTTGATCAGGGGAGACAATAGGGTGTCGACAAGCAGGGAGTGAAGGTGAGGTAATGGAAGATGGATACATGCTGGTCAAATACGCGGGCAGAAGCATACAGCAGAACATGAAGCAGAAACATGCAAGGAGAAAACACTAGTGATTGGAAAGACCCAAAAAAACATGCTTTGTATTAATAGTCAGTGTGACTCTAATGCCGGTTTACGCAGTAGCGTCAGCTAGAAATAGCGGGTCTGGTGAGGGCCACGTCTTGCAGACGGATACTTACTCATGATACGAAGTACAAAGTATACCTGAGACAGGTCAGTAGCACAAGGTCCTTTGTGACAATACTTACCCTAGGTAGATACTCAGGCTAAGCTAAGCTAACCTGAAATCGAGAAGGAGGGGATAGATGCAGGCAAAGGCCTCAAACATGGAATCCGCACTCTTGGCGCCCGTGAGGACAATCTTACCATTTGCAAACACCAGGATAACGACGGGGTTATTCGCCAACCGGTATACCAACCCCGGGAAAATCTCTGGCTCGTACGTGGCAAACTGGTAATGCGCTGCACATAGACCCTCTAACCGGATAGGAAACCCGACGGATACGGAACCGACTACGTTTTGCACTTTGAAATCTAGAAACCGCGTGCGGTGGCCGCATTTCATGATTGCGCGCGCGTGTTTCCGTCCAGCGAGACGGGCGTCCTCGACGGATTTCGCTCCCGTAATTACCATCTTACCGGAATTGAATATTAACGTCGTAGTACGCGGTTCGCGAATCCGCATGATTAGCGCGTGGAATTTCTTCGGTTTGTATTCCACGTTCCGAGCCTGTTGCGAGAGCTGTGATAGGGGGAGGCGGCAGTCGAGATTTACGGTCGCGACGATGTTTTGGATTTTCGGACACGGCCAGTCGGCCTTTATCCTGGCGATTCCGTGTTCATTCCGTTGTTCCTGTGAGGGTGATGTTTGTGACATTGTTTCTGTCTGGCTGTCTGTCTGTCTGTCTGTGTGAGATGTCTGTAGGGGGGTTTTTACCTTGTTCGACAGATTTGGGTAGGGGATTTGCTTGGGATTTGACCGTCCCAAAAACGGGAATGGATCATGGCTATATCCCCTATCCTTCCCCAACATGAGAACAAAGCATCTCTGCAAAAACAATAAAAGCAAAGAGATTAAATCCATAGTGAATGCTCTTGTTTCTCATGGCCAAAGAAACAATGCTATTCTCCCGGCTTCGCTGAGAATAAAGAACAAAGACAGATGAAGGATGCAGGTGACCGGATTGCTCGGCTTGGATCGGGTCGTTTGAGCACCCTGATTGGCTGCATATCGCTGCACAGCATCAGCAGATAATCATCTTGATACAGCGACGGACCCAAACTCAAAGTTGCAGGTGCGACCGGCGAAGCGCTGACCACACAGATTTTGATCACCGACACGAGCTTACTTGCTGATCAGCTGGAACTCCCGATTTGGCGTCGCATTTCGATTTCGTGCATTTGGCGCATTCCCGTCCCAGATCTCCCCACTCTTCTCTGCTAGGGCGCATCATGTTATGCCGAAGCACGGGGCCTGTTACAATGCGGGAGGCCCGACCCGGGCATAATAACATGACGATGGACCTGCCCTCCAAAACAAGTTTTTTTTTCCGCGCCCAGAAACCTGTCGTCCCTAAGCCAATCCTGATACCCAAACACCCAAAACTTAAAATTCTCCTTCATTTTAACGAAAAACTTCAATACGTCAAGATGCCTTTTTCTACTCCCAGTTTCTTTCGGCATCGCAATTCCACCGACACTTCGGTTCATCATCCACCATCCGAAGACAAGACGAGAAAGCTGAGGAAACGACCGCATTTCCACAAAGAACGCGACACTGCCAGCTTGGATCTCTCCAACTTATTCATGGGCAATAAAGCTTCTTTATTCAACCCTGCTCCTCTCCCGCCAAGACCACGGCGGCCCGCTGCCACAGACCTCCCAAACCTTCCCAGTTTACCCATCTATCAGTCCTTTACTGCCAAATCCAGGCCGACGACCATCCTTGACAATGATGGGGCGAAACCGCCAATTCCCGAAAAATCGGCCAGTCGGAGATCTTCCATCTCCAGCAGGATGTGGCCACTCCCTGTTCTGACCAGGGGTCGATCTTCCGAGCGCACAACGACGCCCGTTCTACCCAGACAGTACTCGAACTCGGTGGACACAGCTGCGCCGGGGGAGCGTGGCCAGAGTCTCCCCCGTTACGACCGGGCTTCCTACCTTGCCGAGTCTTACCGTGCTCTCCTACCCGACATAAATTCTGCTGACCAAAAACAATCTTGGGACCCACGGGAGCCACGTCCATCAGAACAAACCCATCCGGCACTGCATCATCTGGGGAACCGTGCTCTGTACGAGCCAACACCCCGTTTGCCGGAAAAGGCACGACCGTGGCTTTGTGCCGGGTCAGAGTCGCGACCAAGCTCGGCGGCTTCATCTTCCACGACGGCAGTTGGCGAGGACCATTCCCCAGTATCCGATGTGGCTCACAGGCGTTGGAGCGTCGACACAGAATGTCTCCAATATGCAACGAAGCCATTCCCTCGGATTCAAGAGCCCCAGGCGTTGGTTCATCCTCTCAACAGGAGTCCGCCGCTATCACGGCAGCGAACGAGCGATGATGTTGGACTCCAGATCTGCTCTGATATGCTGAATGCAGAACTGCGCAAGTCCCTGGTCAACAGAAAGGACGGGTCGAAATTGCAATTTCTACTCCTGATTGAGGCCTATGAGGCCACTCTGGAGTCTTGCAGGAAGGAGATCTCGAGACCGCCCCTGACCAGGGGAGGCGAGGGTGAAATTGCTAGGAGGAAACATTTCAGAGAGGCGGTGAGGATTCTCAACCACTGGCTGGACACGCTGTATACGCTTTATGATGAGGAGTTTGGGGAAGATGAGGGAACACGCGGGTCTATGATTTGAGTATGTATGAGCTGGGGATTGTCACTGTCTGTAATAGTAATAATGTGATTCATAATGGGGAGGCACAGATGTGAATTGGCTTTTAGGTGCAATACAGAGTGTGTGTTGTATTTAGGCCACCTAGAAAGATTCTGAACAATCAACACCCATTACTACCAGCATTTCAAGTGGAGAGCTTGACACTTGTAGCTCATTACAACAATAACTGGGCTTAGCGTTCTCGCCGCAGCAAAACCCACCTCCTGTCCCGAGCTGCGTGGCTGCCTGAAAGCGGAGCACAACGTACTGCGTAAACTCCGTCGCGGCTTTAGTTAGTATGTTATAGGCAAGTGCTGTGCTTATCTCAGAATGGGATTCTCAGCCAAGTAAGCCGCATCAAATCAAGTGTTTAAATGCAACGTCGGCCACTTTGTTGATCGCTACAGTCTCCCTCTGGCTGCGGTTTCTTGGGGAATTTGCCACAAAGTTCATCCCCCATTGTCACCCCTTCGTCATCATGGCCAACTGCTACTTGGAACACCTCCCCGTGGAACTCTTGGAGCAGATATGCGCACAATTCTGCCCGCATTGTCGAACCGGACCCGATTTCACTCGACTGCAATTTTCGCCTGATGCGGAACCAACTCTCGAAGGCGACACTGAGCTGTTCAACGACCAAAGCCGACGAGATCGGTCGGCGCTTGCTCGTCTCTGTCGGACATCCAAGACTCTTCAGAGTATAGGAACACGGTACCTGTACCATTGGATCCCTACCTTTGGGAAAAACCTCACCTCAAACTTGCCACCCGAGCGTACATTGGCCCTTTTGAATTTTTCCAGGACAGTCAGGGCCAATCCCGAGCTCGCAAAACACATCAAGTATCTCGACCTCCCGCTGCACTTTGCCTTTACCCGTGGCGCCCATGGCTACCGGCTCCGCCAGTGGCCACGGTCACACCACAAATACGACGAGAGGCTGTCCGTCCTCGCTGCCAGATTACGGGCGGAACCTCTCAACCAGGACACGCTCAGACATCTCCACGAATTCATCCTGCAAAATGCATCAACCATCCAGACCATCAACGTCAACCACCTGGACAACCCCGTCCCCGAGCGCAACATGAAGGAAGAGCGCCGCCGCACCTACCCCCTCAACTCCCTCACCACGCTCCAATTCGCTTTTCCCGATTTCCGCAGACGCGTGCAATGCCCCAGTTATACGGCCTTTGAGCTCCTCGCCGATATCTGCAACTCAGCTCCGAACCTCGGCACTCTCTATGCCGAATACCGCGCCTACCTCCAAGGTCTCAAGCCCTCGGTCTTCTCCAATGTTAAGGCCCTCCATCTCTACAAGTCCCAGTGGACGAGTGACCGCCGGGGCATGGGGAGTTGGGACACGCTCGTCCACATCGCCCGCTGTGGGCCGCTGGACAGTTTTTCCATGGACGTAGCATACGGTGTAGCCGAAGATTGGGGTATATCGTATTTTTGTACGGATGCTAATCGGATGGGGGTGAATGAGGTGTTATCCCACCTCCGTCTACACCAGCATCTGCATCAGCAACAGCACCAGCAACGTTATCATTACAAAAAGACACCGCTTTCTCCCCTCCCGGTCAAGTCACTGAGAATTCGGTTTCTGAGGGATCGGGATCCTCTTGACGATTTTTCGGCTTCAAACACATTTTTTTCCGACGATTCTTTTGCTAGTAAGAACAACAACTCGGAAACCCTAAGAGAGGATAACGTATATGATAAGCGAGTCAGCCAGACAAGCGAGTCAGCCACTTTTTTCCCCATATATAACCCTGAAAAATACAAATGCTAACTCCCTCAAGGTTATA
>Ga0247763_1002186_pt1 | contig 10195 bp, 9 predicted proteins | sample UWRJL141409B4_FD_179926 | JGI IMG/M metagenome (GOLD analysis project Ga0247763, IMG submission 179926) | Plant litter microbial communities from Arlington Agricultural Research Station in Wisconsin, United States - UWRJ-L141-409B-4 | ecosystem: Environmental > Terrestrial > Plant litter >... | reverse complement strand
CTTGGCTGACATTGGGGTTTTCTTATAACTGCACCGCCCCATCCTTGAACATCTAGATCTTTTTTTATTTTAAAAATAACATCATGACGAGTGCATGACGTGCGTCAGGTTCCCAGCGCTATGGAAACTGCATCCGTGACATTTTCAACCGAGAACTCCCCCCTCCGGCCACCAGAGTCCCAAACTCTCTCAGCCCGCCGCCAATAAAGGTGGAGAGTGTCCCAGCACAGCACGCTAGTAGCAGGTACACCAAAACCTAACCCTTCTCGGGTCAGAGTAACAGCCTCGGAACAAACAGTAATCGATCAGGCGGAGTGGCGAAATGGTATCGTGTGGTCCTCCTACCAAAGAAGGGTCCAAGACTGAGGTTGTGGGTTCGAGTCCCATCTCCGTCGATCTTTTTGCCTTTTGGCACATTCCTTTGTCCCCCTTTTTGCTTTTTTTGCTGCTAACAAGCAAGCCAGCTCTTCCAGATGTCGTCCCCTTCCAGTGCAGCGAGATCCTCGGCGTTGAGGATGGCAGCAACCTCGATGATCTCAGCGACTCCTTGCTCGGATGGCCTTCTCCTCGGCATGATGATGACGAGACCGTCACTATCGAAAGCAGGCACCCTCATGAACTGGGGTTTTCCGAGAAGTGGTCCAAAGTCGCTCTCGTAAATGCCCATATTGGCCCAGCTCGTTGCCGACAGGTCCGCTCCATGAGAGCGCACCCAGTTGGGTTCAACCTTTGTGATATCTGGTGCCTGTTCCATCAAGGACATGACATCGCCGATATGGTCTGCCGTGACTCTTTGTATCTCTCCGTATATCCCCTCAATAACCGGTAATAGACAGGCCAGATCGCCCTCGGCGTGACATGTCGCACCAATGTCCGTCAAGGCCGAAGCATCCAGCTCTGGCAGTCCAAAAATGTTGACATTCCCCAGATACGGCCGATCCGAAAACTCCCGTCCGAGTTGCCTCCTCCCATTGATCGCAAACCCCAACTTCGACGTCGGCCGATCCAACTTCCCTCCGTGCCTGGCTGCGCGAGCCCGCGTGATACATGCCCACATGATGGAGCAGAGGATGTTGTTTACCGAGAGGGCCTTCTCATCCCAACCGCTCGCCTCTTTCAACTTCGGCCTCGCTCTCTCCAGTTTCTCCCCATCAAACCCGAACAGCTTTGTTCCCCCTTTGGGAAGAGGGACAGGAACAGGAATAGGAATGGGAGAACTACCCTCATCGTTCTCCTCTCGCACCTTGAGCCCTCTCACCCGTTCCAACAACTCTTCCCATCCCCGCCGGTCTCCCTCTTTTTCTTTTTCTCTCACACCATCCCAAAGCAACTGCCCTCTTCTCAAAACCTCATCGCCCCCTCCCCTGGGAATCCACGTGTTTCGGCCCAAGTTCAACTCCAACTCGGACTTCAACTCCTTCTCCTCCTCCTTCTCCCCGTCTCCACCACGGCCGCCCCCGCCAGGAGGGGTAGGAGTACACGCCAAAGTACAAACCCCCCAAAATTTAACCAACTCCGCCATTCCTGTCCCATCAACAAGGGCATGATGCGCCGCTACTCCGACAACTAGTCCCCCTCCTTCAATAACGGCATAACTTGCTGCAAATGCAGGATCTCCTTTTCCTGAGAGTAAGCCTAGTGCCTCTCGTCTTGCGTTGAGGAGACCGGTGAATGTGTTCCTGAATAGAGAGGGTGGAAAGCGTGCGGTTTGGAGGGTAGTGAATTTATTCGAGTTCAAGTTCGAATTCGAGCTAGAGGTGCATTGTCCTTCTCCTTCTCCCTCCCCTGTGCCAGCGCCAGTCTCAGAGCTAGTAACAGGACTAGGGGAGACAGGTGGAAGGACAAGGCTGTCTTGGAGATGGAGGAGAGTGAGGCGTGCGTCGTCGTTGGGTGAGTAGGTTATGGCGATGCGGCCTTTTTGTTGTTTATTCTCGAAAGTGTTCGTCGTGGTGGTAGTCGTACTGGTGGTAGCAACTCCAGGGTGAGAAGATGAAGGCACCGAAACAAACCCCCGCAGAAACGGGAGGTGGTCCGTCATCTTGTCCAGGCCAGACTGAAGCGCAGCAAGGGCCGAGGGGACATCAGATGTAGCGAAGACGAGATAAATCACGACGGGGATGCGGGGCATGTACTGGTCGAGGGGGGAGAGGTAGGCGGTTTGGGATGCCATTTTTTTTTGGGGTGGAAATATCCAGTCGTTGCGAATGCTATAACTGCGAGGAGAAAGGATTGTTGTTGAGATGGGTAGGCCGAAGGGACTAACTGACTGGCTGGCTGGCTGGACCGGCAAGTCAAAGTTGGGATGGGTTCACCGTGCAGTGCGGCTGATGCGGTCTGGACAGTCGGTCGTAGTGTAGTGTGGTGTGATGAAGTGACCCCTGTTGTCAACATTCATCCGCCAAAGTTCTCTCTCAACTTATTATTGCTCACCTTTTCAAGAGATTCTGACAATTAAGAATATCCCACTTTATAAGACCCTCATTCCCATATCTTATACATTTTCCCAAAGATTTCCCAGCCATACATACAACATGAAGCTGAGTGCATCAGCAGAGCGGGATTGGTCCGTCCTACAAGACATGCAGTACATATGCATGCGGGGAGACAGACCGATTGACTCACTGCCGTCTTACCTACTCGGTGCTGCGCATAGCCCGAGAACAGCGAGAGAGAAAAAAGGCATGTTGAGCGACACGGGAATCACAACGCCAAGCCCATTCGTGATGCAACACAACGCAAAAGCCATATTCCTTCGGGTATTCCCAAAGTAAAGGAATCCAGAAAAAAAAAGGAACTGAAACGGTAATTTAGATGCCGATCTCTCGAGCCAGCGGAAATCCGCCAGCCAAACCCCTAACCCGGCCTGCATATGGATTCAACCTCGTGGTGTGCCCTGACCAATATCCCACGGTACGGGGCATCCTTCTGCTCGTACACATCAAAGTGCATCCTATGACAATCCCGTCTTTATCCCTTGGCAGACATGGCAACAGTAAACAATACAATACATATAAAGAACGCCGACCTCATCGTACAGACATGCTATGCCCGCTCAAATGCATAAAGCCAAACGCCTGCCCCCGCCTCCTACTGACGTCTTTGACTTACCTTTTCCCTTCCTGCCGCACGCCCATCCTACCGATCCTTATTACCGGCCTTTGATTGCCTTTAGGGTCCGAGACAATTCCGGTCCAGGCTTGACGGGTTGAATCCCTCAATCGCGCTTCTGTCGTGACCCATCTTCGGACATAGGTATAATGCCGGGGACCACCTCCTCATAAGGGCCAGGGACACGGTCGGATACGGAATGATAAGTAACCGCATCATTATGAGGCTCGTCCCTTTTTGGTGTGGTCGGGTGTCTTTGACCAAGACGTGGACGGACCGCATGAATCAAAGTGATGTTGTCCGACGTACCGACGACTATATTACCGACGCATTCCTCAATCGCTTGTATCCAGTGGCCTGATACCTTCGACGAAACCTCAACCCCAGCCAGATGAGGGAACCAATCCCGCCAAACAGCATTATGAAGAACAGGAACAAGTGGTCCCCGATCCACAGGAACATGTAATTGTCCCAGTTCTTCCACGTCCCTCCGCGCTCCTGTGTAAAGAAGGTCGACGGGTCGGCGCCTTCGCGATCGTCCATCATCAACCGGTACATGCGATGTTCAATCTTGGGGTTCGCATCGACGGGGGGTAGGAGGCGATGGTATTCTTCCCAGATGGCCGTCTCGAACCACTGTCCGCTGGCGTAACTGATGGTCATGTAGGGAAAGAACCAGTCGTAGTTCCAGGGCATCAGCGACATGGTCAGCCGGGTCCAGAATTGGTTATTCGGGCTCGACGCGAGGATGTTGTTGCTAAGGGCGCCGCGGCCGGGGTCGGTGATCCACGCTGGATAGTAGAGGAGGGGTGTCAGGTCTCGTTTGCAGCCCTGCGCGATATACATGTTAGCATGCGATTGAATCTCCCCCCCCTTTCATGGCTGGCAAAGGTTGTTGACTGACATTGTCAAGATCTAAGTAGATGCCGCCGTAATGCATCAACAGAAAATAGCGCACGGCGTCGACGCGTTGTACGGGGTATCGGTAGCCATCGTAGGTCTTCAGGAACCACGGGTAGTGCAGCTCGATGAACTCGCGCGACGTCCTCTCGGACCAGAGCTGTGTATCACCAATAACGTCAGCGGCGCAATAGGGGGGGGGGGCGAAAGCGAAAAGCGAACCTTGTACTCAAAATCAGGGTTCGCATCGGTGCATGTCTTGCGAACGTGGTCCCAGTCGGATGGGAGAGTCTCATTGCCCGGGTCCTTCCAGTTGTGGAAGACCTGGTGGATGATTTTCGGTATCAGTTGTGGGCGCGTGTCGTTGGCGCCCTGATAGGCGGCCTCGACCTCGGGCTGAGTGATGGCGATACCAGCATGCTCGAAAAAGATCTGCTTGAAGACAAGCAGGCGCGAGACGCAGTACCCGATCGCCGTCAAGAGGGCAATGCCCCACAAAAGTACCGATATCCTGATGGACAGGCGCATCGTGGCTTGCAGACGTGGACGATGAGGTTGTCAAAGGAAACTTGTAACATCCGGTCGCCGACAAATTACATAATGCCTTGCCGTCTCTTGGTGCACTCCCAAGAAAGTGTTGTAGCCCGCTGTTAGGGCCATGGGCACACTAATGTCGCTTCGACGCTGCTGTGCCGGCTCGACCGGATACAGTGCGGGACAACCACCATATTCGTCTTGACCCGCCTTTTTTTTTTTTGGCTATACAGACATTGAAGCAAAAGAGATTCATTGCTCTGCTAACTATATCAGCAGCTTTCTACCCTCTGTTTCAAAATTCAAAGTCCGCCCCTTGTTATCAGCTGTTGCAAAAAGCCCGCACTTGCATCTTCACGCCTGCGCCTCTTCCATACGTATTCCCGTCGGGCAATTATAGGGCCCTCGCTCGAAATGCGAGATACGTAACTACTAAGGGATGCGAGAGGAAAATAAAATTCCACAGCAGGCATCTTGCTGAAATATTCTTGAAGGCTCCCTGCGTCCTGCTGCTTTCTGTGTGATATTTCTGATTGGCCTAGGCTCGAGCCTTAAAGACAAAGTGCTACAAATACAAAAGTACGAAGTACTTGTGTTCAGTTATGGGATATGTCATATGTCACGACCCACAAGAGGCCGCCGCCCCTTTCACCCCCCTCCTCTCTCTCTCTCTCACTTGATTCTAGAAAAATGCAATTGCGTTCTCAAGTCCAATTAAATACTACCATTACAGAATATCCTTGTTCTCTATGCAGATCTAAAGTCGAAGTTCTCTGCCCGGAATCCCTAAACCCCATCACCTCCACCACCCGACATCATTATGTGGGTTCCCTACCAAAGCAAAAAGCTTGAGATGTACAAGGATACAACACCAATACTGACTCATAAAGGCCAACGGAGGTTTAGGTTTGTCACTAATGAACAAACTACCTACCTACGGATTACGTACAGTACTTGAGTAAGGCATCATTCCCACCTCCTGTCGGCTCCCAACCTCATCGCCAGACTCCTTAGTGCTTTTCCCGCCCATTGGTAACTTCTTCACACACACACACACACACACCGCGGCATGCGCCATCGATGCGGAAAAAAAATGGCAGCAGATTTTCACTTCTTTCCCCTTCTGCCGTGGGAGCTCAGGGAGATGATCTGGAAACTCGCAATCCGACCGGCTCTCCCAGGAGCGCACGTTTTTAGAGTTTATAATGCCGACAATTCATCAGAACACAGCACCACCACCAACCCGGAACACGAAACCTCTCGCGACGATTACCCGTGGATCTCGAAATCGCGTCTTGCCGCGCCGCGGTGCCTGCCGAGGGGTGTTGCAAACACCTTCGACCCGGCCGCACAGGCAGCAGCCCCGATCTCATGGACGCTCAACAACCCATCAACCTACCTTATCGACAGCGGTTTTTGGACGGCCTGCAAAGAATTACTACTAGTTATCGATAAAGAGTTCCAGTCTCCAGCACGGCGACAAAGAGTATGGAGCCCTTCAGAGGTAGAAAGCTTCCGGAAGAAACGAGGCCGCTTCACTCTGCCCGAGACGGCCACATATGTAGCAGCCTGCGATAACTCCAGACGCCGCCGCCGCTATCTCACCGTCTTCCCCGACCAAGATCTTTTCATCCTGCAGCCACACGATATTACAGCCCTTAACTGGGACCTTGTATGGGTATGGGCTACCTTATCCCACGCGGGGTCGTATTCCAAGGCCATGTGGCGCTCACCTTCAGCAGCCCAGCATATCTGTCTCCAATCTCCCGCACGAAAACTGTAACTGGGAAAATTGCTTGCGACTTAATCGTCGACATTGTTGTGAACACTGCTCTGGCCGAGTCATTCTCTCTCTAGTTTATCGGCTACCGGATTAAGCGCAGTCCGAGATACCAGGAACCCACCAAAGAACAGGCCAAAGGGCTGGGAGACGAACCCCCAAGAGTCTTCTATGCGAGCGAACGCCGGTTTGTCGACGTGAAGAGGAAGCAGTTTGGACAGTGGGCTGGGCATGACCGAATGTGGAATGCCGGTTACGAAGTTCCAACAGAGGATCTCTGCTTTTGCTGTGGCTCGGATGAATTTGTCCAGCACCTCAGAGACGAGCTGGATAACAAGTGGGATTACGACGAAAATGAGTGGTATGGGAGCCGTGGCTTCAATTGGATCGAGTATGGGCTTCTTGCTTGCGAGTACCTTTGACAATAGATCCTAGCCGCTATCAACGTGATCCAGGGCCACAAGGCCAACCTTTCTAAGCACGCTGTCGAGAAACCGTGCCCCCTCTCAGAAACCAACCGCGGGTGCTCTCGCTCAACCAATGGCTATTTCTTTCGCATTGGATGGGCTGCTGGACCGGCTTCCCACAACCATTGCATCACGAACTAGCGCCCCAACAAGCCCCTGCAGTGTACCGAGTCGATCCGGTCTGTCGTGGCGGTATGTGTAAGAAAGACGGCCGATTGGAACTGGAAGTAGGCGGACGTGATGCGCGGGGGTCGAGTTAGTAGGTGCTCTATCGTATCGTATCCGCAAGCTTGAGTTTGCTGCTTACAAATGGAATCGGATTTTTAGGTCGCTATGGTGTGTCTCTACACTGGCTCTGGCCACATTCAAGACCAGGTTCCCAGGCGGCACCACGTGGAGGTTGCAGAGGCCGGCTTCGCCGCCCGGCCCAGTCCGTCACCCATCACCGCCCCCGCTGGTGGAGTCTGACCCATTCGTCGATGAGGACGTGGAACTAGTCTCGCTGCTCTGCCGTGATTCTACCAGCAAGAACATTAGCTTCTAGGCTCGTCTTCTTTTCTTCACACGTCTTTCGGATGGAAACCCCAATCGATCTTCCCATCGTCTTTGATGTGCTTCTCGATGGTTGGTGGCGGGTCATGTACAGCCTTGTTCCGATCCTGGTGCTATGATCCGTCAGTGTGTTTGTCACCCCCTCAGCTCAGGGGGTGAGGAGTGTTTGTGTCAAAGAGCAGTGTATATTCTTGAGAATGACTGGAGCAACAGAATGGGAATAACAAATGAGGGCTCTCTGCCATCGTAGTGGCCCGCCGTTCGGGATCGATCATCAATCCAGATCAGCATCGTGGACTGGTGATGCAGCACAGACCATCCCGATCGATGGTAGCGTCAGAAAGAGCAAGCCTTGCCCTGGCGATGACCCTCGCTTTCGAAGGACCAGCAAGAACAATCAAGCAATTCACCCTCTTCGATCCTCTGGCAGTGATCGTGACCAAAAGGTGCTGCGTTTCTATTTGAACACACAATCCAACCCCTGAGAGATTGTTAGCGTGAGAGACTTGGGTGAGTATCCAGCAGGGGTTTGTGCAATACAAAACAGCTGGGAAGCTATTTTGCGAGGGGGTCAAGCCAGAATATTTAGGCCTTGACTCTAACATTCAGAGCCTTGAAATTTACTCCTTAGGGCCTCAAGTTTCCATCATAGCCCCTCAAAAATGGAAGAGAATGCCGGGGGAAGTTGGCCCGCAAGCTGCAGCCAAGCCGTGAAATACCGCGAACAATCTTTCAGGGGTTGGACTGTGGCCATCCAGCTCATCTCCCTATGCCGGCGACTTTACAGCTAAGACCTCGCTAAACCAACCCAGTTTCGAGCAACTAGTACGCCACACGAAGCCACACGGGGCAGTCTCCTTATATATAATGTTCGTCTACGGCCTCTAACTGCCGACGGGGATATCGCCCGAGCTGCACGTAACTAATAACAAGGTGGCGGGGTTCAAGCTCATACCGTGGCGAATTTAAGCCTAACTGCAATTTAGCTACGATCGACTTCGTACGACATGGGGATCCTCATGATAAAGAATGAGGTCGAGTACACTAATATCACAATCTGCGTCTACATCTACAAGATGGCAGGGTGACGGGCTAGGGCCGCGGACGCAGACACAGTAAAAGATATGTGACAGTTGTTAGGACAGCCAGCCATGAAGGCTTGGGCCCGGGTCCTGGAAGCAGCCAATCAGGGAGTTCTGTGGGGATGGCCGTGCTGAACCGCGTTGCACTTGGCTTCAAGGCGCCCTGGTAGTACTGGACTGATCCCCGAAACTTTGCCCTCCACTTTCTCTCCGACCGTCATCCACGGACTGACAAGACACTCTTTCGAGGCCGGTGACCATGTCCAAGCCATGCACGACTTGGAGCGCTTGGTACACTCTTTCGAGCACTGCTCCGCCGTCGCAATGCGCTGTATAGCAGTCACGGAGGGGTCCGGCTTGCCAACATAATCCCAATCATGACGCGAGTGCGCTATCCCGCGACGCCACTTGGGCGGAGTGCCAAAATAGTCCAGAACCTGAGCCCAGCGAAGTGGCTTCTTGACCGACTTGAACCTCTCCCCCGTCGCGAGCATGTCCTCGGGTTTGGCGAGACTGTGGAAAGAGAGTATGGGCGAGCACACACGATCTGCTCTTATCATACTAAATCGCGGTGACTCCCCCGAGAAAAAGTGGCTGTACCGTTCGTCAAGGAACACGCCTGTCCTGATCAGGGCTCTCGCGATCAACCGGTCACCCCAGATGGTCGTCAGCGACTCGCCATGTGCTGTCATTACCGACTTTGGATTCCGAATGAATAGGCCGGTCATGGCCGCATGCGAGAGGATGATGGTGGAGCCGCCGTGCGCGAACCTTGCCCGGAAGTCTCCGACAGCATTGCCCAGATAATATGGCAGTCGGGAGTCCAGATGTCCCAGCAGAACCTTGAGCGAGGACTGGATGAGGTATGTGTCGTCATCCAGAAGTATATACCACTTCTTGTCAGGGTACACCTCAAGCGCGTGCTCCAAGCTGGAAATATCCTGGGATGGTCAGCTCCGCCAGCGGCAGGTCCTCTACCCGATCAACTTACCTTCATGGAATCGAGCATCCACCCATGGTCCTTGGATAGTTTCATGGCCTTCTCTTCATCTTGCGCGGTAATGGCCTGGGTTAAGCTCCGGTATTGGGAGATGCGGGGATGCGAGGACTCAAGTGGTAGTCCCAGGTCTTCCAGGGTCCGGTTCACCACATCCACAACTCCGATGCCTTTGGACTTGTATATGATGCCACCACCAGCCACCAGATGGCTGTAGTCGGCGACGACGAGCATGTTTCTGTCGGAAAGCTCGCTCTTGGGGCTCAGAGCGTCGAACCAGGCCCCAAGCCGCTTCCGAGTGCCGTAGCCCGTCTTGACGAGCACAACGACATCACGGCTGAGGTCGACGGGGAAGAGCGGCGGGGCCGAGACCCACGACTCGGATTGCGAACTCAGCGCATCGCTCAGACGATTAAGGTTGAAGCGCAAAGCCAGGCGAATGGTGCTGTCGTATGGGAGGAGCAGCCAGATGAAGAGGAAGACGAGGGGAATCGTGATGGTGAGGTGTCGCGGATTGCGCCGCCCCGCAGGCGGCAGTGACAGCCAGGAGCGCCTGATAATCATTGTCGGTGTCGACAACGAGTACGACGACGACGACGACGAGAAGGGGCAATCCGCACCCACGTGCAAGCAGCTCTTTGCGGCCTCACTAGGTTGGGCGGCGCATTTCTTGTAGTCCCCAGGCAAGAGCGACAAACTTGAGGTTGTGAAGAGTTGAAGCAAGTGGAAATGGGATTGGGAGTTCCCGGGCTGCTGCAGTTCACAGCAAGGTGCG
>Ga0247763_1002185_pt1 | contig 10198 bp, 6 predicted proteins | sample UWRJL141409B4_FD_179926 | JGI IMG/M metagenome (GOLD analysis project Ga0247763, IMG submission 179926) | Plant litter microbial communities from Arlington Agricultural Research Station in Wisconsin, United States - UWRJ-L141-409B-4 | ecosystem: Environmental > Terrestrial > Plant litter >... | reverse complement strand
CTGCTCCCGTCTCCTCTAACCAGGGTATGACCACGGCGACCAAGATTGGTCTCGGTGTCGGCTTGACCGTTATTGCTGTTGCGGTTGTTGCTGGTATCATTTTCTTCCTGCTCCGCCGTCGTCAGCAGAACAAGCGGGTTCCCGCTGGAGGGAAGCACTGGAAGATCTCGGAGCCCATGCCCACTAACCATGGACGTGCCTACGCTCAGGACAATCACTCATACGAGACTGGTCTGAGCGAGCTCGAGATGAAGAGCCGACGATATGAAGACATGGTACCCCGGCAAAAGCCGAGGCACATGGTCTGAGGCTGAGGAGCCAAACTGTGGACACACCTCAGAAACCGGAACCTGAGTGGTTCCACATGGGGCGGAATCCCTCTTTTTGGGGAGACTGGTCAAGCGGAGCTCCCAGCTGATGCCCTGAGAAGTTTATTCTACGCATTTTGATCATCGTCCTTGGGCATCGTCCCACACATGCCATGCCTGCAGCACAATCGCAGAGCAAATACATTTTTCCACTACTTCGGCCATCCCGTACATATTACACAACCTACCCTCCGATATAACGCAGCAACATGTAGCACCAAATTCATCGGAGCGAGTGGGAGGCGGTTGGTTGGCTTGACGAAATTACGAAATAAATAGCTATTGTTTTGTTTGGGCGCTGGTGTAAGATTTAGAGCGGGAGAGCGTCAGGGATCAAGGGAAACAGTCCTTACTATGGATACCGGCGAGACCATATTGAAGTTCTCACAGGTTTTTTTGGGGGGGGCTGGGTCATGTAAGCTACAATAGTTTGTTTCCTGAGCCCGGAAACTGAAGAGCCGCTGCGGTCTGTTCGTCCACGAGTTTTAGAGTCGCTTTGAGAATGCAGCAAGCGAGCACTGCACATGGCAAATACAAGCGACTCATACATCTATCGGATCATCCTGGCTATCTTACAAAAGATACATGTGTCTTGCTCGCTCCGTTGATGGGTATAGCGGCTGGAAATATGCTCTCTCCCACGCTCGATGTTGTAGTCTACCACGAATAATACGGACGTTGGGCCGTGACCGGCCTGTCAGGGAGATGGATCCACGGGCCCTGGCGAAGCTTCTTAGCTTGGCGTTCTTGATGCTCGCGGATACGGGTCCGTTCTTCCTTGAGGACAACTGTGAGGCCTGGAGGATGGTTTGGTTAACATGGCTCAGGTATTGTGAGTGGGGATAACGTCCGGGGGATGGAAAACTCACTCGTCGACGGCTTGTCCAGAAGTTGGACCCTTCCTCTGGCACGGTAGGATGGTCGTTGGCCTCTCAGCGGGCCGCGGTTCACCCACGCCTCGGCCACATACATGCGCGTAGGGTTATCCACCTGGATGAACTTCTTGTCTTTGGTTTGGATCTTGATTGGGGCTTTGGCCATAGCCAGCGCCTTCTCATCCACTTGGTTGTCGAGTCCAAGATTGAGACCCATGCCACGCTCGACAACGGCCGTATCATGGGCCTCGCGCAGCTGAACGCCTACCTCTTGAGCCATCTTCTTCTTGCTGTAGCGCATCTGCACAAGAGCGTCATCGACTGTCTTGCCCTGGATCTGCCTTGCCAGGTGCACCAGCTTCTTGGTGCTCGTCGGCAACCACGGTGACCGTGATGTCAATGTTCTCTCTGTTCGCGCGATCCGCTCCTTGCGCGGCTCCACGCTGAACGGGTTTGTCCCCCGCCGCACCGCCCGAATCACCATCTTACGCTCCCACCGCACGCGCGACCGTGGGTCCGGGTCGGTTGCGCGGGAAATGTGTTCCGCCACCAAAGATCCACCCCAACGTGTGTATGCCTTCGGATCCCGCTTCTGCTGTTGACGGTCTTCAACCGTTGTAGCTTGGGAGATTGGCTTTGGCGCCTGCGCGGCTTCATCCTCGAAGATGGCCGGGCCCTGTAAGCGGCCTTGCAGACGCTGCTGGAGGGCCTTGCGTGTGTCGACGCCGCCCGTCACTTGCTTCTCGAGGCTCGACGTGGGGGTAGGTTCCTTGGAGGTTTTCCGGTTCCAGAACCAGGGGCGGGTCGGTGTACTGTGGAAAGACCGAGTCGAGGAGGGTGCCGCCGGGGCGAGGGAGAGGGATTGGAGAGCTGGGAGGATGGTGGTGGAAGAGGTCGGCGTCGAGGCTGGAGAGGGAGAAACGCAGTTAGCAAGCAGAAAGCCTAAATGGGTTAGAAAGTAGCAATTGCTGCGCCTTACCCCCCTTGAGGAGCCGCCTCGACGACATCTTGAGACTCATGGCGCTGATGCGGTTTGCATTGGCGTGTCGAGGACGATGGAGCTTGGAACCCTGCGACCAAGCAGAGGACGCAAGCGCTGAAAAACCTCGTCGGCAAATTCCGGGAGAACGCGCTAGCCTCAATTGGGGCGAATGTGCATTTGGCAGGTCCCCACAAGTCAACCTCCTACAACACCAGGACTTCATTGCACTTCAAACATCTCAAGGCAGATGATGGCAATATCTTTGTTATTTTGATGTGTTGCTTTTATCCTTGGTAAATGTGTGGCTCTTACTCAACGCCTGTGCAATACATCGTCTTTTTCTGCTGGGTGCACCAGCAGAGGCCATCTCTCTTGCAAGCCAAGCGGCTGCAGATATCGCCTATGAGCCCCGAAAAGCCACCACCACCTCAAAGTGAGACCGGTGCACCACGGAGAGGCCTTCACCGTGCATACTTGGACTACCTAGGTCGTTATTGATCATTCATGGGCAATCTTGAGAAGAACCTATCTCGCCCTGAGGCGGCTCCTCATACTAGGCAACATGAAGGCAAATGATGGAACGTCGCGCGGATTATCCCTCTTGAGGGCGATCACGATGCACTGAAATTCTGATGATAAAATCGATTCTAGCAGAAGCGGGTAACATCGTTTCAATAATGGGTGACGGGTTACATGCGCACGGTAGGCTACCTACCCATCATCTCACAGGAACCTCCCTCATCGCAATAATATAAGGTCTCGACAGCCGAGGACGAAATGTACAACATGGACAAGCAGTTGTCGCCGGGCTGGCCGTGTCACTGTCACGGGCTCGGCCAAAATTTTACGGTGCTCTAGCCAGACAGTGGTCCCATCGTCGCTGGTGTTCGCTCACAAGGAAGGTGCGCCTATAAGGAAGGTGCACTTGCTGCCTCGTTGCCATGTCTGATGTTCCGAGCAAATCTCCCTGGCACAACCTGCCTGCCCTTTCAATTGGCGCAGCATCCCCCCACCGGACTCGAAGCTGACTTCCTCATTTACTCAAAGACCTCGAATAGATCTCACCAGCATGGCGAGAAGCACCAATGGAGGCCGTCGCCACTCGCGACTTACATTCTTCCTAGCCCGCTACTTCCTACTGTCTCTGTTCCCCAGCTCAATTCTTCCAGCAAATGGAACCTGCTGGTACCCGGAGCCAGCCAATGCCAAAGATTCAGCAAAATGCTACGACAGCTACGACCCCAATGCCGACAACATGTGCTGCAAAAGGGGCGATGCCTGTCTCGTGAATCGAATGTGCGCGCACAAAACTGGCGATCAGGGCGACTGGAGCTACTACCGAGGAGGCTGCACCGACCCAAAATGGGTTAGCGAGCGATGCCCAGTGCAGTTTTGCTACCAAGATAAAGATATCGAGTTTCCTCAAGACAGCGCTGAGACCATGGCCCTATGCCCGGACAAGCAGGGCTACTGGTACTGCAATGCGTCCAGGAACCTTGATTCCTGCCAGGACGAGCCTGCTGTCTACCCTATTCGCGGTAAGTAGCTGCAAGCCAGGTCCTAGGTTGTATCCCAAGATAACTAACCTCGTCAAGACAAGTTTGACATTTATGATTATGCTGGGTCCGGAGGTTTCAGTTCGAGCACCACCTCAAGCAGTACCATAAGAAGCACGTCGACGCAAACACAGAAGAGCAGCAGCTCCACCACGATTCCATCGACAACGACTGGAACCACGGCGTCGGGCAGCTCATCGCCCGCCTTGTCCAACCAAGTGCAATCCGAGTCCTCTGCTACGAATGCCGCAGGTTCGCCTGGAGATATCGTGACAGTGACTACCAACTCCCCTGTCGCTACAACCGATCTGAGCACAGTCACTACCTCGACAGGAGCGACCAATGCCCCGCCTCCCGGGGAGAGTCATGACGATGGTAGAATGATCCCAATCGGTATCGGTGCAGGATTCGGCTCGGCCATTGTCGTCGCGGGAGGTGTGCTCGCGTTCTTCTTGATCAGAAAACGGCGCCGCGAGTCACCGGCCCGAGCAGAGACACCGCCTGTGTACTACGAGCCCGAGATAGGCTGTCGAGCCCGTGGCCAGCCGCTTTCGACGGGCTTTTGGCGACGAAATGCAGATTAAGGCTGGATCTCAAGGAGGAATGGCGGGTTGAGACATCAGTGATAAAGTATGGAAGAGCCAATATAGGCTTGCCCCACCAACGTGGGTGCCCCGCGGTTCTTTACTGGGCTCAAACATCGGGGGCCCTGAGTCGATGATTACGGCGGGCGTTTCATAATCAGCCTCGAACGGGATCGGGATCGGGCTTTGATCGATAGTAGCCGGGTGTGAGGCATCGGCAGAAAACCGCCGACGTGCATCTCCTCTTCGCTTAGCTAACGTATAGGGAATAAGAGATGGTTTTGCGAGCTGACGTGAGGGGAACGGCGCCGTGATGGTGGACTTCGGGAAACCTAAGTTGTCCGACGTTGTGCAATGACGCGACGATCAACAGCTAACCTATGTTCGACAGGCTGTGCGGCAGGATTCTATTGCATCCATCTGAGGTGTGCTCTTCGAGTGGCGAACCGGTGTAGAACGACAGGAACAGGCTTGAAGCAGATATCCGCGGCCGAAACGGCCAAATTCAGAATACGAACGATTCCTCATACAGCTTAGTGTGCGACAAGAGGGATGGGGGGTCGGCGCTCGCGCTTCACAATCGCCGGCCGCCGACGGCTTCTGGTTGGCTATCAGCCGGCTCGGACATGACGCTTCGTCCCGAGACCAGCCATGGCCTTTCCGGTTTCGTCGCCCCCCAGGCGGATTGGCGAATGATAGCGTCCGTTTGAGACCCAAATCCTGACTGTACTGCCGCGATGAAGGCGGCTGCCGACATTAAGACGACGGCGCGCCGGTTGAGTGAGTATCGTCATATAAATGTATCTAGCCCGTGAAATTCATCTCGACGCTTTAATGAAGGCTAAGAAGCCGCCAAAGCTTGGTTAATGCTGCAGCCAAATCTGCCGAGACTCAACACCTGAATTTGGGTGCCCATTTGCAGTCATCACCCACTAACACACAGATCAGACGAGCTCGCTGCACTCTTTCATTTCTTCATCACCCACCAACAAGAAAATGTCATCAGGTCCATCGTCACCCCCCAGTGGGCAATCAGTGCGTTCCAACCCTAGATTCTTCTACATGTTATTCTATATTGGGGTATTTCGGTAACATGGTACTGACTACCACAGCCACCCACAACTGGCCCAGTGCCGGTCGCGTTACTCGGAGGAACCCCATCACCAATCCCCGATGATCCAATTTCAGCTGTTTTGCTGGCCTTCTTCGTTGGGTCGGCCGTCCTGCACATGGCCATCTTCCAGATCAACCTCCGGCGATCACACAAGTTCGTCTTCTCGGTGCTCCTATTCGGCTTCTCGATGGCGCGCATCACAGCTCTTACCGTGCGCATTGCCTGGGCACATTACCCCACCAACTCCAATATTGCCATCGCTGCCAATGTCTTCACCGCCGCTGGCGTACTACTCCTATTTATTGTCAACCTTCTGTTCGCTCAGCGCATCATGACGGCCTACCACCCTTATTTTGGGTGGAACAGGTCAGTCCTGTGGGCCTTCCGGCTGCTGCTCGCCAGTGTTGTGGCTGTGCTTGTCATGGTTATCACTGTCTCGGTACACCTGTTTTTCGCCAACGACCCAGATGTGCGGGCCAAGGAACGCAACGTCCAGCTCTTCGCCGGCACTTACCTCACTGTGCTGGCCTTCTTGCCCATCCCTATCGTGATCATCTCCCGCGCTATCGTCTTCCTTCGCGCACGCCGCCTCGGCGACAAGGATTTCCGCGTCGTGCAGGATAAGTTCGGCGCAGGAAGCTTCCGGGCGAAAATCTGGCTGCTCGTGTCAACTTCGGCCCTGCTGACCCTAGGCGCGGGCTTCCGAGTCAGTGTCAACTTCATGGGGCAGAGACCCGCGAATGACCCGGCCTGGTACCACAGCAAGGCTGTCTATTACTGTTTCAACTACGTCATTGAAATTCTGGTAGTATATGCTTATGGCATCGCCCGCTTTGACCGGCGCTTCCACATCCCCGACGGCAGCTCTGCGCCGGGACATTACTCCAGAGGTCTCGGTCTGCCCATCAACCGCGACGACGAGGTTTTCGGGCCCGCGGAAGCGGATGGGGATTCATCCAGCGGGACTGGCCAAAAGGATGACGACGGCATCGGTGGTGCAGACTGGGAGGAGCAGTATGCATATACTGCGAGTAGGGGCGAGATGCTGGTGCCGGAGAAGAAGGTAGATCAGCTGGAGAAAGTGAGCGGGGAAAAGACGACCCGGGAGGAAGCAGGCCAGGAGAAATTAAGCGAGGAGAAAGCGAGTGAGGAGAAGATGAGCCAAGAGCAAGGGAGCCAGGAGAAAGTGAGTGAGGAGGAACACGGTCAGGAGAAGGGGCTGGGGCAGAGTGATGTCGAGAAGAGCGTCCACGTGAACAAGGAGTCAGAAAACAGTCACGAGAGTGGCCCGCAAAAAAATCATGTGGACAAGGAGCTGGAGAAGGAGCAGGAAAGTGGCCCGGAAAAGACTGGGACGACTAAGGGCAGCTTGGAGATGAAAAAGAGCCAAGAGGAGGTTTAGGCTGCATTCTTCGTTTTTCTCTTGCATTTTTTCTGTTTCTTATCTGGTTTGATGGCAATAAGCCTACTTGGGAGTTGTAACAAGAGGGGCAGGGTGGCGTATTTGCATTAGATGGGAATCGGGCATGTACATCAAGGCATTTGCCATGGCTGATATGATTTGGGTGGATGGATGGATGGGCAAATCTGCAGTCTAATTACCGGGATGTAGCATGGCATGGAGGCACCAAGAAGGGGATGGGTTTTTAACGGCCGACTAGATTGATACCCAACTTAATCATACCCGAGGATGAATATGAGGCAACTTACTGGATTATCTTGTTTCTTTTCTTCGTATCCCTTACAGTTAAACACCCGAGAACTCTTGGCCTGGGACGTGATGGACGCCAGCCGTTGTTTTCGTACATGCAGACTGCCCAGGTATCATTCAAAGTGGTGTTAGCAAAGACATTTTATCGTTCAAACCTTGGGTTTCACTTCAACCCCTTGATGCATGGGAGATGTCATTCACTTTGATTTCGCCTTTTGCCTTTGGTTTTTTTTGTTTTTTTGGTGTTTTTTTTCTCGCAACGTTGTTTGTACCCCCTGGGAGCTATCAGAAGATATATGCTCGGCTTCCCATGCTCTTACGGTATTTTCTCTGATTGTGACACCACACCGGTATCGGGGCCCAGGATCGAGGTCCGGGATCGACACACCTTGGTCTGAGATTGACGTTGTCTGAATCACAATTTGGCTATGGGGCTTGGAAGTCACGCGGCGTCGTACTTTTCGCCCATGGGCACGATGGTGACCACCTGTTTTGGGAGGGCATTGGAGCCATTAAGGGTGATACATGTGTATACTATTCGGCTAGATACTGAGCAAGTGCAAGCGCATGCTTTTGATTGTCGTTCTGGCATGGTGGTGACCCCAGCCCTTTCCTTACGTGCGACTCAACTGGGGATCGGATAGGCTCAAACATTTCAAATGGCCAAGATGGATGGATTTCCTACCATTGGAGTTGCGGTTTTGTAGAAGGAAAGAATAAGAAAAGAAAAAGAAGAAAGAAAAAAAAAGGAAAAAAAGGGGGTAGACCAAGATGTGATGGATATGAGATCACTGATGTGATCGTGCAAAGATGACCCGATTGATCTTCTCGGCAATAAGTACTTCTCAAACAAGCTCCTAGGGAAAAGTACTTAAACGCAACATTCCATGGCCTTTGTTTGTCATTCTCATGTGGTCTGGATCTACAACCATAGGTAGGTAGGTATGCTAAAACTTATTTTGCTCAACCGCCTCTCTGCTTCGTCCGAGCCCAAACCCTCCAGTCCCGTTGTTGGTGAAACCCCGTCCAGGCGTCCAAGTGGGCGGCACTTACCCCATACGAGCAACTAGAAACTATCTCTGTGTGGCCCACCTGGCTACCTACCTCAGGTAGCCAGCCAGCCAAGGTACAATATAAAAAGCCCTGTTCAACAGGGTACCTACCTCGGTAGCCTCCATAGCCCGTTTAAGCCCCTTCAAGTCTCTTCAAGCCTGAGCCGGCATGGATAAAACGCTTGGCTGCCTATATAGTACCCAGTACCCAGCATATACATACCAAAATAAGTCCCCAGGATGACGTTGTGCCAAAAAAAAAAAAGAAATCGACATTCGGGTGACACAACACAACTAAACTAAACATGAATTTGAAGATGTACAGGTTCGCCAAAATTTCCAGTTATGGCAAGCAGCCTGGAGCAAACCACTAGCATTAAGAACGTGGGGTTCGTGCCATCGTCCAGTTCTACGATACCTCAAAGATGAAAATTTCCCGTCCCAGAGATACGTATTCTAGTTTGTCAACCGCGGCCGCTTGAGATAGGCATTAGGCACACCCGACAGTCTAGTCCTCTAGTAATTTTCAGGAAGCTAACCCTTTGCGATGGTCTTGTTCAACATTGCTGTCCGCCAACCTCGGGCTTCAGTGGTTAGACATTCTTCACCGTCTCAACCTGAAGCCCACACACATCTTACGCAAAGATTATCCTGACATTAGCCCTGAGCAATGCTTCATGATCATATATTATCTTGCCTCCCCTTAATCCTCTGCCTATCCCGCTAAACTAGATCCAACTGATTCAACTCAAGGCCCCCCCTCTTGGTAGTATCAACGCCACTCCGCCAAGTTACTCCAGCCTGCCCTCCCGGAGAAGAGACAAGCAAACACCCCCTCAAGTCCCGTCCACAGTCACATCTCTCACCACTGGCCTCAGCATCTTGGGTATAAACCAGGTCCACCAACAACAACTACCCCCGGGCATCTCGCCCACCGATATCCATACGAGTAAGGTCGACACATTCAAACCTCATAGCTCCCAAGTTCATGAACCCCATTGAGTTTTGTCCCCTAAAAACCGCAGAGGAGAAAAGCAGTGCGGTTTTCTGCCAGCAAGAGAAAACAGAAATCTAATGAATCCGGACATGCGTGTGGCTCATAACGTCGTGTGTGTCGTGAGATATCATGGACAAGAAGAAAAGAAGAAAAAAAATCTGCCTGGCTTAGGCAGATGGACATTGTCAACTCAACGGTTTCCGCCCATACACGGAGCGGAAAAGCATATAGCAGTGTATGTTCTGGTTTGACAGAGCCTTTCGCACGTCTACCAGGAACATCTCAATCTGGAGCTGGGTCCACCCCAGTGCCATCAACGGCCGCCTACTGACACCGCGCAGGCCATCAGTGACGGCCGTTTTGAGGAAGAAACCACACAGGCGCAACCGCCTGTCAAGAGGCCACAGGCCAACGGGGGCTTTGTGGGTTGTTGTTTGGACATCGTCGAAGCCGACCTCTTTGAGCTCGTCGGCAAGCGTTCGGATAGCGTGAAGTTCAGAGCCATAAGCTCGGAGGCCAGCCTCCATATACCGGATGTAATCTCGCAGAGCGTAAGGCGTTTCCGACGTTAGTGTGTCATCGTCAGAGTAAGGCCAGTATTCCAGTTCTTGAAACTCAATGTAACCACCGGGTTTGAGATGACTAACACCGTCAGCCACAAAGGTTACGCATCAGCTCACTTTGGCTATCGGGACTCACTGCATTGCCCTCCGATAGAGGGCTTTTCGGTCCCGAATGCTGTGCAGCGTGTGCCGCACATGGATGTAGTCGTACTTGTGCGCTGGGTCGAGCCATTCCTCCTCGAAGTCGTCGATGAAGAAGTGGACATTTTCCGGCACAAAATCGGGCTGGATCGGCGACAGGTCTAGGCCGACGATCTTGGTCTTTGGATATTTGTCACCGACTGTGTCATGGTTAGTTTTTTTTTTTTTTTTTTGTGTGTGTGCTGGAGTTGAGGT
>Ga0247763_1002183_pt1 | contig 10201 bp, 10 predicted proteins | sample UWRJL141409B4_FD_179926 | JGI IMG/M metagenome (GOLD analysis project Ga0247763, IMG submission 179926) | Plant litter microbial communities from Arlington Agricultural Research Station in Wisconsin, United States - UWRJ-L141-409B-4 | ecosystem: Environmental > Terrestrial > Plant litter >... | reverse complement strand
CCCCCCCACATACCGCTGCCGTACCGCGAGGGGGCGGGTTTCTTCCGGGATAATTTTCCGGTCCCGGAAATGTGCAGAATATCCAAAAGAATGGCCGGGCACTCACCACTAGAGTTTCGGACGGACAAGATGTCTTGTATTGAGGCATGTTCGCCCTGAATCCACTTCAATGTGCCATTGTCGCCATGATGCCACTCAAGTTCAAGCTTCTTTTCTCACTCCTCACTGCTGGAGTGCCGATTTCATCATCACCCACAAACCACGGCACTTGCAGCCAGTCGCTCACCCATGATGACATCTTCAGGGAGCCAGCAGTTCCTGCACGGTCGTCACCGTTATCGCCCCGACAGCGCGGCTTAGTTTGCCGATCCGACACATTCGATGGCATCCTCCCAAAGGACGCCCTCATCGAGTCCATCGACAGAGTCAGCAACGGATCCAGCTATGGCGAAGGACCATCCAACATCGCATACCCTACCAACCCCACTAACCTCCCGGAACTCTGCGCCGTAACCGTCAAAGTCACCACTTCCCCAACCTCCGCCTACCGCTTCGGCCTGCTTATGCCCACGCAATGGAATTACCGCTTTCTCGCTGTCGGTAATGGTGGCTTCAGCGGCGGCATCAACTGGTTGGATACTGGCGCGGGAGCGCGCATGGGATTTGCCACTATGAGCACGGATACGGGCCATAACTCGACGAGTGGTGATCTCCGCTGGGCGTTGAACGAAGAGGAGAGAAGAAAGGATTTTGGCCACCGTGCTATGCACGGGTCGGTGGTCTTGTCCAAGCTGTTGATCCACGCGTATTACAGTGATGGCCCGAGCCGGTCGTATTATTCGGGATGTTCGACGGGGGGACGGCAAGGCCTAAAGGAGGTGCAGCTGCACGCCGACTCGTTTGATGGGCTGTTGATTGGGGCTCCGGCTTGGTGGTCAACGGGCTTGGCGGTCTGGACGACCATGATTGGGGTGAACAACCTTCCCGCCGGTGCACCGAATCATATTCCGCCCAACCTTGTCGCCGCTTTGGGTCGCGAGGTTATGCGACAGTGTGATAAGGTGGATGGGCTGGAGGATGGTATCATCAGCAGTCCGGAGGCATGCAGCTTCAATTTCGACGGAATTCGCTGCGGCACTTCTGGTGTGAGCGCAACAACATGCCTTACCAACGAGCAGATCAAGACTGCGCAACGCGCATATGCCGATTACTCGATTAATGGGAAGTTTGCCTTTTCTGGGTTGTCGCTCGGGTCGGAGGATCTCTGGGGCGTGTTGATGGGCCAACCCACCCCTGACGCGCGTGGCCAAGAATACATCAAGATGTTTGTCTTGAACGATCCAAACTGGCACTGGAGTGCGTTTAACGACTCTATCATGGCGTTGGCGGCGGATATGGACCCGGGAGACCTTACTGCTGACAACTTCGACCTGTCCCAATTTCGGGACCGAAAAGGCAAAATCATCATGTACCACGGCGATGCAGACGGCCTGATCCCGACGCGAAGTTCCGACTATTACTACAACAAGACAATCGAAGCCATGGGAGGACTTTCGGGATTGCGGTCTTGGTTCCGGTATTTTCACGTTCCCGGGCTCGGGCACTGTTCCGGCACGCGTGTGAATGCACCTTGGTACTTTGGTGCGGGAAACCAGGCCGGATCGCTGGGAAGCGGGACAAATTCGGTTCCCGGACTGGCCGATGCAAAACACGATGCTTTGCTTGCTCTGCTCGACTGGGTGGAGAAGGGTGCTGTGGTTGATTCCATCGTTGCGACAACGTGGAAGGTGCCCACAAATGCCACGTCAGGTGTCCTGCGGCAGCGACCAATCTGCGCTTTCCCGGAAAAAGCAACAATCATCAATCGAGATGGGGATGAGAAATCGGTAGACAACTGGAAGTGTGTGTAACAAGGTCGATCGATATTGAGTGTAAAGTTTTTGAAGAGAATGCGAAGATTTGAGTTCAAAGTTTTGAAAAGAAATACGAAAGATTGGGTTCATTATTTTGACCCCTCGATGATTCAACATGAACGAAAACAAGCCATCAACGTGGTGGGCGATGCGAGGTGCGCAGCGGCAGTACCAATCTCACACGACTTTGACACAGGAAACACACCATTGTTTTTATATGTTTTGCTACTGTAAAAAAATAAAAAGGGAACTAATTATATAGTGGTTTCGTATATACGACGATTTTACCAACCTGTGTTGATTTTTAGTCGGTTTGCTGTTGAGTTGCTGCGTTCAGTTGGGCTGCTGTCGGGCTGTTGTTGGCCAAGGGGTATAAAATTGAGTGCTCATAAAACTTTAGAGTTTTTAAGGTTCGAGGCGTCCGATTGTCAAAACCGGTTCAGGCCTACAAATGTACGCCCAAGGAGGTAATATTCTAAGCACCTTCCCTTGATGTGCTGGTGCTGATTGTCCCGATGGAAATGAGGCGCAGATTTGCCGCAGTCCTTCTTGCTAGGATGGTCAGTCAGCTTTTGACCTGTCGTGTCGGCGAGTGCTTGGCGCCAATTGATAAAGTCACAGGCCAATCAACCGGTTCGTATTTTCCGATCCTGGACCACACGACCAGTCCAGCTCACTTGGGATCCACATCATTCGCCGACGGCATTTTTGCACACGAGAAGCCCTGCGTTGTGCTAGTCGCGAACCATGGGCAACGTTGCAAGGGCGGACGGGTGAGAACAGGCAGTCGCGCCGACCAGAGTAGAGAGTCCAGGGAATACATGTATATATGGACGCTAGTCCCCTCGAGAACTGGGATCTTTTCTATTATCATCATCACCATCATCACCATCATCACCATCATCGCCATCTCACCACTATCTCACACCATCAAACCGTGCACTTCAACTAATTCTCACCAACCTCAACACTCCAGTCACGTCAAATACAACCCGATCCAAAGACATCTCAACTTCAAAATGCACTTCACCACGGTCCTCTCCCTCCTCGCCGGCACATCGACTGCTCTGGCCATGCCCCGCGCTGAGTCGGTCGCTGCCAGGTTCACTCCTGCCACCCCTACTCCCGACTGGGTCGTCCAGGACTTCACGCGCACCTGCAATGCCGCCGACACATCCTGCGAGGTGAAGTTCACCATCAACTCACAAGGTAGCCGCCCAAGCACGTGCAGGTACTCGATCAAGGGCAACCCAGCCAGCCGCGCCGACCGAACAAATGTCGACTGCGGCATCTACAAGGTCAGCTCGGGCTGGAGCGGCCAGTTTGGTCCCAAGAACGGCTTCACCACCTGGGCTATTGTCGATGAGGCCAAGCGTCTACGCATTTGGCCCGCCTATGCCGACAGCGAGCTCGTCGACGGCCGCAAGGTCACTCCGGACAAGAGCTACGCTCCCCAGGCCTATTAAGGTCTTTACCCTACCGGTCAGGGCATTTGCATGAGGCGGGAAGACGGATAGAGGGAACACATTGACGGAGTTTGGGGGATTGGTATGTTGCTCGAAATATATAATAGTCATAATGTATACACGGAATGATCAATATCATCATGCATATCTCAAGCCTGATAGGCCATCCACGCCGTGACAGCTTTCATCATGATTCCGTCCTTGTAACCAACCGCCGAGTCCAGCGCGACTTGCACATGCACTTCATCCTCACACTCGACCAAAAGTGCCTCTTTTCCTGCAAAGTCGACCTCTGCAGCATCATCATCACGACCTAGTACCACGGTATCCGCCCCAATTAATTCTCTCGCAAAGAAGCGACAATCATGTACAAACACCTCCGCGTTGCCAACCGTGATCAACGCCTTCTCCACAACTCTATTATCTCCAAGAAAGACCTTCCAAATTGAATCTCCGAAACGCAAATCCGCCCAGACCTCATCGGCTCTTGGCGCCCACGCAGTTTTGAATCCCAAAACCTGTTCTCGGCCGAGGTAGTCCCTTTTGCTGTTCAAGTCGAAACTTTCTGAAGCGACAGAGAGGGTGGTGAATGGGCTGATTAGCAGCGCGGCTTTTAGTCTCCTTCCTCTCCCCCTCTCTTTCCTTCCATGTTCTCCGTGTGCCTCGACGCCGACATCATCAAGGGACAACGGAGCAGCGTACGGACACGGACAGATGACATGCGCAAGGAGCGCACCCACAAGCCGCCCTCCTGCACTATCGCCCGCGAGAATGACCTTCTCTGGCGCCAGGGAAAGGGTTTCCAAAAGATAACGGAGAGAAGCGATGGATTGGACCAGCTGTGCTGGGTACGGGTTTTCCGGAGCAAGAGCATATTCGAGAATTATCACTTCTTTTGCCCTGGCTGATACAGCGCAGTTCAGGATGAAGGGGAGGTGCGCTCGTCCACGGAGGGGGTTGACGAACCCGCCGCCGTGGAGGTACAGGATAGTAGCCCCGGTTGGGGCCGACGACGATGGGGTGAGGAGGTGGAGCGTTGGTAGGGGGATGGTGTGAGTGAGAGCCGTCGTGGTGGTGGTTTCCGGGGAAAGGGTGATGACTTTGTGCGGGATTTTGTGTTGGGCGCAGTATTGCGTGATGGCTTCACCGGTGGAGGTCCGTCGGATGAGCCAGCGCAGGATGGGGACTAGGAATGTTGCGCGCTGGGCGCGGAGGACGACAAGAGCGAGTTTCTGTCGCCAGTGTAGGCCGGGGTGGTAACCCAGGGTGAAACCGGTGATGCATCGCAGTGCTGTTGAGTTGTTAGAGGGCGAAAAAAACGAGTCTGGGGAAACAGACCGAACAGGGGACAAGACAGGTAGAAAACAGCCCGGTTGCGGAGACTCAGTGTCTCCTTGGTGGCCATGTTGTTTTCTCTCGCTGGTGAGTTGCGAGTGAGTGAGAGGATCGGAAAACCAGTGGGTTGAGGAATAAGAAATGCGGGGTAGAAGAGGACACTACCGGACGATAGGGGTTAGTTACACTGGGGAGATCGACGTAGCACCAATGCATGGTTGCCGCCACGGTGTCAATGGCCACGCAAGAGGCATCAAGTCAACAGTGGTCCAAAAAACAGCTCGTTATGTGTTGTGTTGTACAGGACCTCGGCGCCCAGTGTAGTGCCCGATGGAATGAAGAGGGTTGACTCAACCCGGTTAAGTAATCCGATCATACACTGTCATTCAGTAAGAAGCCACCTCCAAGTCTCACCGGGCTGCTCTGTAATCTCGCCCCATCTGGGGTTTCGATCTGTGCCCTTTAGGGCCTGCAGGGCCGGATCCTTGCTCAGTATTCCGTCGAGGAACCTATACTTGTCAACATTAAGCATCCCAGCACCGTCCATAAACGCATGCAGGTAGCATTCCGAAACCACCTGCCAGGTATCCGCGTATTTCTTGGAAGGACGGAGGACAATGGGGTGGTTGTTCCCTGCGGCTATGAAGATGTGATGTCCCGCTTCGACATTGCTTTGCGTCAGCCCAATCAACTGGGTGGAAGTAACAAAGAATGGTCTTCCCTTGATACAATCCATCATGTAGTTTGTTCTCCTCGCATCCGCCGCTGGAAGCTCTTGTCCGTAATTGTCATAATCAGTCACATCGCCCAGCTCGACGGCGGCGTCGTGTGCCTTGAACATGGCCAGACCCTCACTCTCTGTCAACCTCTTGAGCGTCCCTTCTCGGTCACCCGGTGCACAGTCCCACACCATGGTTCTCCGAAATGCCGTCTCCGCAGTTGTTCCGTCAATGTAGTTCTGAAGCATTGCATTATCCGGACTCATATTCGCCCATGTCTCGCGCCACGCATCATGAAATGCATCCAGGATTAGACTAGCATTAGGCTCGACAGGAGTGTTTTGCCATTACTGGATAACGTCGATAAAGAACCCTTTTAAGAGGATGGTGTTGGAGCTAAGCCGACGGAGGTAAAACGGGGCGTTGTTGGATGCGTTGAATAAAGTCTCCCGTGCGACTCGGAGGTTGGACTCGTGTGTGTTCTCCGGAGAAAGCCGGAAATCGGGCGTCCACGATGGTAGGATTGCCGGTTTATTAGGGTCTCGCTCGAGAAAATTGAATGCCATGAGGGATTTCGACACCTCCATGATATTATAGGTAACGTCGACGAAGGCTTCTTCCGCTGTGACCGAGTAAGAGGGTTCCATTCCGGGACTCTGCACCACACTTGTCGGTAACAGTCCATATAGAGAATAGAGCCTGTCCCTATCAACGGACGCTTTTCTGTTTCGTACGAGGTTCGCAATCGTCATCCACTTCATGGCCGATTGCCGTATTCCGCCCTGATTATCCTCGGCCTGGTTCGTGTTACACAACTGACGAGCCTGCCCTAGCGTCTTGACCGACTCAAAGATCTCCATGAACCTCTGCCCAGAGGAGCTGTACAGGCTTTGTTGTAAGCCCCGGAGATTCTCTCCAAAGACCTTGACTGAGGTATGATAGGCAGTGAGAAGGTCATCGTATTCCAACTCATTGGTCCCTTGCTGGAGAACCACCTTCTGTCCGAGTGCCACCTCTTGAACAACCAACAGTCGCTCCCACCAGGATCTCGCAAAGAATCGCTGAAGCTGACTGATCCTGTCGCGGCTTCCAGTGTCCAAACCAAGTGTAATATCCTTCGCGCCTGTCACGGACAACATCGTTTTCAGGATTGGAATCGCATCCTTGTCGCCGTCATCATCGGGACCCAACCAGACCCGAACGCTGCTAGCCTTTCTGTATATCGCGCCCATCAACTTCACTTGTTCAGACCGCTCCGCCAAGTCTGTTTGGTTGATGCAAATGGCGTCGATCCAGAGAGAACCCGCGGACTGATCTTGTGACGCAGAGCTTTCAGTGCATCCCATGCGCTGAGTGTAACCTTGAAAGACCGGCCATCGAGAAGAATGTCATTCACCGGTGTTGGGTCACCCCATGCGTAGGATAGAGCCTCGTAGGTTGGGTCATCGTCCAAGGAGACCTTCTTTCGGACGCATCGGATTTGCGCTTTCTTGGATAGGCTCGGCTTCAAGATGAGTAGTCGGATCTCATTCTTTTGGAGCATTCTTCTATCAAAGCCCGAGACAAAGCTTCCTTCGCGGGGCGTAGAGAGAGGGACGGAGAGATCTGAGGTTTTTTTTTTTGGTTAAGGACGCTGTTGAAAGCTGACAAAACAGGAGGCCGAGGAAAGCGATAAAAGAGCATAACTATGATTGCATGACTTTACTGCAGAAAAAAAAACTGTTTTCGAAAGCCTTGTCAAGTTGCTGCCTGACAATTACCCCTCCTTTCGGAACCAACTTAAGCAAAGATCCGGCGCCTTGCCACTTTGGGAGTGGCTCGCAGCAGTGCTCCGGTTAGTCCAAACATGTTCCACTCTGTTCTCTGTTGTTGGTGTTCCGGAAAACAAGATCCTCCAGATAATCCAGCCCCTGAAAGATTATTCGTGCGGTGCGTTACGGCTTCTATTGCAGTCTATGAGCTAACCTATTCAGGTAGGTTTCTATCATTGAGGACTTGATGATCAAAACTCGAAGGGTTGGTGAGGAAGTTCAAGGCTTTGAAAGAAATCTAGGTTTAAAGGATTCAACAAGGCAAACTGGCTGTTAATATAAGAATTAAGTTTACATGTTCTGGATTAGCTCCTTGCAAACAGCTTCCAAATTGTTTAACTATTACGAAAAGTCGTATTAGATATCGCAAACTATCATCAGTCTTTTAGGTGTCAATATCATATCTCAATAATGCCGAGAAGCGTCTATAATATTCGCTCGGATCTGTTCTCAATACTAGGTAGGTAGGTGCACAACCCAGAAGCGGAGTTATGTTCAACTGCCAACCTTTGTCCTCGCACCAATCCAGAAAATGCTGTCAGTTGCACAATCCGGTGGAACTCCCGTCGAGCAAAAGGCCGGAACGGCCGCAGCTCCAAGTGCTGAAACGCTAGAAGTGCTGATCTTCAAGTTAGCGCGAAAACGACGACATCCGGGCCTCGGAAAGAAAACATACCTTGAGCCGGCCGGACACTTCAAATCCTGAGAAATTACCAACACCTTCACGGTCGGATCAAAGTGGAACGACAGCGCCGCAGTGCCTGATGCAGCTGCGGTTGGGGTGCATCGACCTTTGATCTCGCCATCCTTGGGTCTTCCCCCTAGATTGGTTCCAGCGCAGTTGAAGGTATCGTTGGTTCCGAATGCCCGAAGAGTAAACAAGACAGCGTCGGAAGAAGTGCTGGGGATCTGCGATAGGTCATCGAGTTTGGCGTAGTTGGTGACATCCCATGACACGCGGGGCGTGCTGGAGGAGCAAGCCGCAGCAGTAGCGTTGCTGTCTGGTTGGGTTGTGATGCGGAATTGACGTTCCTTGGTGATACATCGCGTGGGTTTCCCCGTCGCCGGGTCGCACGTCAAGTCCAGAACCACAGAACCGGTGCCGAGTACCGAGGACCTGACGACTTTGTTAGCAGCCATCCAAACAATACCTATTCAGGAAAAGCAACGGCATACCCCTGCCGACTTCCGTCGGAACACACATAGGTGTGAACCACATGCATAGTCCTCGTCTTCCAATCCATGGCGAATGAAAGCGTCGTGTCATCCATCCTGCCTCTGTTGTTGATGCACGAGAAATAAACAAGCGTCTCGCCTCCGTCCGCCCAGCCATCCCATCCATCGGGCCACTGTCCAAAACAGCTATGGTCGGTCTGACCTGTCGTCAGATAGAGGCCCACCACTGCATCCGTCTTTGCACGTCCAAAACCTGTCGGATCCGGCGCGTCATATGTCCATTCGCTAATGGTCCATTGCACCGTTGGAGGGCTATTGAGACATGACCGGGCAGCGCTTGCAATTCCTGCGTTCAGGAGCGCCGTGGCAAAAAGTCTGCCCTTCATCTTGTTGTAAAATTTTTGGGGGCACAAAATGTTGGAAAAGCCACAGCACAATCCAAAGCTGGAACAATCCTATTTTAAGTTTATCATACTTATATAGCAGCTCTACTTGTAAAATTCCAGCGTCCCGGTCCACAGGATTGAACCGATGAGCAACGTGGCGGTTATCAAATATTGCCGAGGCTTTCTGGCCATTTAGCAACCAGATCCATGCAACTGGCTATTTGCTGGCTATTTCCACCAAAATGAGAACTTGCTGGTTCAAACCTCTTGGTCCCCTTGGGGTTAATATGGGAAATTCAACTTTTTTTTTCTTATGTAAGACGGAAACACCAGACCGTTACACCCTGGGCGAATCAGAGCTCGTCCTTGGTTGCAACCGGGCAAGCTTGTGCTGTATCGAGGTTGAAGGAGCAACTGGTAATTATATCTTGTCTGATTGTGTCTTTTGGGGACTGAGAGACATTCCGTTTCGCCCTGTAGGATAAACAACGGCGAAAACGCTTTGCATGTGTGCATTACATCTTTGATGCATAACTCATTGCAATGAGTGGACTAGCAATACTGAGGTCGCCCAGGCGAATGACCCGGGTTACTATCTAGATGGGAGAAGGATAGCACAACTGTCAATATGAAGAAGGCCTTGATCAATTGAGAGCAGCGACGACGTTACCCGGGCGGGCAGGTATCCAACGTAAACAGAACTTTTCATAGGTAGTCAAAGGTAAAACAGTCGAGAACGTAAAGCACTAGTTTGTTACTGAAAAGGTAAAGCACCATGCCTTTTTAATGCATACAGTATCGTTCTCTATGGAACTAATGATACATCTTGAGTCTGAAAGCGCCCAAGAGTTACTTTATGATACCCCTAATTTGAGTTTCGGTATCTCGACAACCTCGATAATCTCTCCACCCACTGAAACCGAAAACTGCCATTTTGAACGTATTGGATATCTACATGAGTGAAGCAATAGGAGTAGACTCTTCACTGTTCTGCCACCCATTGAACTCAACCGGTGGAAATTACGTGACGCCTTGAATCGTAGTCAACTCAAAATTCCTGTGCTCGACCGTCCACCCATCTTTCTGGGGTGAGCCATCCACAAACCATTTCATAGCCGTCTGGTTCCCTTTTAGAACTCAGTTAACCCAATGCACGGCGGCGATGCCAAATTTCCCACCGTTGGGTTCGCTGTACATTCCCCGTGTCTAACTGGCAGTTTGCCCTTCCAGGATTTCCCACAGGAAGGGACTTGTAGTCTCTCTCCCCTTTTTTGATCACGCATTTGATATCAAGGGTATATCTACGGCGGCCAATTGGTGGCTGATTCAGCGGCTGAGCGCCACTTCACCGCAAAAAAACGGCCGTGCCCTCAGCGACCGGAAATATCCCAAGGA
>Ga0247763_1002181_pt1 | contig 10212 bp, 7 predicted proteins | sample UWRJL141409B4_FD_179926 | JGI IMG/M metagenome (GOLD analysis project Ga0247763, IMG submission 179926) | Plant litter microbial communities from Arlington Agricultural Research Station in Wisconsin, United States - UWRJ-L141-409B-4 | ecosystem: Environmental > Terrestrial > Plant litter >... | reverse complement strand
TAACCCCGCCACACCCGACAGGGACTCGTGGTCCCGGCGTGCCCGGGTCTTTTCCCCACACGCCCAGTCCCCGACATACCGATGCTCATCAGTCCTCAAGGTAATACCTCGCTCGCAGCACCACTGCGCCGATAAGATTTCACTACGGTTCAATCACCTCATGTCACAGCTCCATTTTGCGACGTCATGCCAATCCCAATACAACGATCGGAGAGCGGTCTTTCGCCGTTATCGAGTTCCAAGAAATGTCCTCCATTTGCGTGAGTCTTTGGCTTCACTCAATCCTTTCAACATGTCGTGCTGATACCTCACTTTTCCAGCATAAACTACATTCTTGTTCACGCCTTACGTGATCGTGGCACCAAGCGACGGGCTTCATCGTTGGAGTCGTGGTTCGAAAATGTGGCCAAGAAAGCCAGCAAGAGCTACCAAGCTCGGGTACATCGGCTGCGCATGTCGGACATGATGGAGCGGAGCAAAAGTGCTGTCCAGGATGCTTTGGCTTCGTTTCAGAAAAAAGTACTCCGCATCTACTCCGAATCAGTCGACGCTTCTCAGATGTCGGGTTCGCAAGAAGATCAACCCCGGGCTGCAACACACGAGGAACCATTGTTTATTTTCGTCGCCCATGGCATCGGTGCCTGGTTCGTCAAACACGCACTCGCCCACGATGCTAACGAGCAGATAGCTATGAACACGCTTGGACTCCTGTTCTTGGACCTCCCGACCAACATTCCGACCAGGCCCACGCTTGATGATTATGACAACGCCATTACATGCATCAGGAGAACCTTCAGCGACAGAATGGTTGCAGAAGGGACCAAGGCCACAAACAGCAAACCAGCGCTTGTCGCAGAATTCCGCTCCATCGATTTCCGTTTCGCCGATCGAAGCGAGTATTTCGCCAGGAAGTCACATGGCAACTTCCTAAAACCGCTCCCCGTCATGGTTTGGATGCCTTCCGAGTCTGAGCAAAGAAGCGGGCGAGCCGATCCACCGACCAACCGCAACCCTCTGCAGGGTAGGCTTCTCGTTATTCAAAATTTTATTGCTCGTAGACGACAGAGCATTCCGCTCGAAACCATCGACGACGAGTTTAGAAAGAAGATGTATGAGATTATCGGTCGATCTGAGGAATTACGGGAAACCGGGCGTCACAACCACACGGCTGAATCCAAGATACCATCCGCGGCAACCTCAGGTGAACATGGCGGCAACCTCGCCATGGAGTCTACCGCGGGCCCAAGCTCACCCGCGCCCACAAGCCAAGTCAAGCAGTCGGGGTCATGGAAGTCGTCGGCGAGGCACGGGAGGTCATGTCTCGCAAGGGGCAATTTGAAGCACGCCCAGGCCAGCTATGAAGAAGCGATGCGGAGCCTCACAGAGATAGCGAGACTGGGGGAGGGAGATCCGCGAGGCATGACTGACGTCCAAATCGGAGAGGCCGTGACCATGTTGCTGCAGGGGCATTTTCAACTAGCGGAGCAGAAGTTGAGGGAACTGAGCACTAGGTTCCAAGGGGACAGGGGCAGCATTCCGATACAGCTAATCAAGGAGGTGAAACGGTGGCACGCTGTCTCGGTAATGAACATTGGAGATTACGAACAGGCCGCGGATCTCCTGGAACAGTTGGTGGCTTCGGGGCAAGGGGGGGCGACAGAAGACAAGTTCAATTTTCGCGTCAAACGTGACCTCGCCGTCGCCTATGGCCTTCAAGGTACACTGGATAAGGCGGTCGATACGATGCGGTCCGTAAATGAATACCACCAACGGTACCTGGATAGTCCTGACCGACAAGGTGCGCCACAAAGGCCAGAGCTGACGCGTGCTATCTCATCAAGCACGCTTTTTGTCGAATCCGAGTTTCTCGGCGCAGATATGGGCAAAGAGAAGTTCCAGTACTGCGCGGCTTTTGTCGACATGCTCCGCGGCAGGTACCGAAGGGCACTGGAAAATGCAACACACGCTTGGGAGGGGTTCAGGGATAGGCTCGGGCCAAGGCACTTTGAGACGCTCAGGTCTGCGAGGCTGCGGGTAGGTCTCCTGGCGCTCGTGGGAAACATGGATGATGCGGAACAGGAGAGCAACAAACTCTTGCCCGTCTTGGGACAAGAGCTGGGGCCAAAACACCCCTTTTACCTAGAGACGGGGCTCACGTTGGTATACATCTTTAGGATTCAGCGCCGCTTGGTGGAAGCCGTAGAAACCGCCGGGCCACTCTTGAAGACTGCAGGAGCCGCGCTTCCCCAACACCACCCTCTAGTCTTGAGGCTCACAACGGAGCTGGCGCACTGCCACCGCTCAGCCGGCGACTATGAAACAGCGAAGTCTATTCTGCTGTCCAAGGTCGCCGAGCATTCGCATCGAGGTACTGGAGATGTTGGCCTCGACACGCTGCACATGCTCCGCTTGGAAACTGAGCTGTCACACACAAACTGCCTCATCGGCGAGCTGGAAGAAGCGGAACGCTGTGTCATGGCAGTACTCAGGAAGATACAGATCATGTCGGGCCGGAGCAAAAAGTCGCCCGCCATCCCCCCAACCGATAGGGCGGGAGGCACCGAAGAGGCCGACGAGACGCTGCTGGAAGAATGTCTCACAACTCTGGGCACTGAGAACTGGGTACACCCTACCATGTTGTACGCGCTGCGGGTTGCTGCAACGGTAAAGTCCCAATTTGAGGATGCCAACTCGGACCTGATTCAGCGGGTTCTGGACTCGGTGTGGCAATGGCAGGCAAGGGGCGACGTGCTAGGTGCTGAGCATCCCGCGTCTCTGATGACGCGTTTCGACTATGCCGTTGTGTTGAGAGATTTCCGGGAAGACGAGAAGGCAATTAGTGTTTTCCGCCAAGTCTTTGCTGCCAGAAGAAAAGTTCTGGGCGAACTGCACCCTGACACGCAGACGGCTAGAAGAGAGTTGATTGCTACCAGGTGCTCGACTGGTCTCTGTACGGATATTGATGTGGAAGACGCCATCCCGACCACGGTAAACGACAGCCGCGATGACAGAGACTCTGAAACCGGGTCGGAGGTGACGATTGAAAAATGGGACTTGGTGGAGCTCCGATCAAGGGACATATTCCACATTCATCAAGAGCGACTTGGTCTCTACCACCCGGAAACGATCAGGTCATTGATGTGGATTTTTACTGTTCAGCTGCAGCTGGGGAAGGTTGGCTGTGCCGCCGAGACTTACAGAATCCTCGCCAAACGATTCAATTCGGCCAGAATAGTCCGTGAACGACTTTTGGGCTCACTGCAAAACCAGGAACGGATCGCCCGGTACTACTTGGACCTCTCTCATGACGCCGAAGGGATTAAAATTCTCAGAGACATGATAGAATTCTTCTCGGGCAAGAATGTCGACAATCTCAGTCCAATGTTGCAAGATTTGAAGAGCCGGGTTGAGCATTTGGTCTCAAAGCATCAGGCGCTTGGAGATGCGGGAGGAGATGGTGGTAGTGGCATGGGCGGCGGGGTTGCCGTCATGGAACCCTCTCCTGCCGGAAACACCGAGCCGGAAGACGGCGGCCGGGAGGAAACGGGCAACCATCCGTCCACCGCTGCCATGGTCTTTCCGAGACTACAGTTCCTCAAGCTAGACACATAAAGTAAATGAGGTGGGATAGCACCCTGGACTGCCCAGCTGTGTGGAAATCGCGGATAACTCCCATAGAGAAGGATCCCCGTGCGGAGGCTTACGTATGGTTGAGGGGGCAGTTTTAGACAAGGGGGTTAAGATATGCCATTACTTAGTCCTCTCAAGGGAACAACTACCCCATTATCCTGCTCAGGCTTTTTAGAACGCTCCTAGATCTATATCGCCAAGATCATCCCCCGGATTCGGAGACCCTACAGGTTGGATTGGGCCAGCCTCGAGGTCCACCATCTCCCGAACCGAAGTGATGACGACTCCCTTGCCTGCCGACTTTGCTGTTTGTTTCTGCTTTTCCGGGGATCTCGTGGAGCGGGGATAGCCTCGAATGCGGTGCTCCTTTATCCTCTGGGCGATGAATTCAGCTTTTCCCTTAGTGTTGTTGTCACCACCATTCCACCATGCCTCTTCTTCCCTGGTCATGGGTCGGCCGAGGAGCTCGCGTAGTAAAGGCCGACCACATGCATACGTTGTCTCAAAGTCCATGATACCGTCCATAACCCTCGCCGTGGCAATGGCATCCTCCATGTTCAGATCGGGCAGCCCATGAAACGGTACCGTCTCGGCCGACATGACGGCAAGATTGGCGACTAAGCCGAATGCGGCAATCCCTAGCAGGTACCATTGATCGCTTTTCAGTGTGCACATGGCCACGAGAATACCCAGCCACAGCGCCGCATGGGTCAAGACGGCCACACGCGTGAGCCAAAGTTGTAGGGGAACGCCCAGAACCGTATGCGATCTTGTCCAGATTGAGGGCATAATGCCACCACCCCCTCCTACTCCTTCTCCTCCTGGTCCACTTTCTCCTCCTGGTCCACTTTCCCCTGTGGTCGAAGCAGTGGTCACGGGGGTTGGGGCGGTGGCGGTCAAAGGTCTTGGTGAAGCTTTTGGCTTCTTGGTTTTTCGTGGCCAATTCCGCCACTGGCTACGGGGTGGCTCCGCCGCCGCCAGCTTATCCAAATCTAACCAACCCGTCGTCTTGCCCGTGTCAATGACGATAATATCCTTGAAACCCTGCCCGCGCGTCAGCGCGAACAGGCCGTCTTTTACCTGTCGCGGGTCGGGTATTTTTTCCGCAGCCCACTGAGGTAGCGATGCGAAGCAGGAACTGATAAAGATTCCGGATAGGGTCACAAGTAATGTGACCCAGTTTTTGTTTCCGTCCTTCTTTCCCGCCTCCCCCTCCTCCTCCTCCTCCCAGGGGAGAATGCTGGCGATGGCGAGACCAATTTGGATGAAAATGACAACGAGATTGATTATGTCAACTCGGCGGTGGAAGATGTATAATCTGGCGACTGCCGCTGCTGCTCGACTCGGAGCCATTGGTTTCTTGGTAGTTGCCATGGTCTCATCCCGAACAGCAGCAGCAGCTAGAGGTGGCTCCTCGGGTGGCGACGACGATGGGGAATATGTGTCACCGTAATAATAATAATTATCGGTAATGGGTCGAAAAACCGTGATGCGGAGACCGTCGCGGAACATGGGGTTGTCGCGAGCGATGCGCGATTCCAGCGTGCTCATCAGCTGGGATACCGCCCAGTTTCGGTTGGTCCGGACGCTTCCCGTCCTGAGGTTGAAGATTTTGAGTCCGGCAATGTCGGGCGCGGGGAGCAGGCGGCCATCACACCGAAAGACAGCCGACAAGGCGGAAAAGGAGTAGGCCAACCAGCCGAAACTAAAACACACGGGTGCAAATGGCACGCCGGATGACTGTGCGAGCGCGCTGTGCACAATGTCGCTGCCGAGGAGCATGGCGATGATGATCACAGCAACGGGGTTGTACCACAACGATGCGGGGTCCGTGGTTGCCGCAACATGGTCGCTCATTGTTGTATCCTATTTATTTTACAAAACTTGTCGACAATAAGAACGTCAAATACCTTAGGTAGCGGTAGCGGAGAGCTTGTTCGCAAACATTCAGTAGTGAGGGTTTATTATTGTTTGGGTTGGCGAAACTAAAGCCCAACCTGCGAGATAACCCTGCGCACCTGGGCGCACACACTTGTGTGTGTGGTGCTTGTCAAGTTTGTGTGCTTGCCGCCCAACGTTGATTCGTCAAGCCGCTTGCTTTGCTGCAACAAAAATTGCCCAGGAGGCTGCATAGTGACGGCCAGCTGATTGGTTTTGGATGTCCCAGGGAGGGAAACGAAGCGAATAGACTTGCAGGGAGAGGGGGCGTGTGATTATCAAGCGTGGCCATGCCACACCGAACTAGAATAGCAGATGCCAATTTTCTTTCCATTTGCTGGCCGTCATTCAAAACTCTTTTCTCGCTTTCTTTTCATTGCCACCTTCACGGATCAAATACGCAATAGAGCTGGCATTCCCGGCTTCAGTCCCCCAAGAGGGCTCCCAAGGAGGAGAGACGGCTACGTCCGGGGATGCAGGTCTGACCAAAACGGGAGGCGCCGTGCCGCGCCACTTTGGCTTTTTTACTGCGCAAGAAATCGTTCTGCAGCACACCGGGGAGGAGTGAGCCTTTTGAGGGGCGAGATCCAAACTTTGCGAAGCAATTGCACAGGAATTGCACATCAATGGCCTTTATTGCACAATATTTTGCAGCGGTATTGTCGCTGTTAGATGTGAGATTGTGGAAGTGAAGAATATGTTTGACAGTGTTGTCACCTGACCGGGTCGCACGCAGGCAACAAGGCAGGAAAGTAGACCCAATCAGGGAAGGGGCGGAGCGCTTCCCCTGGCATTCCCCATGCGGCGTGAGTCGCGGTTGCATGAGAGTATCACGTGGAAGCCTGCGGCTTGGTCACAGCCCAATTGACGCTTCTCAACGTCCATCTCGTCTTACTGACCACGCTAAAGTTGCACGAACAACCCACTATTGAGCCGCAAAGAGTGGTTTGCAGCGACGCCTTACAACTACGCCTTACTATTAGCCAGAAAGCAACGAGCAATAAGAGACACAAAGCTTGCAGAGCTATCGTGACTACATTTGTCGCAGTGGAAGCATCCAGTCTTCTCCCCCTTCCTCTCTCTCCCATATTTTTTTAACCTTCCCCAGCAATCTCATCAAGTATTCGTTCTGAATAGATACCGTTGGGAAACACGAAAATGGGGGTGCCACTGTCCCTACCGGAAATGCCCGTCTACATCCAGCAGCTTGCGGGCATTCTGCCACTCACTGCACTGGTTGAGTTCATCGACCTCCCTACGAAGCTGCACGGTTTCCATCTTACCGGTCGCGTTCAGCTGTGGAACTGGGCTATCACTCCTGCAGGGGCTAGGCTGCTTCTGCAGACGCGCGACAATGAAAACGCCTGTTGTCTTGACAGCTTCGATCGTAGCGCGACGCTGCACTGCATCGACGGTCGATTCGGTGATCTATACCCCAGCAGCACCCCGACGACGACCCGCCTCTGGTTGGGGTCACTGAGCTCCGCTGTGGATATCCCCAACCCTAATCCTCGAATGCGGCAGGACAACATTCGAAAACAAAAGCTAGAAGTCATTGTGGTCCTGAAAGATGAGAGTCATGTGGCATTGCAGCAAGCTTTTGAAGAGTCGCGTCTACCGTTTTGGCGTGCTCTGTTCAAGACCGACCGTGCCTGGTGGTCGCCGCTGCGCTTTCGGCTGCTATCACTACTGGGCTGGCTCCTCTGGTGCTTAGCCGTTGCCACGAGTCTTGCCTCGGGGCTCTATATCGCAGCAGCCTACCTGCTACTCCTCCCCCTGACGGGATTGGCGGTAAAATACTCGCACGGTGGGCCACCGCGCAAGCTACTCGATGGGCGAATGACCGAGTATAAGCGCGTGGTGGTAGCCACAAACAGCCTTAATGGCTCGGATTGGTGGCTGTTTTATGGTGGCAGCACCATTGTTAACTCGCTACTCAACAAACCTCTCAACCGCGCAGCAGCAGGACACGGCGGCAACACCAATGGCAACCACACACCTCGAAGCCAGCTGGTCATGGGATTGCTCCAGCTCTGCATTGTCAGCCAGTGGGGCCTCGCCGTGGCATCGTGTGCGTTCCAAGACTGGAACGCCATCATTGTGTCGGCGTGGCTGGCCTTTTGCGCGTGCTCGAGTGCGTACTTGTACCCAGCGCGCGACTGCGTGCGCGACTGGCTCGAGCTGGACTGCAAGATCCGCGCGGTGAAGATCAGGGCCGAGTTCAGCTCTCGGCGCTCCCTTTTGGGCGCTATGGTCCTTCTGAACCCGGATACCAAGACTTCGCTTTCCTCGACCACCAACTGGATGAATCCCATCTTGTCCCCATGCGATGAACGTACCCAGTGGGAGACGGCTCTCCTAAAATATATTGACCAAGGCTGTATGTTCTTTTCCTCCGCCCCCCTGATGGTGGTGTCCAGTGCTAACCGGTGGTTGGCACATATTTAGCTTTCGATGCGATCGAGAAGGGGAAGCCCGAGTATTGGCATGCTTTTATCGAAGAAGGTGTGGACATGGGGAAGAAGATTCAGATGAAGATCAACGAGATTTTGGGCCAAGACACGAAAACACCTTCGACAACGTTTAGTACAGACCCTTGATATTAACTGCGTTTCTCCCTACTTTACATTTGCTGCAACAGTATCCACTTAGAACAGTCTTGACGAAAGGCAAGGCACCTAGGTCAGTAGTAGGGACACATGACACACAAGATAGACTGGAGTCACCGCGTAGATTTATCTGTGGCAGCCCAAAAGCAAAGTGAGATTTCTAACAAAAAAATGGGGCCCAAAGAAGAAAGAATCTATCCAAGGTAGGTACCTAGATATTGAGAGAAAAGAAGCCTATCAATGTGCAACAACAATCTAATGTCTCTTGTACCCCCATCAGACCCCGCCGTGATATTTCTGTCATTCTAAGGCTGAAAACAGTCCCCATCGTGTAGGCTAATAGCTTGCCGAGTGCATGTCTTGGTAGGCGGCGGGAGTTTTTTGGTCCAGTTATTTAGGCTGCCGCGCAGCAATCGTTGGAGGGGTGGTTGCACTTGCGGCTGCGGTTGGGCTGGCACAAGAGACCGGTGCGGGGGCAATAGTCATCGTATGAGAGGGTATTGCCAGCCTGGCAGGTCCAAAGAGCGTCCCAGCGACGTCCAGGCTCGAGGCCACCCTGAGCGATCTCCATCTGGTGATGCCAGTAGGCGTCGTCTATTTGGGGTGGTAGAGTGTGGTCAGTCATGTCTCTGTTCTTGTGGGTATTGTGCTTTTCCTTCCTCTCGTTTCCTCGCTTGACCTGACCCATCAATAAAGAAAAAGACTTACTCGACCCGTTCAGAAGAGTGGCGCCGCAGTACTTTTGCCCGACAGTGCAACTCTGGGCGGTGGCCTGGCCGGCAAGAGCGCCAATCAAGGCAATGACGACGGTGTGGCTAAGCATTTTGGATGGTTGGAGGTTGGATAGAAGTGGTTGTTGAAATTTGTTGTGAAAGGCAAGTGAGTGCTGTCTGGTTTGAATGAGTGAAGGCTGATGGTTCTGGTCTAGAAAAACTGATGGCGTCGACACCTCTTTATACTTGTTTGATTCCAGGCAAAGCCCACGTCCTCTCTGCTGCGTGTGACCCTCAGGGCTGATCATGTCCTGTCCGGAGCCGCCGAGACCATCTCCTTCAATTCTCTCAAGTCTTCCGAGAACCGCGTTTTCATTCGGCATCCTTGCATATCATCAGCTTACCGAAACCATGTTTCGTGACTTGACCTCGCTGCATCTTCGTGTTCTGGTTCCTGCTGCGCCCGGCGAGTTATCCGAACTTTCGTCTGACATGGAGTCGGCGGCTAGGGGCTGCTTGGCACAGGAACATGTCAACAAGTGATATCAGACCCTGTGACGTGTAACTGGCGGTGATGGTTCTAATCCCTACACTCCCCATAATAGGTCGAGAGGATGTATCGTGGGTCCTATTGCTCGAACCCCAGTTTCGCATCCGTTTGCTACACAGCGTCCTTGTGTAAGGCAAATGCTCTACCGCATACATTTAAATGTATGTGCAGCCCTGCTCCAAGTCCCTTTCCCGGATTTGCCATGGACTCCAGCGACATGGGAGGACTGGTGTCGCTCTGCACAACCAAGAATCATCCGACGTTATGTATTTTGACCACCTGGAGCCTGGTTACCGGACCCACGGCCTCTAGTCACATGGCGGGTAAGAAATGCGGCACTGCGCGCTCGCCAGGGAAATGCTCATCTTGGGTTGCAACGAGCTGCGTCTAAGTGGCGCGTTTGTCCGCGATGTGCCACTGACATCGGATTTCTCGGAAACAAACATCCGAAGTCATCTCACGCCGGCATGATGTGCTGAATATCTACTTTTATCGGATAATGCGTTCCCTCGCGCCTCTCAAACTTCTGTGCATAACGGGGGACTTGGATATAGCGGAAGGGTAAAGCTCACGCACGCATAGGTCTTTGCTGTGCAATGAATTGCAGCATTTATAGTACTCTGCTTGTGAACACAAGCAATTTTCATGAGCGCTGTAAAATCTTACATAACCAAGGGCCCGTTGAGCGATTCTAGGGTAGCGCGAGATGAGCTGGTTCTGGACGGTGTTTATTGTGGGCCCGGCTTGATGATCGGAGCTGAAGGGCCCTAGG